>Ga0265319_1001438_pt1 | contig 14225 bp, 14 predicted proteins | sample 4824metaG_FD_192443 | JGI IMG/M metagenome (GOLD analysis project Ga0265319, IMG submission 192443) | Rhizosphere microbial communities from Carex aquatilis grown in University of Washington, Seatle, WA, United States - 4-8-24 metaG | ecosystem: Host-associated > Plants > Roots > Rhizosphere >...
GCCGCCTGGATCCTCGCCGGCGGCGCCCACCACACGGGCTACAGCTACGCGGTGACCGCCGAGCACCTGGAGGACTTCGCCACCATTGCCGGCATCGAACTCGTGGCCATCGACCGCACCACCAAGCTGGGCGACTTCAAAAAAGAGCTCCGCTGGAACGAGGTTTACTACCATCTCGCACAGGGCCTTCGCACTTGAGGGAAACCCGAGGTGATCTCTCCAAGCCCAACCGTGCGTCAATTCACCGCCTCCGCTCACGACGGTAGTGTCAACTAATAGTTGACACTACTCCGGGGTGCGCACCGTTCATATTTCCGTGTATTTTCCCCCGTTCCTGGCGCTAAATCCCATCCATGCTCGAAGAACTCAAACGCGAAGCCTATGAGGCAAATCTGCTCCTGCCGCGGCACGGGTTGATCAACCTCACGTTCGGCAATGCCAGCGCGCTGGACCGGGACCGGGGGATCTTCGCGATCAAGCCGAGCGGCGTCGACTATGACGAGCTCCGCCCCAAGGACATGGTATTGGTTGACCTCGAGGGCGAGAAGGTCGAGGGCAAGCTGAAGCCGTCCTCCGACACCCCGACGCACCGGCGGCTCTACCTCGGCTTCGGGAAAATCGGCGGGGTTGTGCACACCCACTCGTCGCACGCTACCGCGTTCGCCCAGGCCGGGCGGTCCATCCCCTGCCTGGGCACGACCCACGCGGACTACTTCTTCGGCGCGGTGCCTGTCACCCGAAAGATGACTGCCAACGAAATCGCCCGTGCGTACGAATGGGAGACGGGCAGCGTGATCCTTGAACGTTTTAAGCAACTGGACCCGCTCGATTACCCCGGGGTGCTCGTGAACCGCCACGCCCCCTTTGCCTGGGGTCCGACGGTTGCCCGGGCCGTCGAAGTCGCGGTCGCCCTTGAGTGCTGTGCCCACATGGCCCTGATGTCACTTGGACTTGCACCCAAGCTGAAGTCGATCGAGCCCGAATTGCTCAACAAACATTTCAAGCGCAAACACGGGCCCGGCGCCTACTACGGCCAGAAAAAGCACGATTGATATCAGGCGGGTGGCCTTTGAACATCGACCCCGCCGCCGGATCCGGGACCCTGCCGGCCGGCCTTTCTGGATTTCATCGGGGCATGTAATGAAATCGTAAATTGGGGAAGTTCCGGATACCGCTTCCCGGAGGCGACGTCTCATGGCGCATGATCACCGATCAATGCCCTTCGGCGCAGCCAGATAAAGGTCAAGGCACCCGGGCCGGCAATGTCCAGACGCCTCCTGCGTTGCCGCTGCGGTTGCTGGGTTCCCCCGCCGGCAGTCTGAGTCCAACGTTCAAGGCGGTCATGATCGTACTGATGTTTGCCACGATGGGCGCGAGCATTGCCTGGGTTTTTGAACGCCTGTCCCCGGATATTCCCTTCGCGCAGAATATCGCGACCGACGGTACGCCCTGAAATGGGCCGCACACCGGACAGCACCGAGCGACGGCGCACCGGAAGCTGCAAAGCGGTCTTGTCAACGCCCCGGGATTTTGCCGGGATGAGCATCCGGTTGCCTGCGGGCGTAGTATAACGGCTATCACGTGTGCTTCCCAAGCATGAAAAGAGGGTTCGACTCCCTCCGCCCGCACCACCTGAAACAGCGATAAGCCTTGAAATGCATGACGGAAGCATGACAACCTCCATCCATGAAGACCCAAAAGCCGGAGTTTCCGCTCGTGCTGTCGCAGGGATCGTCCTCGGTTAAAATCTACCGAGGGACCAATCGAGGCAGAGACGTTTTCACGCTCGTTTACTCGATTGCCGGCGAACGGCGCCGGCAGAACTTCGCCGACCTCAAAGCCGTCAAGATCGAGGCGCAAGTCGTCCTGACTTCGCTCGAAAATGGCGCCGCACAGGCGCTCACGCTCACGGCCTCGGATCGCGACTCCTACATCGCAGCGAAGCAGGTCGCGACCGCGGCCGGCGTCCCGCTGCATTCCGTCTGCGAGCAATTCCTCAACGCGCAGCGCCGGCTGAAGGGCAAGGCGACGCTCGCCGAGGCCGTCGAATACTTTACCCGCCATTTCGACCCTGACCTTCCGACCATGCAACCGGATGAAGTCCTGACGGAATTGCTCGCGGCCAAGCGCAAGGATGGCGCCTCGGAAGTCTATCTGAAGCTGACGAAGATCCGCCTCGAAAAGTTCGGCGTCGCTTTTAAGAAGCCAATCGGAACGATTTCGTCGCAAGAAATTGACGCATGGCTTCGCCGTCTCGAGGTCGGCACTCGGACACGAAACAACTACCGCGCCGAGATCGTCGCACTTTTCACCTTTGCGAAGGAATGCGGCTACCTACCCCGCGACCGTCAAACCGAGGCTGCGCTGTCGAAGCGGCCGAGATCGGTTTCCGAGGCGATCGAGGTCTTCACCCCAGGCGAGATCAAGACGATCCTCGCCGCCGTGAAGCAATCCGAGGTTCCGTTCGTTGCGCTCGCGGCATTCGCCGGCCTACGGACTGCCGAATTGCAGCGGCTCGATTGGGCCGAAGTCAATTTTGACGAACGGTTCATCGAGATCACGGCGAAGAACGCGAAGACATCACAGCGTCGGATTGTGCCGATGCAGGACAACCTCGCGGCCTGGCTCCTGCCCTATCGCATGAACCGCGGGCAGGTCTGCCCTTGGCTCAAGACGCAGACGCAGGTCCAGAAGGCCGCGGTCAAAGCCGGCGTGAAGTGGAAGCGCAACGCCCTGCGGCACTCGTTTGGAAGCTACCGGCTCGAGGTCTGCAAATCGGCGCCGGAGGTCGCGCTGGAAATGGGAAACTCTCCGCGCATGGTGTTCGCCAATTACCGGAAGGTCGTGACCCCGTCAGCCGCGAAGGAGTATTGGTCGATTCAGCCCGGCGGACAAGTGGGCTTGCCCGTTCCCTTCAAAGACACTGCCGCCAAGTCGGCGTGAATTAGCCAGCCGCGGACGGGGATAGCGTCCGCGCTGCTGATGGCCCTCGGCCGCGCGCTGTTGAAAGAAACGCCGGTCGTTGGCCCGGGCATTTCATTCCTCGCCTGAATCTTGGGCGATTGCGGCGACTACTGTTAGAAAGCCGTGTTGAGAACACGGATGCGCGGGACCTTTCATGAGCTTGCGGGCTATTGCCTGCGCCCATGGAAACAAAATACGAAAACAAACAGCAGCTTGCGGAGCGCCTCGGCGTCTCCTCGAGGACGGTGAACATTTGGATGGCCGAGCGGCGCATCCCATTTTGCAAAATTTCGGAACGCGTCATTCGATTCGTGCCGCACGAGGTCGACGCGGCCCTCGTCAAGTTCACGGTGCGAAGCAGTGCGGGGAGTGCTGCATGAACGCCGCGACCCGCCGTCCATCCATCGAGGTCGTTGCACAGCGTCTCATCGCCAGCGGAACGTGCGCCGATTACCGCGCCGCCATGTCGTACCTCGCGCGCCGACCACGCGCCAAGCCTGCGGCGAAACCCCAGCCGGCGCCGGTCGTACGCCGTGATCCCTACCCTGCCGACGCATGAGCCGATCACGCCATAGCCACAAACTCAGTCCGGATATTAAGATCGAGCGTTCATTCGCCCGCAATTTTAAGAGCCCCCAACTAACCCTGCGCGCTCTTCTGGCGATGAAGTCGCAACAGATGCGGCGGAAAAAAAATAAGTACGCCGTCGCATGAAGACCCATCTCCGCGTCAACCGCGTCCCTCGTTCGCTCCTCCGGAGGTTCGGCCTGCTCGGCAAGCCAGGAAACCGCGATGCGGTCGCACGCGCATTTCGCCACCGTCCGAAAAGAAAGGCAGTGACGGGTCGTGGGTGAAATCCTCAGATCCCCGGATGCGCAGTTGGCTGTTGAGCACCGCTTCATAGCAGCCGTCGTTTCCGATTCTACGGATGAGCGGCGGCAGGAATGCCTGCGACTTTCTCCAGAGGCGTTCACCGACTACAATTGCGAGCAGGCATGGAGAAAGATTATTCGGGCGGATTCGTGGGAAATTGCTGCAGATTCGGCAAAGTCGTTCCTGATCGGGCAGACCATCGGCGAGTCGTACATTCCTGACCGCGAGGCGATTTATCTGCATTGGCTGCGATCCCGCGGCTTTTCATTCGTCGACCAATGGCGGCTTGCGCTTCCCAGCCCGGCCAAAAAGAAATGGCCTGATCCCCTTTCCGCCAGCGAGCTTTGCGCCGCGCCTCCGGCAACCCCTGATATTCTGATCGATGGCGTTCTCTATCGCGGCGGCACGATGCTGGTGTCCGGCCCGAGTAAGTCGCACAAGACCTACACGATGATCGCAGCGGCGTGTGCCATTGCTGACGGGCGGCCATGGCTCGGCTTCAATACCATCAAAACCCCCGTCCTTTACCTGAATTTGGAGCTTCAGGATTTCGCGATGGAAAAGCGGATCCGGCAGATTTGCAGCGCGACCGGCGCAAAGCCGTCCATCGACTTTCACCCGTGGAATCTGCGCGGCCATGACGTCACCGTTGCGGCCCTGTCGCGCGAACTGCCGCCGAAAATCAACCATCTCGGCGCCGGCCTGGTTGTGATCGATCCGCACTACAAAGTCAGCTCGGCGTCGGGTGGCGAAGAAAACAGCAATGACAGCCAGGGCGCGCTTTTGTCGACGCTTGAGGGTCTTTGCGGACTGAACGGCGCAGCACTCGCCGTCGCCCACCATTTCGCCAAGGGCGACGCTTCAGCAAAGACCGCTATCGATCGCGCCAGCGGCGGCGGCGTATTCGCACGCTGGGGCGACGTCATGCTGACATTCACCCCGCACGAGGAAGACGACGCCATGACCGTCGAGATGGCGCTGCGCAACTTCGCGCCGGTCGCTCCGTTCGTGACGCGGTGGGAGCATCCGGTTTGGGTGCGCGATGGCGCGCTCGACCCGGCCAAGCTCAGGAAGACCGGCAGGACCGAGACCAACACGGCAGACAAGGCGTTGAACGCGCTCGGCGACGGCATGCTGACGTTCGGCCAGTGGGAGAAGGCGTCAGGCATGAGCCAGACTACCTTTAGGCGTAAAAAGGACGCGCTCATAACCGCCGGCAAGGTCGAGCAGGTTGGCACGTTCTACCGCAGAAAAGCAGCATGACCGCCAGAACCGCCATAACCGCCGGAAGTAGTTTCGGCGGTAGCCACGAGCCAACCGCCACCATCTTTAGATGTGGCGGTGGCGGCGGTACGCTTTCGCAACAGCCACAACCGCCAGATCAGTTTGAGCCAGCCAACCCCACCCTTCGAGCTAGCCCCCCGGGCGACCTGAAAAGTGTGAGACGCGCCGCCTCCACCTTGACGGTTGGGCGTTCCCATATCTCGCACGGTTTTCGACTGGGTGGGGGTATCGCCACAACTTCGGCGGTTGTTAAACCATCGCGGCGAGCGCGGCATGTAAATCCGGTGCCGATCCTCCGGCTTTCGTCATGTAAAAATTGCGGGGTCGCCTATTCGCGCATCATCGACCGCCGCGTCGACTTCTGCACGCCGCTTTGCGCCGCCGAGTTTCGAGCCGATCGCGCATTCCACCGGAAGCGCGAAAACCCGAAGACGCGCACGTGCTGCGTTTGCCAGGCGCAATTTGTAAAGCCCTACGGACGACGGGGGCGGCGGACAACTTGCTCGGCGGATTGCCGCCTGCTCTTACGGCGTGCGGGCCGGAAATAAGCGCGCCCTTGCCTGATGCGAGACGGTGACACAATCGGCGCGCTGCGCTGGGCCGCGGAGGCGTTCAATTCAGAGACGCGCGGACGACGGCTCACCGCCTGGCAGATCGCTTCCAGCGGTCCTGCTGCAATCGATGGAGCGACGAATATCAAAGAAGCCGCTGCGCGCCGCGGGGTTCCCGAGCGCACGATTCGATTCCTACTCGTCGAGTTGAAACGCCAGTTTGGAATGACCCCGCCAGACGCCGCCAACGATTATCTAGGTGTCACCGACGGTCAGAGGCAAAACGGCAAAAAGTTGCACCCGCATCCCGTAACTATGGAGGCCCGCGAAGAAGATTCGGCCTGGAACCTCCCCGACGACTCATAAACCGCAACCCTCCCGACCATGACCAATCCGCCCGAAGCCATTTCCCACGACAAAGTCCTAACCCAATTCAAGAACCTCGTTGCCTTTCAGCGCGATCACGGCGCGAAGCAAGCGGCCGTTAATCGCAAGCTGACGGCCATTGTGGGAGACGCCGCATTTGCCGAGGCAATTGCAACCGGCGGCGAAAATCTTTCCGACATGGGCGCAGAGGTCGCGGCGCTCAGGCAGGAACAGGCGATGCTCGACCTCGCGGCCCGCCCGGTCAAAGCCAAGTTGATCGAAATCCTGCCCCTCGTGTGCATGGAAATCTATCGGCTTCGTGAGGAGCTGGAAGGCATTCACAAGGAATGCGGGGATCACATTTTAGGCATGGTGTCGAACCTGGTTCAAAAGGCGATGCCCGGCATGTTGCAGCCGGCCGAGTACCGGTGGGTGATACTGCGTTCGACCCCGATGCGCGAGCAGGCGCACTTCGAGGCCATGCATCCGGCGATTGCGAATATTTCGTTCGTCCGCGGCCCGCACCCTGTCACGGGCGAAATGACGGACGTGCCTGACCCGTTCACCATCGAAAATCCGCAGATCGTTACCGGGAAGCTCGAACAACTCGAGGCCGGCATCGAGGCCGCGAAGGCACGTCGGGATCAACTGAAGCGCTATAACGCCGCCTGATCCTCTGCCAATCCGCCAACCAAACACCGAACCCACTTTTATAATGATCCTTTCCCCTGAAACTCTCGCGGCTGTTGAAGCCATGCAGCGCAATATCGACCGCCGAAACGGCATCGTTCCGTTTTCCGAGGGTCGCAAGTTCCCGCATATTTCAGAAATCGTCCTCGCCGCCTTCGCATCGTCCGAAAAGCGCACGCTCACGGCCGAACAAATCGAGGCGCAGAAAGAGCTCCGTGGGAATGACGGACTCAATTTCGGCAAGGGCTACATGGTTCCCTTCTATGAGGCCCGCGCCGGCTCCGCGATGTCCGCGACCGGCACGACCTCGACGACCGGCGACCAGGGCGGCATGAGCATCGGCCGGGAAATCGTCGAAATCGGGACGGCCCTTCGTGCCGGCCTCGTCCTCGAAAGCCTCGGGGCTCGCGTGATTGGCGGTCTGACCGGGACTGCCGGCCTTCCTCGCGCGCAGCCTACCCTCGCGGGCGCCTGGTACTCCGAAAACGCGAGTCCGAGCATGGCGAGCGAACTGTTCCTGAACCTCGACCTGTCGCCGAAGCGGCTCGTCGCCTGGTTCGACGTCTCGCTCCAGTTGATCGCGCAGCAATCGAACATCGAGCAATTCCTTCGGACCGAACTCATGCAGACGCTCGGCGCGGAGATCCAGCGCGTCGCCATCGGCGGCACGGGTTCGGGCAATCAGCCGCTCGGCATCCTCAACACGACCGGCATTGGCGCGGTTGTTGGTGGCACAAATGGTATTGCACCGACGAACGCGCATCTCGCGGCGTTGGAATACAACGTCACCGGCACGTCAAAGGCCGACCGGGGCAAATGCGCCTGGATCGTCTCGCCCTACGTGCGGCAGAAGCTGCGGCAGACCTTCATCAACGGAACCGGCTCCGATCCCGTTTGGGACAAGGACGAGGCTTACTCCCTGTTCGGCCATCCCGCCGCCGTCACTCCGAGTTCACCCGACACGCTCACGAAGGGCACGTCGGCCGGCGTTTGTTCGTCGATTGCCTTCCTCGAGATGTCCGAGCTGTTCATCGGCCTATGGGGTCAGGGCATCGGCATCGAGGCCGTTTATGACACGGCCATGCAAAGCGCTGGAACCATCCGCGTACTCGCAACGGCCTACGTCGACTGCGGTCTGCGCACGCCGACCGCCGCTGCTGCCATGCTCGACGCGCTGTGCGCCTAAGCCATGAGCCCAAAACTTTACACCCACGCCGAGATGCGGAGTCGCAATCTGCAAGACGCGAGCTCAATTGCGAACGTCATACTCAACGGCTCGGTAAGAGCTTCCTCGAATGCGCCGGACGGTGACTCGCTGTATGACGAACAAACCGTTCTCATCGCAGCATCGGTCCGCGATGCCGAGCGCCGTTGCGCGGCGCGCGGCGAGGCGATCAGGTCAACCGCGTCCGACCGCGCGCGGCAGTACGCCTCCTGATCTGTCGCGACAAATCGATGATTCATACTGAAACCATCTTTGCGGCGCCCGTGAATAGTTTCGCTTCAGCTGGGATGGCATACCCAGCGGGGCGGTTTGCGGCACGGGCGCCGCACTCCTTTCTCTAAACAACAATTTTGCGGCGCCTGGGTGGTTGTACCGTCGAGTTTGGTTATCTGAGAGAAAACCGGCTGCAATGGGGTTTCTACCGAAGAAGGGTCAACTCCATTGTCATCGTCAGCCACGGTTAGAAAGTGTTCAATGGTTCCGGGATCGCAATGCAAAGAGGCGCGCACGAAAAAAGGTCTTACTGCAAGAGTCGAGACATTGGTCAAATGGTCCCGTTATTGGCTGCAGCACTTGCATGACAGAACATGACAGAAAAACTTCGTTTTCCTGCATTTTCCTGCATGATGCCAAACCGGGCGACGCGAAACAACGTGCAGCAATTCAGAGTTTTAGTGCATCGTCGTGAAATTCTGTTTGGGTTCGACTCCCTCCGCCCGCACCAACCGTCGCCAAGCCTATGGTTGGCAGGCCAACCGGTAGCTGAACTTGCGTTCCGGTCCGCTCTTATACGTCTCCCAGCGGAGGTTGTCCGCCAGCTTTTCCCAAATGAACCGGGCCAATACGGAGGCTTCCGCGACGGAAGCCATGTTGCCCATGCTGAGACAACAGATGCCTCTGCCTGGAGGTCATGATCATCCGGTCACAACCTTCGTCAGGCTTACGGTTGTCTGATTTGATTGGCCGAGGATATCCGCCCGCTTCGCAACAATCGACATTGTCGGCATGGCATCCTTCAGCCTAGATTGCAGCCATGAACCAGCCCAACCGCCGGCGAAGTCGCGATCCACGCCGCGATGACATGACGCGGGCCATGATCGCGTGCAAAGAGAAGCTGCTGGAGGCGGAGAAACTGCCGGACGGACCCGCCAAGACCGCCATGCAGAACGCCGCCATCGCGCTGCTCTCCAAGGACTCGCCCAAGCGCCCGGACCGCAGGAAGGCGAAGACCTCATCGGGGTCGGCGCATACCGACTCCGAACTGGCCGAGCTTGCGCGCCAGCTGTTCGAGTCGTGACGCCCGCGCAGGTTCTGCACGAGAATTTCGGCGGAATCAGGAATAAGCCCGCCGGCCCTCGAGTGCGCTCTTGAGCGTCACGGAGTCGGCATAAAGCACACCGCCTCCGCTCGGCAGACCAAACCCGATGCGGGTGATCTTCACCTCCCGGTCCGCGGGCAGGTGCTGTGTCAGGTAGTGACAGGTCGCCTCTCCCTCGACGTCATTCGAAAGGGCCAGGATCAGCTCGCGAACCTCACCGGTCGCAAGACGCTCCAAAAGGGTCTTCAGATTGAGATCCTCAGGTCCGACGCCGTTGATCGGCGAGAGTTTGCCGTGCAGCACGTGATAAACGCCCCGGAAGGCGCCGGAGCGCTCGACCGCGACGAGATCCGGCACATGCTCGACCACGCAGACCGCGCCAGTGTCGCGCCGCTCGTCGGCACAAATGGCGCAAAGGCCGCCCTCGGCGAGGTTGCCGCAGCGCGGACAGCGGTTCACCGCGAGTGCCGCCTGCTGCAGCGCGTCGACCAGCCGGGGCAGTTGCGCCGGTTTCTCCACCAGCAGGTGCAGCGCGATCCGCTCGGCCGAGCGATAACCGAGTCCGGGCAATTGCTTCAGCTGCTGCTGAAGCTTTTCAAAGGCGGGGGTCATGGGATCTACGAATCATGAATTGCGATCTGCGATTGCCCGATCTCCCACGCAGTCCGTGCAAAATCGTAAGTCGTAAGTCCGAAATCGTAAATTCCTCAGAACATTCCCGGCATCTGGAAGGCCGAGGTCACCTTCTGCATCTCGGCGTCGTTGTATTCCTTCGACTGCTTGGCCGCATCCTGGATGGCGACGAGCAGCGTGTCGGCGACCAGTTTGGCATCCTCCTTCAGGAATTCGGGATCGAGCGTGAGCGCGAGAAACTTGCCCGCGCCGTTGACCTTGAGCTTCACGGCTCCGCCACCGCTGGTGATGTCAATTTCCTTGGCTTCGAGCTGGGTCTGGAGCGCCTCGATGCCGCGCTGCATTTTCTGGGCTTGTTTGAGAAGTTTGCCTACGCCGGCCATAATGAGTGTGGGTTTGGGTTGCGGATTTCGGATTGGGCCGGGCGCGGACAGCGCTGGCAAGTTCAGATTGCAATAGGCCGTGGCGGGGTTTCACCGAAAGATGCAATGACACCGGAGTCCTGGGCCACAGATGGCACAGATAAAATCCAAATGCAGGCATCAGGCCTCCCGTGCATTCCCAATCATCGGCGCAATCCACGGATGGAAGCCGGGTGGGGAAATTCTCACCCGATGGGGATGTGCCCGTCTGTGCAATCTGTGGCCAAAAAATCCGTGTTTCGCCCTATCCGTTCAGCAGCGCCGCATAACCTTCGCGAAAGCTGGGGAACGCCGGGCGCCAGCCCAGCATGTGCTTCAAACGGGCATTGGCGATGATCCGGTCGGGAGTCGTGGCGCGACGGCCGGCGGCGGGGCCTTCCGTGAATCGCGGATGCGGCACGCCGAGGCGCGCCGACAGCCAACCGACGATTTCACCGCGGGTGGCAGCGCCGTCGTCGGCCACATTGAATACCTCGTCCTTCCGCACGGCCGGCGCCTGCAACGCAGCCCAGATCGCGCGGCAGATATCGTCACGATGGATGAGATTGAGATGATCCTGCGCCCGGCCAGCCACTTCGCCTGCACGCACCTGGTCGAGCAGGCGTTGGCGCCCCGGTCCGTAAATCCCGGCCAGCCGCAGGATGAACCACCGCGCGCAGGCTCCCGGGTGGTTGCGGAGCAGTCCCTCAGCTTCAAGCAGGACCTGCGCCGTCTCCCCGGCTGCGGCAGTCGGCGCCGTCTCGTCGACCGTCGCTCCCCCGCCCTGCGGATAGACCGAGGTGCTGCCCGTATAGATGAGCGTGCCCGCCGGCCGACGCTGCGCCCAGGTGAGAATCGAGCGCATCCCGTCGACATAGCTGCGCCGGTAACCGTCAACTCCGCCTCCTCCCGAACTCACGCAATTCAACACGAAGTCCGCGCCACCTTGCACGCGGCCGTGCCATTCGTCCGTCCCGAGATCGGCCGCGATCGCGGTCACCCCGGCGGTCCGCAACCGGTCCGCGGACGCGGGATTGCGCGTGAGGGCCGTCACGTTCAGTCCAAGCTGCAGGGCTTGTCGCGCCACTTCGCTGCCGACATAGCCGCAGCCGAGGATCACGAGGTGCTTTCCCGAAAGATTTCCGTGGGCATTCGCAGCCATTCTTCGCAAGCTCACACGATGTCCACCGTTCTCGCAATCCTCGCGGAGGGATTTGAGGAAATTGAGGCTACGGCCCCGATCGACCTGCTGCGACGGGCAGGAGTCGAAGTGACGGTTGCCGCTCTCGGCGATGGCATCCATGTGACCGGCCGCAACGGCTTGACAATGCACGCTGACACGACCCTCGCGAGCGTTGCAGACCGCACGTACGACTGTCTTTTTCTTCCAGGCGGGCCAGGAGTGCAGCACCTGCGTGCCGACATGCGCGTGCGCGCCCTCGTGTTGCGCCATCACGAGGACGGCCGCTGGCTCGCGGCGATCTGCGCCGCGCCCACGGTGCTGAACGATGCGGGCCTGCTCAACGGCCGCAGATATACCGCACATTTTTCGGTCGCGAATGAGTTGCCTTCCATCCTGGCCGATCAACGCGTCGTCGAGGACGGCCGATTGCTCACCTCCCGGGGCGCGGGTACAGCCATCGATTTTGGGCTGTTGCTCGTTGCCAAACTCGTCTCGCCGGTGAAGGCCGCCGAAATCGCGCGATCGATCGGCGCGTGATTCGCACTCCTGGCAATGCGTAAAACCGCTCACTACCAACGTGATTGCGTTGGCCGTGGCTTTCTTTAGATATTCGTTAGCTGGGGGTAAAACCCTAGCTGATTCCACGTGGGCCATCCTGCCCTTTCCCCTGCATCAGTCGCCTCCGCGCGGGAAGCGACGGGGCGAAGCTTTTCCGACCCGACGTCATGTGTGGCATAGCTGGATTTGTCAGCTCGCAGGACGCACCAGAAGTGCGCTCCTCGGCAGTCGCGCGCATGTGCACCAGCATGCTGCACCGCGGACCAGACGACGGCGGCATGGAATCGTGCGGATCTGCCACCCTTGGGATGCGACGCCTGGCGATCTTCGATCCGTCTCACGGTCACCAGCCGATGACGACACCCGACGGACGTCACACCCTGATCTTCAACGGTGCGATCTACAATTTCCGGGTCATCCGCGACGAATTGGCCGCTGCCGGGTATGCTTTCCGGACAAATTGCGATACGGAAGTGCTGCTGGCCGCCTACGCGCGGTGGGGTGAGCAGTGTCTGCCGCGGCTGCAGGGCATGTTCGCCTTCGCCGTGTGGGACGCGCATCAGGAAACGCTGTTCCTTGCGCGCGATCCCTTCGGCATCAAGCCGCTCTATTATCGCCAGGAAATCCGCGGACGCCTGTTGTTCGCCTCCGAGCTCAATGCCCTGGTTGCGTCGGGAGCGTTCAACGCCGAACTCGATCCCCAGGCCGTGGCCGACTATCTCGCGTGGTTTGCGGTGCCGGCTCCGTGCACGATTTATCGCGGCGTTCGCAGCCTGCGTCCTGGAGAATGCGCCACGCTGCGGAATGGTCAACTGGCTGTCCGCAGCTACTGGAATTTCGGTGCGATGCACCGCGATCCGGCGGTGTGCACCTCGGCGGCCGAATTCACGCTCGAGCTGCGGCGTCGGCTCGAGATTACAATCAAGGCCCATGTCATCGCCGACGTGCCTGTTGGCGCATTTCTTTCCGGAGGCCTGGATTCCGCGGTTGTCACCGGGCTGATGACACGCGTCACCGGTTCGCGGTTGAAGACATTTTCCATCGCCTTCGCCGAGCCCGGATACTCGGAGGCCGAAGCCGCGGCGCAAACCGCCCGGCATTTCGGAACCGACCATCACACGATCGAGTTGAGCGGCCAACAAGTCGCCGGGGATCTTAACGACATCCTCGCCCATCTCGACCAGCCCACCGGTGACGGGATCAATACCTACTACGCCAGCAAGGCGGCCCGCGCCGGGGGTGTCACTGTGGCGCTTTCCGGCCTCGGCGGTGACGAGCTTTTCGGTGGTTATCCGTCGTTTCGCGACCTGCCTCGGATGGCCCATTGGCTGCCGTGGTGGCGCCGTCTGCCCGCGTTCGCACGAAACTCCCTGATCGAGAAGCTCCGGCGGGGCGACACCCGCCGGCGAAAACTGGCCGACTTCCTCCGGCACGCCCGCGACCTGCCGGACCTGGCGTCACTGCAGCGGCGGGTGTTTGACGGAGCGACTCGGCGCTCTCTGCTTCATCCCGACGTCAACCGGGCCCTGAGCAATCCCCGGGCGCACCACCCCGAATTGGATTCGCTCCGGTCGGAACTCGCCGCGGCGGGACAGTTTGAGACCATCAGCGCCTGGGAACTCCGCACCTACATGGCGGATGTGCTGCTGCGGGACAGCGATGTGATGAGCATGCGCCATTCGCTGGAGCTGAGGGTGCCGTTCATCGACCGGCCCTTCATCGAATGGCTCTGGCAGCAACCGGCCCGATTCAAGGACGAGCAGAATCCACCCAAGGCCGCGCTCGCGGCGGCAGTTCGGGACATCCTGCCGCCGGACCTGCTCCACCGGCGCAAGCAAGGTTTCACGCTGCCGTTCGCCGTCTGGATGAAACGGGAACTTCAGCCCTTCCTTGAGGACACCTTTGCGGTCGAGAGTGTGAACCGTAGCGGCCTGTTCGAGCCCGAGGCGGCGCAGACGCTGTGGCGGGGCTTCGTTTCCGGGCACGACGAGCGCGAATGGTCCCGGGTCTGGAGTCTGGCTGTGCTGATCGCCTTTGCCAACCGCCGGGCAAGACCCGCCGCCACCGCGAGCACGCCTACGATCGGCTCCACGGCGCCGATGGTGCCTCGCCCTGTTCGGGGGCGCTCCCGTACGCTCCTGCTCGCGCCCGAAATCTTTGCGTCCGAGGGCGGAATTCC
>Ga0265319_1001440_pt1 | contig 14223 bp, 16 predicted proteins | sample 4824metaG_FD_192443 | JGI IMG/M metagenome (GOLD analysis project Ga0265319, IMG submission 192443) | Rhizosphere microbial communities from Carex aquatilis grown in University of Washington, Seatle, WA, United States - 4-8-24 metaG | ecosystem: Host-associated > Plants > Roots > Rhizosphere >...
TACCAAAGAAGCCCTCCTGCAGCTTGACGGTAAGAACGTTTCCCTTCCGGTGATGGTTGGAACCGAAGGCGAAAAAGCGGTCGATGTGCGCAAATTGCGTCAGGATACCGGCTACATCTGCTACGACCAGGGATACGGCAACACCGGATCCTGTGAAAGCCAGATCACCTTTCTCGACGGCGAGAACGGCATCCTGCGGCATCGCGGCTACCCCATCGAGCAGCTGGCGGAGCACTCGGAATTCGTCGAGACGGCCTACCTGGTCATCTACGGCGAGCTGCCCTCGTTGGCCGAGCGCGAGAAATTCGGGAATCTGCTCAGCCACAACGCCGCGATCGACACCCAGATGCTGCGCATTTTCGACGGGTTTCCCCGGGAGGCGCCGCCGATGGGCATGCTCACCTCCATCGTGAGCTCCATGGCGGCCTACTACCCCAAACTTGCGACCAATAACTTCGAGAAGGACCTCGCCAACTTCGACCTCGCGGCCGCCCGGGCCATTTCGAAGATTCGCACGATCGTGGCCGGCATCTACCGGTACCGCCACGGCCTGCCATTCAATTACCCGAAGGACCTGCCGTTCTGCGACAATTTCCTGCACCTGATGTTTTCCGAGCCGTACAACGAGTACGTCCTCATCCCCGAGGTTTCTCGGGCGCTCAACCTCATCCTGCTGCTGCACGCCGACCACGAACAGAATTGCAGCACGTCCACCGTCCGCATGGTCGCCTCGAGCGGAGCCAATCTCTTCACCTCGCTCGCCGCCGGCATCTGTGCGCTTTCCGGCCCCCTGCACGGGGGGGCCAACTCGGCGGTCATGCAGATGCTCCAGTCGATCCACGACGAGGGAGACGACGGCACGCGGTTCATCGCGGCCGCCAAATCGGGGTCCAAGGCCAACCGCTTGATGGGTTTTGGCCATGCCGTCTACCGGAACTACGACCCCCGGGCGCGCATCATCGGGCACGCTTGCGACGTGGTGTTGAACAAGCTCGGCAAGACCGACCCGCTGCTCGATATCGCCAAGAAGCTCGAGCAGACCGCCCTGCACGACGACTATTTTCTCTCCCGCAAGCTGTACCCGAACGTCGATTTCTATTCGGGCATCATCATGCGCGCGCTCGACATTCCCACGGAGCTGTTCACGACGATGTTCGCCATCGGTCGCTCCCCAGGCTGGATCGCCAACTGGCGGGAGGTGGCGTCGAATCCCAAGGGGCGCATTTACCGCCCGCGCCAGCTTTACTTCGGCCCGGTCAAGCGCGATTACGTTCTCCAGGCCAAGCGCGGCTGATCCCTCGGGGCTTTTCCGGCGCGTCGGGCGCGAAGCACCGGCCGGCGAAACAACGCGGTCGCCGCCGGGCGTCCGCATCACGAAACTGCCGCGAGCACGGTTTCGGTCTTCTTGCCACCCAGATCGAGCGTCAGCCGGGCCCCTTGGGTGAGACCCATGAGCTGGCGGCCGAGCGGCGACTGGGGCGTGATCACCATGATGGTCCGGCCCTCAAATTCGACCTCGGTGCCGCCCGCCCTGGGGCCGATGAAATAATCCATCCGCTGGCCTTTGCTTTCCAGGCCGACCAGGGCCCCGAGGCTGACCGGCTCCGCGGCGGTGAAATCGCGGACGATCAGCGCTTGGAACTGGGCCACGGCCAGAGCGGCCTCATCGGCCGCCTTGGACTGGCCATGGGCAAGGTAGGATGCCTCCAGCCCGCGGGTGTCGTACTTGTCCTCGGCCTTGTTCTCCTCGTGGGTGGCCTCGGCGTGGGTGGCCAGCGCCGCCTCGGCAATCGCGGCGAGTTCCGCTTGCAGCCGGCTGAGAAGGAGGGAGACGAGCGCGCGCTTGCGCATAAGCGCGCGAACCAACCAGCTTTCCCCCGAAGCGCGAGGGAAAAATTCGGGGCCGGGGCCGGTATCCGGCCGCTTCAAGGCGACGTTTGTTGTGGGCCGGGTGCCCTCAGCCCGCTGGTTTCAGCTTTCTCAGCGCATGCCTCACGGGGTGAGGGCACCCCGCCCACAAAACCGGACGGGAAACTACAAACCCCGCGGTTCGTCGCCATAAATCGCGACCAGGGGCTGACCGCCGCCGACCCGGCCGGCGCGATACATGCCGGGAGAATTGAACTCCATCGTCACCTGGCCGCGGGCATCGATCGCGATCAAGCCTCCGTTGCCGCCGAGGCGGCTGACCCGGGCAAGGGTGGCGGTGGCCGCTTCCTGCAGCGAAGCCCCGGTGTACTCCATGCGAGCGGAGACGTCATGGGCCGCGCTCACGCGGATGAAAAATTCGCCCCAGCCGGTGCAGCTGATCGCGCAGGTGGCGTTGTTCGCGTAGGTGCCGGCGCCAATGATCGGGGAATCACCCACGCGGCCGAATTTCTTGTTGGTCATCCCGCCGGTGGAAGTGCCGGCGGCCAGGTTGCCCTCGTGGTCGAGGGCGGCGCAACCCACCGTGCCAAACTTCGCTTCGTGGAGGAGGTAATTGTCGTCGACTGTCGCAAAGGTCACCCGGCCGTGACGGTCGAAGGCCGCGGGTCCGGCGGTTTCCTGCGCCCGGGCCTTGGCCAGTTGTGCGCGGCGCAGGTCGGTCTGGAAATAGTCGTTGGGCACGAGCTCGTAGCCGAGGCTCTGCGCGAATTTCTCGGCGCCGCGGGCGGCCATCATCACGTGCGCTGATTTTTCCATCACATCGCGGGCCAGGTTGATGGGATTCTTGATGTGATTGAGCCCGGCGACGGCCCCGGCCTCGAGCGTCCGTCCGCTCATGATCGAGGCGTCGAGCTCGCACAGGCCGTCGGCGTTGAGCACGGCGCCCCGGGCGGAATTGAAGAGCGGGCAGTCCTCGAGAACGTTGATGGCCGCGGTCACAGCATCGAGGGCCGGGTCGCCGTCTTCGAGCCGGGCGTAGCCGGCGGCGAGAGCTTCCGCGAGCTTGGCCCGGAATTGGGCTTCAAGCGCTGGCGGCATTTCATTCCGCCGGATGACGCCGGCGCCGCCGTGGATCACCAGACCGTATTTTTGCATGAGCGTAAAATCGACGCCCCGGCCCGCGACGGCAAGCGCGGGAATCAGCGGGAGGGCTCCGCGGGTAGGGCGAGTTGCCTGCAACCTGCCCGGAGATGCGTCGTGGGAAGAAGCCGCTCCGTGGCCTGGTGCCAGGCCAGGCCGGAACCATGCGGTTGAAATGAAGTGGAGCCGGACCTCCGGGCCGGCTTGCCTTGCGTGACCGCATCAGCCCGCCCGGAGGTCGGGCTCCACCTCCCATGAGAGAAAGGTCGCAGAGACATCAGTCTCAACGGCATGAGCCGTACCGGTAGTCCGGCTGAGAGGATCGCGGAAGGCCCGATAATTTGAGGTGGAGCGTGTTGACCTCAACCCGCTGAACGGATTGAGGTCGCCGCATTTCATCCCGAGTCAGTCCCCTCCGCGATCCTTCCTATTTCGCAAGGCCCAGTGCACTCAGGAAAAATGCGTGGTCGCGGGCGATATCGCGGAGGGCGTCGTAGCGGCCGGCGGCTCCGCCGTGGCCGGCGCCAAAGTTCGTATGGAGAAGCAGGGCGCGGCCTTCGCCGGTGTTCAGCATGCGGATCTTGGCGAGAAATTTTGCTCCCTCCCAGTACGGGACCTGGCTGTCGTAGAATGACACGTTGACCAGGATGTCCGGGTAGTCTGCTTGCTTGAGATTGTCGTAGGGGCTGTAAGCCCGCATCCAGAAATATTGTTCCCGGACGTTGGGGTTGCCCCATTCGACGTATTCCTCGGTCGTGAGCGGCAGCGACGCGTCGAGCATCGTGTTCAGGACGTCCACAAAAGGGACGTCGACGATGGCCGCGCGGAAAAGGTCGGGCCGCAGGTTGATCGCGGCGCCCAAAAGCAGTCCGCCGGCGCTGCCGCCGGAGGTGACCATCTGCGCCGGAGTCGTCCACCCCTGATCGAACAACCATTGTCCGCAGTCCACGAAGTCGGTGAACGTCGTCATCTTTCTCTCCATCCGTCCGGCCTCGCGCCATTCCTCGCCGAGTTCGCCGCCGCCCCGCACATGGGCGATGACGTAGATCAGGCCGCGGTCGAGCAGGCTGATCCGGCTCGAGCTGAAGGAGACTGGCACGCTGAGGCCGTACGAACCGTAGCCGTACAAGAAGAGCGGCTGAGGTTTTGTCCGATCGAGATCCCGCCGGTAGACGATCGAAAGCGGGATTTTCACGCCGTCGCGGGCCTCGGCCCAGACCCGCTCGGCGAGATAGTCGCCGGCCTCGAAACCGCCCAGGACCTCGGTCTGCTTCACCAGGCGCCGTTCGCCGCTGGCTAAACTCCCCGCAAAGACCGACGGCGGACGGGCCAGCGACTCGTATTTGAAACGGTATTCCGCGGCGTGGTAGTCCCAGTTCTGGCCGGCCGAAACTTCATAGACCTGGTCAGGCAGGTCGAAGCGCCGGGGCGGCCCGCCGGAGAAGTCATACACCTCGATTTGCGGCAGCCCGTGTTCGCGCGCGTGGACGATCAGGTGCGTGGCAAAAAGGTCGATCTCGTCGATTTTAATCGCAGGTCGGTGGGGGATGAACTCCGTCCACTCGCCGGGCCGGGCTGCGGGGGCGGTGACCACCCGGAAGTTTTGGGCGCCGTGATTGGTGACAAAATAGAACAGACCGTCGCGGTGGTCGGCGTGGTATTCGTGGTTTTCCTCGCGCGGGCGGAGCACGGTTGGCGGGGCGGCGGGATCGCCGGCACGGAACGCCCGCACCTCGGTGGTCAGCTTGCTGGCGGACTCGCAGAGCACGTAGCGGTTGTCGCGGGTGCGCTGGACTTCGAGGTTGTAGAGTTCATCCTGCTCCTCGAAGAGCAACTCGGACCGGCCCGTGCTGAGCGTCCAGCGGTGGAGCTTGTCCGGTCGCTTGGCCTCGTTCTCGGTGACGTAGTACAGCACGTCATCTCCGGCGCCCCAAGTGAGGTCGGCCACCAGTCCGATCGGCTGGGGCTGCCGTTTCCCCGTCGCGAGATCGAGCACAAACACCTCGTATTGGCGGTAGCCGGTCCAGTCAATGGAGTACGCGAGCCTGGCGCCGTCAGCACTCACCTCGTAATGGCCGACCGCGATGTACGCGTGGCCCTGACCGAGCTTGTTCAGATCGAGCAGAATCTCCTCCGCGGCCCCCGGGGCATCCTGGACGCGGCAATAAATGGCGTACTGTTTGTCCTTTTCGGTACGGGTGTAGTAAAGATGACCCAGATAAGGCGTTTTCGCACTGGTGTCGTCCTCCTTGAGACGTCCACGCATTTCCGCGAACAAACGGTCGCGGAGTTCCTTGGCCGGCGCGAGCACGCCCTCGGTGTAGATGTTTTCCTGCTCGAGGTAGGAGCGGGCGGCGGTAGCCTCTTTGTCGCGAAGCCAGAAATAGTTGTCCACCCGCGGATCTCCGTGGATGGAGACGTCCTGCGGCTTTTTTTCCGCGACAGGCGGCCGGGTGTGAAGCAGATCAAATGGAGTGGCCGGCGGCCGAGCGGAGCGCATCAGGAAAGGGGAGCGGCGGTCCGAGCCAAGCACCCGGGGTCAAATCAGGGCTGCCGGCTTGGTTTCGAGGCGGGAAAATGAATGCGTCCGACCATCTGCACGAGCCGGTCGCGCAAGATTTCGTTTTCCTGCTCGGGGGTCTTGTTGAAAACCTTCCGTTGGGTGATGCGTTCCGCCAGTTCGATGCTGACGACAAAGACGTAGCCGTTTTTTACGAAGAGCAGATTGCCGCGTTTGGCCACGGGCGGTTTTTCGGCCGGAGTTCCGGTGATATCATCCTGGCTCGGAAAAAAAGAGCCGCCCGGCAGCAGGGAATAGCCGAACAGGGCGCCGTCGAGCAGCGAGGGGGTGAAGAGCGTGGCCTCCGCCGAAGTGCCGGGGAACCTGGTCTGGAAATCCTGCAGGACAAAACGGGTGTAGAAATCCGCGAGGAAGTCCTTGGTGCCGCGGGAGTCGAGCTCGACCTTTTGTGCCGCATCGAGCGGGAAGCAGGCCACGCTGATGTGAGTGCTGACGTTGTCGTCGAACGTCACCACGCTTTCGGTGTCGTGCACTTCGCCGCCGAGTTCGGGCAGCACGGGCATCGTCACGCTGTAAACTGCGCCCGGTCCGATGTATTTGTCTCCCTGAATCCGGCCGAACAGACCCGGCAAAACGTCGTCCGCCCGGCCCGCTGCGGGCAGCGCGAGCAGGCCGGTGGCGATCATGAGAAGGGAGTTCGGGTACTTCATCGGGCGGCGGAAAATTTTGGGCGGACTCCGCTGGTTTTCAAGAGCGGTTATGCGGTTAGACGCGTAACGCCTGCCAAAGTTGCACAGGAATGTCCTCCGGGCGGGCGCGGGCGTCCAGGCCAACCGTGCCCAGCTCCGCCAGCCACGCCTCGCCGCCGGCGGGGAGGCGTTGGCGCAGCAGCGCCCCGATCTGTTTGCGGCGTTGTTGGAAACACCCGCGGATGAGCGCCTTCACCTCGGAGGCAAAGACAAACGGCTGCGGCTTCCTCCGGAGGTTGAGCAGGTAGGATTCGATCTCGGGCTTGGGGTAGAAACAGCTGGCGGCGACCTTGTGCCCCGGATCGGAGTCGAAGGCCGACTGCACGAAAATGGAAATGGCCCCAAAGAGCTTCGAGCCCGGTCCGGTGGTGTAGCGTTGCGCGGCCTCCTGCTGCAGCATCAGCACCATCCGCTCCGGCAACGGGCCGCCTAGCACGGCGTCCATCCACGGTGTGGAAATGGCGTAGGGCAGGTTGGCGACCACCTTGAAACGGGCGCCGCGGTCCGCCGGCAGCGCCGCGCGCGGGTGCTCGACCGCGTCGCCTTCGAGCAGATGCAGCCGTGGGTGCAATGGCGCGAGGCTTTCGGTGAGATGGAGGTGCAGGTTGCGGTCCTTCTCCACGGCCCAGACTTCCGCTCCGGCTTCGAGGAGCGCGGCAGTCAGCGTGCCCAGCCCCGGGCCGATCTCCACGACGGTCTCGCCGGGCGCGACGCCCGCCAGCTCGAGCGACTTCCGGACGATGTTGCCGTCGACGAGGAAATTCTGCCCGAGAAAGCGCTTCGGCTGGTGACCGAGCTTTGCGAGCAGCTCGCGGGTGGCAGACGGCGAAAGCGGCATCGGAATCAGGAGAAATTGTCGTCGGCGAGATGGAATTTGTGGAAAACGCGATGCACCACGGGCGAAAAGATGACGGCGGTCGAGGTGATCAGCGCAATGCCGCAATAAATCGCGTAGATGCCGGCGAAGACCTTTCCGCCGGCGGACTTGAGTGGGGCCAGCGGGCCCTCACCGGACAGGAGCATCGCGGCGTTGAGGTAGGCATCGAGCCAAGGAAGATCCTCGAAATACCAGTAGCCGAGCGCGCCGGCGAAAAGGGAGACCAGCACGAGGGTCAGACCCAGGGCCGTGCTCCGGGCGAGCCGGCGGTAAAACTTATGGCGCGGGAGCAGCGCCTGTTGTCGATTTTCAAACATGGCCGCGGAATTCCTCGACCAGCGCCGCCGGATCGGCGGCTTTCATCAGGGCCTCGCCGACGAGCACGGCGTGCGCTCCACAGGCCCGCGCCCGGGCGGCGTCCTGGGCAGTGAAGATGCCGCTTTCGCTCACCGCGGTCACCTCTGCCGGAAAACGCGGGATGAGGCGCTCCGACAGCGCCAGATCGGTCTTGAAGACGGCTAGGTCGCGGTTGTTGACGCCAATGATCCGGGCCCCTTGGCGCAAGGCGCGGTCCAGTTCGGCCTCATTGTGAATTTCGAACAGGGCGTCGAGTCCGGCGGCGGCGGCAGCGGCGGCGAGGGTGGCGATCTCATTGTCGTCGAGCGCCCGCACGATGATCAGGATCGCGCTGGCCCCGGCTTCGCGCGCCTGCCGGACCTGGAGGGGATGGACCATGAAGTCCTTGCGCAGACAGGGCCGGGCGGGCGGCACCGCGGCAAAGTGCGCGGTGATCGCCTGCAGGTCCTCCAAGCGGCCGCCAAAGAATTTTTCGTCGGTGAGAACCGAAAGCGCGTCGGCCCCGGCGCCCTGGTAGCGCCGGGCCTGGTCGATGGCGGAGAAATCGGCCTTGATCAGACCGGCGGAAGGCGAGCGGCGTTTCACCTCCGAGATGACGGCCAGCCGGCGGTCTGGGCGGCGCAAAGCTGCGGCAAACGAGGGCGGCCGGGGCAGCGCGGCGTTCAGCGCCGCCAGCTCTTCCAACGGGACAGGCCTGAGTAGCGGGGCGATTTCCGTCCGCTTGTGCGCCATGATTTCGGTCAGCTTGTCCATCGAAGGTAAAGCCCACGAAACACACCTGAGGCCGGAAGGGAAAGTGAAAACCCCGGGCTTTTTTCGTGTATTTCATGGATTTCGCGGATACTTCACCTGCCATGACCGCCATCGACGAATTGCGCCGGACCGTCGCCCGCCTCCGTGCTCCCGGCGGATGCCCGTGGGATATCGAACAAACGCATCAATCGCTGACGCGCTGCCTGATCGACGAATGCAGCGAGCTGCTCGACACGATCGATCGCCTCGACCTCCCGCACATGCGCGAGGAGTTGGGCGACGTGCTCATCCAGGTCGTTTTCCACGCGCAGATCGCGGAGGAGAACGGCGCCTTCAATTTCGACGATGTGGCACGAGAGATCAACGAGAAGCTCATCCGCCGGCACCCGCATGTTTTCGGTCCGGACAAGCTCCAGACTTCCGACCAGGTGCTCGTGCAATGGGAGCAGATCAAGGTGCAGGAGAAGGCGGCCGCCGGCCGCACCGAATCGCAACTGTTCAAACCGTTGCCGCCGCGGCTCCCGGCGCTCATGTTCGCCGAGGCTGTCGACAAGCAGATCGAGAAGAAGCAGCTGCCTGCCGAGTCCGTGTTGGATCGCCAGGAGATTGGGCGGCTCGCGGAGGAACTGGACGAAGCGGCGGCGGGGCGGAAGCTGTTTGCTCTGGCCGCGGCCTGCCGCCGGTGCGGCATCGACCCCGAATCCGCCCTGCGCCAGGAATGCGACCGGGTCATGCGCAATGTTGAAGCCCAAGTCCAGCCCGCCCGCTGAGGCGCTGCCACCCGCGCTGGTGGCGGACTGGCTGCAGCCGTTTCTCGACTACCTGGCGAAGGAGCGGCGGTACTCCGCCTACACGGTGCGCAACTACCGCCAGGCCTTTGGCGATTTTCACGCCTGGTTGCAAACGGGAAAGGGTGGCAGCGATTTCGGCGCGCTGACGGCGCGCGACCTGCGGGATTTTGTCGTGGAGAGCTCCCACCGTTTCAACCGCCGCACCCTGCACAACCACGTCTCGGGGCTGCGGGCATTCTTTCGCTTCTGGATGCTGCGGGGCCGCCTCTCCCGCAATCCGCTCACTGGCGTGCCCGTACCGCGGCTGGACCGGCCGCTGCCAAAATTCCTGACCGAATCCCAGATGGTGGCGTTGCTCGGCGGGCCGCGCCGACTGCTCGACAACCAGGCGATCGATCCCTTCCTCGCGTGGCGCGACCGCCTGGTGCTCGAACTGCTCTACGGCGGGGGCCTGCGCGTGAGCGAACTCGTGGCGCTCAACTACGGGGCGGTGGACCTGACTGACGGCAGCGCGCGGGTGCTGGGCAAGGGCCGCAAGGAACGGATCTGTCCGCTCGGGACGACGGCCCTGGCGGTGTTAAAAAAATTCCGCGACGAGTTCGCCCGCCGCACGGGCCCGGACGATCCCGTGGTGGTGACCGCGCAACACCGGCGATTGCCGGTTCGCGCCGTGCAGTTGCTCGTGAAAAAGTATCTCGCGCTGGCCGATCTGCCGATGGACCTCTCGCCGCACAAGATCCGGCATTCGTACGCCACGCACCTGCTTAATTCCGGCGCCGATCTGCGCGCCGTGCAGGAGCTGCTCGGTCATGCGAGCCTCGTCACGACGCAGATCTACACCCACACCAGCATCGCCCGCCTGAAGGAAATTCACGCCAAGGCGCACCCGCGGGCGTAGCCGGGGTTCCGCTCGGATACGTGGTGTTGAACCCCTCGGCGTCAGACGGCGGGTTAGACCCCATATCGGCTCGCGGCCCTTCCGATTATATTGGGGCATGCCTCTCATGAACGTAGTGCTTACCTTGGTTGTCGTCGGCGTCGTCCTTTGGCTGATCAACACCTACATTCCGATGCAGGGAACGATCAAAACGATTCTCAACGCCGTTGTCGTGATCGCGGTCGTCCTGTGGCTGCTCTACGGCTTCGGTGTCATCAACCACTCGGGAGATGTCCATCTGCCGGTGGTGAAGTAAGGCCGGGCTGGGCACCGGGATGGTGCATCAAAACGACCGTGCGATTTGCCCGAGTGCGAGGCCGACGGCGTTGCGGGGTAAACCCGCTCCTACGCCTTGCCAATTCAGACCCAACGGCGAACTCGTCGTTGGTACGCGAGGTAGTTTTCGCCAAATTTCGCGGTCAGATAGCGCTCTTCCCGTTTGATCACGCCAAATTGCAGAATCAGCGCCAGCGGAATGATAAAGAGGACCGGCAGCAGGCCGTTGAGCGGCAGTCCCAGGCCGACCTGCAGCGTACAAAGCGAAAGATACATCGGGTTGCGCGTGTAGGCGTAAGGCCCGGCGACAACGATCGCGAGGGCGGGTTGGCTTGGATTCACGTTTGTGCCGGCGCGCCGCATCGAGCGCGCGGCCCAGATCGCCTGCGTCCCGGCGGCGACGGCCAGCGCGGCACCGATCACCCGGGCCGCTAGTGCCGGCAGCAACGGGAGGGGCCACAGCCAGTGTGCACCGGCCCCGAGCAACGCGCAGGTCGCGAAGATCAGCGGAGGAAACGCGATGACGCCGGGGTTGTCTTCAGAGGCAGCGGACATGAGCAGGCAAACACTCAGGCTAAGCGTTAACGGTCAGTATTCCGGGTGGGACGAATAGCAAACGAGGTTTCGCGAGCGATGGTACTTCAGCCGGAGTCGGCGTCCTCGATTTCCGTGATCAAGACCAGCTTCGCGGCATGGTCCACCCAGTAACAGAACACAAGGCCGTCAACCATCAGATGCTCGATTTCCCTGCCATCGTCGTCGGTCAACCGGTAGTCGCTTTCGACAAACGGATAGCGGGCCAGCTGGCGGGCCTGGGTCATCGCCCGCCTTTGCCGCCGTTTTGGGAGCGACAGGATGAACTCGGTCGCCAAGTCGGTGAATTGCGGCCGGTACTCAGCCACGGGCAATCCGGGCTTCCAGCTCTTCGACGGTCGTGAACTTGCCCGCTTGCATCTCCCGGATGCGCTTGGCCGTGGTGCGTTTCCATACTGGCGTGTTGTGCCGGAGTTTGATGAGATAGAGCTGAACTTCGCGGCGCTCCTGTTTGCTCATCTTGGAGATGGCCTGTTTTACTTCGAGGACACTCATGGCCACAACGTGCAGCGAGACATTCAGCGGGTCAAGTGGGCAAATTCTGCAGCGATGGAAAGGGCGGGGGGAGGCACTAGTTTGCCGCCGCGATAGGGCTCCCTTCTGCGTCAGTTTCAGTATAGTCGAATATAATCCCCACATAAGCCGATCCGAATCTCATTCCGAAGTGGGCGGTCTCGCGCCCCGAGAGCCGGCAAGCGACGTCGCAGTATTGTTTCCCATCGACTAACACCACTAACACGAGGCTCTTTTGCGCGACGTGATAAGCACTTCTGATCGACGCCATCTTGTCATCACAAAGTCTGAACTCGGTCCAATCCAAGTAATACTCATCTTGGTCCCGGCTCACGGGGAGAGACACTCGGAAGACCTCGTTCGCATGTGGTTCTCCTTCCTTCAACAAATCGACAATTATTACTGGTAGCCGGGTTTTTGCTGGTGAGTCCATAGCGCGGGGTTCTCCGAGGACGGTTGAGGGCAACCGCCCCTACCGGGTTTGTTCCGGGGGGAGCTCGTGGAGTTTCAGGTCCGGATTTTTTTCCACGAAATAGCGCATCGTCCAGTCGTTGGGGAAGAAGGCGACGGGCTGCTCGAACTTGTCAGCGCCGAAGCTGACGCCGCTGGCGACGATGAGCTTCGTGTAGTCGAAGCCCTTCGGCGTCACCAGCGCCGGCGGGAGTTCCAGCCAGCGCAGGAGCGTCCACGGTGCGGGGGCGAGGCGGGACTCGGCGCCGTATTCGCTTTGGAGGCGCCACTGCACGACCTCGAATTGCAACGGGCCGACGGCGGCGAGCAGCGTGGCCCCGGCCGGGGCGTTCTTGGCGGTGAAAGACTGCACCACGCCCTCCTGCAACAGCTGCTCCAGACCGGCGCGATATTTCTTGGCGTCTCCGGTGTTGGGATTCGAAATGTACGTGAAGACTTCGGACGGGAAACGCGGGATTTCGTCGAAGCAGATGGCGCGGTCGGTCGTGAGCGTGTCGCCGATGCCGAACTCGCTGTGGCCGACGAGGCCGATGACATCGCCGGGCCAGGCGACGTCCACCGTTTCGCGTTCCTGGCCGAAGAGCTTGTGCGAGGATGAGAGCCGGACCGTGCGGCCCGTGCGTTGGTGGATGACGTTCATGTCGCGCTCGAATTTCCCGGAGCAAACGCGGAGGAAGGCGATGCGATCGCGGTGCTTCGGATCCATGTTGGCCTGGATCTTGAAAATGAAACCGGAGAATTTCGGGTCGTCGACCGGCACCTCGCGGGCGATGGAAGGCTGCGGTGCCCCGGGCACGGCAATGGCCACGGACCGACGCGGAGCGGGCGGGACGCTGTCCTGGAGAAATCCGTTCAGCAGAAGTTCGATGCCGAAATTGTTCACCGCGGAGCCGAAATAGACCGGCGTCTGCCGGCCGTGGCGGACGGCGTCGAGGTCGAAGGGATGGCCGGCGCCGTCGAGCATTTCGAGCTGCTCCTTCACGTCGCGGTACGTGTCATCATCGAGCTTCTCCCGGACGACGGGGTCGTCGAGCGAGGTGACGTTGACCGGGGCCTGGAACTTGCCGCCGGGGACGCGCTCGAAAAGGTGGACCTGGCGGGTGCGGCGGTCGAACACGCCCTTGAAAGACGGGCCGTTGCCGAGCGGCCAGATGACGGGCGACGACTGCAGGCCGAGGACGCTTTCTAGTTCATCGAGCAGGTCGAGCGGGTTGCGCGTCGGCCGGTCGCACTTGTTCATGAAAGTGAAGATGGGCACGCCGCGGCGGCGGCACACTTCGAAGAGCTTGCGGGTCTGGGTTTCCACGCCCTTGGCGGCGTCGATGACCATGAGCGCGGCGTCGACGGCGGTGAGGACGCGGTAGGTGTCCTCGGAAAAGTCCTTGTGTCCCGGGGTGTCGAGGAGGTTGACGGCGCAGCCGGCGAAATCGAACTGGAGGACGGTCGAGCTGATCGAGATGCCGCGCTGTTTCTCGAGTTCCATCCAGTCGGAGGCGGTGGCGCGCTGGTTTTTTCGGTCCTTCACGGCGCCGGCGAGATGGATGGCGTTGCCGTAGAGCAGGAATTTCTCCGTGAGCGTGGTCTTGCCCGCGTCCGGATGAGAGATGATCGCGAAGGTGCGGCGGCGGGCGATTTCCTGGGCGGGGGACACGGGGCTGGGTGAGGGCGGAAGGGAAAGGGTGCGGAGAGGAGGAGTTGGTCAGGAAACTCGGCGAAGGAGCCGAGGGGAAGCATTATTTTTGCGCGGGCGGAGGATGCGGGTCGGTCGTCGCGACGCTTTTTTTCGGCGGGAAACGGAGGCGCGGCTCTTCAGGTTTTAAAAAAAGTGTCGATAAAAAGGGCATGTCCCTCGCCATGATCCTCCTTCTGCTCGTGACCATCAGCGGCCTGCTGCTGGCCGGTCTCAAGCACTACCAAGAGCTGCGCTGAACCTTCTCCCGTGCGGAGGGGTCGGCGACGCTCAACCGAACGGCCTTTTGTGCCGATAAGGTGGTCATGGATCCGGGTGTGAGAAAATTGTGGTCCGATCTGCGGATCGTGGTGGAAGACCTTTGGCGCGCCTTCTGGCATCTGGCGCCGCGATCTTCGGAGTGCGATTTGCAGAAGCCGAACCAAGTCGAACTGGACTAGCCTCTGTCGAGGAGTCGCTTAGCGATGCTGCGCCGGCGTCGGACGACGACGATTCCGGAGCGGATGGTGCGCTTGTCCGATGCTCTGGTTCGAAAGTAATTCTCTTCCAGAACCATGGCCCGGCCTTACTTACATGATAAAAGACCGGTTAATAGGCGGGACTTGAGCGTATTTTGTTATGTTTTGGCGCAAATGCGCCGATAGTAGTGACATGACCTTTGTTTTGTCAGCGGTAGGTCTGCTGA
>Ga0265319_1001443_pt1 | contig 14199 bp, 8 predicted proteins | sample 4824metaG_FD_192443 | JGI IMG/M metagenome (GOLD analysis project Ga0265319, IMG submission 192443) | Rhizosphere microbial communities from Carex aquatilis grown in University of Washington, Seatle, WA, United States - 4-8-24 metaG | ecosystem: Host-associated > Plants > Roots > Rhizosphere >...
TAATCAGCCATCCGTAATCTATAAATATACGGCCTACCCCAATTTAACGATTTCACGATTACCGATTCTCGATTATCAGATTGCCGCCCTCCGACCTCGCTCGCCGCCCCCCGCTCCTCCCCCTGATCTCTGACCTCTGACCCCTGTCCTCCGTCCAACACCCCACGCCGATGAACAAATCAAAGGAAGCCCTGGCCCAAGCCTGGTCCACGAGGAAGTCATCGCCGCCAGTTGTCATACCGCGCCTGTCCGGTTGGTTTCCACTCGCGATATGCGCCCTGCTCGTCGTGTTCAGCCTGCCGCTTTACCACTTGGGGCGGTTCGCCCTCAGGTTCGACCTCTATTCCCATATTCTGCTGATCCCCTTCATCAGCCTCTATTTGGTTTGGAACCAACGCGATACCCTGCCGGCACAAAGTGCTCCCAATCGACTTGTCGGGCAAACTTTTTTTCTGCTCGGCGGCCTGGTGCTTGTCGGATTTGGCGTCGCCTTGCTCACTGGGTCTAAATTCGCTGAACAGGATTTTTTGGCCGCCACGACCCTCGGTTTTCTTCTGCTTTTATGGGGAGTGAACGGCTGGTTTCTCGGCCCGCCAACCTTGCGGGCGTTGGGCTATCCGCTGGCCCTCTTGGTATTTATGATCCCGTTCCCGGTGATCGTGCAGACGGGCCTGGAGACATTGCTGCAGTACGGTTCTGCCGTGGTCGCCCTGGCCTTCTTCAAAATTGCCGGCACCCCCGTCTTCAATTCCTCGCTCATCTTTCAACTGCCTGGCATCATACTGGAAATCGCCCCGGAATGCAGCGGCATTCATGCGACTCTGGCCTTGTTCATCACGAGCATCGTCGCGGGAAAATACTTTCTGTCCACCCCTTGGAAGCGCCTCGTCCTGGCCCTGGCGGTGGTGCCGATCGCCTTGTTCCGGAATGGCCTCAGGGTTTTCACCATTGGCGAACTTTGTGTCCATATCAGCCCGGACATGATCAATTCCTACATCCACCGCCATGGCGGACCGATTTTCTTCGCCATCTCCCTGGTGCCGTTTTTTCTCCTGTTGCGCAGCCTGTACAAATCCGATCAGCTGGCCAAGCCCACGCCGGCTTAGCCTGCGGAGATCTTGTACCGAGCGCCAGCGACATCCGCCAAACTGATCATCAGCCATCTGTAATCGTAAAGCACACTGGCTTGCCCAATTTCCAGTTTTCACGATTCTCGTTTCTGGATTATCAGTTTTCCGCTCTTGCCCGTGCAAAATTCTGCTCATTTCAAAAATCACCAATTCTCTATCCTTATCCGTGTATTCCGTGTAATCCGTGGTTAAACTTTCCTGTCCAAACTTATACTTTCCATAGCCGATCATCTCCCGAGGTAAAATATCATGCGCAAGTTCATCCGCCCCATCTTCCTCTTCGCCATCGCCGGCCTGATGGCCTTTGCCGGTTCCGGTTGCTCGAAGGCCGCCAAGACCGCCCGCTATCTTGCCGCAGCCGACAAGTACTTCACCGCCAAGGATTATGACAAGGCCGAGATCGAATATCAGAATGTCCTGCAGATTGATCACTTCAATCCCCAGGCCATCGGACACTTGGGGAAAATTTATTTGGAGGAGGGCCGGACTGCTCGCGCGGTGGCCTTCATCCGCCAAGGGGCCCAGATGCAGCCGGAGGATCTCGATCTGCGACTCTTGCTGGGCCAGCTGGCCATGGCCACCGGCAATGTCCAGGGTGCACGGGAACAGGCGGACTATATCCTGAGTCACCGACCGCAGGACCCCGAGGCACCCATGTTGCTCTGCGCAACCATCACCAAACCAGACGAGATTCCCGCCATCCGCGCGCAGCTACTGGCCCTGCCCGCTCCCGCACCGGCAAGTGCGCCAGTATTGGTCGCATTGGGCATGCTCGAGCTAACGCAGCAACACTTCAAGGAAGCCGAGGCTTTTTGTGAGCAGGCCCAGAAGGCCGACCCAAAATTCGCCGCCGCTTACAGTGTGCTGGGCGCGATCCACTTGGAGCAAAAGGACTTGGTGGCAGCCGAGCAGGCCTATAAACAAGCCGCCGAAGCATCTCCGGTCCGTTCCCCGCGACGCTTGCAGTACGCCCAGTTCAAGCTTCGCACCGGCGATCCCACCGCGGGAAAGAAACTGCTGATTGAGATGACCCAAGCGGCCCCGGATTATTTGCCAGCCTGGATCGCCCTGGCCGAAACGGCGTTGGCGGAAAAGAAATACGACGAGTGTGGCGGCTATCTCGACAAGGTTCTCGCCCGCGACCTGGATAATCTGGAAGCCCGGCTCCTCCGCGGCCGCCTCTATCTCGCCCAGGGAGAGAACGGCAAGGCCATCCAAGAACTGGAAAGACTGACCACCAACTATCCCAAATTACCCACCGCGCATTACGAGCTTGGAAGGGCATATGCCGCCGCCGGTGACATGGGCAAGGCGCTGGCCAGTGAGAACCAGGCGGTCATTCTTGCCCCGGGCAGGGCTGATGCCGTGCTGTTTCAAGCAGAGTTGAACCTGAGGAAGGGTGATTTCAGTGCGATTGTCGTCGCGCTGAAGCCAAGACTGCAACAACACCCCGACATGGTCCAAGCCTGGCTGCTGCTGGCCGCGGCCTTTCGAGGTCAGGGCAACTATGAAGATGCCCTCGCGATCTACCGTGCACTCCAAACGCGGCTGCCCCAAAACCCCAGCCCGCCCTTGTTGCTCGGACAAACCCTGCTCCAACAAAAAAAACTGCCTGAGGCCCGCAAGGCGTATGAACGCGCCCTGGAACTTGCGCCGGATAATCCCATCGTGCTCGAGCAGCTGGTCGACTTCGACTTGCTGGAGAAAAAATACCCGGAGGCCCGCGCAAGAATAAGGGCCCAATTGGCCGGGCATCCTTCCTTGGCGGGATACAGTCAACTGCTCGAGGCCAAGGTGTTCCTGGCGCAGAATGACGCGGCCGACGCCGAGACCGCGCTGAAAAAAGCCATCGAACTGATGCCCGAGTCTCAAAACGCTTATTTTTTGCTTGCCCGACTCTATGCCACTACCAACCAGCAGCAAAAGGCCCTGGCCAGTCTCGAACAATCCACCGCCCGCGACCCCAAGGACATCCGGGCCTTCATGTTGATTGCCGTCATCAATGACCAATTGAAAAATTATCCCGCCGCCCGCGCGGCCTATGAGAAAGTATTGGCGTTGAATCCCGACCATCTCGGCGCACTCAACAATCTGGCCTATCTCTATTCGGAACGATTCGATCTCCCGGCCAAGGCTTTGGACCTGGCGCAAAAGGCCCGCGAACTGCTGCCCACCGACCCGAACATCGCCGACACCCTGGGCTGGATTCTCTATAAGCAGCATCAGTATCCCCGCGCCTTGAGCCTGCTGATGGAAAGCGTCGCCAAGCTGCCCGCTGCGGCCGAGGTGTACTATCATCTGGGCATGACCCATTACATGCTGGGCCAGGAGGACGCTGCCGGCGATGCGTTGCAACACGCCGTGGAGTTGGACAAGTCATTCCCCGGCGCGGATGAGGCCAGGTCACGCCTGGCCCTGCTGTCCTTCGATACCATGTCCGCCCAAGCTCAAGCTACGCTGGAAAAGGCCCTCGAAAGCCATCCGGATGATCCCGTCGTTCTGGTTCGCGTGGCTTCGGTTTATGATCGTGCCGGCAAGAAGGACCAGGCCATCAAGGCCTATCTGGCCGCGTTGCAAGCCAGCCCCACCAACCTGAAGGCAGCGCTGGGACTGACCCAGGCATACCTGGCACAGAATGACACGACCCGGGCGCTGGAAATGGCCAAGAATGCGCGCAAATTTGCCCCGGATGATCCCGAAGTGGCATGGACCCTCGGCCGTCTCGCGTACCAGTTGGGTGAATATCAATGGGCGGCGAGCCTGCTGCAGGAAGCCGTCCAGAAGAAATCCGCCACGCCCGATCTCTTTTTCGACCAAGCCCTGGCTTTGTACAGCATCGGGAACGTGTCTGATGCCGAAGCCGCCCTGCACAGCGCTCTTCAAGGCGGAACCATCTTCCTGCGTTCGGCTGAAGCCAACCGGATGCTTGGCCTGATCGCCCTGACAAACGATCCTGACGAGGCGGTGAAGCAGTCAGCCCAAGTAGAAGGATTGCTAAAAGCAGATCCGGCCTATGTTCCCGCCCTCATGGCCTCTGGCTTGATCAAAGAACAACAGCATGATTCGGGTTCTGCCATGCAGTGCTACGAAAGCGTCTTGGCCAAGTATCCGGACTTTGTCCCGGCCAAGCGCCGGCTTGCCATCCTGGGCGCTTCCGCCCGGGGCGAGTTCGACCAGAAGACTTTTGACCGGGCCCTACAAGCGCGGTTGGTCTATCCAGCAGATGCGGAATTGGCCAAGGCCTTGGGAATCCTGACCTACCGCAAGGGAGATTTCTCCCGGGCGCTTGCCCTCCTCAAGGAGAGTGCCGTGGGGAGAGGATCCGACGCAGAACTGTGGTATTATCTTGGCCAAGCCCAGGTTCAGTCGAAGGATTTGCCCAACGGCAGGATATCGCTGCAAAAATCGCTGGCTTTGGGCTTGCCCGCCGATCTCTCCGACCAGGCCAAGAAGGCACTGGCCGAAGCCAAGTAGATGTGAGCAGACCAGTCGTAATGTAACCAGTCGCGGAACCCGATCAGCGGCGAGACAGTCGATCCGTCAAGTAGAATGGCCTCACTGTAGGTCGGGCTTTATGCCCGAGATGCAGGGTACTTTCGTGGTACCCAACCGCCGCCTTATCCGAACCCATGGTCCCTCTGGATTCGAGCCATCTTAAGTCTGCTCAATCCCAACCACGAATTACGCGGATAAAGCGTTCCCAAGGGCGAACCGAGGGAACAGAGATGGTCTTGGAAAAATTGTCCTCCTCGCCGTGAGAATGATTGTGGGGGAGGCCAGATTCACTGGAACGTCAAACCCATGGCTGAAGTGCCGGATTGGACGCCGACCTTTCGCCAGCGCTACTCCCCGGGGCAAGCCCAGGGGATTGGACGCGCGGCCTGCACAGCCTCGCCTCTGCGAGGCTGCCCGGATTGCGCCCAAATTCCACTTGGGAAACCCGCAGCAAGCTGCGGGTAATGCTTCAGCATTCAAACCAAGCTTAAGCTGTTGAATTCATTCCGCATGCTTTTCCGCTGCCGCTTTGCCGGATTCGCAATCCTGAGGCAAACTCCAGTCATATTCAGTCACTGGACATATACTTATACTTATATGTTAAGCTCTTACATAGCATTCATTTTGCGTCGGATTATCTTACGTTTACAGGAAACATTCCTATCTATTTGTGCTACTGCTGCTTACTATATTCGCCGAAGGATCTTCCCCGTTGCGTGTCGGATTTCCTGACTTTCCTACGCTATTGGTTGCACGAAATTAAACTCACCCAAAATTCTTTATATTTTCTATTCATTGTTATACTTGGCTTTACGCCTACTTTGATAGTGTAAAAACACACTTGGCCCATTGATTGCTATAGTTCTCCTGTTCGAAAAGAGTAACTCAACAAATTAGATCATGAATATCACTCGTAAACTCCTCCTCACAGCCCTGGCTTCCACCGGGTTGGCTGTTTCGTCCTACGCTGGCGCGGTTCTTTATCTCGCTGACGGTTCGGGACACACCATGACGATTAATGACAATGTTGGCTTCGATACTTCCCCGACCACCGGTGTCATTACCTGGAGCGGCTCATTCGGTGATTGGACCGTTAATCTGAGCGCCACCGGAGTCACCGCTGGAACTGCCGCGATGCCTGACCTTGATCTCAGCATCTCGGCCAGCACCACAAACGCGACTGGCGGCTACCTGATTGCCTATTACGCTGACACAGACTTTGGGCCTACGACCGGCACCCTGTCTGCTTCGATTGGTGGCACCTTGAAAGGCACTGGTTCTAGCGCTGATTTTGCCTCGTATTACTATGCCGGCAACAATGTGCAGCCTCCGGGCTATTACACCACGATGCTCACGAACCACAGCTTTACCGGCGCAGCCTTCAGCGGTACCGACAATGTTGGCTTCAGTGCCACTGGCCCTTATGGCCTTTATGATGTTGTCGCCCTCACGCAGACCACTGCGGGAACCTCGAGTTATGACGCCAACGTCAGTGTGATCCCGGACAGCGTTTCCACCGGCCTGATGATCGGTCTTGGCATGCTCTGCCTCGGCTTTGCTGCCCGTCGCAAGGTCGCCTAAGACTGCTCTGGTCTGAACGAGTTACTCTCTTAACAAAACCGCCCCGGCCTTAAGCCGGGGCGGTTTTTTTGTGTCCACTTCAACCGAAATCCCGCAGTGTGGTTCAACCACGGGTTGCACCGGTAACACGGATCCGGAAGCTCGCGGAAGCAAACCATCTGGCCGGCGATTCACCCGCCGGGGAAGGACCGACCATCCACAACGGATTGATCATCCATGCCTGTCCGTGAAATCCGTGGTGTCCTCCCTTCTCCAGTTTATTCAGTTTGCCCAACGGTCCATTGAGTTATCCAATTGAACCGATGAATCTCGAGTCTGGCCTGGCCTATCTAAGCGCAGCATTGGGGGGGATCCTGGCACTGGGCGCAGCCATCCGCGCGGGTCGGGCCATTGATCGCTGGGCATTCGTCCTCGGCATGACGGTGCTGACCGTGGAGGCAGTCTGCAGCGGACTGATGGGCGGATCACCCAGCCCGAATGGCATGTACCAGTGGCAGATGTTGCGACTGACTGCCGCGGCATTCCTGCCGGGAGTCTGGTTGCTCTTCAGCCTGACCTTCGCCCGGGGTAACGCCCGCGATTTCCTCCGTGAATGGCGTTTTGTGTTTCTGTTCGTAACGCTTCTGCCAATCGGAGCCGTCGTCTTTTTTCGCCCGGGACTGATCGTGGCCACCCAGCAGATTGATTCGCTTACCCACCTTATTTACCGACTGGGCGGGGCGGGAATGGTGCTGTTCCTGATCCAGCTCATCACTGCCGTGCTTGTCCTCATGAATCTGGAACGCACCTTCAGGGCCGCGGTGGGCACCGTGCGCTGGCGGATCAAATTCATGCTGCTTGGCGTCGGGATGCTGTTCCTCGTCCAGCTGTACACCGCCAGTCAGGCCCTGTTGTTCCGCGGCATTGATTCGAACCTCGACGTCCTGAATTCCGGCACGTTGATCGTCGCCTGTCTTTTGATTCTCCGCTCGCTGTTTCGAGCCGGACACTTTGGCCTGGATGTTTATCCCTCCCACTCTGTTTTACAGGGTTCACTGACCATCCTGCTGGTGGGCGTCTACCTGCTTATTGTCGGCGTTTTTGCCAAGGTAGTCGCTTATTTGGGCGGCGATTCGTCCTTCGCCCTCAAGACCCTGGTGGTGCTGCTTTTGATGGTCCTGCTGGCTGTGCTGCTCCAGTCGGACCGGGTCCGGCTGCATCTCCGGCGTCTAATCAGCAGACATTTCCAGCGACCGTTGTATGACTACCGGACGGTCTGGGCCAAATTCACGGAAGGCACGGCGTCGCGGGTCGAACCGATGGAATTTTCCCGAGCGGTGGTCAAACTGCTGGCCGAGATTTTCCAGGCACTTTCCGTGACCTTGTGGCAGGTGGACGAGCAACGCGAGGAGCTGACGCTGGCCGCATCTTCATCACTTTCCGGTGCGAAGGCCAGTGCCATCAAACCGTCCGCCATTGAAGCGGCCGCCATCATCCAGCAATTGAGGGCCCACCCCGAGCCAATGGAAGTTGAAAAGGTGACGGCGGACTGGGCCATGGCCGTTCGCCGCTGCCATCCTGGCGAATTCCACGAAGGGGGCGGCAGGGTCTGTGTTCCCATCGTTACTGGCGGTGAAGTCCTGGCCGTGATCATGCTTGGAGACCGCGTGAGTGGGGCGGATTTTACTGTGCAGGACCTCGACCTGCTCAAATCCATCGGCGAGCATGTTGCCTCGGGCCTGCTTAATGTACGTCTGTCCCAGCGGTTGTTGCAGGCGCGCGAGCACGAGGCATTCCAGACCATGGCCGCCTTTTTTGTCCATGACCTGAAAAACGCGGCCTCCACCCTCAATCTGATGCTGCAGAATCTGCCCGACCATTTCGACGATCCCGCCTTCCGGGAGGATGCATTGCGGGGCGTGGGCAAGTCAGTCGCTCATATCAACCACCTGATCAGCCGGCTCAGCCAGCTCAGGCACGAGTTGAAGATTGCTCCGGTCAAGTGCGACCTGAACGAGCTGGTGGCCAAGACCGTCGCCGGTTTTGAGCCGGAGGCGGATTTCAAGATCGTCCAGGATCCCGGCACATTGGCAGCCGTTTTGCTGGACCGGGAGCAGATGGCCAAGGTGCTGACCAATCTCATCCTGAACGCCCGTGAGGCGCGCTCAGGACCTGGTTCATTGCGCCTCTCCACCCGCCAGGCAGGCAGTTGGGTTGTACTTACTGCTGCGGATGACGGCAGCGGCATGAGTCCGGAATTCCTGACCCGCTCCCTGTTCCGTCCTTTCCAGACCACCAAGAAAAGCGGCCTAGGCATCGGCATGTTCCAGAGCAAAATGATCGTGGAGGCCCACGGCGGCCGGATCACGGTGGAAAGCACCGCCGGCCATGGCACCACGTTCCGGGTCTTTCTTCCGATCGGACCCACATGACGCCAGCCACGCTTCCAGCCTCCGCCCCACCCTCGCGCTCTGGCCGAATCCGTGTCATCCGGGCAATCCGTGGCTAAAATAAAATCCGCGGAGATCTTTAAACTTAAAATCAGCCATCCGTAATCCAAAATTGTCCCGACTGGCACAATTTCAGGTTTTCAAGATTACCGATTTTCGCTTGTCAGATTTCCGCCCTAGCTATCCGACCTCTGATCTCCGCCCTCTGCCCTCCGATCTCTGTCTTCTGCCCTCCCTCCTTTGCCCTATCCGTGCCATCCGGGCAATCCGCGGTCAATTCCGACTGAGTAAATCCAAAGCATTTTTTACCACGGATCACACGGATTAACACGGATGTTGAATTTACAGGAGGTCACGGAGTAAACAGAGTTTCCTTTCTCCTGCCTTGCCTCAGTGACCTCCTGTTAAAAACCGCCTTTGCCATTATCAGCGTAATCCGGGCAATCCGCGGTCAATTTCGACCGATTGAATCCGAACCATTTTTAACCACGGATAACACGGACGCCACGGATTGATCGGCCCCGACAGCCGAGGAAATCTTGTAAACTGATAATCGGACATCAGTAATCTAAAATTGTCCCAATTCAGCCAATTTCAAGATTATCAGTTTCCCGATTCTCGTTTATCAGATTTCCGCCCTCTACCCTCTGCCCTCTGACTTATCCGTGTTATCCGTGCAATCCGTGACCAAAAAATACCCGCGGAGATCTTGAAAACTGACAATCGGTCATCCGTAATCGTAAATTGTCCGGTCTTGCTCAATTTCAAGTTTTCACGATTACCGCTTCTCGTTTATCAGATTTCCGCCTCGATACCTGCTCCCCGCTCCCATGAAACCCAAATTGCTGATTGTCGATGATGACGAAGAGATCCGGACCCAGATGAAATGGGCCCTCGCCAAGGAGTACGACATCATCCTGGCCGGAGACAAGGCCTCGGCGACGGAGCAATTTAATGCCGCCCAGCCAGCCGTCGTCCTGCTCGACCTGGGCCTGCCACCCAATCCAGGCACTCCAGAAGAGGGGCTGGCCACGCTGGCTGCTCTTTTGGCAATCAACAACCGCACCAAGATCGTGATCATCACGGGCCAGGCGGAAAAAAGCATCGCCCTGCGCGCCGTGGGTGCCGGTGCCTATGACCTGCTCGGCAAGCCGGTAGACATGGATGAGGTAAAACTGCTGCTCAAACGCTGCTTCTATGTCGCCCAGCTTGAGCGGGAATACCTGCTTATGCAGCAGGAGATCAACGGCGGCTCATTCGAAGGCATGTTGGGCACCAACACCCGCATCCAGTCGGTCTTCGAGTCGATCCGGAAAGTGGCCACGACCAATGCCTCGGTCCTGATTCTCGGCGAGAGTGGCACCGGCAAGGAAATGGCTGCCCGGGCGATCCACCAGAAAAGCCCGCGCCGGGACGGACCGTTCGTGGCCATCAATTGCAGCGCCATTCCAGAATCGCTGATGGAAAGCGAGCTGTTCGGCCATGAGAAGGGATCGTTCACCGGCGCCCATATGCAGCGCAAGGGCCGGATCGAAGCCGCCAATGGCGGCACGCTGTTCCTCGATGAGATCGGCGAGGTGTCGCTGACCATCCAGGTCAAGCTGCTCCGGTTCCTGCAGGAGCAGCGCATTGAGCGCGTGGGTGGCCGACAGGAGATCACCGTGGATGCCCGCGTGATCGCCGCGACCAACGCCGACCTCAAGAAGGGCATGAGCGAGGAGAAATTCCGCGAGGACCTTTATTATCGCCTGGCCGTAGTCCAGCTGATGCTGCCGCCGCTGCGGGATCGGGATGAGGACATCCCTTTCCTCGCGCAGTCCTTCCTGCAACGGATCAGCGCCGAGATCGGAAAGGCCGGGCTCACCTTTTCCCCCGACGCCCTCCGGGCCCTTCGGCATCATCCCTGGCCCGGCAATATCCGTGAAATGCAAAACCGAGTACGGCGGGCCGTGATCATGTGCAACGGCAAGCGCATTGCTCCGGCGGATCTGGAACTGGAACAGTCAGCTTCCGGCCATACCGGCATGACATTGAAAGCCGCCCGCGAAGCCCTGGAACGCGAAATGGTGCTCCGCACGCTCAAGAGCAATGGCGGCAAGATCACCGCGGCCGCCAACGAACTTGGAGTCAGCCGGCCGACCTTTTACGAGCTGATGGAAAAGCTCGGCATCAAGAAGCCCGAGCAGGCGGTGGAGTAGCCTGGCAAGTCAAGCCCCGGCACCTGCGGGGAATTGGTACTTTCCAAATAGTATTGTGGGATTCGCGTACTTCGCGGCTTCGCGGGAACATTTCGGTCGCTTTTAATCGCGGCTCACGCGAAATCGCGAAGCTCGCGAAGGCGGACACAAAAAAGCGCCCGGTAGAATCCGGGCGCTGATTGCAATAGGTGGCGAAATTATTTCGCAAACCTGCGACGGAAACCCACCAGGCCCATGAGCGCGAGGCCCAGCAAGGCCAAGGTCGCGGCCTGATCAGGAACACTATAGTAAAGCTGCGGCTGGGAGTAAGTACCGTTCGAATGGGTCGTCACGATGATCGAGACGCCGTAATTGCTGGTTCCGGCGGCAGCCTGCGCACCCGCTTCGCCACCGAACAGATTATAGACAAGCTGTTCGTAGGAGTTCAGCGAGCTATAGGCCGTCAGACCCAGTCCCGGCGCGCCGGGAGATTGCTGGAGCCACCACAGGGCCAGCTGAAAATTGGTCATATCGGCCACCGCAGTGGAACCGGTGAAAGTAATGGCTCCCTTGGCAAACTGCGAGTACAGGTAAGCCGTTCCGACCGTGAGTGACTGGATGGCACTCGGGTCAGAGGTGTGATTGGCAAGCGTATAGCCCAAGGTCTCGCTGTAGCTAAACTCCTGGTCATAGGCCATGCAGAAGGTCTCAAAGCTGCCACCAAGACCGATCGTCGAGCCAGTGCGGGCACTGGCCGCATAAGATGCATTGGACAGTGTGGCGGAGGTGGCCGTAAATTCACCCCCTTGGTTTCCGCCGGTAAGTAAACCCGGCGTCAGGATAACGGAGTTGGCAAATGCACCGGTTGCTACGAGGGCAAATGAGGCAATGAGTGCGACTGTCTTGGTGGTGATTTTCATGAAGAGGAGTATTATTGGAGTAGCTGAACTAGATATTGCTCAATCATTGCATGAGGCATGCCAAGGTGTCAATTTCAGGTTACTACATGCAGATGATACTATGAGTGTGATAGATATGCCTGTATAAATACTTGCATTAAGAAATCAGGCGTTAGCAGCTTTGTAAGCTAATCCGACGATTCTTAGGCCTGAAATTCCGTCAAACTCTGGGCCATGTTTATCCTGTTATCATGAGTTGTGTTACGCTTTTATGCCTGAATGCGAAGATTGTAAGAAAATCCACCAGCCTCGTCGGGGGATTACACCTCAGTCGAATGAAGAGAACCGGTGTAGATCCTTTTTGGGAGCTCGAGCGACTTACTTGGTTTAAAGTTCCAATTAGCCTCACCGGGCATTGTCGATGGACCGCATTCAGCGCAATTCACTGTACCCGGCTTTCGATACCATTGGATTGTGCCAGGGAGGAAATTCGCCGATCTTGTGAAAGGGGTCTAAGTCCATCCGACAGTCACTTTGGCAAAACAGATTACAAGAAGATCAGAAGCACCTGATTCAAGGCATTATATTGTGTCGGATAAACTTACGCTTTCAGAGCCAATATTACAGAATAGCGCTCTCGATGCCGATCCCAATTTTCCGCATGCTGTTTTTAAGCTTCCTATCAGACTGTGGGCGCGCACGATAGAAAACGCATATCTTTAACAAGATCGACTGGCGTTGTTAATGCTGCACCTGAAGCAATATCTTATTGGCTGGAACTTTTCAGTTCTGCATCCCACTTTACATACGTACTTCACTTAATGAAAAAGCTATTGCTCAGCTCTCTGTTCGGAGCAGCTGTAGTTGCAGGATATGCAACTTCTTATACATATGCGCCAACACCCAATGATTTGGGTGATTTGGCGCATAACAGCGCGTATACTTGGGGCATAACGGATGCAGGCTTGGCAAGCCAGTTGGCGAGCGGGGGTTATCGGATTGCGAGTGCAACGCTAACGATCAGGAATCTCTATAATTGGGACAAGTCTGACACAGACAATCAGCTCTTCATTCATTTGTTGGATAATCCTGTTACCGGTGTTGGCACGGTCATTGATGACCCCAATGACAATGGGATCAACCAGGGGGTAGTAAGTGATTATTTTGCGGGGAAGGTTTCCGGCAATTATGTCAATGGCAAGTGGGTCGCTTATGGCTATGCCGACACATCAACCGGTGCGGCCCTGGCAACCGGGGGAACGAATACCTATCTGACCCAATATCATGATACCGATGGACCGATGTCATTACTTTCGCTCTGGACCTACAATTTTAGCGCGTCGAATCTATCCACCCTTACCAGTTATATTGCCGATGGTCACAACGGCGGGAGTGGCTTCGCCGACTTTGGCATCGGCTTCGATCCCGATTGTCATTTCTACAACGACGGCATCACGCTCAACATCACGACGGTTCGGGTCCCGGAAGGCGGGATGACGCTCATCATGATTGGCTGCGGCCTTGTGGCTCTGGTTTGCTATTATAAATTTTCCCGCCGGAAGAAGGTTGATTAAGGCATAAGCACAATCAGGCATCTTTCTGAGCTCCCTTAGCTGGAGCAGGCATATAAGTTGTCATCAGTTCGAAACCTGGGCGGACATGGTTGAGCCGATTAAATTCTGATCACTGCCTAACTTGCAGCCGCAATCGCTGGAGATCTGCCAGCTGACGGTTGGTCTCTCTGTTGCAACATCCTGAGTTCCGATCTCGCATGTTGATTTTTCACTTTCTGTGAAGTTATTACCTCCTGTCGACATTGCGAAAGCAACCGTATCACAGTAGCTCTCACTCGTAAATTCTGGGAGCAATCAAAGCATTGGTCATGAACTGCCCGTTGATATTCCTCAGTCACTCCAGATTCCGGCTTTCGTAGCAACCGTCCAGGTCTTCAATCCAAGCTGCCAATGCCTCCAGGAATGAACGGTGGTCCCGGTTCTCTCTGCCAGATGGTAGTTGGTCACTATGGTTCAATATTTTGAGTTCCAATCTCGCAGGTTGACGCCACAACGTTCAGTGAGCCGGCATCGTCAAAATATACCGTGTAATGCTTGAACCGTTGGGTGCCTCCCAGTTTCTTGTGCCATTCCTGCCAGCAAACGGATTCCTGCCACAAGGACACGGCTTCATCCAAGTATTCGGAACGTTGCTGGCATCTGATAATATGAGGATCAAGTAGATCCTCGGCCCGCCCGCATGAGGAATCCCGGAAACAGAATTTCAGCACTTCTTTAAAAACCACCTCATCCAACGCCCGGCCCGCAAATTCGCCGCCGTTGTCCACGGTGATCGACTCGGGCAGCGGACGTAACATCCACAGCCACGCAGGTTGTTATCAAACAGGTCGACGTGAGGTGGACCCCGTTGGTTGGACAGCGGATCGGGTAAAGTAAGTTAAGATAAGGGAGGGGGCGCAGGGGGAGGGGCGAAG
>Ga0265319_1001445_pt1 | contig 14191 bp, 12 predicted proteins | sample 4824metaG_FD_192443 | JGI IMG/M metagenome (GOLD analysis project Ga0265319, IMG submission 192443) | Rhizosphere microbial communities from Carex aquatilis grown in University of Washington, Seatle, WA, United States - 4-8-24 metaG | ecosystem: Host-associated > Plants > Roots > Rhizosphere >...
GCCGCGATGTGGCAGCCGCCCTGCCGGCTCCCCGACAGGGGCTTCTACTTCCCGCCGACCCTCTTCACCGGGGTCACGCAGAGCCACCGGGTCGCGCGCGAGGAGATCTTCGGCCCCGTGCTCTCGATCCTCACCTTCCGCACCGTGGACGAGGCGATCGAGAAGGCCAACAACACGCCCTACGGCCTGAGCGCGGGCGTCTGGACGGAGAAGGGTTCGCGGATCCTGCGGATGACCTCCGAGCTCAAGGCGGGCGTCGTCTGGGCCAACACGTTCAACCGGTTCGACCCCTCATCGCCCTTCGGCGGGTACAAGGAGAGCGGGTTCGGGCGCGAGGGCGGCCGCCAGGGGCTCCTCGACTACGCCACGATCTCATGAGCGCGCGGCCCGCAGCACGACTTCCCGTGACGAAGACCCCAAAGGTCTACGTTGGCGGCGCCTTCATCCGGTCCGAGAGCGCGAGGACCTTCAAGGTGAGCGGGGCGGACGGCGCGTTCTTCGGAAACATCCCCCAGTGCACCCGCAAGGACCTGCGCAACGCGGTCGAGGCCGCCGCCAAGGCCGGCCCGGGCTGGGCCAGGCGTTCCCCCTACAACCGCGCCCAGATCCTCTACCGCCTCGCCGAGATGCTCGAGGCGAGGAGCGCGGAGCTCGTGGCGTCGCTGGTGCGCTTCGGCGCCCGCGAGGCGGACGCGTCGCGGGGCATGTCCGTGGCGGTGGACAGGATGATCCACTACGCCGGGTGGGCCGACAAGTACGAGCACCTCCTCGGCTCCGTGAACCCGGTGGCCTCGCCGCACTTCAACTTCACGGTCACGGAGCCCATGGGCGTCGTCGGCGTGATCGCCCCGGACAGCCCGCCGCTCCTCGGGCTCCTCTCGATGGTCGCGCCCGTGATCGCCTGCGGCAACACGGTCGTGGCGCTCGCGTCGGAGAAGGTGCCCTACCCGGCCATCCTCCTAGGCGAGATGCTCGCGACCAGCGACCTGCCCGGGGGCGTCGTCAACATCCTGACGGGCTTCCGCAGGGAGCTCGTGCCGACCTTCGCGACCCATGCGCACATACGCGCAGTCTACGCCTCGGTGGGGCCCGAGGACCGCAGGGCGCTGCGCCTGGGCGCCGCCGAGAGCGTGAAGCGCGTGCGCTTCGTGGACGCAGCGGCGGACTGGTTCGGGGAAAACTCCCAGGGGCTCGGGGCCCTGCGCGACTTCTTGGAGCTCAAGACGATCTGGCATCCGATCGGGTCCTGAGGGGCCCCGGGGACGCCCCCATTCATCCCGTCTGGGGGACCGCTCGTCCAAAGATTGCCGCGGGACGGGGTTCCCGCGATAGTGTGGGGCGATGAACCTTTCCGCGGACATATCCCTGCCCCCGGGCGACGCGGCGGAGCGCGACATGGCGAAGATGCGCCTGTACGTGCTGCTGCAGGCCGCCGGCTGGGGAGGCTTCATGACCCTGTGCACGTGGGTGACCCTCGAGTTCCCGGACAAGGACGAGAAATGGCCGCTCGCCACTTCGCTCGCCGTCATGGCCATGGTCCTCCTCTCGGGCCTGCTGATCAGCCACTGCATGCGCCCAGTTCTGGGGCGCTGGCGGTGGAAGGAGCTCGGGTGGCGCAGGCTGATTCCCCGGATGGTGGCGGCTGCGCTTGTCGCCTCGGCGATCCTCAACGTGAGCGTCTCCCTCTGGCTCCACGGCGTCATCGGCCTTCCCTGGAACACCACCTTCTCGGTCCCGATGGTCTTCGTGGCCCAGCTGCTCCAGCACAGCATCCTCTTCTTCGCCTGGCTCTGCCTGTACTTCTTCTACCACCTCTTCGACAGGCTCAACCGCTCGGAGATCGAGCGCTTCCAGCTGATGACCAGCGTCAAGGAGGCCGAGCTGCGCGCGCTCAAGTCCCAGGTGAACCCGCACTTCATCTTCAACTCCCTCAATTCGCTGCGGGCGCTCATCGATGAGGATCCCGCGCGCGCACGCACGGCCGTCACCCAGCTCGCGAACCTGCTTCGCTACTCGCTGAAGAGCGGCGAGCTGGAGACCGTCCCGTTCGAGGAGGAGCTGGGTGTCGTCAACGACTACCTGGCGCTCGAGCAGGTGCGCCACGAGGAGCGGCTGCGCCTGCGCCTCAACATCGCCCCGAACACGCTCCAGCTCCCGATCCCGCCCATGCTGCTGCAGACGCTCGTGGAGAACGCGGTCAAGTACGGCATCTCGCGCAGCGCCGAGGGCGGCGAAATCGCGATCACCGCCATCAACGAGGGCGGCGCCCTGCGGATCCAGGTGTCCAATCCCGGCGAGCTGGCCCCCGGCGTGCAGGTGCCGTCCACGGGGCTCGGCCTGCGCAACGCGGCCGAGAGGCTCCGGCTGATCTTCGGCGAGCGCGCGACCCTGCGCCTCAGGTCCGACCATCCCGCTCTCGTGACCGCCGAGGCCGTGATCCCGCTTGCCGCCCACCCATGAGGGCGCTGCTCGTCGACGATGAGCGCCTCGCGCGAAACGAGCTGCGCCGCCTCCTGGCCGTGTTCCCGGAGATAGAGATCGCGGGCGAGGCCACGCAGACGAAGCAGGCGCGCGAGCAGATGGAGGCGCTCAAGCCCGACCTCCTCTTCCTCGACGTCCAGATGCCCGGGGAGACGGGGATGGAGTTCCTCGAGTCGCTCGAGCCGCCGGTGCCCCACGTCATCTTCACGACGGCGTACGACGAGTTCGCGGTGAAGGCGTTCGAGCTGAACGCCCTCGACTACCTCCTCAAGCCCGTCGACCCGGCCCGCCTCGCGGCGGCGGTCGACCGGCTTCCCGGCCTCAAGCTTGCGCCCGCGCCGAAGAGGCCCGCCGCCGGCAGCCTGAACGCCTCGGACAAGGTGTTCGTGCGCGAGGGGGAGAAATGCTGGTTCGTGGAGGTCGGCCAGATCCGGCTCCTGGAAAGCGAGGGGAACTACACGCGGGTCCACTTCGGCGACGCGCAGCCGCAGCTCTTCCGCTCGCTCAACGCCATGGAGGAGCGCCTCGACCCCAAGTTCTTCTTCAGGGCGAACCGCCGCCAGATCATCAACATCTCCTTCATCGCCGGCATAGAGCCCTGGTTCAGCAGCGGCCTGCTCGTGCAGCTCAAGGGCGGGGCCAAGATCGAGCTCAGCCGTAGGCAGGCCCAGGATTTCCGCGAGCGGATGAGCTTGTAACATACCTTATTTCAGGTATTTACAACTCATGATCGAGGCCAGGTCTCTCACGAAGGTCTTTTCCGACCGCACGAAGGGTGAGATCCGGGGAGCCGACAGCGTCTCGTTCCGGGTGCAGCCGGGAAGCATCTACGGCCTGCTGGGGGCAAACGGCGCCGGCAAGACGACGACGCTGCGCCTGCTGGCCACGATCCTGAAGCCGACGAGCGGGACGGCGATCGTGGCCGGCTTCGACGTCGTCCGGGATCCCGACCGCGTGCGCAAGAACGTCGGGTTCCTCGCGACCAGCACCGCGCTCTACGCGCGGCTGACAGCCCGCGAGATGATCGCCTACTTCGGGAGGCTGAACGGGCTCGCCGAGCCGGCGCTGCGCGCGCGGATCCAGACGCTCGCCGACGAGCTCGAGATGCACGAGTTCCTGGACCGGCGCATCGACAAGCTCTCGACGGGCATGAAGCAGAAGACGTCGATCGCCCGGACGCTCGTGCACGACCCCCAGGTCATGATCTTCGACGAGCCGACGCTGGGCCTCGACGTGATGGCGGCCCGCTCGATCATCCGGTTCGTGCGGGAATGCCGGTCCCGCGGGAAGACCGTGATCTACTCGACGCACGTGATGGGCGAGGCCGAGAAGCTCTGCGACGTGATCGGCGTCATCCACGGGGGGGCGCTGCGGGCCGAGGGCACGCTCGCCGAGCTTCGGGCGAGGACGGGCGAGACGGACCTCGAGGAGTGCTTCGTCAGGATCATACAGCCGGAGGTTCCGGGATGAACGGGCACAACATCGCCACGATCTACGCCAAGGAGCTCCGGGACACCGTGCGCGACAGGCGCGCGATGATCTCGATGATCGTCATACCGACGGTCGTCATGCCGCTCCTCATCTTTGGCTTCGCAAAGACGGCCTTCGTCATCGTCTCCAAGGCCAAGGAGGAGATACCCCGCATCATGGTGATCGGCGGATCGGACTCCCCCGGGGTCATGGCCGAGCTTGAGAAGTCGGGGAAGTTCAAGGTGGAGACGGCGTCCAAGGACTGGAGAAGCCTCATTTCGGACAAGAGGGTCCGCGCGGCCGTCGAGATCCCGGACGGCTTCGAGAGGGCGCTCGGGGAGGGATCCGCCCCCGCCATCACGCTCTATGACTACCAGGGGGAGCTCAAGTCGGGGCTGGCCGCGGAGCGGCTGGACGGCTTCTTCTCGGAGCTGCGCAGGCGCACGACGGCGCGGCTGCTCGCCGCGAAGGGCCTGCCGGCCTCGATCGCCCGGCCCTTCGAGGTCAACCAGACGAACGTCGCCCCGCCGGAGAAGGTCGGGGGCAACTTCCTCGGGGGCATCATCCCTTACTTCATCATCTTCCTCTGCCTCACCGGGGCCATGTACCCGGCGATGGACCTGACCGCGGGCGAGAAGGAGCGGGGCACGATGGAGACCCTGCTCTGCAGCCCGGCCTCCCGCACGGACATCGTCATCGGGAAGTTCCTGATGGTGCTCACGGGGTCGCTGTCGGCGGTCATGTTCTCGCTGATCTCCCTCGGGGGGACGCTGGTCGCCTTTGGCTCCGCCTTCGCGCCGGCCGGGGCCGCGGCGAAGGCCGCCGCGCGGGGCGCGGCGATGCCGACGATCGACTTCCTGGGCATCTTCGGCCTGCTGGCGATGGTCGCCCCCGTCGCCGTGCTCTTCTCGGCGATCCTCTTCTCCGTCTCGCTCTTCGCGAGGAGCTCCAAGGAGGCCCAGAGCTACATCATGCCGCTGACCTTCGCCGTCATCATCCCGTGCATCATGGGCATGCTGCCCGGGATCGAGCTGAACTACCGCCTCGCCCTCGTCCCGGTCCTCAACATTTCGCTCGTCTGCAAGGAAATGCTCTCGGGCGTGTGGCACTGGGGCTACATCGCGGTCATCTTCGGGTCCACGGCGCTCTACGCGGCGGCGGCGCTCGCCGTCGCCGTGCGCCTGTTCAGGCGCGAGGACGTGATCTTCAGGACCTGATACTGTAAATCATTCATGAAGCGGCGCCCGGGGTGCTTCCGGGGGGTAAACCAGTTGTAAAACCGGGCCGCCCATCTAGCGAAGGCCGTTCCGATATGTTCTAATGCGGTCTAGGGTAAAGTCCCCAGATCACAGACAACAACGAACAGACTCCGCCGCCATGAATTCAACCTCAGTACCGTTTCAGATGCCCCTGCGGCCCGACCTCACCCTCAAGCGCCGTCTCCCCACCAATCCCCCCATCCCGATGGAGTCGGACGACATCGTCCCGAAGGAGCGCCGGATAGCCGGACCCTACGGCACGGCCTCGCTCCAGGAGGCCTGGGACAAGCTGTACAAGGCCCGCTCCATCCTCGAGGCCGAGCAGACGCACCTTCGCGACGACCGGATCGCGCTCCAGGGGGAGTCCGAGGCCCTCGCGGCGCGCGAGCAGGCGGTGGCGCTGCGAGAGCAGCGCATCCAGCAGCTCGAGCTCCGGGCCGCCCTCGACCGGGCGGACGCCGACGCCCTGGAATCAGAGTCCACGCTCGCCAAGCTGACCCGGGCGCCGTTCGACATCGCCCGCTCGGTATTCGGATCGAAGAAGTGATTTGGCGTGCCTCCGCCGCCTTCCCGCCGTAGGGGAGGGGGGCATGGCCGCCGTTTTGTTCCCCCAGCATGTGATCGCGCGCAAGCGCGACGGCGGCGAGCTTGACCGGGCCGAGATCGAGGCCTTCGTCAAGGGGGCCACGGACGGCTCGTGGGCCGACTACCAGCTGAGCGCGCTCCTGATGGCGGTGTTCCTGAAGGGGATGACGCCGAAGGAGACCGCGCTCCTGACCGAGGCTATGCTCCGCTCCGGCGTCGTGGCCGACCTCTCGGCGATCAGGCTTCCCAAGGCCGACAAGCATTCGACGGGCGGGGTCGGGGACAACGTGTCGCTGCACCTGGCGCCGATGGTGGCGGCCTGCGGCGTCGTGGTGCCGATGATCAGCGGGCGGGGCCTCGGGCACACCGGCGGCACGCTCGACAAGCTCGAGTCGATACCCGGCTTCCGCGTCGGGCTGTCGATCGCGGAGTACCGCGAGCAGCTCTCGAGGATCGGCGTGGCCCTGATAGGGCAGACCGCCGAGCTCGCCCCGGCCGACCGCAAGCTCTACGCGCTTCGCGACGTGACGGCCACGGTGGAGTGCATCCCGCTCATCTGCGCCAGCATTCTCAGCAAGAAGCTCGCCTCGGGGATCGACGTCCTCGTCCTCGACGTGAAGTTCGGGCGCGGCGCGTTCATGAGGGACAAGGCGCGTGCGAGGGAGCTCGCCGTCACGATAACCGCCGTGGCCAAGGCCATGGGCAAGCCGACGCGCGCTGTGCTGACGGCGATGGACGAGCCGCTCGCGAGCTCGGTGGGCAACGCTCTCGAGGTGGCCGAATCGATCAAGTGCCTCAGGGGCTCTGGGTCGCGGGATCTGATGGAGGTCTCCTACGCGATCGGCGAGCAGATGCTGGTGCTGGCCGGCGCGTCGAAGGACACCGCGGATGCGCGCTCGAGCCTCGAGAAGAGCGTCTCCTCGGGAGCCGCGCTCGCGAAGTTCCGGGAACTCGTCGCCGCGCAGGGCGGCGATCCAAGGGTGGTCGACGATCCGGGACGCCTGCCGCAGGCCAGCATTGTTAGGCCGATCGCGAGCCCGCGCGCGGGGTTTGTCACTGACGTCGACGCGCTCGGCGTCGCCCTCGCCGCGCTCCACCTCGGCGCCGGCCGGGCAAAGGCCGAGGACCCGATCGACCACGCCGTGGGCGTCAGCGCCCTGGCCAGGTCGGGCGACCCGGTGAAGGCCGGCGGTAGCCTCTGCATGGTCCACGCGAACAGCGAGCGCGCGGCGAAGGAGGCGGCCGAGATACTGGGCAGGGCGATCGTTGTCGGCGACGCGCCCCGCCCGCTGGCCACACTCGTGGACGAGGTCATTGGCTGAGGCCGGAGCGCCCCGGAGTCCGACAATGAGCACCCGGGAGTCCCTGACGATCGCGGGCAGGGCGGTCCTTTCGATCTTCGTCTGCGGCTTCTTTGTCTGGTATGCGAACGCGACATGGGTCCGCGCCTACGAGGGCTACAGCATCGGGAAGACCTGGCGCCCCCCGGCCGAGCGGTATTCCGCGCGCGTCGTCGGGTTCACCATCGGGAGCGCGTACCAGCGGCGAAAGATCCCCACGGTCAGGATCACCTTCGCGGACGGCAAGACAGCCGATTTCAACTCGTCGCGCAGCGGGACGTACTCGGAGGGGGACGAGGTGAGGGTTTTGGAGTCCAGCTACGAGTCGAGGCTCGTCATCCAGAACACGGTCCTCTCCAAGCGCATCTCGAAGATATACGAGATTGACGACCCGTATCTCCTTTGGATCAAGGACGCCTGCTACGGCGCGTTCTTCGCCGTTTTTGCCGTGGGAAGCCTCCTGGTGGGATTCGCCCCGTTCCTTGCGCTTGCGCGGGCCCGCACCCCAGCGGGTGACGGGCTTCAGGCGCCAGCCGACATTCCCTGACGGGCCAGGGGCCGGCTACTTCTCCAGGGCGGCCAGCTCGCCCGCCGCCTTCTCCCAGGCCGCGGTCGCGGCCCCCAGCTGGTCGACGATGACGCTCAGCTCTCGGTTCAGGTGCTGCGCCTTCCCGGGCTCCGTGTAGGTCTCGGGCGCCTCGAGCGCCGCGGTCAGGTCGTTCTGCTTCGTCTCGAGCTTCGAGACCTCCTCCTCGAGGCGCCCGACCTCGATTCGGAGCTTCTTGACCGATGACGGGCTCGCGACCCTGGCGGGAGCCGCCGCCGCGGGCTTGGCCTGCGCGCCGGGCGAGGCGTTCTGGAGCGGGACCCGGTCGACGAGGCTCGACGTCAGCGCGGCGCGCGCGTTGGTGGCCTTCGACTTCTCGAGGTAGTAGTCGTAGTTGCCCGCGTAGGGGGTGAGCCTGCCCGAGTGGACGTGAAGGACGTTCTGCGCCAGGGCGCGGATGAAGTACACGTCGTGGCTGATGAAGATGAACGTGCCGTCGAAGGTCAGGAGCGCGCTGACCAGGGCGTCGATCGAGGCGATGTCGAGGTGGGTCGTCGGCTCGTCCATGAGGAGCAGGTTCGGCGGCTTGACGAGGAGACGCGCGAGCGCGAGGCGCGACTTCTCGCCTCCCGAGAGCACGGACACCTTCTTGTGGACGTCGTCCTTGCGGAAGAGGAAGGCGCCCAGGATGGCGCGGCCCTGCTGCTCCGTGAGCTGGTTCTCGTTCGTGCGCAGCTCCATCACGTTCTCGAAGACCGAGGCCTTGGCATTGAGGTTGTCGAGACGGTTCTGCGCGAAGTACCCCGGGACGACGTTGCTGCCGAGCTCGCGCGTGCCGCCCTGGATCGGGACGACGCCGGCGAGGATCTTGAGGAGCGTCGACTTGCCCGCGCCGTTGGGCCCGACGAGCACGATCCTCTGGCCGCGCTCGGCGGTGAAGTTCATGTCCCGGTAGACGACCTTCTCGCCGTAGGCCTGGTCGACATGCTCCAGCTCGACCACCTTCAGCCCCGAGCGTGGCGGCTTCGGGAACTTGAAGTGGATGCGCTTAAGGTCGTCCTGGGGCTCGTCGACGGCCACGGCCTCGAGGCGCTCGATCTGCTTCTCCTTGGACTTGGCGCGGGAGGCCATCGAGGCCTTGGCGCCGAAGCGGTCGACAAACTTCTGCAGGTGGGCGATCTCGCGCTGCTGGTTCTTGAACGAGGCGGCCTGCTGCTCCTTGCGGGCCTCCTTCTCCAGCATGTAGTCGTCGTAGTTGCCCGTGTAGCGGTTGAGCGTGCCGCCGCGCATCTCGAGTATCCCCGTGCAGAGGGCGTTCAGGAACGCGCGGTCATGCGAGATGACGACGAGCCCGCCCGGGTAGCGCGTGAGGTAGTCCTGGAACCAGAGGAGGGCCTCGAGATCCAGGTGGTTGGTCGGCTCGTCGAGGAGGAGGAGGGCGGGCTCGGCCACGAGGAGCCGCGCGAGGTGCGCCCGCATCACCCAGCCGCCCGAGAACGTCTTCGCCTTCTTCTCGCTGTCGCCCTCGCGGAAGCCGAGCCCGGCAAGGATCTTCTTCGCCCGGGGCTCGAGGGTCCAGTCGATGTCATGGTCGTCGTCGTCGGGCACGAGCTTCTTGCCGCTCGTGACGATCTCCATGATGGTCTCGTCGGCGACCGGCGCGCTTTCCTGGGGCAGGAAGCCGAAGTCGGCGCCCCGCTCCCACTCGATCGTCCCCTCGTCGGGTGACTCCTCGCCCAGGATCAGGTTGAAGAGCGTGGTCTTTCCCGCCCCGTTGGGGCCGACGAGGCCGTAGCGGTCGCTGCGCGCGATGAACAGCGACACGTCCGAGAAGAGGGTGCGTGTGCCATAGGACTTGGATACATCGGCTATCGTGAGCATGGGAACCCTGCATCAAACACCCTGCCATGCGGCCACGTCAACCGTAGGGTTTTGCCGCCGGCCACGGCCCGGCCGACGCCCCGCAAACCGGTCGCCCGCGCCCCTGCGCGCCTAGTGCGCCGTCATCCTCATCGGCAGCCTGCCGTCGGCCATCGCCGTGAGCCCCAGGAAGCGCGGATCCTCGCGGAGGGAGGCGAACATCTCGTCGACACGGGCCTCCATCATCTCCTCGCCGCGCACGGCCTGGAAGCGCTCGTAGCCGTAGAAATGCCTTCTGAGGAAGGCCAGCGCGCGCTCGGGGTCCCCGGCCTGGGCGTAGATGGCCGCCAGGTTGTAGGAGGCGGGGAGCAGCGCCTCGTTCTCGCGGGCGATCCGCAGGGCCTCGTCCCTGCGGCCGCTCTGGGCCATGAAGACGGCGGCGAAGACGATGTTGTAGGGGTCCCTCGGGTCGATCTCCAGCGCCTGCCTCACGTAGGCGGCGGCCTTCACCGGGTCGCACTCGGAATTCCAGAAGACCGCGAGGTTGCGGTAGGCGAGGGCGAGGGGGAACTCCTTGGTCGAGTCCTCAATCAGCCGGAGCCCCTGGACGAAGTGGCCCTCGTGGATCGTCATCTTGCCCAGGCCGTGCAGCGCGACCGCGCGCGACAGCGGGTCGGCGGGCGCGGCGAGGAGCGCGGTGAAGACGGCCCGCGCCTTGCCCCACTCGCCGGTGCAGTGGCGGTAGACCTCGCCTAGGTAGCGCGCGGGCGTCGCGTCGGCGGGATCGAGCCCGTGGGCCCGCGCGTAGAGGCGGACGGCCTCGTCGTAGTTGCCGGCGAGCTCGGCCTTCAGGCCGCTCTGCATGACGGCGGCCACCTCCGCGGCCACCGGCCCCCTGAAGACCGGAGCGGCGGGATCCGGGGCCTCGACCTCCGCGTCCACCGTCGGAAGGCCGAGCTTCTTCAGCTCCTTCGTCGCGTCCTTGGCCCTTTTCGGGAATAGACAGCGCTCGCCGACGATCGACTTGAAGAGCTGGGCCGCCGCCTCCTTGTCGCCCGCCTTCGCCTTCGCGCGGCCCTCGGCCAGCTGGGCGGCGATGGCCTTGTCCCGGCGGTCGAGCTCGTTCTCGACCATGTCCTCGACGTCGCCGGCGTCGAGCCGGCCCTTGCGGCCGGCCACCCGGCCGAGGATGTTGCCGGCGGCGTCCGCCAGGACGGCGAGCGGGGGGGCCGCGTTGGGCCCCAGGCTCCTCACGATCGGGGCCGTCCCATCGGCGACGTACATCGCGATGCATCCGCCCGCGTAGAGCGACAGGTCGCGCGAGGTGCGCATGCCGGAGTTCTGGACCTCGTTCGCCGAGGCGGGGAACCAGTAGAGGACGAGCCCCTGCTGGGGTGCGGCCTGGCCCGCGTGGTAGAATTTCCACGGGACCTGGTAGACCTGCTGGTTCATCGAGCCCGGGTTGAACCCGCCGCTGCCGCCGCCCCCTCCGCCCCCGCAGGTGGCGAGCAGGGGCGCTGAGATGAGGAGCGAGAGCATCGCGGCGGCGGGGGCCTTTATTCGAGTCGGGTTCATGGGGTGGGCGCCTGCGCGCCGGATCGCGGGGTCAGCCAAGCCAACAGGAGTGCCTTCGGCAATTCGCTCTTTTCTTCGTAACAACTCTGAAAGGGAGGCGGCGCGCTCGCGATTGCAGTTGTTCCGGCCCCCCGTAGTTGACGATTATCCCCCCTGTGAGCCAACCCCCCCGCCTCCCGTGGATCGACCACCTGCGGACCCTGGTGATCGTCCTCGTGGTCAACATGCATTCCTGCGTGACCTACAGCAACGTGGGGAGCTGGTACGTCAACATCCCGAGGGAGCCCTCGCGCGGCGAGAAGATCCTTTTCATCCTCTGGCAGGGGCACCTCCAGTCCTTCTTCATGGGGCTGCTCTTCTTTGTCTCGGGCTACTTTGCCCATGGGTCCCTCGTGCGCCGGGGCCCGGGCGCCTTCATGCGCGAACGCCTCTTCCGGCTCGGCATGCCCACGCTGTTCTACGCCCTCGTGATCCATCCGTACATCCTGAAGGGCATCAATCCCTGGCAGGCGGACTTCGGTCCCTTCCCCGCCTTCTACGGCCACTACCTGATATCAGGACGCTTCCTCGGCTCGACCGGTCCCCTGTGGTTCGCGGCCGCCCTGCTGATCTTCAGCGGGATCCTGGCGGGCTGGAGGAAGGCCCGGGGCGCGGGCGTCCCGGCGCCGGACCCGTCGCCCCCGGCGGTGTCCACCGTGCTGCTTTTCGCCCTTGGGATCGGTGCCGTCACATTTGGTGTCCGGCTGCTCCAGCCCCTCGGGACCGACGTCCTCAACATGCAGCTCGGCTATTTCACGCAGTACATCGCGGCCTTCGCCGCGGGCGTGGCCGCCGCGAGGAACGGGTGGCTTCTGCGCCTTGCGGCGTCCCGAAAGGCCGCATGGTGCGGCTGGATGGCGCTTGTTCTCGGCCCGGCGGTGCTCCTCGCGCTCCTCGTGCTCGGGTCGAAGGGCGGGATCGCGAATTTCGCGGGCGGTTGGCACTGGCAGGCCTTCGGCCTGGCTGTGTGGGAGCAGTTCGCGGGGGTCGGCCTCTCACTGGGGCTCATTTATCTTTTTGCCGCCAGGCTCGGCGGGGACACCCCGGCCCTGCGGTGGCTTGCCGACCGCTCGTTCGGCGTATATGTCCTGCACGCCCCCGTGCTCGTCTGGCTCTACCTCGTGCTCCCGCAGGCGATGTCGCCGTTTTTTCTGGCGTTCGTCATGACCATCGCCGGGCTCGGAATATCCTTTGTTCTCGCTGACATCGCGCGCCGCACGCCCGGCCTGCGCACGTTTCTGTAGTCCCGCGCCGCGGCGCCCGGCTTGCCCCGCCCGTCCACATCATGACGCCGCGGATTTGTTTTTTCAAAGCGGTCGCCAAGAATCGAGATGGGATCCATCGAGATCCAATGCCCATTTTGGGTGGCATCGAGCAAATCGAGCGTGCACACTTTTGCCGCCCGAACCCGAGATGAGCGCCAAATCCAGAAAACTGCCCGAGGTCCACAACGAGGGGCTCGCGCGCCGCAAGGGCCCGGTCTCGAGGTTCCTCGCGCGGCACTTCCGGCATTTCAACGCGGCCTCGCTCGTCGACGCGGCGAAGGCCTACGACGCCCACGTCGGGGCGGGCGGGAAGATGCTCGTGACGCTCGCGGGCGCCATGTCCACGGCCGAGCTCGGCATATCGCTGGCCGAGATGATCCGCCGCGGCAAGGTCCACGCCATCGTGTGCACGGGGGCGAACCTCGAGGAGGACGTCTTCAACCTCGTCGCCCACGACTACTACGAGCGGGTCCCGGACTACCGCCAGCTGACCGCGGCCGACGAGGTGGCGCTCCTCGCCCGGCACATGAACCGCGTCACGGACACGTGCATCCCGGAGATGGAGGCCATGCGGCGCATCGAGAAGATCGTCCTCGAGGAGTGGGTCGCCGCCGACCGCGCGGGCAAGAGGCATTTCCCGCACGAGTTCATGTACAAGATCCTGCGGGGCGGGAGGCTGAAGAAGTGGTTCCAGATCGACCCGAGGAACTCCTGGCTGCTCGCGGCCTGCGAGAAGGACCTGCCGATCATCGTGCCCGGCTGGGAGGACTCGACCCTCGGAAACATCTTCGCGGCCCATGTCATGTCCGGCACCATCAAGAACGTGCACACCGTGCGCTCGGGCATCGAGTACATGACCGAGCTCGCCGGGTGGTACACGGAGACGGCCCGCAAGCTCAGGAGCGGCGAGGGCTCTGTCGGGTTCTTCCAGATCGGCGGGGGCATTGCCGGGGATTTCCCGATCTGCGTCGTGCCCCTCCTCTTTCAGGACATGCAGCGTACCGGGATACCGCTCTGGGGGTATTTCTGCCAGGTCAGCGACTCGACGACCAGCTACGGCAGCTACTCGGGCGCCGTGCCGAACGAGAAGATCACCTGGGGCAAGCTCGGGGCCTCCACCCCGAAGTTCATCATCGAGTCCGACGCGACGATCGTTGCCCCCCTCATCTTCGCCTGGGTCCTCGGGGAGTAAGCATGCCGAATCGGCTCGCGGGCGCTGCGTCCCCGTATCTCCTTCAGCACGCCGACAACCCGGTGGACTGGTACCCGTGGGGCCAGGAGGCCTTTGACGAGGCGCGCAGGCGGGACTGCCCGATATTCCTCTCCATAGGCTACTCGACCTGCCACTGGTGCCACGTGATGGCGCACGAGTCGTTCGAGAACGCGGCGATCGCCGCGGAGCTCGGGCCCTTTGTGGCCGTCAAGCTCGACCGGGAGGAGCGCCCGGACGTCGACCGCGTCTACATGGCCTACCTGCAGGCGCTGACGGGCCAGGGCGGGTGGCCGCTCAGCGTGTGGCTGACGCCGGAGCTGAAGCCCTTCTACGCGGGGACCTATTTCCCGCCCGCCGACCGCCAGGGCCGCGCGGGCTTCCCGACGATCCTGCGCGCGATAGCGCGGGGGTGGCGGGAGGACAGGGCGCGGCTCGTCGAGGAGGCCGACCGGGTCGTCGCCTCCCTCAGGGAGCGGGCCGAGGAGCGCGCGGTTCCCGCGGGCGAGGTCGTCCCGTTCGCCATCGCCGCCGGCGCGGCCTTCGAGAAGGCCTACCAG
>Ga0265319_1001446_pt1 | contig 14186 bp, 17 predicted proteins | sample 4824metaG_FD_192443 | JGI IMG/M metagenome (GOLD analysis project Ga0265319, IMG submission 192443) | Rhizosphere microbial communities from Carex aquatilis grown in University of Washington, Seatle, WA, United States - 4-8-24 metaG | ecosystem: Host-associated > Plants > Roots > Rhizosphere >...
TCCCGGGTGATGCCGGCGTTGTTGACCAGGATGTCGATCACGGGGATCTCGGCCAGGAGGGCCTCGGCCGCCTTGGCGATTGCCGCACCGTCGGAAACGTCGACCGCCAGCGCCCTGGCCTTGCCGCCCCCCTGGGTTATCGCGGCGGCGGCCGCGCCGCATGAATCAGCCGACTTGGACACGCAGATCACCGTCACGCCGTTCTTGGCAAGCGTTTCTGCAATTGCTTTGCCTATACCGCGGCCTGCGCCGGTCACAAGGGCCGTCCTGTTGTTGAATGTCAGCATCGTGTTTGGTTGGTTTCTCGCGCGCCGCGGCTTCCCATCTCCATAAGCTTAACTTGGCCAGCGGCCTCCAGACCCGCCGTCCCCCGCCCTGCGATCTCTGGCACCGAAGGGAAGGACATCGACATCCATTGCCATCGACCCCGCCGCCGCAAACGCAAAAACGAGCCCCGCGACGCGGGCATGAGACGGATCATTCCTTGTATGGGCCGGGGTCACGACGCGGACGGGCATCAAAATAGGCCGGCAGTAAAGAGGTTACGCCGCGCAGCTTGCAAGCCGCATCAATCGAAGCAGATTCTCCGGATGAACGAGCAAGGCCTGGAACTAACCGGCTTTCACCACCTGACCGCTGTGACGGCCCATGCGCCGCAGAACCTCGGGTTCTACACCGGGGTCCTCGGGCTGCGCCTGGTGAAGAAGACCGTCAACCAGGACGACGTTTCGGCGTACCATCTCTTCTACGCGGACGGCATGGCGAGCCCGGGCACGGACATCACTTTCTTTGACTGGCCGGCCGCGCCCGAGAGGCGCGGCACGAGGAGCGTTGTCCAGACGGGACTGCGGGTCGCCGGTCAGGACAGCCTGAGGTGGTGGAAGGCCCGCTTTGAGGAGAGGGGTGTCCAGCACGATGGCGTTGTCGAGCGGGATGGGCGCTGGGCGCTCGATTTTACCGACCCGGAGGGCCAGCGCCTGAGCCTCGTCGACGACGGGCAGCTCGGCGAAGCCCACCCTTGGGAGAAGAGTTCCGTCCCGGCGGGACACCAGATCCGCGGCCTGGGTCCCATCCGGATGAGCGTGCCCGAGATAAAGGCCACGGACCGGGTCCTGACGGCGGTCATGGGGATGGCCCCCGTTCGAACCTACGCGCTGCCGGGCGCAAGGGGCACGGAGGTGCACGTCTATCGAATGGGCGGAGAGGGGCCCGCGGCCGAACTGCACGTGGCGGTCGAACCCCGGGCGGCGCCGGCCCGCCTGGGCGCGGGAGGGGTCCATCACGTGGCGTTTCGTACGCCCAGTGACGAACAATATGAGCGCTGGGCGGAGCGCCTGGTCCGGATGGGAATGCCCACGAGCGGCCCCGTGGACCGCTATTATTTCAGGAGCCTCTATTTCCGGGAGCCGGGGGGAATCCTCTTTGAGATCGCCACGGACGGCCCGGGCTTCGCGACGGATGAAGGGCTGGAGAGCCTCGGCCAGCGTCTGGCGCTTCCGCCGTTCCTGGAACCCCGCCGCCGCGAGATCGAGGGCGGGCTCAAGCCTCTTGCCATCTGATCTGGGATTGGCGCTAGGCCTGCTCCGGCCGCACCCTTTTTAGGGCGTCAACCCGCTCAAAATCGCCGTCTGCGTGGACGAGGGTGGCCGAGTAATGCAAGGCGGTCGCGGCTATCCATGTGTCGTTCTCCCCCAGTCTCTGGCCCTTGCGCCGCTGGGTCTTGTCCAACTCGGCAGCCCGGTAGGCGATGGCTTCGGAGACAGGCAATTTTCTCAGTTTTTGCAGGAACACCCGAATCGCAGCCTCGTTCCTGCCTGTTGCCAATTCTCCAACCGTAACCGTGCTGCAGGCCACGTCTTCGCCCTTGTGGCGCCCGAGATAGGCGCGGACGGGACCAATCCTCGAATCGGCCAGCTCGCTCTCGAGCTCGATCAAGGCGCTTGTGTCAAACAGCAGCATTGCGCTTGCGCCGAGCCTGCGAATCGCGCGGCTTGCGCTGATCGGCCTTGAGGCGCTCGCGTTCCTCGGGCGTGAAGACCCCGCGCCCTTCCAGGGGAGCAAGCGACTGAACCCACTCCTCGACACACTTTGCCGGCTGATTTTCGAGCAGCCGGTTCAGGACGTCGCTGTAGCTCTCGCCTTTGGACTTGGCCATCCGGAGTCTCCTGGCCACATCATGCCTCAAAGTTAGGGTTGTGTACGGCATGCATTCATAATGCATTATGCAGTTATCGTGTCAAGGGCGTGGACCTGCCGGGTCGGCCTGGGCGAGGGCCTTTCCGTTTGCCATGTCTATGCGTCCTTGTAAGCCTGTCCGTTCATCGTGGACGATCACAACGAGCAGCACGGATCGGGCGGGGGCACTGTCCGCCTCCAGAAGTTCATGGCCGACGCGGGCATCTGCTCGCGCAGGGCCGCCGAGGCCCTGATTGCGCGGGGCGAGGTCTGGGTGAACGGAAAGATGGCGGTGGCGGGGCTCAAGGTGACGCCCGGGGCCGACAAGGTGACGGTCGGCGGCAAGCACGTCCGGACGCAGCCGCAGCCCCGGATAACCCTTGCGGTCAACAAACCGCGGGGCCTCGTCTGCTCGAACGACGACCCGCACAACGCCGACACGGTGTTCATGCTCCTGCCCCGGCAGTACTCCAGGTTCCGGTTCTTCTGCGCGGGCCGGCTCGACAAGGACAGCGAGGGCCTGGTGATCCTGACCACGGACGGGGACCTCGCGCACCGCCTGATGCATCCCTCGAGCGAGGTGATCAAGCGTTACCACGTGACGCTCAAGCAGCCCTACCCCGCCACCCGGCTTCCCAGGCTCGTAAGCGGCCTCACGTTCGACGGGGAGCGGCTCAAGGTTGAGCGGGCCGCCATCATAAACCCCAGGGCCGACGGCACGGGGCAGGACCTCGACGTCCACATGCACCACGGCAAGAAGCGGGAGATCCGGCTCCTCTTCTCGGCGCTCGGCTACACGGTCCAGCGCCTGCGCCGCTACCAGATCGGCGCCATCCGGCTCAAGGGAATCCCGTTGCGCGGCGCGAAACAACTTGCTTCAAAGGAGATCGAACTGCTTTTCAAATCGCCCAGGACCCCGGACGCCCAGTTGCAGGCGACCGCTCCAAGGGCCCCAACCATCCATGAAGATTAAATCAACCCTTGCGGTCGCGGGCCTCGCCTGGTGCGCCGCGCTCGATGCGGCGACGCTCAGCGTCGCCACGGCCGTGCAGAGCCAGCCCGATCCGTCCTCGGCCGTGATCACCGTGCTCAAGGCGGGCTCCGAGCAGCCGGTGGCGTCGGACAAGGTAGGCCCGGCGCCGGCCGGCTGGCTGGCGGTCGACGTCGCGGGCCCGTTCGAGGGTTACGTCAAGAACAAGGACCTTACGAAGCAGCTGGATGTGGAGCCCGGCGCAAACATCTATCTCGCCCCAAAGGACGGCGGCGCGGTCCTTGCCGTGTTTGAGAAGGGAGACAAGGCGGAGATCACCGGGTTGCACGGCGGGTGGACCCAGGTGCGCCTCGAGAAGGCGCTTGTCGGCTATATCCAGGCCAGCCCCGCGGCCCCGGCCCCCGCCGCGGTCTCGGCGCCGCCCACGCCGGCTGCCCCCGCGCCGGCGGCTCCGTCGGGCCCGCAGTCCGGCGCCCCCGCGGCAGGCGGGGAGCAGAGCGGCGCCCTTTCGAAGCTGTTCGAGGGCACGCTCGCCACGACCCGGACGCTGCTTTCGCCGAAGCGCCCCTACGACTGGCAGCTCGCCGACACGGACGGCAAGCGCATCGCCTATGTCGACCTCACCAAGCTCCTTCTCACCGACCAGATCGAGAACTACGCCGGCCATGCGGTGGTCGTCCTCGGCTCGCTCAAGCCCGTCAAGGACGCCGACGACCTCGTGATCGAGGTCGAGGCCCTGCGTCTCAAATAGATGGAGGTCATCGATGGCAACAGGATCGCCTCCGAGATCGTTGCAGAGCTGAAGGCGGAGGTTTCCGGGCTCAAGGGAAGGAGGCCGTGCATCGCGCTGGTGCGCGTCGGCGACGATCCCGCCTCGGTCTCCTACGTCAAGAAGAAGGGACAGACGGCTGCCGAGATCGGGATCGAGAGCCGCATCCTCCTTCCCCCGGTCACGATCACGCAGGAGGCGCTGGAAAGCCTGATCGACAGCCTCAATGCGGACAAGGGCGTCGATGGGGTCCTTGTCCAGTCGCCGCTTCCGGACGGCCTCGATGAGCGGGCCGTCTTCCGGAGGATCGCCCCGGAGAAGGATGTCGACGGCTTCAGCCCCATCAACCTGGGCAAGCTTGCGCAGGAGGACGAAACGGGGTTTTCCGCATGCACGCCCGCGGGAATCATGGAGCTGCTCGCCCGCAGCTCGGTGAAGCTCGAGGGCAAGCACGTCGTGGTCCTCGGGCGCTCGCTCATCGTCGGCAAGCCCGCCGCCCTCCTTGCGGTCCAGAAGAAGGCGGGCGCGAACGCCACCGTCACCATCTGCCACTCGAAGACGGCCAATCTCTCGTCGGTCACCCGCCAGGCCGACGTCCTGATAGCGGCCATCGGCCGCCCGGAATTCGTCACGGCGGACATGGTGAAGCCAGGCGTGGTCGTGATCGATGTCGGGATCAACAGGGTGGCCGATCCCTCGAGAAAGACGGGATACCGCCTCGTGGGCGACGTGCACTTCGCGTCGGTCGCCCCCCTGGCCTCCAAGATAACGCCGGTGCCCGGCGGCGTCGGTCCCATGACGGTCGCCATGCTTATGAAGAACACCGTCAAAGCCTTCCGGCTCCGCACGGGAGGCTAAGCGGGCGCGCGTGAGCTTGCGCCCGCGCCCGTTGGCCCCATTCTCGACCCTTAGAAGAGCCCCATGTCCAGCGAACGAATACTGGTGGTTGATGACCAGCCGATCAACGTCCAGCTCCTGAAGCGAAAGCTGGAGCGCGGGGGACTCCTGGTTTCGACGGCGAACAACGGGCTGGAGGCTCTCGAGCAGGTCAAGGCGCACAAGCCCGACCTGATCCTCCTCGACCTGATGATGCCCGACATGGACGGGCTCGAGGTTTGCCAGCGCCTGCAGGCGAGCAGCGACACGCGCTCGATCCCGGTGATATTCGTGACAGCCCGCACGACGAAGGAGAGCAAGCTCGAGGGGCTGGCCGTCGGAGCGGTCGACTACATCACGAAGCCGATCGACCTGGACGAGACCGTCGCCCGGGTCCAGACGCAGCTGCGGTTCGCAACCATAAACCGCGAGAACCTCGAGCTTCAGCGCCGGCTGGAGGAATCGCGGCGCGCCGCGACGATCGGCGCGGTGGCCCAGGGCATCGCCCACAATCTCAACAACCTCCTCGGCGTTGTCATCGGCTACCTTGACCTCGTCAAGAGCGGCTACGACAAGCCCGCGACGGTCAAGAAGAACGCGCAGAACGTCGACGACGCGGTCCAGCGGATCGTGGCCATCGTCCGGCAGCTGAGCACCCTCGTCGTGAAGACGCGGCCCGACCTGGCCCGCGTGGCCCTGCCCCGCCTTCTCGATGGGGGCATCCGGAGGTTCCACTCGGACTACAAGGTCTCGGCGAGCGTGGTGGTCGAGAACACCGTCGCCGACCTGGAGATCGACACGAACATCGAGACGTTCGAGGAGGTCCTCTCCAAGCTTCTCATCAACGCCTGGGAATCCTACCCGGAGGGGACCGCGCCCGACCGCAGGACGATCTCGATCCACGCGCGCGTGGTCGACAGGCCCAGGGGCGAGAAGATGCTCGAGCTGCGCGTCGACGACAGCGGGGCCGGGATCAACGAGGAGATCCGCGACCGGATGTTCGAGCCGTTCGTGAGCTCGAAGCGCACGGTCGGCGTGGGGATGGGCCTGACCGTCGCGCGCCACTCCCTGCGCAGCCTTGGCGGGGACGTGACGCTTTCCTCGAGGCCAGGAGGCGGCGCGAGCGCCGTCCTCCTTCATCCGGTGCGCGACCCGAGACACAGGGACAAGTCGCTGGACGACGAATAGGCCGTTTGGGCTGACCCCATGGACGAGATCGCCTTTCTTGGAGCAGGATCGATGGCGGCCGCAATGGTCGAGGGCCTGGTCGCAAAGGGGACGTACGTCCCCGGGAAGATCATCTGCATGGGGGGAACCGGCGCGAGCGGCCCGGCCCTCTCAAAGCGCACGGGCATCCGGCTTGCGCGCTCGCACGAGGAGCTCCTCGCCGGCGCGGACACGCTCGTCGTCGCCTTCAAGCCGCAGAACCTCGCGGGCGTCGAGCCGCGGCTGGGCGCGCTCGCGGCCGGCCGCCTGGTCGTATCGGTGCTCGCCGGCAAGAAGATCGATGCCCTCTCCCTCGCCTTCCCGAAGGCCCGCAACGTCGTCCGAAGCATGCCGAACACGCCCGGCCAGATCGGGGCGGGCCTGACCGGATGGTGCTCGCTCCAGCCGCTGGCCGCGGCCGACCGGGCCGCGATCGAGGCGATCTTCGGCGCCCTGGGGAGGTCCATCGAGCTTCCCGAGTCCCAGATGGACGCCTTCACGGCGATAAGCGGCTGCGGGCCGGCCTACGTGTTCGAGTTTGCCGCGGCGCTCCGGGACGCCGGCCTCGCGGTCGGCTTCGAGCCGGCGTCCGCGAAGCTGCTGGCGGTTGAGACGCTCATCGGCGCGTCCCGGCTCCTTGCGCGGCGCAACGTCGACCCGGAGGTCCTGCGCAGCGAGGTCACCTCCCCCAACGGGGTCACGGCCGCGGGTCTGCGCAGGATGGCCGACCGCGATTTCAGGGGAATGATCCGCGAGGCCATCATCGCCGCGAGGGCGCGCTCGGAGGAGCTTTCAGCCTGATGCCCGCGAATCCTCTGAACGGGCGAATCCTCGTGACGGGGGGGGCCGGCTTCATAGGAAGCGCGCTGGTCTGGGCGCTCAACTCCAGGGGCCACAGCGACATCGTGGTCTCGGACATCCTCCAGTCGGACGAGAAATGGCGGAACCTGGTCCCGCTCCGGTACGCGGACTACGTGGAGGGCCCCGTCCTGCGCTCGAGGCTCGCCCAGAGCCCGACGGCGCTCGGGAAGTTCTCGGCCGTATTCCACCTGGGCGCATGCTCGTCGACCACCGAGCGCAACGCCTCGTACCTCATCGACAACAACACGGCGTTCACCCGTGAGCTCGCCGGGTGGGCGCTGGCCTCGGACTCGCGCTTCATCTACGCCTCCTCCGCCGCGACCTACGGGGACGGGGGCCAGGGAATGGACGACAAGGACCCGGCGATCGAGCGGCTCCGGCCGCTCAACATGTACGGGTATTCGAAGCATCTCTTCGACCTCTACGCCCGGCGCCTTGGCTGGCTCGACCGGATGGTCGGGGTCAAGTATTTCAACGTCTTTGGCCCCAACGAGGAGCACAAGGGCGACATGCGCTCGGTCGTCTCGAAGGCCCACCTCCAGATCAGCGACTCGGGCAGCATTGGGCTCTTCAAGAGCTACGACCCCAGGTACAAGGACGGCGCCCAGATGCGCGACTTCCTCTACGTGAAGGACGCGGTCGAGATGACGCTCCACTTCGCGGAGAAGGGCAGCTTGGCAAACGGGCTCTTCAACGTGGGGTCGGGCGAGGCGAACACCTGGCTGGCGCTTGCGGGGGCGGTCTTTGCCGCGCTAGGCCGGGAGCCGAGGATCGAGTTCATCGACATGCCGGAGGCGCTGCGCGCCAAGTACCAGTATTACACCAGGGCGGACATCTCAAAGCTCCGCGCGTCGGGCTACGACCGGCCGATCACCCCCCTCGCGGACTCCGTGGCCGACTACGTGAGGAACTACCTTGTCCCCGGGAAGCGGCTGGGGGAATAGGCAGCGGCGGGCCATAAAATAGGTGGCCACGCGGGCGCCCGGGGCGTAGGGTGCCGGCCGTCTCCCGGGCCGGCTCTCAAGGCCGCCCCGGGCCCTTCGACCGCAACAAGCACCGCGTTCCCCCCAGGCGCCCCTCCAGAACCATGCCACGACCGGCAAACGCGCTGATAGTCGACGATGAACCCCACGTTCTCGTGCTTCTTCGCGCGCTCCTGAAGCAGCTGGGCATCACGAGCGTCTGGGACGCCGTCGACGGCCCCGCCGCGCTTCAGCAGGCGGCCGCGCACCGGCCGGATGTCGTCCTCCTGGACCTCAACCTCCCGCAGATCGACGGCCTGCACGTGCTTGAGAAGCTCAAGGCCGACTATCCCAAGATGCCCGTCATCGTCGTCTCGGCGCAGAGCACCCAGAAGACGTTCATGCGGGCGCGCGAGCTGGGCGCGGAGGGCTACGTGCTCAAGTACGCCCCGAAACCCGAGCTGCTGAGGATGCTCTCCGAGGCCTTTGACAAGCTCGCCAAGGTTTCCGCGGAACCGCCAGCTCCGGCTTCCCCGGAATCCCCGAAGCCTACTTGATCTGCTCGAGCTCCGCCTCGGACATCTCCCTGCGGTCGCCCGTGGCGTTCCTCGCCGCGGCCACCTCGTCGGCCGAGACCGGGTCCGCCTTGTTGCCCCATTCCTGGCGGACGTAGGTGAGGACGGCCGCGATCTTCTCGTCGCTCCAGTTGTAGGCCGAGCCCGTCACCTTGCCGAAGACCGGCATCGCTGCGGCGTTGAAGGCCTGGCCCTTGACATGGATGTCACCCTTCAGCCCGTAGAGGACGATCCGGATCACGCGGGAGGACGGTCCGTTCACCCACTCGGAGCCGGCGAGCGGGGGGTAGATGCCGGGCATGCCCGCCCCGGTGGGCTGGTGGCAGGTGACGCAGGTGCCGCCGTAGGCGCTCCGGCCGACGGCAACCGGGTCCAGCTTGGCGACCGCGGGCCCGCCCGCGGTCGGCTTTGCGTTCTCGTCGAAGATCGATGCGTTGTAATGGCCCGTGTAGCGGTTCAGGTACGTCCCGGAGAAGAGAATCAGTGCGCTCAGCGTGAAAAGGATCCCTATCGGGAGCAGCCGGTAGCGGGCGCCGTCGTCCGGATGGCGGCCGAGCTGTCTCTCGTGGATGTCGAGCAGGCCCTCGTCGCTGACGGCGGCCTGGTCCAACCTTGGATCCCTGTTGGGCTTCCCGCTCATTTGGCCCCTCCCGTGCTGCCCGGGGTCGCCGTGACGGTAGGCGAAGGTGTTGGCGCCGCCGCGGCTTTCGCAGACGCGGGTGCAGGGGAAACGCCCGTCGCGGGCGCAGCCGGGGGAGTCGTGCCCGCGGCTGCGGGTGCCGCTGGTGCCGGCGTGGCCCTGACCGGGGCGGCAGTCGATGAAGGCGCGGCGGCGGCGCCCTCCGACTTCGCCGGCTTGAAGGGAACGGCCTCCGGATAGGTGTAGCTCGTCGTGAGGCTTAGCAGGTAGGCCACCAGGGCCTCCGCGCGCGGGGTCGGCACAATCTCCAGCCCTGCCTTTGGCTCGAGCGACCCTGTCAGCTTCAGGGCGGCCTGCGAGGGCTGCGCCCCTGCGCCCAGCCGGCGCTCCACGAAAAGGAACCGGTAGGGCGGCATGCCGGCGGATCCGGAGTAGAGCATCCGCAGCAGGTCCTCAGAATCGGGTGCGGAGGGCTTGCGGTCCGCGAGGTTCGCTAGGTCGGGCCCGACCCGCGACCATCCGAGCTGCGGGGCGGGCTGGTAGATGTAGTCGCGGGCGACGCTCTGGCGGTCCCCCCATCCCCTCTGCTGGTCGGAACCGAAGCCGGGCCGGCGCACCTGCTGGGTGTGGCATGCGTAGCAGCCGAGGTCCCGGTAGACCAGCTGGCCCTGGGCCGCCGAACCCGACATCCACTGGGGGTACGTGGCCCCGTCGGTCTCGTCATAGAAGGGCGCGAGCGAGCCCAGCTGCGCGTTCGAGCCAAGGACGATCCCGGCCCAGGAGATGCCCAGCGCCGCGAAAAGCCCGATGAAGAAGATGAGGTTGCTCTTCACGAGGCGCGGGTCTCCACCGCCGGGGGCGGATTGAACGCGGCGGGCGCCGAGATCTTCAGGATCTCGCAGGCCGTAGCGTAGAAATTGGCGAGAAGGGCGATGTTCCCGAGGAGAAGGACCGTCTGTGCGAAGGTTGCCGACATGAGCCACGGGCGGGAATTGTGGGCTATCTCCTGGAACGACACCTTGGAGTCGAGGATGCCCTGGCTCTGGGTCACCGAGGCCACGGTCAGGGAGCCCACGAGTAGGAGGATGCCGCAGATCGATAGCACCAGGTGCGCGCGCACGAGCCCGGGAGAGAACCACGCCTTCCCCGTGATGCGGGGAAGCGCATAGTAGATCCCGCCGAAGAGGAAGGTGGAGGCCGCGCCGTAGAGCGCCAGCTGCCTCTGGGCCTCGTCGAAATGGGTGAACTGCGTGTAGGTCGCTATCCCGTGGAGCGACGTCAATGCATCGCCGACCGCCCCCACGGCATAGGCCGCAAGACCAAACGCGATGAACTTCACCGCAATCCCCTCGCCCGTGAACGCGCCGCGCAGGTTGAGAATCACGATGAACGTGTGGAAGAGCAGCAGCGCGCAGGAGACGACCGCGACCGACGGGATCCACGCGGGGACGGGCCCCCCGAGCAGATGGCGGCCGCCGGTGAGGCCCCCGATGAAGATCAGGCACCAGAAGCCGAGCGCCGCGAACTCGTAGGACGGCAACACCCTGCCCGTAACCTTCGGGACGACGTAGTAGGCCACAGAGAGGGCCAGGGGGGCCAGCCAGAGGGTCCAGGCGGACTGCGCGTACCACCCTGCCACGATCGGCTGGAGCACGCCGTGCACCGGCGCCGCGAAGAGCATCACGTGGGCGATGGACAGGATCCACGGGAACAGGAAGAGGGCCGCCGCGGCGTACCACTGGGAGGCGAAGGAGACCCGGCGGAGGCGCCCGTTCCATGCGAGGAGGCCCGGCACGGCCACCGCCGAGTAGGAGAAGAACATCATCAGCTGGACGTAGCGCGGGAGCCCCAGGAGCTCGAACCCGGTCGCATCCCCAAGGGCGACCCCGACAAGGGCGCCGAAGACCGCCAGGTTCCAGAATATGGCCCCGCCGATGGCCCAGTTCTGCGCGCGCAGGGGCTCGCCCGCGAGCCTCCCGAGCGCCCAGAGCGCGAGCGCGAGGCCCGCGTTGCCGAGCCAGCCGTACACAAACGCGGTCTCGGCGAGCACCACGGTGCGGCCGTACGTGAGGAGCGGGCAGCCGGCCATGAAGCCCGGCGTGTGGAGCTGGATCGAGGCGACCAGCGCCAGGATCCCGGCGACGACCAGCCAGCCGATGCCCTTCACGAGCAGGAGCAGGAGAGGCCAGCGCGACGCGCCGTCAACGGGGGAGTATTCGCCCCTTGTGGTCATTTGCCGCCTCCCTCCTCGCGCACGACGAGCTCCATGGCGCGCTCGATCGGCAGCTGCACGACGCCCGCCTTCTGGTCCACCCAGCCGTAGGACGCCGCCTGCTTTGCCTGCCCGTTTCGAAGCTCCGCCAGGTACGCCCTGCGCGCGGCCGGCGTCGCCCTCCACGCCAGGTCCTTCGCGAGGTTGTCCGGGGCCTCGTTCTGCGGCGCGGCGGCCCCGCCCGGCCGGTAGACCCTCACGGTGACCACACAGAAGACCGACATGAGGACGAAGATGACGGCGACGGCCGCCACGGACACGGGCCTCGGGGCGGGTTTGTTCTCGTCACTCATGGTGGCTGAGGCATTCGCCGATGCGCGGGTCGCGGATCGGGACGAGCTTTGTCGTCGGCAGGCTGCGCAGGTAGGCGGCGATGCAGACACCCCCGACCCCGACGACCGAGGTCGCCGCCCACAGGAGGTTGAGCGAGAGGAAGGGCTGCGGGTTGCCCTTCGCATCCTGGAGGGCCGGCAGGATGTTGTAGCAGATGTCGACGAAGATCACGAACAGGACCAGGTAGGCGATCCGCCGGATGGCCTCGTGGGAGACCTTGTAGCGGTACGACAGGAGCAGCAGGAAGGGCAGCAGGAAGTTCCCGAACACCAGGAACAGGCTCACGTACCACCAGTCGCCGTACTCGCGGATGTTGTACCAGAAGGTCTCCTCGGGGACGTTGGCGTTCCAGATCAGGAAGTACTGCGAGAAGGAGATGTACGCCCAGAAGACCGTGAAGGTCAGCATCAGCTGGCCGATGGCCCAGAGGTGGTCGGTCTTGAGGATCCCCTTGAAGTCCCCGCGCCCGTAAAGCCAGAGCATGATGAGGACGCCCGACGACAGGGCCCCGCGCATGCAGTTGGCGAAGTACCAGACGCCGTACATGGTCGAGAACCAGTGGTACTCGAGGCTCTTGAACCAGTAGATGGCGCCCGCCGTCAGCGTGACGGCGACCAGCGGGATCCCGAACCCGGCCGTCTTCCCGTTCATCCGGGTCCAGCGCGCGTCCCCGTCCGCGTCCTGCGCGAACGAGGCCTTGCGCAGGCGCGCCGATATCCAGATCCACAGGCCGAAGAACCCGACCGTGACGACCGTGAAGAGCGGCAGGTTCAGGAAGGCGCTCTTCTTGGCGTAGAGGAGGTCGTCCTTGACGAGGTGCCCGCCCGCGATCTGGTGCTCGGGGTTCATCCAGGGCCAGACGAGGTCGTGGGTGCCCGTGTAGGAGACCGCGATCAAGGGCAGAAACATGAGCAGCAGCCACGGGAAGGCCGCCACGCCGTGCTCGTACTGCCGGCGCAGGACCGTCGACCACGACGCGTCGAAGATGTGGTGGATGAGGATCATCATCAGCATCCCGATGGCCACGGCCGACCAGAACCCGAGGCCGACCAGCCACGCCGTCGCCACGACGTGGGCGCCGGAGACGAGGATGCCGAGAGCGGTCGCGGCGATCCCGGCAAGTCCGATCCCGAGGGCCTTCGTTGTGTCGGGCTTCGTCATTTGATTCCGAGCTCCCCCCTGCGGTCGCCCGGCACGTCGGCCGCCGTGCCCGCCTGGGCGCGCTGCAGCGCCCTCACATAGGCGATCACGGCCCAGCGGTCCGCGGGGGCGAGCTTGTCGGCGTAGCTGCTCATCTGCCCCTTGCCGTTCGTGATCGTATTGAAGATCTCGCCCTCCGCCATCTTGCGCAGGCGGTCGTCGTGGTAGGTCGGGACCGCCCCCATCCCGTACTTCTTGGCGATCCCGTTGCCGTCGCCCACCAGCCCGTGGCAGGGCGAGCAGTAGATCGCGAACCGGTCGCGGCCGCGCAGGAGGAGCCTCATGTCGACCCTGACCGCCGCCGGGAAGCCCCTGGCAAACGCGCCGTCCGGCGCCCTGCCCCGGTAAAGGAAGCCGTCGGCGCGCAGCGGCTGGCCGGCCGGCCCGTACGACGACGCGACCGTGTTCGGGGGCGCCACGCGGTCCGAGCGCCCGTCGGCGAAGAACCTGCTCTCGGTCTGCTGGGTGAGCTTCGGCTGGAACTTCATGCCGGGGAAGGCCCACTCCGGGAACACGTCCATCGGCGGGTGCGTGAAGGTCCTGCCCCGGAGGCCGAGGAGCGAGACCGTGAGCACCACGATGAATGCGGTGAGGATGTAGAGGTTTCGCATGGCTCCTACGCCTCGAGCTCCTTTATCTCCCTGCCGCCCGCCTTGGCCAGCAGCGCCCTCGTGTTCTCCAGGTTGTAGCGCGGATCGGTCCTCTCGATCACGATGAAGAAGAGGTCATCGGTCCCGCGCCGGATATGCTCGTAGTGGAGCACCGGGTGGTGGTGCATCGGCAGGCCGTTCAGGAAGAACATCCCCCCGATGGTCGCAAAGGCCGTGAAGAGGATCGTGAGCTCGTACGACACGGGAAACGCGAAGAGGGGGCTGAAGAACGGCTTGCCGCCCACGCTCAGCGGGTAGTCGAACTTGTCCATGAACCAGATCATCGACATGCCCGTGCAGAACCCCGTGATGCCCCCGATGAGCGAGATCCGCGGGACCCTCGAGCGGCCGACGCCCATGGCCGAGTCCAGGCCGTGCACCGGGAACGGGGTGATGCAGTCCCAGTTCTTGTAGCCGGCGTCGCGCACCCTCTGGGCGGCGTGCAGCACGGCGCCCGGGGTGTCGAAGGTGGCGATGAGTCCGTAGGGTCTTTCAGCCATGGCCGGGGGGTGAGGGGCGGTTGGGGCCGGCGTGCGGGTCGGCCTGCGGGGTCACGGCCTTGAGCTCCGCGACCGCCATGATCGGGAGGAAGCGGACGAAGAGCAGGAAGAGGACCGAGAAGACGCCGAAGGTCCCGAAGAAGGTGAAGATCTCGACGATCGAGGGGCTGTAGTAC
>Ga0265319_1001447_pt1 | contig 14185 bp, 12 predicted proteins | sample 4824metaG_FD_192443 | JGI IMG/M metagenome (GOLD analysis project Ga0265319, IMG submission 192443) | Rhizosphere microbial communities from Carex aquatilis grown in University of Washington, Seatle, WA, United States - 4-8-24 metaG | ecosystem: Host-associated > Plants > Roots > Rhizosphere >...
AATTTAACTGAGGCCTAGTCTAGCAAAATACACGTGCCGGGAAAACTTTTATGTTGCATCGTCCAATCGAACAATCACCGGGCTTTTCTTCAACCATTCAACCCTGGAGCAATCGAGCCTTCACCCTCCTCAATCCAGCGTCCGCCGGAACCGCACCACCGCAATCGTCATCACCACCAGAAAAAACAATCCAATGGGCCAGATTTGCGGCCAAACTTCCGGGAAGCCGTCGCCCTTCAGCAAAATCCCGCGCACGATGCGCAAAAAATGCGACAACGGCAGCAGCGAGCCAATCGTTTGCGCCCATTGCGGCATTCCCCGAAACGGAAAGAAAAAGCCCGATAGCATCATCGACGGCAGGAAATAAAAGAACGCCATCTGCATCGCCTGCAACTGGCTTTGCGCCAGCGTCGACAGCGTGATGCCCATGCCCAGGTTCGCCGCGATGAACAGCAAAATGCAACCGGCCAGCAGCACAAAGCTGCCCAGTTCCGGCACGTGGAACAAATAACGCGCCGCCGCCAGAATCACGCTTGCCTGCACGTAGCCGATGGCGATGTAGGGCAGAATTTTCCCGAGCATCACCTCCGCCGGGCGCGCCGGGGTGGACAACAAATTCTCCATCGTGCCGCGCTCCTTCTCCCGCACAATCGCCATGGCCGTGATGTTGCTCATCGTCATCGTCAGCACCAGCCCCAGCAGCGCCGGCACAATGTTCAACTGCGACCGCCGCTCGGGATTATACATCAAGTGCAGGCGGTAATCCACCGGGGTCGGCGCTTCCGCCACTGTGGCAAACGCCCCCTGCAATTCGCGCGTGGCCGCCGTCTGGACGACCGCCGCCGCGCCCACCGCATTGCCCACCGCCACCGGGTCGGTCGCATCCGCCTGCACCAGCATTTGCGGGTGCCGATTGCTCATCAAATCGCGGGAAAAATTCGGCGGAAAGGTGATGACAAACATCGCGTCGCCGTCGGCCAGCATCTCCGCCGCGTCCGCTTCGCTCACCGTTTCCGCCCGAATGTCGAAATAATCCGTGCGGCGCAATCCCTCGACAATCGCGCGCGGAATCGGGCCGGTGTCGCCCGTCACCACGACCGCGGGCAGGTGCTTCGGGTCGGTGTTGATGGCGTAGCCGAACACAATCAACTGCATCAGCGGGATGCCGAACATCATGCCAAACGTCAGCCGGTCGCGGCGCATCTGGATGAACTCCTTGCGCGCCATCGCCCAAAACCGGCGGAATGAAAATCCGTTCAGCATGTTGGTCTAGGAAAAGTTGTCCTTGGCCGAGCCTTGCAAATAAATGAACACGTCTTCGAGTGAGGGCTTCGACGGGGTGGCGGTGACGCCCGGGCCTTCCACCGCCTCCACCGCCATGCGCACCGCCGCGGCGTCGTCCCCGCAAATGTGCAGCGCGCTCCCGAACGGCACCACCGAAATTTTCGGCCAGCCCTGCAGCGTCACCACTAATTTGCTGGGATTATCCGTCTCGATTCGCCAAACCGTCAACCCGGCGCGATCAATCACCTCGTGCACCGTGCCGCTCGTCAGCAATTTGCCGAACGACAGATACGCGACGCGGTGGCACCGCTCGGCCTCGTCCATGTAATGCGTGGCAATGAGCACACTGATGCCCTCGGCCGCCAATTCGTGGATCTGCTCCCAGAAATCGCGCCGCGCCTTCGGGTCCACGCCCGCCGTCGGCTCGTCCAGCAGCAGCAGGCGCGGGCGGTGAATCAGGCATGCCGCCAGCGCGAGCCGCTGCTTCCAGCCGCCGGAGAGCGCGCCCGCGAGCTGCTTGCGCCGCGCCGTGAGGCCCAGTTGCTCCAACGCCGCGGCCACCGCCGCTCGCCGGTCTGGCAACGCATAAATCCGCGAGACAAAATCAAGATTCTCCTCGATGGAAAGGTCTTCGTAATAACTGAACTTCTGCGTCATGTAGCCAATTTCCAGTCGGATGCGGTCGGCCTCGGTGCGCAAATTGTAGCCCAGGCAAGTGCCCTCGCCGTCGTCCGGCGTCAATAACCCGCACAGCATTCGCATGAACGTCGTCTTGCCGCTGCCGTTCGGACCGAGGAAACCGTAAACCTCGCCGCGCCGGACTTGAAAATCGAGATGGTCCACCACCGTCCGGCTGCCGTAACGCTTCGTCAACCCGCGCACGTCCACCGCCAACCCGGCCGCGCCGTTGGGCGCGCCCGGCGCAAGCCCGGCGGCGGTGGGCGCGGCATTCATGGCTGCAAACTCACCTCGGCGGGCTGGCCGACATGTAACTCGCGCGCCACCGCCGGGTCGAAGTCCGCCTCCACCCGAAACACGTATTTGTAGTTTTGACTCTCGCTGTAAATCACCGGCGGCGTGAACTCGACCTGCGTGGAAATAAAACTGATGCGCGCCTTCACCGGGTCGCGCCCGTCCAGCCGGATAGTCACTTCCTGGCCCGGTTTGACGCGGTTAATTTCCGTCTCCGGCACATAAAACAACGCGCGCAATTCCTCCACCGGCAGCAACACGACGACCGGCTGCCCCGCCCCCGCGCGCTCACCGACCCGAAACAGCGTGTCCTGCACCCAGCCCTCCATTGGGGAAACCTGCGTTTTTTGATCCAGCATCCACTTGGTGTGGTCGCGCAACGCCTCGGCGGCGAACAAGTCGGCCGCGGCCTGGCTGATCTGGTCGGCACGCGCCCCGAGCTTGCCCGTCGCCAATTCGTTCGCGTCGCGTTGCGTCTCGGCCGTGTGCTGCTCCGTCGCATACCGCAGGCGGTCGAGGTCGTTCTGCGAAACAAAATTGCCCTCCTTGAGCTTTTCATTGCGCTCCCACTCGGCTTTGGCCTGATTCAGCAAGGCTTGGTCGGCCTGCAATTGCGCGTCCAGCGCCGCCAGCTCCGTGTCGCGCAAACCCTTGCGCAAATCATCCACATGAGCCTGCGCGGAGGCCACATGCTGCTCGTCCTCGCGCAACTGGTCGGCCTCCGGCTGCGGATCCAGGGCAAACAACGGCGCGTCCTTCTTGATGAAGTCGCCCCGCCGCACCTTTAAATCGATGAGTTGACCCTCCTGCGGCGACGCCACACCCAAAAACCGCCCCTCGAGATAACCCTGATAAACGCCATCCTTGTGGCCCGTGGTATCACCGCATCCGGCAAGCAACCCCGCGGCCAATGCGCCGGCGAAATATAAGCCCAAAAACTTCATACAACCGTTTATGATGGCGTAGCCAAGAAAAGGCAAGCTGCGGTGGTCGAGCGGCGCTTCCCGCAAAATCCGCCCCCGGCACGCGACCGTTTCACGCCACGACCAATCGACGCAGGGAGGGAATATCCTTGGCCGCCAACGGCTCAACCAGCGAAAGCGGCACCGTCGCCACGCGCAAAGATTCGCCCAAGGCGCTGAAAATTTCCACCACACAACCTTCTGCTCCTCCCGCCGGGTGCGGAACAAACTCCACCACCGTCGCCAGATCGCCCCGGCGCAAACCCGCCCTCGGCCAGTTTTGCCGCAGGGCCACCCGCTGAAATAACTTTGGCTTTTTCATGATGCACTCCGTCCAGGCTTCAAAGTAATAAATCGGTAGCTGCCATCCATTTTAAGGCAAAGCCAGATGGTGACAACTGAAAGTTTTCGCCCGTTGGGGCCAGTCAGATGGCCCTCCACGCGAAAATATTTACCATACTCATCTGCTTGTTCGGCGACGGCCTCATGTTGCGAGATTACTGGCGCAATTCCATCAGCAATAATGGCCAGTTGTCCAAAGAAAAGCCGGCGAGCGCCAGATAGCCCGATTTATCATCGACCCGCCTGGGAATGAGCAAATACGCGGTGAGCTTGCTCTCCGGGATGCTGGCTTGGGCGGGAATTTTCATCGACGACCTCGCTTTCCCTCACTCCCCATACCCCGCGCGCAACTGCTCCCACAATTTTTTCTGCGCCGCGGTTTCGGCGGGCGGCACGCGCACCGCCAGCACCGCATACAAATCCCCGCGCGCCCCCCCGCGCGTCGGCAGGCCCAGCCCCTTGAGCCGCAGTTGCTGCCCCGTCCCCGCGCCCGCGGCAATCTTCACCGTCACCGCCTTCGCCAGCGTCGGCACCGTCATTTTCGCGCCGAGGGCCGCCTCCCACGGCGTCAGCTCCAAATCATAATACAAATCCGCGCCCTCGACGCGAAAATCCGGATGCTTTTGCAGCCGCACATTTAAAAACAAATCGCCCGCCTCGCCGCCATCCGAGGCCGGCTCGCCCTTGCCGGCGACGCGGATACGCTGCCCATCGCTCACCCCCGCCGGAATCTTCACCTTCAACGTCTCCGTCGCGCGGTTGCCCTGCGCACGCCGCAAGGTGAGCAACCGCTCCGCGCCATTGTTGGCCTCCTCCAGCGTGACCAGCAAGTCCGACTCCAAATCGGCCCCGCGCTCCGGCCCGGCCTGCTCCGGCATGCCGCCCCATGTCACCCCGCCGGGAAATCCGCCCGCGCCGCGCCGCCCTTGCGAGCTGAAAAAGTGCTCGAAAAAATCGCTGAAGCCCGTCGTGCCGCCGAACTCATATTCCGCGCCCCCCGGCCCCGCCGCGCGCCGCGCGCCACCCCGGCCCGGCGGCGGGCGGAACTGCGCGCCATGCTCCCAGTCCGGCCCCAACTCGTCGTAACGCTTGCGCTTGTCCTTGTCGCTCAACACCTCGTAAGCCTCATTAAGCTCCTTGAATTTCTCCTCCGCGCGCTTCTTGTCCGTCGCCGTGTCGGGATGAAACTGGCGCGCCAGCTTGCGAAAGGCCTTCTTCAAGTCCTCCTCGCTCGCGTCGCGCGGAACGCCGAGCGTCTTGTAATAGTCTTTAAATTCCATCGCCATGCGTGTAAAAGTGCCGAATCGGAGCCTGTCTGGCAAGCGGGCAAACCAACCTCCCCACCCCCATGCGCGCTGAAGAATTATTTTCGCTGCCGCCCTCGCTCGCCCGTTTTGCGCCGTTTTTCCCGGCCGACGCCCCGCCCTGGGCCTGGGTCGAACGCATCGCCGCCGCGCTGGCCGCTGTTTCAGAAAAAGAATGCGCCCCGCGCGCCGACCTCCCCGCCGGGCTGCACCTTTCCGGTTTGGTGTTCCTGCACCCGACCATCAAACTTCCGCCTTACGGCGTCATCCAAGGCCCCGCCTGGATTGGCGCGCATACGGACATCCGCCCCGGTGTCTTCATTCGTGGCAACGTCATCGTCGGCGAGCACGGCGTCCTCGGCAACAGTTGCGAATACAAGAATTGCCTGCTGCTCGACCGCGTGCAAACGCCGCATTATAATTACGTCGGCGACTCCGTCCTCGGCAACCGCGCCCACCTCGGCGCGGGCGCCATCTGCGCCAATCAGCGCCTCGACAAAAAGTCCGTCCCGGTCCAGACCCCCGCTGGACGCGTCGAAACCACCCTGCGCAAACTCGGCGCGCTCTTGGGCGACGACGCTGAAGCCGGCTGCAACGCCGTGCTCCAACCCGGCGCGATTCTCGGCCGCCGTTCCGCCGTACTGCCCACTATCGCCTTCGCTGGCTACCTCCCGCCCAATACCCTTGCCGCCGCCCGCGTTGAAATCCGCCATCTGCCTCGTCCGGAATGAATTTATTGGCGGAATATTTTTTCCTGGCTCCGCACCGTTCCACTCATGTTCACTTCGCGAATCACGGCGTTGCACTTTCCGCGACTGAGCTTGGTTTTAATTTTCGTTGCGGCCGTTGCGTCCCAATCGGGCTGTTCATCGCTCTCCGGCTCGTTTTTCAACCAGTTTCACTACCACGTTCATTCCTCCCTCCCCCCGCCGCCGGCGGTTAATCCCCTCGCCGAAATCCCGGCCGCCCCCTCAAGTCAGCAACAAATCCAGCGCGAGCCGGTGCAGCCGCGGGCTGGCGGCGAGGCATGATTTCCCCGCGCCGACTTCGCCGCCCTGCCAGTCGGTGATGACGCCGCCTGCGCCGCGAATTATCGGCACCAGCGGCAGCACGTCCCACGCCTGGTGTGCCACGTTGTCACCCATGATGTCCGCCCGCCCCGTCGCCACCAGCAGGTAGCCAAAGCAATCGCCCCACGTCCGCACCAATCCGGCGGCGTGCAACAACCGCTGCCGCGCGGCGGAGTTGTTCAACTGCGGTATATCCATACCCACCGATGTCGTTAACACCGTCGCCTCCGCCAGCGTGCGCGTGTCGCGCATGCGCACCGGCGCGCCGTTGAGCGTCGTCGCCGCGCCGTCGCCGACACAAAGCAAATTCAAAATCGGCTGGTGAATCGCGCCCAGCACCGGCTGCCCCTCGTGCAGCAAACCAATGAGCGTCCCGAACAACGGCACCCCGTGCACAAACGACTTCGTGCCATCAATCGGGTCGAGCACCCACGTCCACTCCGCATCGGCCCGCTCGGGGCCGTATTCCTCGGCCAAAATCCCGTGTTGCGGAAACCGCGCGTTGATCAATTGGCGCATCGCCGCTTCCGCGCCGCGATCCGCCGCCGTCACCGGCGTCAGGTCGCTCTTCTGCTCGACGGCCAGCGCCGGGTCCCAAAAATATTTTTGCGCCAGCGGCCCGCTCGCGGCGACCAGCTCGGCAATAAACGCGCGATAAACGGTGAGGTCAGGAGACGACATGAAAAATGCGGAAGTAAGAATACAGAATGCAGAAATCGACCAAAACCACCCTAATCAAAATTATGCTGGAGCCGCAACTGTCAAACCTGCGCCACCCGGTCATTAATTACTTCTTAATTCTTAATTCTTCCTTCTTAATTCCTCCATGCCCTGGCCCGCCACCCCCATCCATGTGCTCGACTTCGAAGGCAGCCGCCCCAGCGGCGTCGTCGAATATGGCGTGGCGACATTGCATCACGGAAAAATCACCGCCACCCACACGCGGCTCTGTGCCCCCGCCGGGCCGGTCGCCGCCGCGGAAAGCGCGCTCCACGGCATCTCCCCCGCCGACACCGTCGGTGCCGCGCCTTTCGCCGCCGAACAGTCCCTTTTCGCTGAACTCCGGCAATCCGGCCTCTTTGCCGCCCATCACGCGCCCATCGAGCGCGCCCTGCTGCGCCGCGCCTGGCCCGTGCCACCCGCCGCGCCTGATTTTGCCGCGCCCGACCCCGCCGCCGCCCCGCGCCTTTCCGACTGGGGCCCCTGGCTCGACACCCGCCGCATTTACGAACATCTCTATCCGAATTTGCCGAGCTACCAACTCATCGAACTCATCGTCGCCTTCGCTCTGAGTGAAAATTTAACCAGCGTCGCCGCGCAACATTGCCCGCCACGACGACGACGCCCGCACTGCGCGCTCTTCGACGCGCTCGCCGCCGCGCTGTTGCTGGCGCGCGTTGCCGAAGAAAGTTCCCTCGCCGAAGCGTCGCTCGCGTGGCTCCTCGCCCAATCCGTCCCGCCCGACCAAGCCGCCGCGCTTAACCAAGGCGAATTCTCGCTGGAGGAATAAACTACGGCGTCCCGCCGGCGATGCACGTCGCGAGCGCCTCGAGCAATTCCTGGTTGCGATACGGCTTGAGCAGGAAATGCTGCACGCCCATGCGCCGCAGTGCCTCAACCCGCGGGTCGTGGTTCACGCCCGACGTGGCGATGACGCGCATGCCCGGCCGCAAATCGCGCAACGCCTTCAGGGTCGCGACGCCGTCCAGCCGGGGCATCATCACATCCAGCAGCACCACTTTGATCTCCCCGCCGCGCGCCTTCACTTGCTCAATGGCCTGCAGCCCGTCCGACGCCTCAATCACCGTGTAACCACGCTGGCCGAGGATGAACGCCACGGCCTGGCGCAGCGGCACCTCGTCGTCCACCACCAGCACCGTATGCCCCAAGCCCGGCTTCGCCTCCGCCGCGCGCTCGCCAGATTTCTTCAGCACCGGTCCGCCGCCCGGCGTCGCCTGCGGCGGCACCGGCGGCTCGGCCGAAGCCGGCAGATACACCACGAACATCGTCCCCTGCGGCCCGGTGGACTCCAGCTCGATGATGCCGTTATGTTCCTGCATGATGCCCAGCGCCGTGGACAAGCCGAGGCCCGTGCCCTTGCCCACGTCCTTCGTCGTGAAAAACGGCTCGAAAATCTTGTCGCGCACTTGCGACGGTATGCCCGTGCCCGAATCCGACACGCGGATGCGCACATGCGGCCCCGGCTGCGCGCCGGGAAAGCTCGCCGTCTGCGCGCTCCCCAGCACCACATTGTCCGCCGCCAGCGTGATGATGCCGCCGGCTGGCATCGCGTCGCGGCTGTTCACGCACAAATTCATCAGCACCTGCAAAATTTGCGTCGAGTCGGCCTTGACCGGCGCGAGAGCCGGGTCGAGGCGGATGTCCAGCTTCACATCGCGTGGGAAACTTTCGCGCACGAGGCGCTCCAGCTCGCTGATGATGGGTGCCAGCCACATCGGCTCGCGCTTGCTCCGCCGCCCGCGCGAAAACGCCAGCACCTGCTGCACCAGCTCCGTCGCGCGATTGATCGAGATGTCCATCACCTCGATGATCTCGCGCTCCTGCCCCGCGAACGGCAGCGTCTTCATGAATTCCGCGCCGAGGCGCACCGGCGCGAGGATGTTGTTCAAATCGTGCGCGATGCCGCCCGCCAGGTTGCCGATGCTTTCGAGGCGCTGCGCGCGCGCCAGCCGCTCCTCCAGCGTGCGCTGGCTGGTGATGTCCTCCATGATCTCGACGCAGTGCGTGACGTTGCCGGCCTCGTCAAAAATCGGAAACAAATTCGCGCGCACGGTGAAGTGCCGCCCATCCTTCGCCCGGTTCACGTATTCGCCCTCCCACTTCTTCCCCTGCCGCAGCCGCGCCCACAAATCCGTGTAAAATTCCACCGGGGTCTGGTTCGACTGGAGCAATTGCGGCATCTGCCCCAGCAACTCCTCCTGCGGGTAGCCCGACACTTCGCAAAATTTCCGGTTCGCGTAATCGATCACCCCATCCGGATTGGTGATGAGAATCGCCACCGGGCTTTGCTCCACCACCTGCGACAACCGCCGCGATGTCTGCTCCTGCGCGAAACGGTGCGACACATCCATCACCAGCCCTAGAATCGCCGGCTCGCCCTCGTGTTCCGACGCGATGCCGTGCCCCTGCACCGCCACCGCCGAGCCTTGCGGTCCTGCCAGGCGGAACAACAGTGCGGCCTCCCGCCCCGTCCCGGCATACAGCGGCCGCAGCCGCTCCGCCGTCACCGCGCGATCCTCCAGATGCAGCAATTCCAAAAATTCCGGCCGCAGCGGCGGGCGCGCCCCGCCCGAACGCACGATGGACCAGAACTTCGGATTCGCGTAAACCACCCGGTTCTCCTGCAAAATAAAAATTCCCGCCAGCGACTGTTCGACCAGCCCGCGGAATTTTTCCTCGGCCAGCTTCACGCGCGTCAAGTCCACCGCCGTGCCATGCACGCGCCCGCTACCCGGCTCCACCGCAAACGATAGCTGGAACCAGCGATACGTCCCGTCATGGTGCCGCAGCCGCGCCTCGATGGTCTGGCGCGAACCCGGTTCGCGCTGCGCCGCCGCCAGCGCCTCCTCGAAGCGCGCGCGGTCCTCCGGCAAAAATAATTCCAGCCACTGCGGCAGCCGCGCCAGAAAATCCTTCGGCGAATAACCCAGCAACTCGGACAGCGGGTCCTCCCAGCTGAAATTCCCCTGCGCCGTGCCCAGCGACCACAGCCCCGCCCCGCCCGCGTGCGCCGTGATGGTGTAGCGTTGCTGTTCGCGGCGCAAATCCGCCACCGCCGCCTCGCGCTCCGTCACATCCAGGCCCAGCGCCAGCACACTTTCCGACAGGCCGTTTTCACCCGGCAGCACGGAAATATGCCACTCAATCAACCGGTGGCCACCATCGCGCGCCAGATGCTTCATCGTCACGATGCGCCCGGCCTTTTCCGCGCCCGCCTTCGCGCCGAACGCCTCGCGCAACGTGGCCACGCCCGAGGCATCCATCCAGGCCAGCTCATCCGCGGCCCGGCCCAGCACCTCCATCGCGCGCCAGCCAAACACGGCCTCGGCCCGGCCCGCCCATTCCTTCACCCGCCGCTGCTCATCCAACTCGACGACGACGAGCGGGGTGTTTTCAAAATGCAGCACCTGTTTGCGGAAAAATTCCCGCTGGTGCAAGGCCGAGCCGGTCGCCAACTCGTTGGCCTGCTTCTCCAATTGCCGCACATGCCGCGCCTGCTGGCGCGACCGCAGCAACATCCCCGCCAGCACCAGCAACATAAACGTCAAAAATGCCCCGCGATAAAACGCCCCCACCTGCCCGGCCGTAATCGAGTCACCTTGCGACAAGTCGGGTAGAAAATCCGTCACATCCTCCTCATACGGCGTCCCGTCCGGCGTGAACCGCTGCACCGTATGATGCCCGGCCGCCGTCCCGCTGGCCGGGGCGCTCGCCGCGGATGGCGTCGTCGCGCCCGCTGGGGCCGCCACCGGAACCGGTTGCGCCAGCGCCTCCACCGCCAATGCGGCCGCCGCGCCAAGACTCCATAGAGTCGTGCGCGCCCAGCTCCGCCAAGGGGACAATTTCCAAGCAACCATGCAGCCGCCAAGGATATGTTTTCCGAGGGAGACCGCAAAGCAAAATTCCGGGGCGGGCGCTGCAAAATAAGGCACCCCGCCCATCACCGCCCAGACCAAGGCGGGTGGCGGTGGCCTCAGTATACCACTTGCCAAGCCGTCAGTGAACGCGCATCTTGGCGCAGCAGATCCGACCGTGATATGCGCGACCTCGCATGAACAAATTCTTCCAGTTGTTGTCGCGCGCCGTGCCTTCCGTAAAGCAAACGTTGATGGACAAGATCCAGTGGTGCGTCAACGACCGCATCAAGCACGATGTCCACCTCGCCGCGAAATTTTATCCCTACGAACCGGAAAATCCCTCTTATTTGCTGGCACCCATGGCCGAAGCCGTCCCAGCCGCCGAGCTGGCGCTGCCGCCGAAAGAGCTTTGGTGGGGCTATGGGCAAACGCCCGAGGAATACCTGGCCTTGGGTCAAGGATACGTCGAAACCATGAAAGGCGTGGTGCGCGCCGCCGGCGGTGCGCTCGCGCCCGGCCAACGCATCCTCGATTTTGGCTGCGCTTCGGGCCTCATGCTGCGGTGGCTCAAGGATTTCGCGCAAACCGGCGAAGTGTGGGGCGTGGATATCAGCGAAACCCACATGTATTGGTGCCAGCGCCACCTCAGCCCGCCGTTTCGCTTTGCCACCAGCACCAGCTTCCCCCACCTGCCTTTTGAGGATGGCTATTTTGACTTTATTTATGCCGGCTCGGTCTTCACCCACATCGCGGACCTTTCGGAAATGTGGCTGCTGGAGTTGAAGCGCATCACCCGCCCGGGCGGAAAGCTTTACCTCACGATCCATGATGAGCATACCGTCGATCTCATCCTTGGCGAAAATTTCCATGACAAGGGGTTTTCAGAAATGCTGCGCCAGGCCGACCAAGCCCATCAGTTCCGCAGCCGCGGCTTTGCCATGTTCACCATCAACCGCACTCCCGGCGCGGGCGTCGGCGGCGAGGCCCAGGTATTCCACCACACCGACTTCATCCGCCGCCATTGGGGCCGCTACCTCCAAGTGCTCTCTCTCACGCCGGAAGCCTACGGCAAGCAGACGGCGGTTCTCTTGCAGAAGTGAAGTCGGGCGGGACTAATTGCCGGCCCGCGCGATGGCCGCCGCTGGTCCGCCCACCCCCGCGGTGGCGGAAGCCGGGAGCGGCCCGATGACGATGAAGCGCGTTTCCTGCGGCCCCAAAGTGAGCGGCAAATCAACGCTCCCGGTCGCCTTCGGGACGCCCGCCATCGCCCGGATGGTTCCGCTCGCCGCATCCCAGACTTGGACTTGTCCAGTGCCGACGATGGTGGCCGTGCGCGTTTGCGCTTCGTTTGACTCGTTGAAAAAGAAATAAATATCCCCATTCTTCAGCGTGCGATGCATGTATTTGAGCGGCGGGCAGGCGGAGTCGAGTTTCACATCGGGCTTGGGCAACGCGGCCACCACCCGGTCGGTGATCGCCGGCGTCGGCTCCAGGGTCGCAAAACTCAGGTCCGGCGCACCCGGCTCCGGATGCAGATAATTCTGGCCCACCACGATCTTGGGCGTGCGTCCGACAAAAACCACCTTACCCCCGGCCTTCGCAAACGCGCGCAGGCGCTCGAGCACATTCTTCTGAATCACCGTCGAGGTCGGCACCACCACGCCACGGTAGGCTTGGCCGCTGTCGTTGACCAGCGTGCCGCCGTCGAGTTTGCAGATGGTCGCCAGCGTGTCGTGGTCGATATGGTCGAAATCAATCTGGTGCTCCATCAACTGCGTCGTGAGGTCAACCGTGACATTGTCCGCCTCGAAATCGTTCAGCCAATAACTATCCGAAGGATGATAGAGCGCCACCTGCGCCGCCGGGCGGCCAATAGTCATTAGATATTGGGCACGGGTCATGTACCAACCCGTGGCCGCAGTGGGGTCAGCCGCGGCTGCCGGATCGGCGGCGGTGTTCAATCCGCGAATATTCATAAAATTAATGCCGCGCGCCAATTGGTAGTCAAAAATGAATTTCCCACCGGCGCTGGTGTTCCCGCCGCTTTCCGTCCACGCCTGCGGATGGCCGAACAAATGCGCCGCGGACCCCGCCAACTTCGGAAAGTCGGCCACAATGCCCGGGCCGATTTGGTTCAGGTTATCCACGCCGGGGACGCCCATGTAGCGCATGTCGCGGAAAAACGACCCTTCGTTCTTCGTCATGCTCTCGCCGCCGTTGCGTCCCAGCATGATCTCTTCGTGATTCAAGTGCATCATGTAATCCATCCCGTGCGCCCGGCACCATTCCTCCATGGGCTTGTAGAAATTATCCCGGAACATCCCGCTCCACACGTCAAAGTAATCCGCATAGGCCATCTTCGACTCCTCCGACATCGGCGTGGTGAAAAACCCGGCGATGTAGGGCTTCAGGTCGTAGCCTTTGATTTTCTGGAAGGTCGCCAGCAACTTCGGCGTCCAGGGAACAAAGCCCGTGTAGTCCGTCTCGTCGCCGCGGAAGCCCAGTATCGTCTTGCCGAATTCGCTGCCGAAATATTTCCCGTAGGTTTCCGGCACGAGTTTGATGTACGCGGCCGTGGCGTCGGCATCGAGATAATCTATTAAGGAATAGAGACTGTCCTTGTCCCGCGTGCCGTCTTCGCGCTGGCCATAGCGCGTCGGCGAACTGCGGTAAACATGGCGGACAAAAGTCACGTCCCACGTCCCCGTGCCCGGCGCAGCCCAGGTGAAATTCCCCTTCGCCGGCACCGGCAACACGATGGATTGCTGCGGCGGCACCGGCCCCGCACCGCGCCCACCGGGCCCGCGGGGCGCATTGCGCACATTGCCCTGAATGCTCTTCGTGCCCACGGGCAGCGGAATCGTCAACGTCTGGCCCGAGGCCACGCTGTAGTACGCGTCGCCATCGCTGCCCGCAAAAGTCACTTCCCACATGCCGCCGCCCGGCGTGTCGCTGCTCGGCGCGGTCCATTTGAAATTTCCATCCGCCGGCACCGGTACCGTCTCGCTCGTTGGCCCGGGCACCGCCGCCGGAGCCGCGCCGCGGCCGCCCGCCCGCCCGCCCCGGCCCCCTGCGCCACCCCCGGCTCGCGGAGCGGATCCGCGCGCCGGCGCCGGTGCGACCGTGTCCGCCGGAGGAGTCGCTCCCGGCACCCCGCGCAAATTGGCGACAATGCCCAGTGTGTCCACGGGCACCGGAATGGTCAGCGTCTGCCCGCCCGCAACGGTGAATCGCGCGTCGGCCACAATGGCCTGCATCCCGAGCTGGGGATACTGCTTGCTGATTTCACCCGCCGCAAAACCGTCGGGATACCCGTCATCGCCATCAATCCACATCTTCATGCCGTGCGCCTTCAGGGAATCGATCGCCACCTTCATCAAATCGAAATACTCCGGCGAAAGATACTTCACCGCCTTGCCGCCGCTATTGATCATGTAGACCGAGCCGCCGTTGGCGTTGATGTTCTCGATGTCCGACTTGATGCGCTCCGCCGGCTGGGGGAAACCTGTCGCCCAGTGAATCGCGCCAAATTCCTTGGGCGGATTTTTAAAGGAGGCCGCCGCTTCGGACACTGTCGGCACGGTGACTTCCTGCCATGGCTGCGCCGCGTTCGCCAACAGGGGAAACAAGCCCAACCACAGCCAAGCGTGTAG
>Ga0265319_1001449_pt1 | contig 14177 bp, 13 predicted proteins | sample 4824metaG_FD_192443 | JGI IMG/M metagenome (GOLD analysis project Ga0265319, IMG submission 192443) | Rhizosphere microbial communities from Carex aquatilis grown in University of Washington, Seatle, WA, United States - 4-8-24 metaG | ecosystem: Host-associated > Plants > Roots > Rhizosphere >...
CCGCGCTCGCGGGGCGAACGCCGCGCTTCGCCAATGCCGCGCTTCGACAAATCGCGCCCGGGAGCGGCCCGGGCGCGCGCCTGTCACGCCTCGCCGGCGTGCGCCGTGTGGCGGAGCATCAGCGTCTCCTGGGCGTTCACGACCGTCTCGCCGGCGGCGGGGTGGCGGCGCACCCACAGCCCGTCGGCGCCGAGATCCCAGGCGTTGTGGTTGTCGGCGAGACACAGCTCGACGGTCTCCATGACCTGCGTGCGCAGCGCCGGATCCTCGATCGGCACAGCCAGCTCGACGCGGTTGTCGAGGTTGCGCGGCATCAGGTCGGCGGAGGAGATGTAGACCTTCTGCGCGCCGCCGTAGTTGAACGAATAGACGCGCGAGTGCTCGAGCAGGCGCCCGACGACCGAAACCACGCGGATGTTCTCGGAGATGCCGCTCACGCCGGGCCGCAGGCAGCAGATGCCGCGGACGTTGAGGTCGACGCGCACGCCTGCGCAGGAGGCGGCGTAGAGGGCATCGATGCACGCGCGGTCCACCAGCGCGTTGATCTTGATCGCGATCCGCGACGGCGAGTCCGGCGTGTGAGCCTCCACCGCCCGTTCGATCTCGCCGAGGATCGCCTTGCGCAGGTAGCTGGGCGCCACCAGCACCTTGCGGTAGCCGGACGGGCGGCCGAACCCGGTCAGGTAGTTGAACAGCTCGGCCACGTCCGCGCCGATCGCCTCGTCGGTCGTGAATAGACCGAAGTCCGTGTACAGGCGCGCCGTGGCGGAGTGGTAGTTGCCGGTGCCGATGTGCACGTAGTTGCGCACTCCGTCGCCCTCGCGGCGGACCACCAGGACGCACTTGGCGTGCGTCTTCATCGCCGGATGCCCGTAGACGACGTGCACGCCGGCCTGCTCGAGCGCCTTGGCCCAATGGATGTTCGTCAGCTCATCGAAGCGCGCCTGCAGCTCCACGAGGCAGACCGCCTGCTTGCCTCGCTCGGCCGCGCGGATCAACGCCGGCACCAGCGTCGAGTCGTCGCTCGTCCGATACACCGTCTGCTTGATCGCGAGTACCTGCGGGTCGTTGACGGCCTGCTCGACGAACCGCTCGACCGAGCTCGAGAAGGAGTCGTAGGGATGATGGACGAGCAGGTCGCCCTTGCGCATGGCGCCCATGACGTCCGCCCGGCGCTCCTCGCCGGCGACCACGCGGGGATGTGAGACCGGGGCGTACGGCTGGTCGCGCAGCTCGGCGTAGCCGGGCAGCTTGGTCAGCTCGAGCAGGCCGGTCAGGTCGAGCATGCCGTCGATCGGGTAGATGTCGCGGGGCGAGACGTCCAGCGCCGTGGTGAGCTCGCCGAGCAGGCGGGCGGCAATCCGAGCCCCGACCTCGACACGCACCACCTCGCCGAGGCGGCGACGCCTCAGCTCCTCCTCGACGGCCTGCAGAAGATCGTCGGCTTCGTCGGAGATCGCGAGGTCGGCGTCGCGCGTGACGCGAAAGTAGTCGTAATCGGCTATCTCCATCCCGGGGAACAGCGCGTCGAGGTGATGCGCGATCACGTCTTCCAGCAGCACGAATGTCGTGGGGTCGGCGAGCGCCACGAAGCGGGGCAGGATCTCGGTCGGAACCTTCACGCGCGCGAACGTCGTGTGGCCGCTGTCGGGGTCGCGGGCGACGACGCCGAGGCTCAGCGAGAGATTGGAGATGTAGGGGAAGGGCTGTCCCGGACCGACTGCGAGAGGGGTGAGCGCCGGGAAGATCACGCGGCGGAAATGGCGGGCCAGCGCGTCGCGCTCGGCCTCGGCGACGTCCGCCACCCGTTTGACGACGATCCCGTGCTCGGCGAGGCCCGGCAGCAGGCGCTCGGACACGCAGCGGGCGAGGCGCGATCCGTGCTCCAGCACGCGCTCGTGCAGCGCCGAGAGGGTCTGCGACGGTGTGCGGCCGTCGATGCTCGGTCGCTCGACGCCGGCCTCGATCTGGTCGTGCAGGCCGGCCACGCGGACCATGAAGAACTCGTCGAGGTTCGAGGTGTAGATGGAGGCGAACTTCGTGCGTTCGAGCAGCGGCACCGAGGTGTCCTCGGCGAGTTCGAGCACGCGCAGGTTGAAGTCCAGCCACGAGAGCTCGCGGTTGAAATATCGCGTCGGGTCGCGGCTGCCCGCCTTGGAGCCCGCGCGCGTCCGTGCCGCCTGTTGCGAGGAGCCGTCGCCGGCGACGGGTGGTGTGTCGGTTGCGCTCATCCGAAGATCGGATTATCCGCCCGAATGAGCGTGCTCCGGTGAAGAGAACGTTGTTGCAAGCAGGCGGTCGCGCAGCCGGGACTCCTCGATCGCGTCCCACAGCGTGATGAAGCGTGTGAAATGAACCGCTCGGAGCGCCGCGAAACGCTCGGCCAGGGCGTCAAAACCCTCGGGCTCGCGGTCGCGGCTGACGGCGATGCGCTCGAGCATGACGTCACAGTCGTGGATCTCGCCGAGCACGTCCTGGAGGGTGCGGGCCTGCGCCTGGGCCTCGCCGGCGACCTCGCCGAGGCAGAAGCCGACGAGCTCGAGCAGGTAGCGCAGGCGCTTGGCGGCGATGCGCATGTCGTGCATCGCGCTGACCGCACGCTCGCCGAGCGCTTCGGGCACGAAGGCGTAGAGCTCGGCGGTGCGCATCGCGACAATCGCGCGCGCCGCGTCTTCGAGCGCCATCTCCGGGCCCAGTCCGTCGACTCGCTGAGCCTTCATCGCGGGAGCCTCGCGAGCCGCCGTCGCAGCCCGATCCGCTTGACGCGCCGCAGCGCGCCGGCGAGCGCGCGGTTCGCCTCGTCCTGCTCCTCGCGCAACTCGCCGGCGAGCACGTCGAGAGCGCGTCGCTCGGCGGCGTGGCACTCGGGTCGCAGGCGGTCCAGCAGATCGAGCTGGACGTCGCGGTCGCGGCGCTCGCCGAGCGCCGCGGCGAGCGCCTTGACCTCGGCCAGCGCACGGCCGGCCCGCTTGCGCTCAAAGCAGGGTCCGAACACTTCGAGCGCCGCCCGCAGCCGCCGCGTCGCCACGCGCATCGAGTGGACGCCCTCGATCTCGCGCAGGTCGAGCACCTCCTTGCGCCTGCAGGCAAAGACAGCCTTGGAGCGCGCGGCGATGATCGTGGCCGCCGCCTGTCCGTAGGGCTCTCGTGGCGAAAGCGTCACGCGCTCCAACCTCCGGCGATCAGCATCTCCAAGATCACGCCCTCGCGCAGCCCGCCGCGCCCGATCAGCAGCGGGCGCTCGAGGCGGTCGGAGATCTCCTCGAGTACGAGCATTCCGCCCGGAAGCAGTCGCACCCGCTCCGGCTCCATCTCGAACGCCCGTGCCACCTCGTCGCTGCCGGTCGTCGCAAGGATCCGCAAGCCTCGCTCGAGCGTCTCGTGGTCGAGCACGCCGCCGACGAGGCGGCGCAACGAGGTGGAGCTGCCGCCGACCGCCACGGCGAGCTCGGGAGTGGGAAGCGTGAAGCCCTCGAAGACGCCGCCGACGTGCGCGCGAACGGCGGCGAGCTGCTCGATCGTCGGCGGGTCGCCGTGCAGGTAGGCGTCGGCGAGAAAGCCTGAGCCGATCCGGAATGAGCTCGACGCGCGAACGCCGTCGGCGATCGTGCCGATCGCGATCTCCGAGGAGGAGCCCCCGACGTCGATCACCGCGATATCTCCGTCCGGTGGGTGGTCGAGTGCGCTGGTGGCGCCGACGAACGCGAGCCGCGCCTCCTCCTCGTCGCTGAGAACCTCGACCTCGACGCCGGCGTGCTCGGCGATCGCGCGCGTGAACTCGTGCTGGTTGGAGGCTTCGCGGATAGCCGCGGTGGCGACGGCGCGGATCGTCTCTGTTCCAAGCTCCCTCGCCAGCCGCACCTGCGTGGCGACGACCTCGACGACCTCAGCGATCTTCTTCGCCGGGATCGTGTCGTCACGACGCAGCCCCTTGGCGATGCGCGTGAACGCGCGCTGGCGCAACAGCTCGCGCAGACGGCCGTCGGCAGGCTCCGCGACAAGCAGCCGCGTGGTGTTGGAGCCGATGTCGATGCAGCCGCAGATCACTCGCGTCAGGCTATAGGCTCGCAGGTGTGGCAGGGACACTCTGGCTGCTTCGGCACGGGGACGCCGAGCCGCACGGCGCCGCATCCGACTTCGACCGGCGCCTGACGGCGCGAGGGGAGCGCCAGTCGCGGGCGGCCGGTCGCGCCTTCGCGAGGCTCGGGGTCAGCTTCGAGCACGTCTTCGCGAGCCCGCGCGTGCGCGCGCTCGACACCGCGCGGCTGGTCTGCGAAGAGCTGGGCGGCGAGCCGGTGGTGCATGCCCCGCTGAGTGGGGGCTTCGACGCCCGCGGTGCGAGTGAGCTGCTCGCGGCGACCGAGCCCGGTGGCGCGCTCCTGCTTGTCGGACATGAGCCCGATCTCTCCAGTGTTGTGTCCGATCTGACCTCGGCGCGGATCGAGATGAAGAAGGGCGGGATCGCCGCGCTCCGCGGTGGTCAGCTGATCGTGCTGCTACGCCCGCGCGAGATCGAACTCATCGCTGGGCTCTGACACGAGGATCTCCGCGGGCAGCGCGGGGAGCGTCGCGGCATGCGCGGGAGCGGCGGGCGAGTCCGCCGGCTCGGCGGCAAAGCGGTAGCCGATGCCGAAATGCGTGTGGATGTAGCGCCAGTCGGGCGAAACGCGCTCGAGCTTCTGGCGCAGCTTGCGCACGAAGACGTCGACGGAGCGGTCGCCGCGCACCATCGCGTAGCCCCAGAGGCGCTGGTAGATGAACTCGCGCTCCAGCACACGGCCCCCGGAGGCGGCCAGCAGTTCGATCAGCTCGAACTCGCGCCGCGTCAGGTCGATGCTGGCGCCGTCGACGAAGGCCTGGAACTGATCGCGCTGGATCTCGACCTCGCCGGCCAGCAACGGTTCCACGGCGGTCGAGCCCTCCAGCCGGCGGCGGCGTCGTACAACAGACTCCACGCGCGCGATCAGCTCCTCCGGGTGGCAGGGCTTGGTCAGCCAGTCGTCGGCGCCGAGCCGCAGCCCCCGCACGCGCTGCGCGACCGTGGAGGAACCGGTGCAGACGACCACGCCAAGCTCGGGTAGGGCGCCGCACAGGCGCTCGAGCCACTCCCAGCAGGTCGGTCCGATGACGGCAAGATCGACGACGATCGCGCCGAGCCGCATCGGCACGATCGTCTCCGGCGCGACCGAGGACGCCAGCACGCGGTACTCCCATCCGGCTCGTTCGAGTCGCTTGCCCAGGACGGCGAGAAAGCCGGAGTCGCGGTCGAGAACGGCGATCCGCAGGCTGAGCGAAGCGCCCGCATGCGCGGTCTGATCGGCCGGCAGGGTGTCCTCCACCGCGGAAGCGCGCACCATCTGCATCAATTCTAAGCAGGCGGCCCGCCGGCCGTGGAGCTGGTCACGAGATCTTCACACGATCGCCGGGCCCCTCACGCCGGGCCGGACGGCGATTGCCCTGGTAATTCGCGGAACAGACCGGTCACGACGAAGCTGGTCTGCTCACCGATGTCGACGGCGTTGTCGCCGATCCGTTCCAGGCACCGGGCGACGAGGGTCATGTGCATCGCCCACTCGCGCGTGTCGATGTCGTCCCCGATCTCGATGCACATGCGGAAGATGTCGCGCTGGATCTGGTTGACCTCGCGGTCCTGGCGCACCAGATCGGCGGCCAGGCCGACATCGCGGTCGGCGAACGCGCGCTTGGCCTGCGAGACCTCGGAGCGGGCGATCTCGCCCATTCGCAGGAGCAGCGCGAGGATCGCAGGGTGGGTCGGCGGCTCGTGGCCCGACAGCGGCAGCTGCTTGCAGATGTTCACGCACTGGTCACCCATCCGCTCCACGCGCATGATCACGTGCAGCAGCGCTGCGACGAGCCGCAGGTCGCCGGCCACGGGAGCCTGGCGGGCCAGCAGCGAAAGGATTCCCTGGTGGACCTCCAGGTAGCGGCCGTCGACGCGGTCATCGTCGGCGATCACGAACGAAGCCAGCTCGACATCCTGGTGCGCGAGGGCCTCGAGCGTGCGATCGATCTGCTCGATCACGATGTCGATGCCTCCGAGGGCGTGCTGCTCGAGCTCGCGCAGCTCCTCCTCGAACCGCGACCGCCCGCCCGACTTGCTGGTCGAAACCGAAACCGCGGGTGACATCTTCCTCCGTTCGCGTGGGGCCGAGGCGACCCGGGTTATCGCACGAAACCGCTCGGCGTGCTTTCCGGCTCGGCCTGGGCGTCGCTCGGCGGGCGCGCGCCGTCCAGATCGCCTGCGCCCCTGCCGCCGACGTCGCCTGCGCCCCTGCCGCCGACGTCGCCTGCGCCCCCGCCGCCGACGTCGCCTGCGCCCCCGCCGTCCAGATCGCCGGCGGACCTGGATTGTGGCTGGAACCGGTAGCCGAAGCTCGGATGCGTGTGGATGTAGCGGCGGTCCGGGACGGCGTGCTCCAGCTTCGCCCTCAGCTTGCTCACGTAGACGTCGACAGACCGGTCCCCGGCCCGTAGCTCACGGCCCCAGACCTCGCGACACAACTCACCGCGCGCGACGATCCCGCCGGCGTGCTCGACCATCGCTACGAGCAGCTGGAACTCGCGGACCGAAAGCGTCAGCACCTGTCCGGCGGCTCGCACGAGACCTTCGCCGGGAGTTATCTCGATGTCGTCGATGCAAATCGTCTGAGTTTGATCGCCGCTCTCGGGCATCGACAGAGCAGGCTCGCGCGGGTTTGCACCGCGCGGGTGAAGATGCTGTGATGCACCTGTGAAGAAGTCGTGAAGGATCGACCCTGGCGCCGCGCCGCGCGTACTGTTAGCTGAGCATGGTGTTGCTGCGACGATCGGTCGACGAGGGCCTGCTGGAGCTGTTCCAGGAATCGGGTCGCAACGTGGTCGCGACGGCGTTGCTGTTGCGCGACCTGATCTCCGACTACCCCGATCGTGCGGCGCTCGCGCGCGATGTGCGCCAGTGCGAGCACGAGGGCGACCGGATCACGCACGACGTGATCCACCGACTCGCCGACGCGCGGCGCTCACGCCTGCCGTTCGACGCCGCAGACGGTCATCGCCTTGCAACTGCGCTCGACGACATCGTCGATCACGCCGAACAGGTTGCCGACACGCTGGGCCTCTACGCCGTGGAGGCGACGATGGAGCAGGCGGTGGAACTGGCCGACGTGCTGGTCGGGGCGGCCGAGCAGGTGGCCCGGGCGCTCGGGTGTCTGCGCGGCGGTGAGGGGCTGGCCCCGCACCTCGTGGAGATCCATCGGCTCGAGAACGAGGGGGACCGGCTTCGCCGCGATGCCGTGGCGTCGCTGTTCGCCGGCGGGACCGACCCGATGGTCGTGATCCGCTGGCGCGACATCTTCGAGTCGCTCGAAGCTGCCGTTGACGCGTGCGAGACGGTGGCGCACATCCTCGAGGGCATCGGGCTGCGACGGCCCTAGCCCCGCCGGCGCGTCGCCGCGCTTGGCGCGCGCGGTCGCGGCGCCGCAGGTCAGTGGCGCTTGGCGGCCCGTACGCCGGCGTGGCGAGCGAGCACCGGGAGAGCGGCAGCCGAGGTCGCCGTCGGAAGGCGCGGCTCGCCGATCCCGGCAAGGCGCAGGTCGAGTTGCGTCCAGCGCGCCGAGGAGAGCGCGAATCCGCCGGTGAACGAAGCCGCCGCAGCGAGCGGCGACGGCTGGCGCGCGGGGGCGAAAGTGATCACGAGCTCGCCGGGGACGATGCGTTCGCTCACCGCCGGGCGAGCAGCGCCGTGCAATGCGGCCAGCGCCTTGATCGCGACGCTCGCAACGCCGGCGGCGGCCTGCCCGTCGAGCGCACTCAGAGCGACCGCGTTGGGGGTCCGCAGAAGCGCGGGCGCGGTGGGCTTGTGCGCGCCCGACGCGCACCAGGCACCGCTCACGGTCGGGTCGATGCCGTGAACGACCAGCACCTCGAGTGCGGCCAGCACGCGCCGGTCGACGTTGCCTGTTGCGATTGCGCTGCGTTCGCATGCCGGCAGCGTCACGTGCGTGTCCTGGAGCACCGTGCGTTCGATGTCCACCTGGCTCGCCAGCAGCAGCGAGCCGACGCTCGCCGCATGCAGGTTGGGGCCGTAGTACACGGGAGTGAAGCTGTCGCGGTGCAGTGCGAGCGTCGCGAGCTGGGACCAGGCGTCGAGGAACGGACGCGGGTCGACCGGCGCCTGGCCGACGCCCGCCGGTCGCAGCTCGAACAGCAGGTGCGGCCTGCGCCCTGCGGTCGTGTGGGCCAGGTGGCCGAGGATCGTCCCAGCCAGCACGTGTGAGCCCACGGTCAGGCGCGCCAGTTCGAGATGGCTGGCGCGCAATCCGAACACGCCGGTGAAGTAGTGCTCCAGCAGGCTGTGGTGCGCTCCCGCGTGCCTGACGCGAGCGGCTCGCTCGAGCGCAGCCAGCGGCGTGAACAGAGTTGCAGCGCTAGGCCTCGATCGGAGGTTGATGGTTGCGACCTCCGGCAGCTGCTGGCCGGCCGAGGCGCCGCCGCCGCCGCGCAGGAACAGCCTGTTCGAGAGCTTGGCCCCGGAGGACTGCGCGCCGGCCGTTGCCGGGGCCGTCGGGCGCGGTCCGGGGGCGAGGCCGGCGGGCGTGGCGCTTGACAGCAGTGCCGCGCTCGGCGCCGGTGGCTTGGGCGTCGGATACCAGGCGGACACGGAGCCCAGCCCGGCGTAGGTGAAGCGGTCGCCAAAGCCGTTTCGCAGGACGACGTAGCGTCCCAGCACGTGGTTGCGGCCGATCGCCACGATCGTGGCGTCCTGGGCCGCGACGACGGCTGCGCCGGAGGAGGCGAAGATCTTGGTGGCCGGTACCGTTCGCGCCACCGACACCGTCGCGGCGGCGACCGCGCCCGGCGACGGGGCGACGCCGGAGCTGCCGCCTGTCGGCACACTGTGAGCACCGCTCGCGGCCGGCGAAGCGCCGGCCGGCGCGTAGCTGGCGTGGTAGCGCAGCTGGATCGGGAAATCGCCCTCGGCGAGTTCGCTGACCGAATTGAGCAGCGCGCTCGGCTCGCCGCTCAGCAGCTCTGCGCGCAGCAACACCGACCGCACATAGGCATGGGAGTGGTTGTAGGCGAAGATCGCACGTGGCAGATTGTGTGTGGCGCCGGCCGCCGCCAGGTAGCGCGCCGCGGCGAAGATCGCATCGGCCGCGTTGTAGGGGTCGCGTGTTCCGGAGCCGGTGGCGTCGACGCCGTAGCGTCGCCATGTGCTCGGCAGGAACTGCATCCAGCCGATTGCGCCGGCGGACGAGGTGTCGAGGTTGGTGCCGTAGTCGGTCTCGACCTCGTTGATCGCGGCGAGTGTCTGCCACGGAATCCCGTAGGCCGCTCCGGCGGCCTGGTAGATGGGCAGCAGGAACGGCGGGATGTGGAAGCTGTCGACATAGAACTGCGGCACCTCGGCGCCGCCGTTGACGATGAACGGGTCCTCCCACGATCCCGGCAGGACGCCGGCGAGCGGATTTGAACCGGCGAACAGCGCCGGCGAGGGCGCCGTCGGTCCGGTTGCGCCGCCGGCACCCTGGTGCCTCGAGTGCCCGCGGTGGGAGCCGGAATCGGCGCTGGAACCGCTCTGGGGCTGCGGCACCGACGCGCTGAACACCGGAGCGGGGAAGGCGCCGCCGCCGCCGTTCGAAGCCGCACCGCCGCCGATCGCTCCCGTGCTGGGCCCCGACGAGCCGGCGGCGCCGGTGGTGCCCGTCGATCCCGTCAGGGTGCTCGTCGAAGTCGTCGTCGAGGTGGTGGTCGAGGTCGTCGTCGAGGTCGTCGTCGAGGTCGAGCCACCATCGGCTGAGATCCCGGTGTCACCCGATGTGCCGGTCGTGGCCGTCGTGCCGGTCGTGCCGGTGCTTCCGGCCGTCGAGGTCGAGCCGGTGGCGCCCGAGGTCCCGGTCGGCGCGCCGGCGCCCGAGGCCCCGGTGGCCGTGCCGCCGTCGCTGTTCAGCAGGTCGGGGGAGTCGGCGGCGTGAGCCGGGAGAGTGGTCTGCAGGGCGCTCGCGGAGGCGGCGATCGCAACGACGGCACCGAGAACTGCGACGGCCATCGCCGTCCGGCGAACACGATCTGGTTGCATGCCTGGCCCGTTGTATCACGCATGAGCGTGATCGCGTGCAAGAGATGTCGCGAAATCCTCGCAGGATCGCGCTTATGCGACCTGGCGGGCGTCTGTGGCGGCGAGATCGTCGTAGGTCACGCACGCACGCCCTGGCCGGGTGCGGCGGATGACGTCCTCCAGCGCAAGCATGTGGCTTGCCGAGCCGAGGTCGAGTGGATGCAGGTCGATTCGCAGTGTTCGCGGGGCGAAACGGCCCGCCATGCGCAGCAGTGACGGAGAAACCGCGCGGCGCACAGGACCGGCGGCGGCGAGCGCGATCGGCGGCCCGCAGCGGTGTCCCAGCGCCCCGGCCGCCGTCGGGTGCAGCCACCAGGCGCCAGCCCACCAGCTGAAGCGGGTGCGCAGGGACTCGCGCAGCTGGGGCGTGTAGGCGTAGGCCGGCGCGATGAAGCCGTGCGGCTCGATACCGGCCAGTTTGAGGATCCGCCGGCCGGCGTCGAGAGCCCGCGCCGTCTGCAGGGCGTTCAGTCCCACGAACTCCGGCGACTCGCGCGCGACCGCGCTGCGTGGATGCGGGGGCCAGCGCGGCTGGCGCGACTGCAGGTGGCAGAAGCCGTGCTGGGCGATCGCGTCGCCACGGGCGAGGCGATCGAGCAGCCAAGTCGCAACCTCAGGTCGACGGTCAGACAGCGGATGGAGGTCCCGCGCCGGAATCACCAGCAGCGTGACGCGATCCACACCGAGATCGTCGAGCCAATCCCGAATCAGAGCTGCCCGCTCGAAGGTGGCCGGCTCGATGTCATGGACCGCGACTGCGAGTGCTTGCTCAGGCGGCATCTCGAACCTCGCCCGCAGCCGGCGCGAGCGCCCGTCGGTAGCCGGCGCCCAGCCGCTCCAGCGCTCGCTCCCAGGTGCGCTGCTCGACGCCGATCCGAGCCGCCCGGCCGAGCTCGAGCCGCAGGGACGAGGACCCGGCCAGCAGTGCCAGCCCATCCGCCAGGGCCTCGGCGCTGGCCGGGCGCAGCAAGCCATTGACTCCGTCGGCGATCAGCTCGCGCGGCCCGCCCGCGTTGACGGCCAGCACCGCCAGCCCGCTCGCCTGGGCCTCGAGCACCACCTGCCCGAAGGTGTCCGTCTCGCTCGGGAAACAGAAGACGTCAGCACTCGCGTAGGCCGCCGCGAGCGTCGAACCCTCCAGCCAGCCCAGAAAACTCGCGCGATCGCCGAGTCGTTCCTTCAGGCGGGGCTGTTCGGGACCGCCACCGGCGAGCACGAGGTGCAGACGAGGATCTCGCTCGTGCGCGAGCTCAAAGGCGTCGGCGAGCAGCTCGATGTTCTTCTCCTTGCTGATCCGCCCTGCGTAGAGCACGGTCAGCTCGCCCGGGAGCCGGCTGCTGTCGCGCTGGGCGGGATCGAAACGGCGAGTGTCGACGCCGCGGTCCCAGCGCACGACGCGCTCGGCGGCGATCCCGAGCTCAGCGAGGGCCTCATCAGCCGCGCCGCTGGGTGAGAGCACGAGCCCGCACCGGGAGTAGAACGCCGCGACCACCAGGCGCGCGGTCAACGCGAGCCCGGGGTCGCCGCTCCGCAGTCCGGCATAGGCGGCCAGCTCGGTGTGGTAGCTGCCGATCAGCGGGATCTCCATCGCCCGCGCGAGCAGCGCGGCCGCCACGCCGCTCGGGCCGGGCGAGCACACGTGGATCAGGTCGTAGCGCCCGCCGGCGATCGCCTCGACCGCGGCTGGGAGGCTCGGCACGCCGATCTCCATGCCGGGGTAATGCGGGATCTCCACATCGGCGACGGCTGCGAGCCGGCGGTCGACGTTGCGATCGGTTCCGATCACCTCGATCTCGAAACCCTCGACGCCGCGCTCGCGGATCTCCTCGATCGTGTGTGTGACGCCGTGCATCGCTCCGATGCCGTCGGCGACGATCGCGATGCGAGGGAGCTCGCCGTCGCGTACGCCGAGCTTCGCGCGCTCGCGGGCGACGAACGCAGCCGCGGGCGCGTAGGGGACGGCCGGGATGCAGGCTGTGAAGAGAACTGCGCCGAGCTCGCCGATTTCGCCGCGACCCACCGCCTCGATCGCAGCCGTCACCGCGGCCCGAAGATCCCGCTCGTGCGCGCGGGTGGCGCGCCGGTGGAGGTCGGCGTGGGCGAAGCGGTCGTCCTGCATGTAGGCGACGAGATCGGCCTCCGTGAGCTCGTCCAGGCCAACGGATACGAGCCACGCTCGCAGCAGCGCGCGTGCGTCGGCGGGAGCAAGGTTGCCGGCGCTCGAGCCCTCGCGCCGGTCCCCCTCGCGGAGCACGCGTTCGGCTATCTCGAGAACGCGGACCGGGTCGAGCTGCGCGCGGTCCCCGTCGCGGCCGAGTGCTCGGACGGCCAGCGCCATTGCGGCGTGCGCCCATTTCTCCGCGCTGCCCTGCTCGCCACCCGGCGCCACGCGCCCGGCCCGTACATGATCGAGGAACTCGGCCGGGCAGGCGGCCGCCGGGGCGCTCGTGAACGTGCGGCCGATGTCGATGCCGGCATGGTCGTCGCTGCCGCCCACCGCAATGCCGCCCTGGGTTTCGACATAGATCGCCGCCGGCATGTTCAGCTCGCGGGCACGCGAGCCGTTGCGCACCTCCCAGATCGGGAAGAGCTCCGCCAGACGGTGGCGATGGCGGCTTGTGAGCGGCGCCGCGACCGAGAAGAAGGGGTGCGCGAGCGCGCTGACGATTGCGCCGGCGTCGAGGTAGGCGGCGCATTCCTCGACATCGCCCGAGTGTGCCTGGAGCCATTCGTGGTCGGCCGGGGTGATGTCGAAGCAGAGGATGTGAACCGCCTGGGGCTCGCCCCGGAAGCGCGCCGTCAGCTCTTCGGAGATGAACGTGTCAGGCCGTCCGGCGATCTCCAGCGCGCCGTCGATCGTGTCGTGGTCGGTGATCGTCACGAAGTCCATCCCCCGCCGCTTGGCCAGCTCGTAGACCTCCTGCGGCGGCGTCGCGCACTCCGGTAGGCCCAGAGCCCGCTGCACGCCGAGCCGCGAGACGGCGGACGCGCTCGAGTGGCAGTGGAGGTCGACCCTGGTCGAAACGTCCCGGCTGCTGTCCTTGGCAAGCGTTGTCATGGACATTAGATTCGGCTGCAAACCGGCGCTTTCTGTGACCAGGCGGTGAACCGACGCGTCCGCTATCAGGATCTTCACCTCCTGCGGTCGCAGCGCTGATGAGATGCCCGTGCGAGCCTGACCAGCTCGCAGCGAGCTCTCGAACAGGTTGACCCCGCGGGTCGCACACGAGGGCCTCTCTCAGCCAGCGCCCTGGGCTTGCCGCAGATGAGCCCGGGGCGCACGGCTGCGACGCGCTGCGCCGGGCGCGGCGATGCGCGGTTCTCGTTGGTCGGGTGAGACGGCTTGGCCGGCCAGCCGCTAGCGCGCGGCCGTGTCGCGGCGTGGCCCGCTCGCGAACCAGGCGAACACGAAGAGCGCCGCTGCGACCGCGATCGACACGATCCCGTGCTTGATGTGGTGCGTCGTCGCCGTCGCTGAGTGGCCCGGGAAGAAGGACGGCAGCGACTTCGCCGGCTCTGCGAAGTAGACGCCCGCTACGACCAGGAGCGCGACGCCCACGACGATCGCCAGCGCGATCGGCAGGCGGGAGTTGGCCATGGCTGCAATCTAGCCGAGCGCGGGTCCGGGCGCCAAACCGGTGAACGCGGCGCCGGCGCGCCCGTCACCGCGCCGGCGCCGGCGCGTTGCGGTGAGCGCTAGTCGAGTGCGAGCTCGAGCGCCGCCACGGTTGCAGCCGAAGGCGCCTGGGGGATCCCGTGGGTCAGCAGGAACCGCGGGTTGGCCTGCGTGAGCCGCCAGGCCTGCACCGACGAGGCTCCTGCGCGCTGCGCGAGCACGAAGCCGAGCGCCAGCGTGTGGTCGCGCGTGCCGGGATGGGCGTCTGAGGCGATCACGTAGGCGAGTCCGGCACGCAGCAGGCTGACGGCCGACTCATGCACCAGGAGTCCGTTGTTGCCGAGCAGCGAGCAGACGTTGACCTGCGCGACGGCGCCGGTCGCGAGCAGCCGGCGCAGCGCGGCGACCCCGTTGGGCGTCTCGGCACCGGCAGCGCGCTCCGGA
>Ga0265319_1001450_pt1 | contig 14167 bp, 11 predicted proteins | sample 4824metaG_FD_192443 | JGI IMG/M metagenome (GOLD analysis project Ga0265319, IMG submission 192443) | Rhizosphere microbial communities from Carex aquatilis grown in University of Washington, Seatle, WA, United States - 4-8-24 metaG | ecosystem: Host-associated > Plants > Roots > Rhizosphere >...
CTCCGCCGGGTACTTCTCGTACATCTGGGCGGACGTCCTCGTCGCCGACAGCATCGAGTGGTTCCAGAAGAACGGCGGCCTCACCCGAGCGAACGGCGACCACTTCCGCGGGACCGTGCTCTCGCATGGCGGCAGCGTGGAGGCCATGACCCTGTTCCAGGAGTTCACGGGCGGGGGTCCCGAGGTGGCGCCCCTCCTGAGGCACCGCGGGCTGGACTAACCCGGGAATTGACCGGCCCCCGTCGGGACGGGTATGACTCAACGGCCATGCCCGATCCCACCCCTTCCGCTGTCTCGATGGAGACGCTCGTTGCGCTGTGCAAGCGCCGCGGGTTCATATTCCCGTCCTCCGAGATCTACGGCGGGATAAACGGGTTCTTCGACTACGGCCCGATGGGCGCGGAGCTGAAGAAGAACATCCGCGACTGCTGGTGGGACGACATGGTGCGCCGCCGCGACGACATCGTCGGGATCGAGACGTCGATCATCATGCACCCCAAGGTCTGGGAGGCCTCGGGCCACGTCGCGGGCTTCACGGACCCCCTTGTCGACTGCAAGGTGTCGAAGCAGCGCTACCGCGCGGACCAGCTCTTCTTCGCGGCCGTGGTCGTGGACGGAACCACCGTCGGCTACGTGAGCCTGCTCGAGAGCGAGCGCACGGCCGAGGCCCTCCAGGAGGCCGCCGAGTCCCTCAAGCGCAAGAGGGCAATCCAGGGCAAGCTGGAGCCCGTGCAGCCCCGGGACATGACCGAGGCGAAGCCCGATGAGATCCCCCTCATCCCGTCGCCCGCGACGGGCGAGCCCGGGAGCCTGACGGCCCCGCGATCCTTCAACATGATGTTCCAGACGAACGTCGGGGCCATGACCGACGCCTCCTCGGTCGCCTACCTGAGGCCGGAGACGGCGCAGGGCATGTTCGCCGACTTCAAGTCTGTCGTCGACACCGGCCGCGTGAAGCTTCCCTTCGGGATAGCCCAGATCGGCAAGTCCTTCCGCAACGAGATCACGCCGCGCAACTTCATCTTCCGCTCGCGCGAGTTCGAGCAGATGGAGATGGAGTACTTCATCCACGAGGACGCGGACTGGGCCAAGTGCCACCGCGAGTGGATCAACTGGTGCAAGGACTGGCTGCTCTCGATCGGGCTGCCCGAGTCCCACCTCTCGGAGTACGACCACCCCAAGGAGAAGCTCGCGTTTTACTCGCGGGGGACGACGGACATCATGTTCCGCTACCCCTTCGGCGTCCAGGAGCTCTGGGGCATCGCCGCGCGCGGCAACTACGACCTGAGCCAGCACGAGAAGTTCAGCGGGGTCCCGCAGGCCATCTTCGACGAGACGTCGAAGAAGAAGTTCATACCCCATGTCATCGAGCCTGCGGTCGGCGTCGACCGCATCTTCCTGGCGATCCTCTGCGCGGCGTACGCCGAGGAGGACGTGAGGGACGACAAGGGCAACGTCGAGAAGCGCACCGTGCTCCGGCTGAGCCCCCGCATCGCGCCCGTGAAGGTCGCCGTGCTGCCCCTCCTGAAGAACAAGCCCGAGCTCGTTGCCCGCGCCGAGGCGCTCCACAGGAAGCTCCAGCGCAAGTACGCCGTGTTCTACGACGAGGGCGGCGCCATCGGCCGGCGCTACCGCCGGCAGGACGAGATCGGCACCCCGTGGTGCGTCACGATCGACTTCGACACCATCGAGAAGGACGGTCTCTTCACCCTGCGCGAGCGCGACTCGATGCAGCAGCGCCGCATCGGCGAGGCCGAGCTGTTCGCCCTCCTCGACGAGAAGGTGTACTGACCCCCTGCCCGTGACGACCGTCGCCGAATGCGCCAGCCTGGACGAGGCGCTGATGCTGCGCTCCCTCCTCGAGGACAGCGGCCTCAAGGCGTACGTGCCCGACGAGCTCACCGTGCAGTTCAAGGGGCAGGTCGGGAGCGTCCGGCTCCAGGTGGAGGATGAGGACGCCGAGACGGCGCGCGGGATCATTGCGGCCGCAAAGCCGTAGCATGGACGCGTACCAAAGGGCCCGGGTCCTGATCGACGCGGCCCACGCGGCGGATCCCGCGAGGAACGCGGACGGTCGGCCGGCGGAGCTGGCCTACGCCGATCACGTCGAGGACTGGGTGGTCCGCATCGCTCCGGGAGCGGACCCCGTCCTGCGCCTGGCCGCGCGCTGCCAGCACCTGGAGCGCTGGCGGGTTCCGCGCGGCTCGTTCCCGATGGACCGGCCCGGATACCTCTCCTGGAGAAAATCGCTCTACGTGAAGCAGGCGGAGCGCGCCCGCCAGCTGCTCACGGAGGCCGGCGTGCCCGCTGGCGAGGCCGCAGACGCCGCCACCTGGGTGTCAAAGACCGGGCTCAGGACCAACCCGGGGACCCAGGCGCTCGAGGACGCCGCCGTGCTTGTATTCCTCGAGAGCGAGATCCAGGCGTTCGCGGCGCAGCACGCGGAGTATCCCCGCGAGAAATTCGTCGATATCCTCAGGAAGACGTGGCGCAAGATGAGCCCCAGGGCCCAGGAGCTGGCGCGGGGCCTCGCGCTGCCCGAGCCGATCGCGGCATTGGTTCGCGAGGCGACCGGCTCCTAGGGTGCTTAAAGGTTAAATATCGATAAACAATAAAACTTGCTTGACGGATTTGGCCCTGTGTTTATTGATAAACAATAAACCCAAATTCCATGAACACTCCGAAGTCCAAGAAACCCGGCCTCCTTCCCCGAATTCTCGGCGTTAGCTGCCTCGTGGCGGAGATCGCCGCCGCCGCCGGCTTTCTCGCGGCAATCGTCCTGATCCCCTTCTCGCAGTCCCTCTTGGCGAGCGGCCGCGAGAGCATCCGGATCAATGTTCCGCGCGGAAACTTCGGCGCGGCGTGCGATGTACACTTTGGGGGCGTGTCCCATCAGCCCGGGGGCGAGGGGTTCGGAGGCCTCAGCATCGGGCCCCTGCAACTGAGGCCCGACCCGGATGCAATGGGCTCCCCCGGCCAGGATGTCTCGATCCGGGAGACCGAGGGCATGGCGACCATCGTGCAGCCAGCCGACGCCGCCCGCGCGCTGGAGTTCGTGAGGTGGCCCTTCATCCTCGGGATGCTGTGCTCGGGCGCCACCACCGTGGCCATCCTCGACCTCTTCCGGCGGATGCTGCGGAGCGTCGCGAGAAGCGAGGTCTTCACCGCCGAGAACATCCGCAATGTCACCAGGCTGGGGATCCTCTTCATCGCCTCGACGATCGCAAACCTGCTCCTGTCGGGCTGGCTGGTGAACCGGTTCGTGGCCTTTGTGGACATGGGCCTGGGGCGCGGAACGCCGGTCCTGCAGTCATTCTCCGAGGGCGACGGGACGGGCATCGGAATCGGGCTCATGATCCTCGCCCTGGCCGGGGTCTTCCGCCAGGGACTCGTGTTGAAGGAGGACAGCGACCTCACAATCTGAGGGGGACACGCCGATGCCGATCCAAGTCTACCTGGACAAAGTCATGCTCGATCAAAAGATCAGCCTCACGGAGCTCGCCGCACGCGTGGACCTCACGCTCGCCAACCTTTCCATCCTGAAGACCAACAAGGCGCGCGCCATCCGGTTCAGCACACTTGAGGCGCTGTGCCGCGAGCTGAAGTGCCAGCCCGGGGACCTTCTCCGCCACGTGGACGACGGGTCCGGGACCTGAGGCGCACGCTCGCTGCACCATGAAACACTTCACCTCCCTGTTCATGGCCCTATTGGCTCCGGCGCTGCTCGCGGCCGACTGCCAGAACCCCGTCCTCCGGGACGAGATCCTGGCCATGGTCACCGTCGACCAGAACGCGAGGCCGCAGCCGGGCCACATGATGTCCGAGGCCGAGACGGCCGAGATGCAGCGCGTCGATCGGCTGCACGCGAAGAGGGTGCGCGAGATCATCGGCGCCCATGGCTGGCCGGGGCGGACCCTCGTGGGGACCGACGGCGCGCAGGGTATATGGCTGCTCGTGCAGCACTTCGAGATCTCGGACCAGGACGAATACCTGCCCATGATGGAAGCAGCGGTCAAAAAGGGCGAAGCCGACGGCAAATACTACGCCTACCTGCTCGACCGTGTGCGCGTTCGCCACGGCCAGAAGCAGCTCTACGGAACCCAGTACCAGGTCAACGCCGCGGGGGAATGGGTCAGGGAGGATATCGAGGACCCCGCGCACCTTGACGAGCGCAGAAGGAGCGTGGGCATGCTGCCCCTGGCCGAATTCGAGAAGACCATCCCGAACGTGAGGATAGTGCCGAGGCCGAGGGACCCGGCGGTCACTCCCTCTTCGTAAGCCTCAGGTCCTTCCTGAGGTACTCGAGCAGCCTGCCGCGGAACACGACCAGGTCGCTCGCCTCGCTGGCGGTGCCCGTGGCCTCCCAGAGGTTCGAGGAGTCGAGCTCGGCCTGGTCGATCACGCTTCCCGCGGCGACCGGGCGGTCGGGCAGGCCCTGGGTCGAGAGCGTGAGCGCCCCCTTCTTTATGAAGAAGAAGCCGCGGCAGGGCGTCCCCTGCGTGAAGAGCGTCTCCCCCTTCTCCAGGTGGATCGCCCGCACCAGGTCCATGGGCGGCGGCATGATCTGGCTGATGTCCCGCGGGAAAACGAGGTCGAAGGTCCAGTCGATCATGACGCGCAGCTTGCGCCTGATGCCCGGGAGCTTGGAGAGGTAGATCGTCCTCCACATCCACCAGGCGATGAATCCCTTGAAGTGCAGCCCGAACACCTCGGCCACCGCCGCCCGGTCGCCGATCGTGGCGAGCTGGCCCATGTACCTGTAGCGGAAGGGCCGCGGCTCCCCTCCCATCAATGCGCTCCTGATGTTCCTGCCGAGGAGTGCCCCCTGGCGGAAGGCGAACTGCGCCGTCTGCGGCGCCACCTTGGCCTGGCCCCTGTCATCCCACGGGACCGAGGCCCCGTCGCCCGCCGCCCACAGGGTCTTGATCCCCGCGACGCGCATCGTCGCGTCCGTCGGCACCCGGCCCCTCGGGGCCTCGATGCCGAGCTGCTTGCAGAGATCCATGACGACGGGGTTCGGGGCGTTGCCGACCGTCGTCACCACCGTGTTGGCCTCGATCGCGGACCCGTCGGCCAGCGTGACCCGCCCCGCCGTCACGGCCGACACCCGCAGGTTCAGCCTGACCTCGACCCCCCGCTTCACCAGGGTCTCGCGCGCATAGGCGCCGAGCTTAGGCCCGATCTCAGCCAGGAGCTCCGGGCCGGAATGCACCAGGACCACGCGGATCGGGGACGCCCTCAGGTTGGCGTAGAACATGTGGGCCTGCTTGATGAAATCGAGCAGCTGGCCGGCCGTCTCCACGCCGGTGTAGCCGCCGCCCACGATGACGAAGGTCAGGAGCCTCAGGCGCGTCGGGGCGTCCTCGACGAGGTTCGCCTCCTCGAGCCGGTTGATGAGGGCGGCGCGCAGGCGGAGAGCGTCGGACACGTCCTTCATCGGCCAGCCGTACTCCGGCATGCCGGGAACGGCGCCCATGTCGGTCACGTTGCCCAGGGCCAGCACCAGGTGCCCGAAGCCGACCCTGTGGTCGCGGGTGTACCGGCCCCCGTCCAGGAGAAGGGTCTTGGAGGCCCAGTCTATCTTCTGGATCGTCCCCTGCAGGACGTTCACCCCGCGGCAGAATTGGCGCAGCGGATTGACCACGTCGGCGGCGGAGAGGGTCGAGCCCGCGACCTCGGGGAGCATGGGCTGGAAGACGAGGACGTTGCGCTCCGCGACGAGGGCGAACCGGCGCTCCCCCTCCGACCGCTTGAACGACGCGCCGAGCGCCCGGCCGCAGTAGGCGCCGGCGAAACCTCCCCCTGCGATGACGACTTCGAATTCCATGGTGGGACTGCCCCTTGGCAGACACCGATTTAACCCCACGGATGCGCGAAACGTCTAACTTTTAAGGGCCGGGCGCCGCGGGGCTCAGGCGGGCTTGAGCCAGGGGGCGCTCTCCAGGTCGATGTTTCCCCCGCTGAGGATGAGGCCCACCCGCTTGCCCGCGACGTCGAGCTTGCCGCTCGCGAGTGCGGCGTAGGCAACGGCGCCGGACGGCTCGACGGCAATCTTCAGCACCTCGAGGAGCAGGCGCATCGCCGCCGCGATCCCGGCGTCCGAGACCGTCGCGATGGCGTTCACGTCCCTCAGGATCACCGGGAAGGTCAGGTCCCCGACGAATGCGAGCAGCCCGTCCGCGATGCTCGCCGGGTGGTCCACCGGCCTTCGCACGCCGGTCCGGAACGACTCGCTCGCGTCGGCGGCGCCCTCGGGCTCCCCCGCGTACACGAGGATGCCCGGGCGGAGGGCCTTGGCAGCCACGGCGGTCCCGGCGAGGAGCCCGCCGCCGCCGACCGGGCATAGGATGACATCCAGGTCCGGGACCTCCTCCAGGAGCTCAAGCACGGCGGTGCCCTGCCCCGCCATGACCCGGTGGTCGTTGTAGGGGTGGATCATCGCCGCGCCGCTCTCCCCGATGACCCTCGCGGCGGCCTCCTCCCGGGCCCTGTGCGTCGGCTCGCAGAAGACGATCCGCCCCCCGTACCGCCCGACCGAGGCGACCTTGATGGGGCTCGCCGTGCGCGGCATGACGACGGTGGCGGGGATTCCCCGGATGCCCGCGGCCCACGAGAGCGCGGCGGCGTGGTTCCCCGACGAATGGGTCGCCACGCCGTGCGCGGCCTCGGCGTCGCCCAGCGAGAGGACCGCGTTCATGGCGCCGCGCGCCTTGAAGGACCCCGTCTTCTGGAAGTTCTCGCACTTGAAGAAGAGCGAGGCGCCCGAGAGCTCGTCCAGCCGGCCGCTCGTGAGGACGGGCGTCCTGTTGACCCTTCCGCCGATGCGGGCGTGCGCCGCGCGGATGCGCTCGAGGTTGACCTCTCCCATGGCTCCGCGGCGCCGCGCTACTGCGCCACCTCGTAGATCTCGGCCAGCGAGACGCCCTTCGTGCCGCCCACGCCGGTGATCTGTATCGTGTAGCCCCCCGGCTGGAGATCGACGATGAGCGCGCTGTCCGCGCTGCCCGCGGTGAAAGGGAAGGCGCCGACGGAGGCCGCCACTCCCGGCACCTGCGCGGCGTCGGTCCCGGTGCCCCAGCCCGTGTTTGAGGCGATCATCGTCCCGGCCGAGTTGAAGACGCTGAGCGTCGGCTGGGCAAGGACCCCCGTGACCCCGTACTGGGTCAGCGCGGGGCCGTCGGCCCGGATGAGCAGCTTCTCCGAGCCGCTCCCCGCGATGTAGAATCCGGGTATCAGGATGTTGCCCCCGGTGCCCACCGTCGCGCGCGTGGAGATGTTGGCCAGGCGGGCCGAGCCGGTGGAGGACACCTCGTAGACCTCCGCAAGGGCGACGCCGGTCGTGCTGTTCATGCCGGAGATCTGCACCGTGTAGGCGCCCGCCGACAGGTTGGCGATCAGGGCGCAGTCTCCGCTGCCCGAGGCCAGGGGAAAGGCGCCCACCTGCGCGGACACGGTCACGATCTGGGGCGCGCTCGCGTTGGTCCCCCATCCGGAGTTCGACGCGACAAGCGTCCCCGCGGAGTCGAAGACGCTGAGCGTCGGCTGGGCCAGGACCCCGGTGACGCCGTACTGGGTCAGCGCAGGGCCGTCGCCGCGGATGAGGAGCGTCTCCGTGCCGCTCCCCGAGATGTAGAGGCCCGGGATGAGGATGCTGGCCCCGGTGCCGACGAGCGCCCGGGTGGAGATGTTCGTGAGCCGGTTGACCGAGCCCACGATGGCCTCGTCGCTCACGAGGGTCGCGACCGAGTTGGTGATCGCCACCGTGTACCTGCCGGCCGCGGTGGCCGCATACGTGGACCCGGTCGCTCCGGCGATCGCCGAGCCGTTCAGCATCCACTGGTAGGAGAGCCCCGCGCCCGAGGCGGTCACGGAAAGCTCCACGCTGCCTCCCGGCGCCAGGGGGCCGCCCTGCGGCTGCGCGGAGATCGCCGGCGAGCCGGCGGGGACGTTGACCGTGAGCGTCGCGGGCGCGCTCGTCACCGTCCTCGCGTTGCCGGTCAGGTCCGTGTTCGTGACGGTGACCGTGTACGTTCCCGCCGCGGCGGGCTGGGCCAGCACTGCGGTGTAGGACGGGGTCGTGGCGCCGGAGATCGGGGCCCCGTTGAAATACCACTGGAAAGCGAACGGCGCGGTCCCCGATATCCCCATCGTGAACGTGGCGTTCGAGCCGAGGGTCACGGCCTGGCTCGCGGGCTGGGCCGTGAAGAACGGGGCCGAGTCGACGCCGGGGATGATCCTGCGTATCGTGCTGTTCCCCGCGTCGGCGACATAGACGATCCCGGAATTGTCGACGCAGACGTCGCCCGAGGTGTTGAACCGCGCGTTCGACGACTGCCCGTCGACGTCGTCCGCGAAGAGGGTGACGCCCGCGGCGGTGGACACGAACCCCGCGGGGTTCATCACGCGGATCAGGTCGTTGCCGGAATCGGCGACGTAGATGTTGCCCGAGCTGTCCGAGCCCACCCCCGCCGGGCCGTTGAAGCTGGCCGCGACCCCGGTCCCGTCCTTGCTCCCGGTGACGCCCGCCAGGCCCGCGACCGTCGTGACGACGCCCGCCGGGGTGACCTTGCGTACCGTGTTGTTCCCGTAGTCGGCCACGAAGATGTTGCCCGACGGGTCCACGGTTATCCCCGTGATGTCGTTGAACTGCGCGGCCGCCCCCGTCCCGTCGGAGCTGCCCGAGACGAGGGGGGAGCCGGCGAGCGTGGTGACCACGCCGTCGGGAGTTATCTTGCGGACGGCGAAGCCCATGCCGTCGGCCACGTAGATGTTCCCCGCGGAATCCAGGGCGAGGTTCTGGGGGTCGTAGAGCCGGGCCGACGAGCCGGTCCCGTCGACCTCGCCGCGGGTGCCCGCCACGCCCGCGAGCGTCGAGACCACGCCGCCCTCGATCTTGCGGATGGTGTAGTTGCCGGAGTCGGCGACATAGAGGGTCCCCTCGGCATTCACCGCCACGCCGCCGACCCCGCTGAAGAGGGCCGAGGCCACGGGCCCGTCGGTGCTGCCGGACTTGCGCGGCGTGCCCGCGACCGTCGTGACCACGCCCGCGGGGGTCACCTTGCGGATCGTGTAGTTCTCGGAGTCGGAGGCGTAGATGTTTCCCTGGCTGTCCGTGCGCAGCCCGCCCGCGAGGGCGAAGCGCGCGTCCCATCCCGTCCCGTCGGCGCTGCCCGAGGATCCCGGCCAGCCCGCGAGCGTCGTCACGCCGACCGTGCTCACGGTGAGCGACTCGGGCGTGCTCGTCGCGCTGCCCCCGGCGTTGCTCACGACGCAGCGGAACTGGTCCCCGGACATCGCCGCCGTGGCCGCGCTCACCACGAGCTTCGGCGTGCCGGAGCCGCCGTAGGTCCCGTTGTCGGCCAGGTTGGTCCACGCGGTCGACCCGCCCGGCATCCGCTCCCACTGGAAGGTCAGCGGCGGCGCGCCGGCCCCCACGACGAAGAACGTCGCCGGCTGTCCTATCGTGGTCGCCAGGTTGCCGAACTGGGACGTGATGTTCGCCGCGGAGCTGGAGGTGAGGGACGCGGCCATGAGCGCCGTCACGTCGGGCACGCCGATCCCCGTGACGAGGTCGTAGCCGACGCCGGCCGAGTAGGCCCCGTTGGATCCCGACGTGATGTCGCGGAAGGACGTCGAGCCGAGGAGAGGGTAGATCTTCGGGTTGAGGAGCCCGAGCGGCGTGCCGCGCTTCTGGTTTATCAGGGCGCACCATGCGGCCCATGTCGGGGCCGACCAGCTGGTCCCGCCCACCGTGATCGCGCTGCCGCCGACGATGACCTCGGCCCCCTCCTGGGGATCGGCGGCCGAGGCCACGTCCGGGACGCACCTCATGGTGCCCTGGGGGACCCCGGTCCCGGTCTGCCATGCCGGCCGACTGAAGACCATGCTTGTGCCCCCTCCGCTGTCGGTCCACCCGGACTCGGAGGTCACGATGCTGCCCGCCCCCTGGCCCTGCAGGTTGAGCGTGGTCCCGCCGACCCCGGTCACGTCGGGATCGGAGGTCGGATAGGTGGTCTGGACCGAGTTGTTGGTCGTGGCGCCGTTGTCGCCCGAGGCGACGAGGATGGTCACCCCGGCGCTCGCGAGGTTGGCCACGTACTGCGCCTCGATGATCAGGTAGTCCCGCGGCACATCCAGCTCGTTGCCGCCGATCGACACGGAGAAGACGTGCATGTTGGGCTGGCTCGGAAGGTCGGCGTAGACCTGCTGGAAGATCTCGTCGTTCTCGGCCGGATCCAGCTCGCTGACGCCGTACACCCGGATCGCCGCGCCGGGCGCGAGGGCGCCCGCCCACTCGACGTCGAGCGCGACCTCGTCGACGGCATTGGGGTCGGGGCTGGCCGAGGGCCCGCCGGCGACGTCGATCATCGTCACGTTGCTCACGGTCTGGCTGACCCCGGCCGCGCTCCAGAATTGGGTCAGGTCGCTCAGCGCCGGGTAGGCGAATGCATAGATGGCTATTGTCTGCCCGGTCCCGTCGACGCCGAGCCCGCCGGCGTTGTAGGCCGCGGCGATGGCCGCGGGAAGGTAGCCCGCCCCGATGTTGATGCGGGGCGCGGCCCCGGCCAGCCGGGGCGTCGACAGCACGCGGCGCCGGATGTGGGGCTGCAGCCCGTGGATGCCGAGCACGGCCGGCGACAGGTCATTGGGGAGGCTCGGCGCCGTGACGGCTGAGGTGAACTCGAGCCCGTCCGCCGCGGTTACGCGCGCAAACGCCACACCGAACGCCGCGGCCACCGCGTCGACCGACCCGCGCCCGAAGACGCCGAGCCTGTTCCCGTCGGTCCGGGTGACCTCGAGCCCCTGGTCCTCAAGCCACTTGACCACCCTGTCATGGTCGGCGGCCAGCGGGAAATAACGCGCCTGCTTCTCGGAGTCTGAGATCAGCTCGCCGCGGGCGATGCGGGCCTGCATCTCGTCGAAGTTCCTCATGCGCAGGGACACTTCGAACGGCATGCTCGCCGCGCGCTCGTCCGCGCCCAGGACCGTCCTCTTGATCGTCGCCGAGCTCGCCTGGGGCGCCGGCGCCCCCGCGACGGCCTTCACGCTGTCGGGAAACGCAGTCCTCGTTGCGGAAAGCGCGGCCGCGCGCACCGAGGGGCTGCAGAGGACTAGGCCGAGCAGCAGGGAGAGTCTGGGGGTAATTCTATTCAGGGAGAACCTTATGGTGTGCGACCGTTCTATCGGGGAGAAGTTTCCATGAAGACTACATTTGAGTAACAGGTCGTACACAAGCCCGGTGGGTCAGCCCCGCCCGGGCCCGGGAACGCTAGGCCCCCGGGAGGGGCGCCCGCTCGTCCACCGCCCTTTGGCCGCCCGGCAGGAGCAGGTTCAGGACGATCGCCGTTATCCCGCCGGCGGACACCCCGGAATCGAGCAGTCCCCTCACGAAGCCCGGAAGCCGGGCCAGCCATTCCGCCTGCGAGGGGGCCCCGAGGCCCACGCCGACCGCGAGCGCCACGATCAGGCCGTCGCGGTGGCTCAGGTGGCTGCCCACGATCAGGCGCAGCCCGGAGACGCTCACGAGGCCGAAGAGAAGCAGCGCCATGCCGCCCAAGACCGCCGATGGCATCGCCGTCACCCAGTGCGCCACCGCGGGAAAGAGCCCGAGTAGCGCGAGCATGAGCGCCATCCACTTGCCGACGTGGCGGCTGGCCACGCCGGTGATCTGTATGACCCCGTTGTTCTGCGCGTACGTCGTGCTGGGGAAGGAGCCGAAGAGGGCGGCGATCATGCTCGTCAGGCCGTCCGCGAGCAGCCCTCCCCTCAGGCGGGCCGAGTGCTCCGGCCCGTAGGCCCTGAGCCCCGAGAGCTGGGCCGTCGCCGTCATGTCGCCCAGCGACTCCAGGAGCGAGATGAGGTAGATGAACGCGAAGGGGGCGAGCAGGTCGCCGCGGAAGGCGAAGCCGTGGGGCAGGATCCGCGGGACGGTGATCCACGCGTCCGCCGCCGGCGGCGCGTGGAGCCAGCCGCACGCCGCGCAGACCGCGTAGCCGGCGACGACCCCGAAGAGGATCCCGGTCAGGCGGGCCCAGACGACCCCGATGGCCTGCGTGAGGAGCACCGTCCCGATGACCACCATCGCCACCGCCGAGCCGCTGAGCGCGGAGGCCCCGGGGGCCATCGGCGCCACGATCTCCTTCATCGCCTCGGGTATGATGGAGAGCCCGATCAGGAGGACGACGATGCCGGAGACGAGCGGCGGGAAGAGCCGGCGCAGCCTGGGCATGAAGGGGGCAAGGATGATCTGGACGGGGGCCCCCGCGAGCGACATGCCGAACATCAGCGGCAGCCCGCCCGCGAGCCCCGCCCCGATGAGCGGCTGCAGGAACGCAAAGCTGGTTCCCGTGACGCTCAGCAGACCCGACCCGATCGGGCCGACGCGCCTCGTCTGCAGGAAGGTCCCGACCGCCGCGGCCATGAGCGCCATGCTGACGAGGTAGGCCGTGTCCGCCTGGGAGAACTTCAGGACGCCGGAGAGGATGAGCGCGGGCGTCACCACGCCGACGACCATCGCGGCCACCTGCTGCCCCGCGACGAGGAGCGCGGCCCCGAGCGGCGGCCGGTCCTCCGGGCCGTACACGAGGACATGGACCGGGAGCGTGGGGTTCTGGTTGTCCACCGGGGCAGAATCAGCAGCTGTCAGGCCAAATGCGAGGCCCCGCTTTCCTCAGGGCGGGGGATTGGGGCTGCGGATCAGGCCGACGAACATCCTCTCTAGCCGGGGGATGTCGGTGGCGCGGATCACAGTGACCACCGGCTCGCCCAGGCCCGGCGCGGCCTCCGCCGGCCAGCTGAGGGTCGCCCCGTAGTTGGGCCCGTGGTCGATATCGATGTCCATCGCGAGGCGGTCGCTGCGTGTGACGAGCGTCGGGTCGAGCCAGACCGCGGCCGCCGTCTCGTCCCACATGGGGAACCCCACCTGCCCGTATTTCCGGAAATACCGGGACACGGGCGTGTCCGCGGAGCCGGCCTCCCTCGCGATCGCCTCGGTGACCTTTGTCCCGATCGTCGCGTCCGTCGGCACCGCCGTTATCTTCCTCCACGCGGCGTGGAGCATGATCTTCGCCGCCTCCGGGTCCCACCAGCTGTTGAACTCCACGCGGGGCCTGTTGATGAACTGAAGCGAGAACTCGTCCACCGTGCCCGCGTTCGGGTTCAGGGCCCCGCCCATGAACACGAGCTCCCTCGCGTTCGCCGCGAATCCCTCGTCGAGCTTCGCCGCGAGGGCGATGTTCGTGAACGGCCCGAGCGCCATGATGGTGACCTCGCCCGGGAAGCGGCGCACCTGGCGGCTGAGGAACTCCGCGGCTATTTCCGGCGCGGGCTTGGTGGTCGGCTCGCCCTCCTCGAGCGGGGGAACGACGTCGGCCGGGTGGTAGTGGGGCCGGTTCATCGTGTTGTAGTCCGGCCAGTGGTCCATCCACGCCCCCTTGTACGGCACCTTGCCGTACATTGCCTCCCACCGCCGGGTGGCCTCCTCCGAGTTGATGAGGGGATAGGTCGCCCCGGCCACGACCGGCACGTCCGTGCGGCCGATGAGCTCGAGCATCCTGAGCGTGTGGGCGACGCTCTCCTTCTGCCAGCCGTCGCCGCTCTCTATTGTGATCCCGAGCACCTCGACGTCCCTCGACTGGAGGATGAGCAGTATCGGCTGGAGGTTCACGCCGCCGAGGGCGTCCTGGTCGATGATTATCTTTCTCCTGGGCGCCTCGCCTGCGCCGAGGCAGGCCGCGGCTCCCAGGGCGACACAGGCGATCAGTACCGGGCGTTTCATTCCCCCGAATAGCAGTTTGGGGGCCAAGCGGGAAGGCGCGACCCGGCCAGTCGCCCTAAATGCGTTCCACCTTATCGATCCGTCAAAGACCGTCCCTTTTAGAGTGAAACGATCGAAGTCACCCCGGAAGCCTGTCTCACATAAAGATTCCGGTATCCAACAGGACCTTCGCGCATAGGTTTTCCGGTCTTTTGCTTCTTGAATCCTGCGTCAAACGCCCTGGTCCTAGGCGGCACGAGATCCAATCTTTGAGCCTGCGGGCTTTGGTCGCTCAATCGGAGTTCCAAACCAAGGAACAGTCTTTCCGAATATCCAATGAACCATTCCCCAGATGACGTGGACAAGGCGGCGGCCATCTGCGGTCAGGGTGTATTCAACTTTCGGTGGAAC
>Ga0265319_1001451_pt1 | contig 14167 bp, 12 predicted proteins | sample 4824metaG_FD_192443 | JGI IMG/M metagenome (GOLD analysis project Ga0265319, IMG submission 192443) | Rhizosphere microbial communities from Carex aquatilis grown in University of Washington, Seatle, WA, United States - 4-8-24 metaG | ecosystem: Host-associated > Plants > Roots > Rhizosphere >...
GGCGTCGACGCGCGCGGCGTCTTCGTCCAGCACTACGACACCGAGGCGCTCGACGCCTCGCTGCTGCTGATCCCGCTGCTCGGCTTCCTGCCGCCGAACGACCCGCGCACGCGCGCGACCGTGCTCGCGATCGCCGACGAGCTGACCGAGAACGACATGGTCCTGCGCTACCGCGTGGAGGAGACCGACGACGGCCTCGCCGGCGAGGAGGGCACGTTCGCGATCTGCTCCTTCTGGCTCGTCTCCGCGCTGGTGGAGATCGGCGAGGTCACGCGCGCCCGCGACCTGTGCGACAAGCTGCTGTCCTACGCGAGCCCGCTCGCGCTGTACGCGGAGGAGATCGACCCGCACTCCGGCCGCCACATGGGCAACTTCCCGCAGGCGTTCACCCACCTCGCGCTCATCAACGCGGTGATGCACATCATCCGCGCGGACGAGGAGCTGGTGGAGGATCCGCGCTGACACGGCTCAAGGCCCGCCATCCCCCGCCGACCACTCCGGGGGAACGATGAGCCTCGTCGACGCGCTCCAGCGCATCCAGCAGATCCAGACGGAGATCGCGCCGCTCGTCGGCGGCGCGTCCGTCGGCGGCGCCGCGGCGCCGGTCGATGCGACGTCCGCCGCTTCGCCGGTCGCGGCGGCCGCGTCGAGCACGAGCTTCGCGAACGTGCTCGCGCAGGCGCAGGCGCCGGCCGGCGCCGCCCCGTCCACCGGCCTCTCCGCCCGCGCGACGCAGCTGCTGACGCCGGGCCAGCAGCAGTTCGCGACGCAGCTCGCCGCCCAGACCGGACTCGACCCGCAGGTGGTCTCCGCCTGGATGCTGGCGGAGGAGTCGGGCGGCGCTGCCGCCTCGCGCCAGGCGCAGGGCAACAACGACTGGCTCAACATCGGCTGGACCGACTCCGGCCGCTACGGCACGACCGACGGCATCTGGTCCGACCCGATCTCCGCCGCCAACGCGACCGCCGGCTGGCTCAAGGGCCAGAACACGATCCCCGGCTACGGCACCGCGAGCGCCGGCGTGCAGTCGATCCTCTCGAGCGCCGGCCAGCCGCCCGCCCAGCAGATCGCCGCGCTCCAGCGCTCCGGCTGGGCATCGAGCGGCTATCCGGATCTGCCGAGCGTGTACGCGACGGTGGCTGGTTAGCATCCAGGGAGTGCGCTCCCCCGCAGCAGTTGCGCTGGCCCTCCTGACGACGCTCGGCCTCGCGGCCTGCGGGAGCGCGGTGCTCCGCGCGCCGGCGGCCTCCACCACGCCCGCCGCCGCGGACGTCGCGGTGGCGTTGCGGGTCCACCCCGCGTTTGCGCTCACGAGAGCGCCGATGGCCGCATCCGCTTCGTCGCACCTGCCGACGCCGCCGCGCGTCGCGGGGGCGGGCGCGCTCCGCAGATACGCGGCGCCGGCGGTCCTCTACGGCGTCTGGGACCCGCGCCGCGGGATGGCGCTGCGCTCGTACGGGCTGGCGGACCGCCAGACCGGCACGCCGGCGAATCCGAACCTCTCGTTCCGCATCGGCAGCGTCACGAAGACGTTCACGGCGACGGCGGTGCTGCTGCTCGTCGACGACGGCAAGATCAAGCTCGACGCGCCCGTCTCGCGCTACCTCGGGACGTTCGCGAACGCGCTGCCGAACGGCCGCCGGGCGACCGTCCGCAGCCTGCTGAACATGACGAGCGGCTTCCCCGACTACGGCGACCGCGGCGACGGTCCGTTCGCGACCTCTGTGCTGGCGCCGCAGCGCGTGTGGGCGCCGGCGCAGATCATCGGCGTGGCGGCCGGCTTCACGGGCACCCCGCCCGGCTCGTTCGCCTACTCGAACACGAACTACGTGATCCTCGGCCAGCTCGTGGTGCGCGAGTCCGGGATGTCGTTCGGCACGTTCGTGCGGAAGCGGATCCTGCAGCCGCTCGGCATGCGCCACACGGTCATCCCGTCGCCGCTGCAGACCGCGCCCGTCCAGCTGCACGGCTACCTCAACGCGACGTGGCCGGCCTTCACGCCGCCGCCGTCGGCGCAGACGCTCGCGGCCGCCCAGGCGGGCGAGGACGTCACCGACTTCTCGACCTCGTCGGCCGGCGCGGCGGCCGACGGCGTCTCGACGCTCGGCGACCTCGCCCGCTGGGCCGCCGCCGACTTCGGCGACTCCCTGCTGCGCCCCGCGACGCGCGCGCAGCGGCTGCGGACCGTCCCCGCCGACTCGCTGCTGCGCGGCTCCTCCTACGGCCTCGGACTGCAGGTCGAGGACGGCTGGCACTTCCACGTCGGCGAGCTGCTCGGCTGGGAGACGCTCGCGATGGCGAATCCGGCCACCGGGCAGGTCGTCGTGGTCGTGCGCAGCGCCTGCTGCGGCGGCGCGGCCGAGAACTACGTCACCGCCCGCGAGGCGATGCCGGCGCTCGCGCCGATCGTCGATCCGGTGTACGGGCGCTGAGCGGCGGGCGCCGGGCGCGTCAGTCGAGCGCGACGGCGGCGCGGCGCAGCCGGCGCCACAGCTCGTCGTTGGCGCTGGGGACGTAGAGCGGGCCGTTGCCGTCGCTGAGGAGCCGGCGCACGAGCGCGACGCCGCGGGGGCGGACGGGACGCGGGTCGCGCAGCCGCTCGGCGATGCGCCGGATCTCGTCGCGGGCGACCTCGACCTCCTGGCGGCAGATCGGCACGACCGCGCCGCGCTGACGCTGCGGCCGGGAGTGCGCGGCCTCGGCCAGCAGCGCGTCGAGCGCGGCGGCGAGCCGCTTGCGCGCGACGGGTCGCGTGATCTGCCATGCGCGCGCGGTCAGGTCCCCGTCGGACACGCAGCTCGCGCCGTCCGCGAGGCGGCGGTCGAGCGCGGCCTGGCGCAGCCGTGCGAGCGCTCGCGCGCGCAGCGCGGGCGTGTCCGGGGCGGCGGTGTCGCCGGTGTCCGGAACGAGGTCGCCGACGCGGGAGTCCTCGAGCAATTGGCGGTATGTCTTGACGAAGGACACGGTGCTCCTTTCGGACAGCGTGTCGTGCCGGGTACAGACAAAGTCTGCGCCCGCCGGCGTCGAGGAGATGTGTGAATCCGGCGCTGGCGTGTGGAGATTTCGTCAAGACCGCCGAGGCCTGCGGGAGCTACGCTGAGCGGCATGCGCCGTGGCGTCGACCCGATCCTGCTGCGTGGGCGGCGTCCGCGCCTGGCGGTGGGCGTGGCGGCGGCGATCGGCGGGGTCGGGGCGGTGACCGCGCTGCTGTACCCGCTCGGGCAGACCGCGCCGGTCGTCTCGCTCGGCGTGGTGTACCTGCTCCCGGTGCTGGTCATCTCGACCTACTGGGGGCTTGCGCTCGGGGTGCTGACCTCGCTCGGAAGCGCGGCGGCGTTCAACTTCTTCCACCTGCCGCCGGTCGGCCGCTTCACGATCGCCGACAGCAGCAACTGGGTCGCGCTGCTGGCCTTCCTCGCCGTCGCGCTCGTCGCGAGCTCGGTCGCCGAGGCGGCGCGGTCGCGGGCCGAGGAGGCGATCGATCGCCAGCGCGAGGCGGACCTGGCGGCCGCGTTGACGCGCCTGCTGCTCGGCGGCGGCCGCCTGCCCGACGCGCTCGCGCTGGCGTCGCGCCGGCTGGCGGAGGCGATCGGCGCGGCGTCGGCCTCGATCGAGCTGGACGCGGGCGCCGGCGACGAGCGCCGCGCGGCGATCGCGTTGCGCGACGGGTCGGAGCAGATCGGGACGCTCGTGGTCCCTTCCGGGCTGCCGGCGGGGCAGGAGGAGCGCCTGCGCGAGCGGATCGTGCCGGCGCTGGAGTCGATCCTCGCGGCGGCGCTCGCGCGCGAGCGGCTGCAGGCCGAGGTCGTCGAGACGGCGTCGCTGCGGCGCAGCGACGAGATGAAGACGGCGGTGCTGCGGTCGGTCTCGCACGACCTGCGCACCCCGGTGACCGCGATCCTCACGGGCGCGACCGCGCTGCGCGCCGCCGGGCTCGACGCGGGCGAGCGCGACGAGGTGGAGGACGGCATCATCGAGAACGCCGATCGCCTCTCGCGCCTGATCGACAAGCTGCTGGACCTCTCGCGGCTGCAGGCGGGCACGGCCGAGCCGCACCCGACGTGGTGCGCGATCGACGAGGTGCTGCGCGAGGCGGTCGCGCACGTCGGGGCCGAGCCGTCGGCGTTCTCGTTCGCGCTCGACCCCGACCTGCCGCTCGTGCGCGCCGATGCGGTGCAGCTCGAGCGCGCGTTCGGGAACCTCGTCGAGAACGCGGTCCGCTACGGCGCCGGCAAGCCGGTCTCGCTGCGCGCGCGGGTCGTCGGCGGTCGCCTGCTCGTGCGCGTCGTCGACCAGGGGCCGGGGATCGCGCCGCGCGAGCAGGAGCGGATCTTCAGCCCCTTCTACCGCTCGGCCGGCACCGCTGGCGAGGCGCCCGGCTCCGGGCTGGGGCTCGCGATCGCGAAGGGGTTCATCGAGGCCAACGGCGGCAGCATCTCCGTCGAGTCGCTGCCGGGGCAGGGGACGAGCTTCGTCGTCGCGTTCCCGGTCGAGCTCGTCGCCGAGGGCTCCTCGTTCGAGACGGCGCCGGCGGGAGCGCGATGAGCGCCGGCGAGCGCATCCTCGTGTGCGACGACGACCCGCAGATCGTCCGCGCGCTGCGGGCGATCCTGCGCGACGCCGGCTACGAGGTGATCGTGAGCGAGACCGGCGAGGAGGCGCTCGACCGCGCGGCCGTGCGCCCGCCGCACGCCGCGATCCTCGACCTGATGCTGCCGGGGATCGACGGCGTCGAGGTCTGCCGGCGGCTGCGCGAGTGGAGCGAGATGCCGATCCTCGTGCTGTCCGCGGTCGACGACGAGGCCGAGAAGATCCGCGCGCTGACGCTCGGCGCCGACGACTACGTGACCAAGCCGTTCGCGCCCGGCGAGCTGCTCGCGCGCCTGGGGGCGGCGCTGCGCCGCGCCGCGCCGCAGGCCGACGAGCCGGTCCTCCGCGCCGCCGACCTCGCGCTCGACGTGCGCGCCCATCAGCTGACGGTCGCCGGCGACGAGGTGCACCTGACGCCGATCGAGTTCGCGCTGCTGCGCACCCTGATGGCGAACCGCGGCCGGCTGCTGACGCACCGCGCGCTGCTGACCGAGGTGTGGGGGCCGGAGTACGCCGACGCGACGGGGCTGCTGCGCTCGCACATCGCGAACCTGCGCGCGAAGCTCGAGGGGCCCAGCCGCGCGCGCAGCCTGATCCGCACCGACTCCGGGATCGGCTACCGCTTCACCGGCTGACGGCGCGACGTGCCGCGGCCCCGGCGGGTCCGGCCGTCTTGACGAAATCTCCACACCGCACCCGTCAATTCGGACGTGCCCTTGACGTGTGCGGTCATACCGTTGCGGTCATGGACATCGTCGCTATCGCGCTCGGGGTGCTGACGTTCGTCGCGCTCTTCGCCACCATCAAGTTGCTGGACTGGGTATGAGCGGTTCGAACATCTTCGGGCTGGTCGTCTCGGTGCTCGTCTTCGCGTACCTGCTGTACGCCCTGCTGCGCGGGGAGAAGTTCTGATGGCGCAGGGCTGGCTTCAGATCGCGTTCTTCTGCTTCGCGCTCGTCGCCTGCATGCCGCTCGTCGGCGGCTACATGGCGCGCGTCTTCAGAAACGAGGCCGTCGGGCTCACGCGCGTGCTCGGCCCGGTCGAGCGCGGGATATACCGCGTGCTGCGCGTGGACGTCGCGCGCGAGCAGGACTGGAAGGCGTACGCCAAGAGCCTGCTGATGGTCTCGCTGCTGTTCTGGATCGCGCTGTACGTGATCCTGCGGACGCAGACGCTGCACCCGTTCAACCCGCAGGGCTTCCACTCCGGCACCTGGGACGTCTCGTTCAACACCGTCTCGTCGTTCTTGACGAACACGAACTGGCAGTACTACGGCGGCGAGACGACGATGACGTACTTCAGCCAGATGGCCGGGCTGGCGGTGCAGAACTTCGTCTCGGCGGCGATCGGGATCGTCGTCGTGGTCGCGCTGATCCGCGGCATCGTCGCGCGCCGCGAGGGCAGCCACGGCCTCGGCAACTTCTGGCAGGACCTCACCCGCACGATCCTCTACGTCCTGCTGCCGATCTCGATCGTCGGCGCCGTGCTGCTGATGTCGCAGGGCGTCATCCAGAGCTTCTCGCACTACCTCGGGTTCACGTCGCTGAACGGCACGACCGGCCAGCTGGCGCTCGGCCCGGTCGCCTCGCAGGAGGCGATCAAGGAGCTGGGCACCAACGGCGGCGGCTTCTTCAACGTGAACTCGGCGATGCCGTTCGAGAACAGCAACGGCTTGACGAACTTCATCGAGATGTTCCTGATCCTGCTGATCCCGACCTCGCTCACGTACACATTCGGGCGCATGGTCGGCAGCCGCCGTCAGGGCTGGGCGATCTTCAGCGTGATGGCGGCGCTGTTCGTCGCCGGCGTGGTCGTCGTCTACCTCGCCGAGCAGCACGGCACGCCGGCCCAGCACCTCGCCGGGGTCAACACGCACGCGATCGCGGGCTCGACCGGCGGCAACATGGAGGGCAAGGAGCAGCGCTTCGGGATCGCCAACTCGGGCTTGTGGTCGGCGGTCACGACCGTCACCTCGTGCGGGGCGGTGAACGCCGCGTTCGAGTCGCTGACCGGGATCGGCGGGCTCGTCCCGTTCGCCAACCTGAGCGCCAGCGAGACGATCTTCGGCGGCGTCGGCACCGGCCTCTACTCGATGCTGCTGTTCGTGATCCTCGCCGTCTTCATCGGCGGGCTGATGGTCGGCCGCACGCCGGAGTACCTCGGCAAGAAGATCGAGGCGCGCGAGATCAAGCTCGTCTCGATCGGGGTGCTGTTCACGCCGATCGCGGCGCTGATCGCGACCGCGCTGGCGACCGGCACGAAGTACGGCGGGCCGTCGGTGTACGCCGAAGGGCCGCAGGGCTTCTCGGAGTCGATGTACGCCTACATGTCGCAGGCGAACAACAACGGCTCGGCGTGGGCCGGCTACACCGGCTACTACCAGCCGAACGCGGGCAACCTCGGCGCGCACGGCATCACGTTCGCCGACCTGATCGGCGGCCTCACGATGATGACCGCGCGCTACGTGCCGATCCTCGTCGTGCTCGCGGTCGCCGGCTCGCTCGTGCGCAAGAAGGTCGCGCCGGCCGGGCTGGGGACGATGCGCACCGACACGCCGACGTTCGTGTGGCTGCTCGGCGGCGTGATCGTGCTCGTCGGGGCGTTGACGTTCTTCCCCGCCCTCCTGCTCGGACCGATCGTCCAGGGCCTGACCAACCAGGTGTTCTGACATGCGTCGCGACATCACCACATCGATCCTGGCCGTCGTCGTCTTCACCATCCTGCTGGGCCTCGTCTACCCGTTCGCGGTGTGGGGGATCGGCCAGGTCGCGTTCAAGCACGCCGCCGACGGCTCGCAGATCGTCGTGAACGGCAGACTGGTCGGCTCCTCGCTGATCGGCCAGGACTTCTCGATGCCGGTGCTCGACAAGCACGGCAAGCCGGAGAGAGACGCCAGAGGCAACCCGGTCACGCAGCCCGACCCGAAGTACTTCCAGGAGCGGCCGTCGGCGGACAGATACAACCCGGCGGGGACGTTCTTCGCCAACCGCGGCCCGAACCAGGCCTCGGCGGTCGCCTTCTACAAGGAAGGGCTCGCGTCCTACCTCGCGCTCGAGCAGCCCTACGACCACGGCCTGACCAAGTCGCAGGTGCCGGTCGACGCGGTCGCGGCGTCGGGCTCCGGCGTCGACCCGCACATCTCGCAGGCCAACGCGTCGATCCAGGCGCACCGCATCGCCGCCGTGCGCTACCTGCCGCTCGCGCGCGTCAAGCAGCTGATCGCCGATCACACGGACGGTCGCTTCGCCGGATTCCTCGGCGAGCCCGGCGTGAACGTGGTCGAGCTCAACCTGGCCCTCGACAAGGAAGCCCCAGTCAAGTGACCCCGCAGAGCCGTTCATCCTCATCGCTGTTCAGCGCCGAGCTGCTGTGGCCGGCGCTGCGCGGGAGCCTCGTCAAGCTCGACCCGCGCGTGCAGGTCCGCAACCCGGTCATGTTCGTGGTCGAGGTCGGCGCCGTCATCACCACGCTCGCCTGGGCGATCCAGCTCGGCGGCGGCGGCCCCCTCGGCGGCGGCCACGAGCCGGCCTGGTTCACGTTCACGGTCGCGATCTGGCTGTGGCTGACGGTCGTCTTCGCGAACCTCGCCGAGGCGCTCGCGGAGGGCCGCGGCAAGGCGCAGGCCGACGCGCTGCGCGCGATGCGCACCGACACCGTCGCGCGGCTGCGCGACGGCAGCACCCGCCCGGCGGCCGAGCTGCGCCGCGGCGACGTCGTGCTCGTCGACGCCGGCGAGGTGATCCCCGGCGACGGCACCGTGATCGAGGGGATCGCCTCGGTCGACGAGTCGGCGATCACGGGCGAGTCGGCGCCGGTGATCCGCGAGTCGGGCGGCGACCGCTCGGCCGTCACCGGCGGCACGCGCGTGCTGTCGGACCACATCGTCGTGGAGGTCACGCAGGAGCCCGGGCAGTCGTTCCTCGACCGCATGATCGCGCTGGTCGAGGGCGCCGAGCGGCGCAAGACGCCGAACGAGATCGCGCTCAACATCCTGCTTGCGGGCCTCACGCTCGTGTTCCTCGTGGTCGTCGTCTCGCTGCGGCCGTTCGCGCTGTTCGCCAACACCGACATCTCCGTCACGACGCTGATCGCGCTGCTCGTCGCGCTGATCCCGACGACGATCGGCGCGCTGCTGAGCGCGATCGGCATCGCCGGGATGGACCGGCTCGTGCGCCGCAACGTGCTCGCGCTGTCGGGCCGCGCGGTCGAGGCGTCGGGCGACGTCGACGTGCTGCTGCTCGACAAGACCGGCACCATCACGCTCGGCAACCGCCAGGCGGCGGAGTTCATCCCGATGCCGGGCGTGAGCGAGGCCGAGCTGGCGGAGGCGGCGCAGCTCTCGTCGCTCGCCGACGAGACGCCCGAGGGCCGCTCGATCGTCGTGCTCGCCAAGCAGTACGGGATCCGCGAGCACGACCTCGCATCGCACGAGGCCCGCTTCGTCCCGTTCACCGCGCAGACGCGCATGAGCGGCGTCGACTACAACGGCACGCGCCTGCGCAAGGGGGCGGGCGACGCGATCCTCGCCTTCGCACGCGAGGAGGGCGGCAACCCGCCGGCCGAGCTGCAGAGCGTCACCGATCGCATCGCACGCGAGGGCGGCACGCCGCTGGCGGTCGCGAAGGACAGCCAGATCCTCGGCGTGATCTACCTCAAGGACACCGTCAAGGAGGGGATGCGCGAGCGCTTCGACCACCTGCGCGCGATGGGCATCCGCACGGTCATGGTGACCGGCGACAACCCGCTTACGGCGGCGAAGATCGCCGAGGAGGCCGGCGTCGACGACTTCCTCGCGCAGGCGACGCCGGAGCGCAAGCTCGAGCTGATCAAGGAGCAGCAGGCGTTCGGCCGGATGGTCGCGATGACCGGCGACGGCACGAACGACGCGCCGGCTCTGGCTCAGGCCGACGTCGGCGTGGCGATGAACACGGGCACCCAGGCGGCGCGCGAGGCCGGCAACATGGTCGACCTCGACTCGAACCCGACGAAGCTCATCGAGATCGTCGAGGTCGGCAAGCAGCTGCTGATCACGCGCGGCGCGCTGACGACGTTCTCGATCGCGAACGACGTCGCGAAGTACTTCGCGATCCTGCCGGCGATCTTCGTCGCGACATACGCGGCGGCGGGCAAGTCGACGGGGCCGCTCGACAAGCTCAACCTGATGAACCTGGGCACGCCCCGCAGCGCGATCATCTCCGCGATCATCTTCAACGCGATCGTGATCCCGATGCTCGTGCCGCTGGCCCTGCGCGGCGTGCGCTACCGCCCCGTCGGCGCGACCGCCCTGCTGCGGCGCAACATCCTCATCTACGGCCTCGGCGGCCTGATCGTCCCGTTCGTCGGGATCAAGCTGATCGACCTGATCGTCCACAACGTGCTGGGGGCGTAGGTTGACCGCGATGGCAGATGGTCCCTGAGCGAGGCCACTACAAGATCTTCCTCGGCATGGCCGCGGGCGTCGGCAAGACGTACCGGATGCTGCAGGAGGGCCATGCCGAGCTGGAGAACGGCCGCGACGTCGTCGTCGGCCTGCTCGAGACCCACGGCCGCGCCGAGACGGCGGCGCTGGCCGAGGGTCTCGAGCTGGTTCCGCGCCGCCGCGTCGAGTACCGCGAGCAGCAGCTCGAGGAGATGGACCTGCCCGGCATCCTGCGCCGCAGACCGGAGGTCTGCCTCGTCGACGAGCTGGCCCACACGAACGTGCCGGGCGTCGAGCACGACAAGCGCTACGAGGACATCGAAGCGATCCTCGCCGCGGGCATCGACGTCGTCTCGACCGTCAACGTGCAGCACCTCGAGTCGCTCAACGACCGCGTCGCCGAGCTGACCGGCGTGACCGTGCGCGAGACGATCCCCGACGGCGCGCTCGGCCGCGCCGACGAGATCGTGCTGATCGACGTCTCCCCAGAAGCGCTGCTCGACCGCCTGCGGGCCGGCAAGGTCTACCCGGCCGCGCGCATCGACGCCGCGCTCAACAACTTCTTCCGCATCGAGAACCTCGCCGCGCTGCGCGAGACGGCGCTGCGCCAGGTCGCCGAAGAGGTCGAGGCCAAGCGGATCGTCACCGAGCACGTCGGCACGCGCAACGAGCTGCTCAGCGAGGCGGCGCCGCAGGCCGTCGGCGAGCGGCTGATGGCGCTGGTGGAGCCCTACCCGGGCGCGCAGCGGCTCGTGCGCCGCGCGTGGCGCTCGGCGCAGCGGCTCGGCTCGCAGCTCGACATCCTGTGGATCCAGCGGCCGGGCCAGCGGCTGACGGTCGAGCAGGAGTCCTCGCTGTCGGCCCTGCGCACGCTCGCCTCCGTGCTCGGCGCCAACCTGCTGATCGAGGAGTCCGACATGCTCGCCGAGACGGTCGCGCGCGTCGCCGCCGAGCGCGGCACGACCTACATCCTGCTCGGCCGCTCGCGCGACCCGCAGGGCTTCGCCCGCCTGCGCACGCCGCTGCCACAGCAGCTGATGCGGCGGCTGCCCGGCGTGGACGTCCGCATCGTCGCCGACCGCGCGCTGCGCCACGAGGCGACGCCATGATCGCGCTGCTGACCTTGATCGCCGGCGCCGCGGGCGGCCTCGCGGCCGGGCTCCTCGTGCGCCCGCGGCTGCGCGCGCCGCGGCACGCGCCCGCGGAGCAGCCGAGCGCGACGCGCCAGATCCTGCTGCCGTTCACCGGCACGACGCTCTCGCGCCGGGCGCTCGACGCCGCGATGCGGCTCGCGAAGGTCGAGGGCGCGACGCTGATGCCCGCGTTCCTCGCGACCGTGCCGCTGCACCAGTCGCTTGAGAGCCCGCTGCCGAAGCAGTGCGCGATCGGCATGCCGCTGCTGGAGGCGATCGAGCAGCGCGCCGTCCGCGAGGGCGTGCCGGTCGACGCGCGCGTGGAACGCGGCCGCTCCTACCGCCACGCGCTCAGCCGCCTGCTCGAGCGTGAGCAGTTCGACCGCGTGATCATCTCCGCCGCCGACGACCCGCGCACCGGCCTCTCCGGCGACGACCTGCTGTGGGCGATCGATCACGCCGACGCCGAGGTGATGATCCTGCGGCCGGCTCCGCAGGACACCCGCGTCGTCTCCGCGGGCGGGGTGACCGGGCACTTCTGACCCGGTCGCCGGACTGCGCCACTAACGGAAACGCGCCAGCCTGCCGATGTAGCCGACGCGACGTCGGACGGCCATGCAGAGAGCCGCGTCGCGCCGGTCAAGCAACGTGCCAGGAGACGAGCCGATCTTGAAGCGACGGAGCAGGAAGAGCGAGGCGGCGGCCTCGCCGCAGACAGCCAACCCCAAGCGCCAGTGGGGCAGCGACAGACGCACCGCCCTGCCGGTGGTCCCGCCGCCCGCGTCGGAGGGCACGATGCTGATCGGGCAGCTCGCGATCGCGGTGACCGTGATCGGCTGGGTGCTGTTCGTCGTGCTGACGCTCACGCGCACCTCCGTCGCCGGCTCCTCCGACCGGCCGCCGCTCGACCTCGCGACGATCGTCTACCTCGTCATCATGAGCCTGCTGGCGTGCTCCGCGCTCGCCTACCTGACGACGCGCCTCGGCTACTACTCGCGCACGCGCAGCCACCGCCGCGCGACCCGCGCGGAGCTGGCGCAGACGTTCGAGGGCGGGGCGCCGACGCTCACCGTGCTGATCCCCTCCTACCAGGAGGACGAGCGCGTCAACCGCATGACCGTGCTGTCCGCCGCGCTGCAGGAGTACCCCGACCTCGAGGTCGTGCTGCTGATCGACGACCCGCCGGAGCCGAAGTACGCGCGCCCGGCGGGGATGCTGGCGGCCGCGCAGCGGCTGCCGCGCGAGGTCGAGGCGCTGCTCGGCGAGCCGTTCGGGCGCTGCCAGACGGCGCTCGACTGCTTCGAGACGAAGTTCATCGCCGGCGGCGAGACGGGCGTCGAGGACGTCGAGGACGTGGCGGCCGAGTACGAGCACGCCGCGCAGTGGCTCGCCGACCAGGCGGCGGGGTACGAGGTCGTCGACCACGCCGACCGCTTCCTCGTCGACCAGGTGCTGCTCGGCCTGTCGGCCGACCTCGCGACCAACGCGCACGCCCTGCGCGCGGCGGCCGGCGACGGCGCGGCGCTCACGCGCGAGCACCTGCGCTACCTGCTGCGGCGCCTGACGTGGATCTTCGGCGCGCGCATCACGTCCTTCCAGCGCAAGCGCTTCGTCTCGCTCTCGCACGAGCCGAACAAGGCGATGAACCTCAACAGCTACATCGGGCTGATGGGCGACAGCTACCGTGAGATCCCGGTGCCGGGCGGCGGCCTCGCGCTGCTGCGCGCCGACAACGACCCGGACCTCGTCGTGCGCGACCCCGACTACGTGCTGACGCTCGACGCCGACAGCCTGCTGCTGCCCGAGTACTGCCTGCGGATCGTGCAGGTGCTCGAGCAGAGAGAGCACGCGAAGGTCGCCGTCGCGCAGGCGCCGTACACGGCCTTCCCCGGCGCGGCGACGCGGCTGGAGCGGATGGCCGGCGCGACGACCGACCTGCAGCACATGGTCCACCAGGGGATGACGCACTACGACGCCACCTTCTGGGTCGGCGCCAACGCGATCCTGCGCAAGCGCGCGATCGACGACCTGCGCGACGTCAGCCACGACGGCGACTGGGCGATCAGCCGCTACATCTCCGACCGCACCGTGATCGAGGACACCGAGTCGAGCGTCGACCTCGGCGTGCACGGCTGGCGGCTCTTGAATTATCCGGAGCGGCTCAGCTACAGCGCCACCCCGCCGGACTTCGGCGCGCTCTGCATCCAGCGCCAGCGCTGGGCCAACGGCGGCCTGCTGATCCTGCCGGCGCTGTGGCGCCAGATCCGCGCGCGGCGCGACCGCGGCGAGCGCCAGCGCCTCGGCGAGACGTTCCTGCGCATCAACTACATGGCGTCGATCTGCTGGAGCTCGATCGCGCTGATCTTCCTGCTGCTGTTCCAGTTCAACGACCGGCTGATCAGCCCGCTCGTGCTGCTGATCTCGATCCCCTACTTCCTGATGATGGCGGTCGACCTCAAGCACTGCGGCTACCGGCGCTCCGACGTGCTGGGGCTGTACGGCTTCAACCTCGTGCTCTTGGCGGTCAACATCGCCGGCGTCGGCGCCTCGCTGCTGCAGGTGCTGATCGGCGGGCGCCCGGCGTTCAAGCGCACGCCGAAGGTGCGCAGCCGCACGACGCCGGGCCTGACGTTCGTGCTGATGCCGTATGTGTTCGTGCTGTTCTCGGTGCTGGTGCTGCTGTCGGACATCCCGCGCCACCGCTGGGTCAACGTCACGCTGGCGGGGATCAACGCGGCCCTCGCGCTGTACGCGATCGTCGCCTACATCGGCGTCGGCAACTCGCTCGTCGACGTGTGGACCAACGTCGTCAGCTGGCTCTACAAGCCGCAGCGCGCGCCGCGCGTCAAGCGCGCCGCGCCGCGCGTGGCGCTGGCCGGTGCCGCCGCCGGCGACGCGCCCGCGGCGCACTGGTCGCAGACGCTCGCGTACGCGCCGGCCGACGGCGTGCGCCGCGCCGAGCGCCGCTCCAGCTCCGGCCGCACCGGCACGGCCGCGGACCGCCGCGCCGTCGACGACCGCCGC
>Ga0265319_1001453_pt1 | contig 14164 bp, 6 predicted proteins | sample 4824metaG_FD_192443 | JGI IMG/M metagenome (GOLD analysis project Ga0265319, IMG submission 192443) | Rhizosphere microbial communities from Carex aquatilis grown in University of Washington, Seatle, WA, United States - 4-8-24 metaG | ecosystem: Host-associated > Plants > Roots > Rhizosphere >...
ACTGTGGAGGGGATAGCTGGGGGGGTTGGCTATTCCCAGGGTCACGCAGGCGGTAATGGTTTCGGGAGAATCGTTTCGGAAAAGGGAAGGGTTTAAGGTGGGGAGGTAAAGGGCAAGAACGGATAAGAATAGGAGGGCCAGAAAAAAAGGCGCGGGAAAGCCGGGGCTCGGAATTCGTGGCGGAAATTTGGGCAAGGGTCGGCCCTTCGTGGTTGAGTTGAACTCATATTCTTGTTTGAATTTTAAGCCATCTTTGGATAATGGGAAACAAGAACCTATTTTTGTTCTTTTCGGAACCCATAAACGATCTGGACCTCCATGAAAAAACCAAAACCGAAAAAAATGAGGAAAGTTTGGGTCATAAAACCCCAGTCCAGGATCCACCAGTCCCGAAAACAGGTTCTGGCGGACCGGGCGCGAAGGCGCGAAGAAAAGGATCGGAACCTCTGGTGACGGTTCCGGAGCCAGGTTGGGTTGAGGGCTGCGGGTCTTGGCCGGGGGTTCCATCCCGAAACGGTTCAGTCATTTAGGCTTGTTTTTGCTGCTATTGGCCTGCTTTGGACCGGCGGGGAAAGTGGGGTAAAAACCCCATAACGAATTGTTTTTTATCAAAGAAACCCTTATATTTTAACCCTGCGCCGGATGGTTGGGGGCGAGGAGAGCCATTTTCAGGAGATAGATAATGAAAGTATTGAACGAAGTAGCATGGATGATCGGCGGACCCCAGGGAACAGGGGTGGACTCATCCGCGAATCTTTTTTCCCAGGCCTGCGCTACGGCGGGTTTGTGGGTATTCGGAAAACGTGAGTACCATTCGAACATCAAGGGCAAGCACAGTTATTTCCAAGTTAGGGTTTCGGAAAAACCGATCCATAGCCATGTGGACGATGTCCATATACTGGCGACTTTCGAGGACTCCACCGCCAGGCTCCATTCGCACGAAGTAGTAAAGGGCGGGGCCCTCATTTATGACCCGACCAAGATCATGTTGGACGATCTGAATTTAAAATCCGGAGTGATTACGCTTCCCATCGATTTCAACACCGTTATCCGGCATGTCGCCGAAGTGACGGGCATGGAATATGGGACGCTTTCCATCATGAAAAACACCATCGCGGTCGCTGCTTCCATGGCGCTTTTACGTATGGACATCTCCCAAATGGAAGAAACCTTGTCGCGCCTGTTCACCGGGAAAAAAGCTAAATTGGTCGCGCCTAACATGGCGGCGGTGAAAAAGGCCTATGAAGCGGTGGACGCCCTGCCGGATGAAATGCACGACCAGTTCCCATATCATCTTGAGCCGAAAAAAAACACGCCGAAGCGCCTTTTGATCAATGGCGCCCAAGCCACTTCCCTGGGCAAGCTGAAGGCGGGCTGCAGGTACCAATCCTATTATCCCATCAGCCCTGCGACCGATGAGAGCAATTATCTTGAAAGCCATCCCGAATACGGCATCGCGGTGGTTCAGTGCGAGGACGAAATCGCGGCCATGGACATGGCCCTCGGAGCCGCTACCACGGGCGTCCGCGCCTCCACCGCGACTTCCGGACCTGGTTTTTGTTTAATGGCCGAAGGCTTGGGATGGGGCGGAATGAACGAGGTTCCGATTGTGGTTTTCAATTATCAGCGCGGAGGACCCTCCACCGGTTTGCCCACTCGGAATGAACAGGGCGACCTAATGTTCTCAGCCTTTGGCGGACACGGTGAATATCCCAGGTTGGTCATGGCGCCTTCCACGATTAACGATCATTTTCAACTGGCATTCGAGTCTTTTAATTACGCCGACAATTTCCAGACTCCCGTGGTCATCCTCAATGATAAGTTCCTGACCCATAGCCTCGAAACTATTCCGCCGTTTAAAGAAGACCATTTATTGATTGACCGAGGCAGGCTGGCCTCCGCGCAGGAATTGGAAGTGGCGATCGCCGATGGAAAAGGGTTCCCCCGATTCAGGCCCGATTCTAAAACGGTAATATCCCCCAGGCCTTATCCGGGCCAGGAGGGAAGCCCCTATTGGATGACCGGGGATGAACATGATGACTATGGACACATCACCGAAAACCCGGAAACCCGCCGGAAGATGCACGAAAAAAGAATGAGCAAATACCGCCTCATGCTGGAGCGAATTCCGGAAGACCGCCAATTTACGCTCCAAGGCGACCCGAACGCCGACTTTACTATCGTCTGTTGGGGTTCAACCTATGGTGTGATCGAGGACGCTCTCCCGGTCTTAAAGGGGAAGGGGATCAATGTTAATTTTCTTTTCCTTCGCATGCTGCACCCCTTCCCCATCGCCTGCGAAAAGATCCTGAAAAAAGCCAAAAAATTAGTCATGGTCGAGAATAATTTCGGAACCCAGTTGGGGCATTTGATCCGCATGGGTACCGGAATTTTTATACCGGCTCAAATCATCAAGTACACGGGGAGACCCATGTCCTTGAATGAGATCGTGGATTCCATGGAGAAGTTTTCGAAAAAGCAGGTTGCCGCTGAAGTGGACCCGTTAACGGGAATGTCGATTGAAAAGGTGGTGTTGACCTATGGCCTCTAAACTTCAGACCCCATTGACGGTCGCCGCGTATAAAAGCGACGTCCATAACGATTGGTGCCCGGGCTGCGGCGATTTCGGGATCCTGCAGTCACTCCAGCAATCCTGCGCCGAACTGGCTCTTCCGCCCTGGGAGACCATGGTGTTCGCCGGGATCGGCTGTTCGGGAAAAGTGTTCAACTACATGGCCAGCCACGGGGTTCATACCCTCCACGGCCGGGTGCTTCCCTTCGCGGTCGGCGCGAAATTGGCGAATCCCGACTTGGAGGTGATCGCGGTCGGTGGCGACGGCGATGGTTATGGAATTGGGGCAGGTCATTTCGTGCACGCGGGCCGGCGGAATGTGGACATGGCCTACATCGTGATGACCAACGAAGTCTATGGTTTGACAAAGGGCCAGGCTTCCCCGACCTTGGGCAGGGGGCAGCAGACGAAATCCCTGCCGCTACCCAATACCAATGACGCCATCCAGCCTTTGGCTTTGGCCTTGAGCGCGGGATACACTTGGATTGGCCGCTGCTACGCTTTTGACGGGAAACACATGAAGGAAATGATCAAAAAAGCGATCGAGCATAAGGGCATGGCCCTCCTGGATGTCCTCCAACCTTGCCCGACTTTTAACGACCTCCATACGGCGGAGTGGTTTAACAAAAAAGTGAAGGGCCCCGGCGAGAATACGCAGGTTTCGCGGGTTTTCAATATCAACGAGGCGGGACACGATGGATCGGTAAAAGATCCGACGAATTTTGACGAGGTCTCCGAAAAGCAAAAGAAGGCTTTTGAGATGGCTCATTACCACGGCGAGCGTGCGCCGGTCGGGATTTTCTACGAAATAAAACTTCCGACTTACGTGGAGCGCATGCAGGCCCAGGCGCCCATGCTGAAAAAGTACGCGCCGGCGAAGGTGCCCTATTACGACGCCAGTAACTTGCCGACGACGGACTTAAGCAAGTCTTTCGAAGAATTTCTTTTTTAAACCGGATGCGTAAAACCCGAATCCCGGGATGGGGTTCGGGTTTTTTTATTTCGCCGCAGTTTAAGCAAGGGGATGGATGCCCAAAGTCATCGCGGTCATACCGATTTTTAACGAGGCGAAGACGCTGGAGAATGTCCTGGGGCGGATTCTCCCCAGGGTGGATAGCCTTGTTTGCGTGAATGATGGATCCACCGACGAAAGCCTTTTGATTTTGGAACGGTTCGCGGGGAAAAAAAGAAAGACCTATATCGTCAACCGGCCGCTGAATGGCGGCATGGCGGGCGCGCTCAAGTCCGGGTTCTTGTTCGTCCTCTACCTTCGAAAACTGGGTTTGGCCGGGGACGAGGATATCGTGGTAACGATCGACGCCGATGGCCAGCACAAGCCGGAATATATCGCCGAAATCGTCAAGTATTTTACCCGTAAAAAAGTGGATGTGGTTCTGACGAGGCGGGACTTCTCCGTTTACCCGCTTTATAAAATTTTGGGAAACCGCTTCCTGACTTGGACCAATTCGGCGCTGTCGGGGATGAAATATAACGATGTTGAGTCGGGCCTGAGGTTTTTAAAAGTTAAAACGCTGCGCCCGATTTTAAATTATTACACGGGCGCTCGTTATTCCTGCGCCCAGGAAATAGCCCTCATCTCGGCCCGCGCCGGATTTAAAATCGACAATGACTTTTTAGTGGGGATCGCCTATTACCGCCCCGGGACCACCTTGTGGGACGGCTTTATCGTTTTATTCATGAGCCTCCTGGCTTGGGTCCGCTTGTCGTTGAACTTAAAATCCGAAATCACGGAGGGGGACGGCTTGATGGAGAAGTCGTTTCACCGCTCCAGGTCGGTTTGGGAAGGCAGGGTTATCAAACGTAAAAAGGTGGGAAATGGATCTTAATCTTCCAAAGGTGGCGGCTTTTCTTTGCTGCAATAACATCCAGCAGGATGTCTTAAATAAAAATTACGAGCTAAGGGGTGTTTTCCAGGGGTTCGGCCCTCCCGGGTACCCCATGGCGGCGGAGTTCATGAGTTTCACCCGCTTTTATCATGAGGGAGTTGGGGAATTTCAAATCGACCTGTCCCTTTATAACGACAAAGGGGAAAAAATATCGGAATGCGTCCCGCGCAAACTTTTATTCGGTGAAATGCCGACACATGATTTAATCACGGCATGGAGGGTCATGTTTTCCGGTCCCGGAGTCTATACCTTTAAGGTTTTTTGCAATAACCTGAATTTGAGCGAAACCAAGATTTTTTGCCGTTAACCCCCTGTTACAGGCTCTTTTGTAAGTTTTATTTGTTAAACAGTTAAGATATACTAAGCGCCGTTTGGGGCAGGGTAGGGAATATAGGGGCGGTCCATATGAAAAGTATTATCGAAAAGGAAAAGAATTGGCCAAGAAAGTCAAAAGCCTCTTAACCACCGAACTTATTCGAAAACCCCTCTTTTGGCTCCTGGTCGTCTCGCTTTTGGGCGGGGCTTTTCGGTTTTACAACCTGGATTGGGACTTAAAACATTCCTTCCACCCGGATGAGCGCAACATCCTCGGCCAAACCTCCGGGATTCAGCCTGGTACGGGTTACCGGGTAAATTTTTTCGCTTACGGCCAATTGCCGGTTTATTTGTACCGGGCCACGGGTGAGCTTGTTTCCTCGCCCCAAGCCTTGGTTGATTTTTTCCGCGGAAACGCGGCTTACGCCCAAAGCGCCTATTGGCTTTTGCTGGCCCTTTTGTTTGGGTCCGTGCTCTGGTTCTTCTCGCGGGAAAAGCATAAATTGCCGGTTTTCGGGGCATCCGCCTTGATGTTCCTGCTGGCGCTCTTTATCAAGTTCAGTCCCAACCACTTCACTCGGTTCGATATTTTTAACAGCTGGTTTGGGGCCCTGGAGGGCTTGAGGTTCAACCTGGGCTTTTCCTCTGATTTTCCCATTCTCCCCCTCGTTTGTTTTGCAGTCGTTGCCGTCGCGGCTTTTGGAATTTCGGGATTAGGCTCCCACTTTCTTGAGATCGAATGGGTCGGTTTGCCCTTTTACGGGGCTTGCGGCGTGGTGTTGTTGTTGGGGGTTCTTCCCGGGTTCCTGCCGGACCAGTTCCATTTTCCCAAAGCCATTGCGTCCCTGGCCTTTACGGTATTGGTGGTGGCGGGGGGGCTTTGGTTCGCGTGGGCTTCCCGCTGGGGAAGGGTCTTGCTCGGAGTTTTGGCCTTGTGGACTTATTTCGCCACACGCCTTCACGGTGGCAACCAATATACGGGTTACGGCGAATGCATGATCATCGGCCGTTGGTGGGCGGCCCTCTTTTCGACCTTGACGATTTGGTTCATCTACCTGTTTATCCAAAGGGCCTATAAAAACACCGGGATGGCACTTTTGGCCGCCGCCTTTTTCGCCTTCGCCGTGGTGAGCATTGAGCAAACCCACTATTGCATTACCGAGTCACTGATTACCTTTATGTGCGTGGTGGTGGCTTATTGTTCCGCCGGGATTTTCCAGGATAAGGGGAGCTGGAAAAGCTATCTTTTGGCCGGCGCGGCCTTCGGAATTTCCATGGCCTCCAAAACCAGCTCGCTATTCTATATCGCGATCCTGTTGGTGGGACACTTGGCCCTGTTATCCCAAAAAACACCCAAGGCGTGGGAATCGGACGACAAAAGGGAAAAAAGCAAAAGAGGTTTGTACTCGGCCCTGGCCGCCTGTCTGCTGGCGGTCCTGCTCGGCGGTTTTGGGATGGTTGGATTAAAGCTGCGGGGAGTTGTTCAGGACCTGGTTTCCATGAATCTTCCCTTAGCCAATAAAATCGGCTGGGCCTTTTTCCTGTTTTTTGGCCTTCTGGGATTCGGCTTTTCACTTTGGGGTGTCATCGAGTTTAAGGTGCTGCGCGCGCAGATGCCCCAATGGATAAAATTGGCCGCGGCCTTGGGACTTTCCTTTTTCCTTTTCTGCCTCTTGTCCCCCTGGTCCCTGCTCGACTACCAAGGGTTCATGACCTCCCAAAATTATGAGTGGCACGTGGTTTCGATCGCGGACGCTTGTTATGTCCTCCAATTTAAGGACACGCCCCGCTACCTTTACCACCTCTGGAACCTGATGAGCGTCGAGCTTTGGTGGCCGTTGGGAGTCACCGTGGTTTTGGGGATGGTTTGGGTCCTGGGCAGGTTCTTGCTGAACCTCGCCTCGCCGGTTCGAAGCGGATACCTCATGCCCATGCCCTTTGTCCGCGGGAAAGGATTTAAGTTTTCCCTGGCGGACCTGATTCTTTTAGGCTGGTTTGTGGCTTATTTTGGGTTTATCGGCTCCTGGAATACGAAGTTTATCCGTTATATGGTTCCTTTGATTCCGGCCTTTTGTATATTTGGGGCCAGGTTTCTGACGGATTTTTTTATATGGCTCAAGCAACGATTCGTTTTCGAGCCTTACTTGAGAAAGGCCGTCATCGGGGTTGTCGTGGGATTCAGCTTATTTTATTCCATGGCCTATATGCATGTTTACCGTGTGCCCCACACCTGGATTGAATCCTCGGTCTGGATCTTCAAGAATGTTCCTTTAAATTCCATGATTTTAAAGGAAGCATGGGACGACGGCCTGCCCACCGGCGTGGACCACCAAATGGACTCGCGGGTGGAGGGCACCATGGGCCCCCAAAACTACCGGGAACACGACATCACCATTTATGAAATGCATGGTTTCCCAACGGATAACACGCCCATCAAGAAAAACTATTACGCCAACCTCCTGCCGACGGGGGATTACATCAGCATCGCCTCCAAAAAACTTTGGTATACCATTACCGATTCCTCGCCTGAATTCAGGCCCAATGGATTCAACGCCTATCCCGTCACCTCCCGCTATTACCGCTGCCTTTGGTCGGGGCTTTTTGGGTACAAAATGGTCGCGGAATTCCACAGCTTCCCGAAACTTTTCGGTTGGGAACACCCGGACGATATGGCGGAAGAATCTTTTTCCGTTTACGACCATCCCAGGGTCTATTTTTTCAAAAAAGTGGAGAATGTCTCCTCGGAACGAATTTTAAAGCTCTTGGAATCGGATGATTATGTGAAGGGGATTGACCGGGAGAAGATGCGGATGATCACCCCGGATAATGTGGACGCTTTTATCGCGGAACGGCATAAATATTTGGAGGATCACGGGCTTTTAAAGCAGCTGGAAGAGGCGGCCCCGGTTACCGCGGCGGCGCTTCCCGTTCCCTCGGCAAAACCGCCTCCCTCGAAGCCCGGTTTCAAACCGCCGAAAAGCCTTGCCGCTGCATCCGTTTCGGCTCCTGTTCAACCTACTCCCGAAATCGTGATCAACGCCCCTTCCACGGTTCCCGGCCTGCCGGACGCTAAAACCCTCCAGGTCTTGAAAAATTACTCCGAACATCCGGTGGTCGAGGACAACCTTTCCAACATTCCCCTGGCGCCGGAGGAAAAAGTCCCGTATCAATTGCGGGCTTGGTTCACCTGGTTAGGGTTGTTAATCGCGCTCGGGCTTTTGACGTTGCCCTTAACGCTTCGGGTTTTCGCCCCCATGCCCTCGGGCGCCTATTCCTTGAGCAAAATTTTAGGTTTCTTTTTGTTTGCGTGGGTTGTTTGGTTCTTGACCAGCATCCATTTTTGCCGGTTCACGGCGGGATCCTGTTGGACGCTTTTATTACTGCTGGCCTTTCTGTCCGTCTACGCCTACAAACGGGATTGGAAAAATATCAAGGCCCTCTATTCCCAATGGGGGAGGTCCTGGCTGATCCAGGAAGGGGCTTTTACCCTGGCTTTTTTCCTCTTTACCCTCGTGAGGATCTACAACCCGAATATCCACGATCCGGTGGGGGAAGGCTATAACGGCGGCGGGGAAGCTGGAATGGATTTTGGATTTTTGGCCTCGGTCGTCAGGAGCGAGTCTTTCCCTCCCCAGAATATGTGGATGGCGGGCCTGCCGATCGGCTATACCTTTTATTACGGACATTTGATGATGGGCATCCTCACGAAGACCTTGGGTTTAGTCCCGGCGGTGACCTACAACCTGGGCCTCATCACCCTTTTCGCCACTATTTTTTCCGGCGCTTTTGGCCTGGCTTACTCGCTCTCGGGAAGGCTTGTGAGCGGCTGGATCGCGGGATTTTTGTGCGCGGTGGCGGGAAATGTGGACGGTGCCAAGCAATATTTGGAGGCCCTTCACCAGTGTTTCACCTCCATGAGCCTGGCTCCCTTGGCGAACCATACTTATGATTTTTGGGGACCCACTCGGGTGATCCCCCCTCTGTCCATCAACGAGTTCCCTTATTTCAGCGTTTTATTCGGCGACCTGCACGCCCATACCCTGGCCATGCCCTTTGCCATGTTATTGATAGGGGTTTTGGCGTCCTTCTACATGTCCGCGGGAAGCCAGGTCTTCCATTGGGCCAAGGACTGGCTGGTGTTGTTGACCGCTGGGTTTTTACTGGGTGGAATCGCTTTTTTAAATACCTGGGAAGTGCCGACATGGCTTGTCTTGGCTGGAATTGTTTTGCTGGTCCGCCACTTATCCCCATTAAACGGAAAGGTCTTAACCCAGGGGCTCGCCCTGAGCTTTGGAGGCCTTGTCACGGCCTTGTTGTTGCTGAGCTGGTGGCTCGCGAGAAAACCGGCAGCCAATCCGCACGCGGTCGGGGGGACTACGGCGCTCCTGGTAGGTTTCGGGGTTCTCGGCCTTGTCGCGGCAGCTGGTTGGATGTATTTCCAGAAAAAAACCGGGATTGTCTCCAGGCAATTCCTGGTAATCGGGATCAGCCTAGCGGTTGTCCTCGGCGCGGCGGGTTTTTTGTGGAGTCCTTTCTTCGTAAACTTTCACCCCCAACAGAGCACCGTCCTTTGGGTTTTGCCGACGATTCGAACCTCACTCCGGAATTATTTCAATGTCTATGGCTCATTTTTGGCCGTTGTCCTATTGAGTTTTTTGGTGCCCTATTCCAAGGGAATTTTGGGTTGGATTGGAAAAGAGGGTGGGGCCAAGGGGAAAAAAGAACCGTTTTTGGACAAGTTTCTCGGGGCGCTGGAGGGGCTTGCTTCCCCCCGTGGCGCGGTTCAGGGAATGATGACCCTGGGCCTTGTCTCCCTGGCGGTCATTTGGGGAGCCTCCTGGGTCCATTGGACCGAACCGACGGAAAAAATGGTCTATTCCCGCCTGTTCGCGACGGCAGCCTTGGCTTTGTTGATATTGACACAGTTCCTGAAAAACCGGCTGGAGTCTTGGGTGGCTTTCATCACCGTCAGTTTGGTCTGGCTTGGACTTTTGGTCGTTCAAGGCATTCATTTGGTGCGGGACATGTCTCCCTCCCTGGACTTGGGTCTATTCTCGATCTTGTTTTTGCTGGGTTTTTTCCACCTGGGGCTGGCGGTCAAGGTTTATCAAAACCGGGGACTTTCGTTCGCCTATATCGTTGTTTCCTTTTTCTTTTTTTTAACCGCGGCGCTGGAAATTTTCGCCATGAGCGAGTATTTCGGGTTTGGCGAAGGGATGAGGAACAACTCGCTGTTCAAGTACGGCATCAACGCTTGGACTTTGGCTTCCGTAGGCGCCGGGGTTTTCACGCCGAGAATCCTGGAATTCCTGGTGGATTGGTTCGGGGCGGTCAAAAAAGAAACGCCCTCCTCAAGGAGGGTCCTCATGGGCCTTTCGGGACTGGTTATTTTCATTTTACTTGAGGTCGTTTTGGAAAGCTTTCTTCCCTCGTTTCACAACACCTTTGTCTATATCCTTGATTTCGTGGTGATCGGCGCGGTCGTGGCTTGGGTCATTGCCGAAGGATGGATCCGGAATGGAATCGTCAAAGCCATCCTGCTGGATTTGGCGCTGCTTTTAATGGTTTTTCCCTTGCTCCCGCTTTTGCCCACCAAGGTGGTCGTCGTTTTGAGCGCGCTCGGGGTTTCGGGAATATTGTTCGCGGGATTTGTGAAAAATTGGTTCAAGAATCCGATCGCGAAGGTAACCGCATTGGTCGCCACGAGGATCCTCGTGGGCGGAATGCTGTACTATTTATTTTCCACTGGAATCAACGGCTTGATCGGCTTGATTTTTGATTTGGCGATATTGGTCATGGCCTGGAGGATCGTCGGTAAAAAAATCAAAAAGTTGATCCCGGCCGTTGTGGCGCTAATCCTTTTCTTGGTCGCGGTTAATTTAGTGGCTTACTTTTTTCTTGCGCCCATTTTGGCCAGCGCCCTGCCTTTCCTTTTGAAATTCGCCGAGGACTTCAGCGCGGAAACATTATTCCTCCTGGTTTTAACCGCGATGGCCCTCATCGGCGGATACTTGGCGATGGAGAAGCGGAAGGACATGGGGCGGAGGATGGTTTCGGTCAGCTGGGGATCGCTGTTCGCGGTATTGGCTCTGATGATTTCCCTTTACCCCTACGCGGCGAGCATCCGAAAGTGCCACGGCTTTCTCAATTATTACCGCCAGCAATGGGGAGGGTTTGTGGCGAACCCCACCTTGAACGGCCTTTCCTATATCCGCCGGGTGAACCAGCCGGATGACGCGGCCATCCGCTTTTTAAATGAGCATGTCCCGGGCCAGCCTTGTTTGATGGAGTTCGTGGGGGCTGGCTACAACACCTGGGGCTCGCGTTTTTCCATCTTTACGGGAATTCCGGCCCTGATGGGATGGGATGGGCATGTGGGGGAATGGGTGGGCGCCAGGCTGGGCGACGATATCCGGAACCGCGTCAACGCGGTCCAGGAAATTTTCCAAATGACGGACGCCGCGGCGGCGAAAAAGATGCTGGACGCTTATGGCGTGCGCTTGGTGATGGTCGGTACGGTGGAGAGGCATGGCGCCGCCGAAAAGCCGGGTTATTCAGCCGAAGGTTTGGCGAAGTTTCAGGGTTTTTTACCGTTGATTTACAAGAATCCCCAAGTTGAAATTTACTATAATCCACCCTCCGTGAACTAACGGGGATGGGGTTGGCTTCGTCCGCCTGGCGTATTTTTTAATTTTCGTGGAGGATTTTGAATGGGTTCTATCCTGCTTTGGTGGTTTGTGGTTTTGGTCGCGGGTTTCGCGGCCTTTCCCATCACCTTTATTGTTTTAAAGAACCTGCCGGACAAGGGCTATTTCTTCAGCAAGATTCTGGCGTTAATGATGATGGGATACCTGACTTGGATGTTGGGCTACGCCGCCTTCAACGGCGGAACCATTCTGATCGCCTTTTTGATCCTGGTGGGTTTCTCCGGTTTGATTTTATGGAATTGGACCGGTGGTTTTTTCTTCGAGTTTGTTAAGAAAAACCTTTTGTCCTTTGTCCTGGTCGAGGGGCTCTTCCTTCTGGCCTTCCTCGTGGCGGGGGCCTACAAGATGAGAACCCACGACATCGCCGGCACGGAAAAACCGATGGATTTCGCCTTCATCAACGGCATCCTGTCCTCCTCGTCCATGCCTCCCAATGATCCCTGGCTTTCCGGCACCAGCATCTCCTACTATTATTTCGGATACCTCATTGTCGCGGTTCTCTGCAAGGTGACGCAGGTCAGTTCGGGCGAGGGTTTTAACTTGGCGGTGGCCCTGGTCTGGGCCTTGGCGGCCATGGGGGGCTTTTCCCTCGGCTACGCCTTGACCCGCCGGTACCGCTACTCGCTTTTCTCGGCTTTGTGCCTGGCCGTTTTCGGCAACATGGATTATTGGCACAGGGCGGTTCAAAGCTTCCAAATCGGGGACCTCCAGGCGCCCTACTATAATCACGCGGCGAACCCCAATGTCCCAGCCGGACTCACGGGATTGTTCAACTTCCTGCTCAGCCCTCTGGACCATAACTGGGATTATTTCCAGGCCTCGCGGATTATCCCCGTTCCCCCCAGCGACAAAATGATCAATGAGTTTCCCGCCTTCAGTTTTTTCCTTTCCGACCTGCACCCCCACGTCATGGCGATCCCTTTCGTGCTGCTGGCCATTGCCATGGCCTTTAACCTCTTGAAATCCTTTTCCCCCGGGTTGAGCGTTTTTTCCGGAACCAAATTATGGCAGTGGCTCCAATGGGGGCTTTTGATGATGGTGTTTGGGGGACTTTTTTTCATGAACAGTTGGGATTATCCAACCCTCATGTTGTTGCTGGGCCTTTGCTTGTTTCTCCAGCAGTGGTGGTCCAACGAGCCCTTCCTTGGGACTTGGTTTAAGGCGGTCGCCTTGGTCGGGATTCCCATTGTCCTCGGGTCGTTCGCCCTATACCTGCCCTTTTACCAGAAGTTCCAATCCCAGGCCCAGGGTTTTGGGTTGGGGGATGACCGTACGGACATTTATTATTTGTGGGTCATCTTCGGTTTGTTCCTGGTCTTGATGATTCCGGCCATCCTTGAAAAAGTTTCCCAATCGGCCAGGGGAGAAAGGGCCTCGCGGTCCAAGGGCAAGAAAAGTGAGGAGCCTCAATGCTCCGTTTGCGGCAAGGGCGGGGCGGGAAAGAAGTTTTGCGGATTTTGCGGCGGGGACCTGGTCCCGGCGGCGCCATCGGACGTTCTGCCGATGCCTGACGATTCCACCCGGGCACTTTTCGCGAAAACGACCGGTTGGATTTTTCCGGGGTCCGGCTCCATGAGGGGTTGGTGGATTTTGGGCGGAATGGTCCTGATCCTCCTGGCCGCCAACCTTCCGTCGATTAAATTGTCCACCCTTCTGTTGGCCGGGACCATGGTCTTTCTCTGCCTGCTTTCATTCGCCGCCAGGCTCGAGACCAAGGAAATGCTTTTTTCCACCTTGCTGGTGATGATCGCCTTCCTGCTCATCGCCGGCTGCGAGGTGGTTTTCTTGAGGGACCTATTCGCCGGATCGCTTTACCGGATGAATACGGTTTTTAAGTTTCATTATCAGGCCTGGATCTTGTTCAGCGTCGCCTCCGGACCATTTCTAAAATGGCTTTTGGAGAACGCTTGGCCCGGCTGGGCCACCTGGAAAAAAAGTCTTTGGCTGGGCCTGGCGGTTTTCGTGTTTTTGGGAGCCTTCCTCTATCCTGTTTTGGCCTTTACCTCAAGGATGAGGGGAAGCGCGGCCGATATGGTTACCATGGACGGGGCTGTTTTTTACGAGCATGTTTTTCCAACGGATTATCAGGCGGTCCAATGGATCAAGGCCAATATCAAGCCCTTGGGCGGTAAGATACCGGTTATTTTGGAGGCCTGGGGAGGCTCTTACCATCAGGAATACGCGCGTTTAGCCACCAATACGGGCTATCCAACGGTTCTCGGTTGGGATTTTCATGAGGTACAATGGCGTGGCTCGGGAGACAAGCCGGTGGTCCGGGGGCAAAACAGCGATGACACGATCATGCACCGCCAGGCGGATATCGACGCGATCTACACCTCCCCTGACCTGAACCAATCGCACGATTTGCTGAGAAAATACGGTGTGGATTATGTTTATGTCGGGGATATTGAGCGTCAAAAATACAAGGACCACCAAGAAAACCTGGGGAAGTTCTCCCAATTGGGGTTCGCGGTTCAGTCCTTCGGCAACTCGATTCTTTATAAGGTTAATCAGTAATCGGTTTTTAGCTTGGCTGTGAAAATGAAGCTGCTGGTATTACCCTGAAGTGAAAATAAATTGACGGAGGAATAGGCATGTTGAAGATCGGCGAACACGAATTGACGAAGAAAGATTTGATCGCGGCGGCGGTATTTGTACTGGTC
>Ga0265319_1001455_pt1 | contig 14156 bp, 10 predicted proteins | sample 4824metaG_FD_192443 | JGI IMG/M metagenome (GOLD analysis project Ga0265319, IMG submission 192443) | Rhizosphere microbial communities from Carex aquatilis grown in University of Washington, Seatle, WA, United States - 4-8-24 metaG | ecosystem: Host-associated > Plants > Roots > Rhizosphere >...
AACACGGAGAAGGCGGAGAAAACAGAGGGGATTTTTATCCATGAAAAAGGACGAAGGGGGGTTGTTTTTTACCACGGATGGCACGGATAACACGGATAGGTGGTGCAACAGATGAAATTCCAGCTTCCAACTTCTAACTTCTAGCTTCCAGTTTTCCGGCAGAATTGACGGAATTGGAGGTATTAACGCAAAGGAGCGAAGAGGGCGAAGGAGCATTTTGACCACGGATCGCACGGATAACATGGAACGGTGATGCCCGTGCTACCTCAAGCGCCAGGCCGGCCTTTTCGCTCAAAGCCAGACCGGCCCTACGGTCAGTTTGATTTCGGCTGAGGCGGCAGCGGCTCTTTTCCCTCAATCGGATAGCCCTGCCAGATCCATTGCAACGCCGTGGGATAGAGCTCGGAGATGGTCGGCCGATCGGTGTGGCCGGCGTTACGGGCGAAGACGAATTTGTAGTGATAGCCTTTTTCGGCCAGGATCTTGGCCATGTTCTCGTTGGCCTCCACCCAGTCGCGCGTCGGCCCGTTGAAGTTGTCCCGGTCGCCGCATTCGATGTAAATGCGGAGGGGCTGGGCGGGGCTCTTGGGGATCAGCGTTTCGTGGAGTCCCCACGCGCCGTGCGGAAACGCCGGATCGGTCGGGTACTGATTGTTGGTGAAAGTGCCGGAAAAAGTGAGCACCCGGTGGTAGCGCTCGGGATGAAACCAGGCCATGATCATGCCGGCCGCCGCGCCCGAGCTGGTGCCCATCACAGCCCGCCCGTCCGGATCTTTCGTGAGCTTCACGTTGGCGACTTTTTCGGCCATCGGCAGGACTTCAGTCTCCACGAAATCGCTATACTTGCCGGACATGGTGTCGTATTCCAGATTGCGCTCGCCGCCGCGGCCATCGGGGCCACCCGGGGGGATGGCGACCACGATCATCACCGGCAACTTCTTCTCCGGGATCAGATGGTCGAGTACACTATACGCCCGGCCGTCTCCATCGGAAGTAATCATCACCGGCGCAACCGTTCCGGGCACATACTGCGCGGGCACGTAAACTGAAACGGAGCGCTTATACGGGGCCGGCTGACTGGTCACCGTGCCATCCGGCCCGGCTCCGCCCGGAGCGATACCCGGATAAAATTTACTCTCGGTTGAGTCGAGGGTGAACTTGTAGACCTTGCCCTTGGGCTGGCCTCCCGTGACGGGACTCATTTCCGGAGCAGGCTTGTGGGTCCGCCCGATGATGAAATTACCATCGGCTTCCATCGGCGGCACTTGGCCATCGGGCAATTCGATGGCCTTGACGTAGCCTGCGGCGAGCGGGTCGCGAAGGGGAATTGCCGGGCGGCCTGCGCCTCCGGCGCGGGCCGTTGCCGAGCCCGAAGCCGTGGCAGAGGCAGAAGCCGGAACTGGCGTCGGAGTCGAGGTCGCAGCTGGAGCCGGAGAGGCAGCGGGAGCAGAAGCAGAAGCCGCCGCCGGAGCCGGAGTACCGGTGGGCTGGGCCGAGGCGATGCTCACACCGATTAACAGGACCGCAGCGGAGAGGGAAAACTGTGGATTCATGGGGGATTTGGGGGGGGATTTGGGCCACGCACGAGCGACCGTTTGACCAATGCGACACCGGCAAAAACGTGTCTGGCGAACCAAAAGTTAACCGCCTCTCCCGGCCTCGGCAATTCCAAACATGCCCCCTAAAAAGCAGGGTAACTCCATAATTTATCGCCCTATCATTTTTAATCCACGAAAAAGCACGAAGAGGGGTTGTTTTTTACCACGGATGGCACGGATAACACGGATAGGTGGTGCAACAGATGAAATTCCAGCTTCCAACTTCTGACTTCTAGCTTCCAGTTTTCCGACAGAATTTACAGAATTTGGGGGGATTTGGATTTTTACCACGGATGGCGTGAGCGGCATGGGCATCCTGCCCAAGCATCTTCTTCCACTTCTGCATGGGCAAGAGATGCCCGTGCTACTCATACCCATGCTACACCCGACTCCAGGGCCGCCCCGGCTTTTTACTCCATAGAAGAATCGAAACCAGACCCGTTTTTCACCGCGTTTCCCAGCACATTATGGATCTGTTTTGGACAGCGCGAGCGAGCCCTTTTTCCGAGAATGAGAAGCAACGCCACGCTCCCCAAGAACAAGGCGGCAGACGCCGGCTCCGGCACCAGACCGATCGCGTTGGAATCGAGCGTCACAGCCCCATTAAGGGCGAAGATTCGGCCGGCCACGCTGGCCCCGGTGTTGAGCGTGTCACTCGTCAAAGCGATGAGGTTCCCCGCGAACTGCGTTTCCGTGCCGAGGGTGGCTGAACTGCCAATCTGGAAGTAGAGATTACCGGCATCAGCATAGTCAAGGAAGACGATGGAAGAGCTTGAGGCGGTCGTCAGCGTGCTCCCAACCTGGAAGACATAGAGGCCCGCGCCAGCAAGGGTGAGGATCCCCGTCAGTTGGGCCGACGAAGCGAATTTATAGACACCCGGCGCAAGCGTGAGCCCGCCGAGGTCTTGACCCGTCAAATCACCAACGACGGGCGTTACGGTGAGAGCGGCTAGCTGGTCGTAAGCGGTCAATGCGTCGGCCTGAGCCTGGCTCGCAACCGCATCGCCAGCGTGAATGGTCCCATTGGTCACGACGCCTGGAGGAAACCCGACAATGGCTGTGCCCGGGCTTACGCCCAAGTCACCGAAAATGGTGGTTGCACCGGTGTTGGTCACGGTCGCGCCGCCAAGAACCGCGAAGCTGTCCGCTGAACCGAGCAGAATGGTTTGCGCTTCCGCCCGGCTCCCCGCGCCGGCGAGGATGGACACAAATGCCAACACCGCTATTGTTTTCGGGAGAATTCTGAACGAATAAGGGTTCTTCGCCGAGCGGAACCGTGATTTTGATTTACTTGCGGTTGGGTTCGGTTGCATAACCTCCAACAGCTTATCTCGAGCACTGGACAGTTGATATGGGGTATTGCCCTACTGCGGCCAAAGTGAATGGCATTCTTGCCGCCATAAAGACGCCAGACTCGCGGCCAGAAGTCAACGGCTTGGCGGACACAGTGACGGTGCGCGAGACCGCGGCGTTGATGCCCGGCGCACCGCGGTTCTTGCGCGCGGTAGTCACATCTTCACCGTGACACGCAGTAATACACACGTCGCGCTATTGCGGGAAGGCAGCCGGAAAAGCCTGACAGGCGGAGGAAAACCCGCAAAGGGACTCACGCCACGCCCGACGGTCAACAAACTGTTACCAACTACAAATACCACCAAAAGTCAAAGACGCCGGTGGCCGCCCGCCAACCAAACCACAGGCAAAGAGCAACAATGACGAGAAGTTTGACCCGTTCGGGCCAGCGGGGGGTTTTATTAATTCCGCGAATTAAATACCAAGCGCAGGGCCAAAGCACCAGACCCACATGGTTGACGATGGCCGTGGCAAAATACCTGACCCACGCCAGCGGGCCTGTCTCAAGGGCATGGGGCCATGGAATAATCCATAGCGGAACGGTGGCGAGCGAAGCGACAATGAGCAGGGCCGCGGCGTTGGAGGCCTGCCTCGACAACGGGTGCGAACGCTCATTTTTTTCCGACCGGTCGGGGTCATACCAGATTTTCTTTACGGACTCGCGTTGGGCCAGCATTCCGGAGGGGTTAAATGCCATGCACACCAGCGACCATAGCAGGGCCAACCCGGACATGGCCCGCACACGCCGCCCGGAAGTATCCACCCGGGTGCCCAGCACCATAAACCGGCCCTGGCGTTTGAGTGCGGCCGACATCGCCGCATCTTCGCCACCATAAAGCTTTTCATCAAAGCCACCCACGGCATCGAAAGCAGCGCGGGTGCAAAACATGAACGCCCCGGAGGAAATGCCGGCCACGCGCATGAAAAAGCCCATCCCAATCAAAAGCAGCCGGGCATAGAGTGGCGCGGCGTCGTGAAATCGGGCCAGACAACCACCGCCAACGGCCCCGTGCTCGAACACCCGCAACGCCGACTGCAAGGCGGAGGGATTTATCACGGTATCTGCATCAACAAAGAACAGCCAGCCACCCTTCGCATAACGTGCGCCGGTGTTGCGAGTACCGGCTATTTGACGGCAATTCGCAGCGACCACGGTTGCTCCGTTTTGCGTGGCGATTTCCACGGTGGCATCCGTAGAGGCATCGTCCGCGACAATGACTTCGTAGGGTCGGCCACTGGCGCGGGCCGCGGTGTGGATGGCCTGCAGCGTCCCAACGAGGACTGATTCCTCATTAAAGGCAGGAACGATGAACGAAAGCATGGCGGCAAATATTTCGAGCATGCCCTGGTGACTTCCCTACCAGGGCGATGCGGTCAACTGCACGGCGCGGAAGAGGCCGGAGGGCAATGGTTGGACGCGACTCAAGTCCTCGTTTGTGAAGCGATTCCCACCCAGTCGCGGATCCGCCTTCACCAAGGTCTGGTCAACGTCTTTGTGATTCGCCAGAAAATTGATCGCGCGGTTGGCGACCTGAATGCGGATCTGGTTCGCGCCGGATTTGAGCAAGCCGGTGACATCCATCGTGTAAGGCGGGCACCAGACTGCGCCCGCGCGCCGGCCATTGACGAAAACCACGGCCACGTCGCCCACCGGAGGCTGGAAGTTGGCGCTGATGCCGCTGCCCTGGACCCGGGTTCCGCCGGGACCCGTCGGTTGACCTTCACCGAAATTGAGGTTCACCTTTCGCCCGCCTTGCACCATCGCCGCCGGCACGTCCACTTGCTTGGTGTAGGTGGCGGTGCCGGAGAAATAGGTCAGCGCTGGATTGGCGCTCCAGTCGCCCAGGAGTGCAAAATGCTGCGGGGCGGGGTCGGCCTCAGCCGAGGCGTTTCTGAAAGTGACGCTCCAGTCCCTGCTTAAATCCAGCGGCGCGGGAATGGCGCCTGCAGCGGGCGCTGGAATCGGCAAATGGCGGCTCGTGAACACGAGGAACTGCGCGCCGTAAGGAGGCAGGCTGACGGGGATGCCGGTCGCACCCACGTAAGCCTGGGCATTTGTCACCGGCGTCACGAGCCCGGTCGTCGGATCCCACCATTCCGCATTCAACCCGGCGGCGCGAATAATGGCGGTGTCACTGACGGGCAGGTTCGAGGTGTTCACGAGGAAGTAAACCTCGCCCGCCCCGGTATGGCGGTGGATGAAGCCCAGTTCGGAATGGGTTTTGGAATATGCGACATCGGGCCGCAGCGCGGAAATCAGGGTGGCGCCCAGGCGATCGGGCGTCGTGACGATGCCTTTGGCATTGGGGCCGGAGGAGAACAGCTCCTGGCTGATGTTCTGGATGGCCCGATGGTCAGCATCCGTGGCGAGGAAACCGGGAGCTTGGGACGGGGGATTGCCCACCGCAATCAGAATGCCCCCGTGGTCGGCAAATTCCTTGAACTTTTGCAGCGTCGCCAGCGGAATGCGCGTGACGTTGGGCAGAATGACGATTTTGAATTTAACGTCGCCAAAGGCGAGGGTGTCGCCCTCCACCTTTCCGCGCAGGGCCAGCACGCCGTCGTCCACGTAGTCGAGGTTGTAGCCCGCATCGAGAATGGTCGGCATCACGCCATTGACATGGTTGTTCAGAATACCCCGGTCGGCCACCGCGAAACCAAGATTGACGGGGGTCATCTCCGTGAAGCCGTCTTCCTCAGGCAGATAAAGCGCGACATCGTTGGCCGGAGTGCCTTGGCGGAGCAGATAGCCCGCGCGCGTCAGGTACTCCATGATATCAGGCATCGCAATGGACCACGGGTTGCTGTGACTGAAAGTGGCCCCGTCATACCAATGCCAGCCGGGATACTCCACTCCCGGCGCGCTGTAGGGCCAGCCGTGGCAGAGGAATTGGTTGACGCCGTTGAGAAAATCCTGGTTGGACTCCGCTTTAATATCAATCGGCGCAGCCGCGAAGATGGGGGCATGCAGCCAGGTGAAGGCCTCGGCGCTGACGACGGGGCGGCCGAGCAAATGGCCGGCGGAGGCGGCCCAACGGGTGGGCGCGAACGACCGCCAACTGCATTGCTCCCCCTCGTCCATGTCTGCGTCGGCGTAAGTCAGCAGCGTGGTTGGGGGTGTGCCGTAGGCCTGGATGCGGAAGCGGGTATGCTGATCCTTGGCGAGTTGCGCAAAAGCTTTGACGAAATGGTCGTCAAAAACCTCGGCAAGGGTCTTGCCGTAGTCGCCGCGAATTTCCGCCGCTTTGGGAAAACTATTGTTAAACAGCGCGGGCAACAGCGGTTCCAGGCTGTAGCCGCGGCGCTGCTGGAACTCGGCCAGGAAGTTCGGCGTCCAGCCTTCGCCAGTAATTTCCAGGCTGTCGCAAAAAATCGAATAGGGTGCGTTGGGGCCGCAGGCGTTGATTTCCGGAAGGGCGACCTGGTTAATGAACTTGGCGACCGCCGCCGGGCCGTAGTGATCTATAATAAAGCCCTCCGCCCCGTAGGCCGCGCGCTTGACCTGCACCAAGCCGGCCTGCGCATAAACAAAGAACTGCACCTGGGTCGCGCCCCGGAGGTCAGCGGGCAATTGCGCGGAGCCGTTCGCGACTTTCAGGGAAATATACGCTTTGCCGGGGTCGGCGACGCCGGGGATGGGACCGAGCACGGCGGCGATAAGGTTGGGGTTCGCGACGACGCCGCGCCCGCCGGCACCGGCAGGTGGGGCCACGCTGGTTTGGCCGGGCTGCACCGGGGCGACGCCGCCGTTGCGAATGGATTGCGCGGCCTCTTCGCGCGTAAACATCGGCCCGCCGTAGGGCCAGCCGCTTCCCAGGGTGAGGTCCATGCGCAGGCCGAGTTCCTTTGCCTTGCCCGCGACAAAGCCCAGCATGTCCAAGAATTCCGGAGACAGGAACTTGAGATTCACCACCCCGGGATACTGGCCGTCCAGCGCGACCGGGTAGGTTGGCTGCACCTCGAAGCCGCCAAAGCCGTCTTCCTTCATATATTTCATTTCCTGCTCCAACTCCGACTTGACCACCGCCGGACCGAACCACCACCAGCGCACCAGCGGCCGGGTGTCGTCGGGCGGAGCCATAAAACTTTGCTGGAGCATGTCGGCCGCGGTCGCATCGGCCCCGTGCAGCGCGGCGGTTGGCACGAAAATCAATACGACCAGAAGCGGCAGCACCAGGAAACGAGGGCGGGAATTCATGGGGGTATAATATAAAACAAGTTGCACGACGCGACGATATCCGGCAAGCAGGCAGGGCTCAAAGCATGAATCCGGGGCCCCCAACCGGTGACGTGACACAGTAACCCAAATGGAATATTCTGCCATGACCAAAAGCAAAAATAATTCCACGGCGGATGCCTATTTGCGCGACGCCACCAAGTGGCGGGAAGAAATGACCCTGTTGCGTAAAATCGCCCTGGACTGTGACCTGACCGAGGAATCGAAGTGGGGCAAGCCGTGCTACACCTTCGAGGGGAAGAACATCGTTTTGATCCACGATTTCAAGGAATACTGCGCGTATTTATTTTTCAAAGGCGCTTTGCTCAAGGACACCCATGGCCTGCTCGTCCAGCAAACCGAGAACGTACAGGCGGCGCGCCAGATCCGGTTCACCCATGTCCGGGAAATAGTGGATAGGAAAGCCGTCCTAAAAGCCCACATCGAGGAAGCCATTGGCGTGGAAAAAGCAGGCTTGAAAGTGGAACTTAAGATGACGGCAGAATTCAAGATGCCGGAAGAATTTCAGAATAGGCTGAAGTCCAATCCGGCCTTGAAAACGGCGTTTGCGGCTTTGACGCCGGGCCGGCAACGAGGCTACCTTTTGTATTTTTCCGGCGCCAAAGAATCCCAAACCCGGGCGTCCCGGGTCGAAAAATGCCTCCCGCAGATTCTCCGGGGCAAGGGCTTGGATGATGAGTAGCGACGTTGACCGGATCGAATGGAGGCGCAGCCCGGCCGCCTTGATTTTTCAGACACCTCTTCATGAAGAAACGAACCACCAAAGGCAGGCAGAAAGCAAGGAAGTCCCCGCGATTCAATTCCGTGGAGGAATATCTGGACTCCCTTGATCCGGCGAAAGCCAGGACGCTCCGGTCCGTCATTGAATTGATTCTGGACGAATTCCCGGAACTGGAATCCAAAATCTCCTGGAACGTGCCCACCATCCACCGGAAGGGAGAGTATGTTGCTGGCATGTGTGCCTTCAAACATCACCTGACCTTTGCGCCTTGGAGCCCCCGGGTGATTGCAGATTTTAAGGAGCGATTGGGGAAGTTTGTCGTCAACCAGCACTGTTTTCGGATTCCGGTGGATTGGAAAATGGACCGGCAACTGGTGAAGGATTTGGTCCGGGCCCGACTGGCTGAACTGGATAACGTGAAGCCACCTGTTCGCGAACCATGAATATACCGAACCACGCACCCTGAAATCCCCGAAAAGCAATTCTTCATCAATGATTGTATACGGGTCAAGTGGCCGTTTCGTAGCGCTGAGCTGCGTCACAGCCCTATCCGGATCAGGCTTGTTGAATATTTACATCATTTGTTAGATTTGCCTCCCATGAAACCGTCCACGTCGCAAGAAACCAAGTCAACGATTCGCTTTGGTGCCAAGTTGGTTCGGCCCGGGGCAACCGGAAAGACTGGCTCGGGGGCATTGCTCACCCTGCCCAGGAGCGCGAGCGCGAAGCTGCCTTCGCGAGGCGAAATAGCGATTGAAGCAACGATCAATGGCTTCCCATTTCGCGCCGCGCTTGAACCCGACGGCAATGGAAGTCACGAACTTCGGGTTAACCCGGTCATGCAAGAGGCCGCCGGTGCCGCTGCGGGAGACACCGTCGTGATGGAGATTACCCGGGTCGAAGACGAATCTGAACTCCGGGTGCCGTCAGACCTGCGAGACGCTCTGGCCGTCGCCCCGCGGGCGCAGGCCACCTGGATGGCGATTACTCCCATGGCGCGCCGGGACTGGATTCTTTGGCTCAGCTCAGGCAAACAGCCGGAGACGCGGATTATCCGCATCAAGAAGGCCTGCTCCATGCTGGCAGGCGGAAAGAGGCGAGTGTGTTGTTTTGGCGGTCTGGGTTGGCTGAGGAAGGATCATGGGAAGGCGGGAGAGAACTGGCGGCCGTTGCCTGAAGGGACCAAGGGACAGAGGGACTAAGGAGACAGGCTGAACGCTCAACGCTTAACGTTTAACTTTTAATGCTTAATTCCAGCAGGCGGATTCTGACTCCAATACTTTGACAGAATCTGCAGAATTGGGGGAAATAGGTAATTTGAGAACCTTGGTGATCTTTCGTGGATTCATCCTTCATCCCTCAGCCTTCATCCTTTTCACACTCACGGCTTCGGCACGCCCAAGCTGGCTTGCAGGATTGAAATGAGATCGTCCGGGTCATTGGGCTCGGGATTGGCCCAGTGGGAGGCGAAGACGAGTTTCGGGACGGCGTGGGCACCAGCGGTGCCGAAGATGCGGACGCAGATTTGAAGATACTTGTCGATCCAGGGGTTGGCGCGGGCAGCGTCGAACTTGGCCTGGCCGACCATTTCAACCGCTTTGGCGGTGGCTTCGTCGGGGCTGCGCGGGTGCCAGGGTTGGTCGGGCTCAGGCGAGAACATCCAACGGTCGAAGTCGGGAAACGCGGCGCGATTGGCGACCCAAACCGCCAAGGCAATTTTGGTCAAGTTGCAAGAGTCCTTAAAGGCATCCACGTCACGCGGGATGTAAGGGTTGCAATGGGTATTTAATGGGGCGGGACAGAGGACAAACGCGAGCTTGCCGTTGTAGCGGCGAATCACCTCCTCGAGCATCACATGCAATTTTTGGCAATGAGGGCATTCGTAATCAAAAACCAGGGTGACGACGACGGGGGAATTTGGGGAACCTACGAGCGGGACATTGTGGGGATCGAGGACCGGCAAATTGGAGACAGGCGACTCGCCGGCTTGAAAGACGTCCTTCGGGGTGAAGGCAACCTGGCAGACCGCGAGGACGCCGGCCATGGCCACGCCAACCAGGACGAGACCGTTCACAGTTAAAGGGCGAGTAATGCGCGGACCGCCGACCAAGGAGATTTCCGGCGTGGGCAGGTCGGCAGCTGTGGACGATGGGGCAGATTGGACTGATGAGACCGATGGGGCGGGTGGGTGGGATGAGACGCCGGCGAATTCCCTGGGTGCCCGCCAAGTGACCAAGGTCGCGAGCACAAGGCTGGTGAGGTGGGTGGCCATGCAATAGGGGCAAAAGGCCCCGATGAACCATTTCTGCACAATGATGAACCACATGGCGCAGCCAGCAGCGGCGCCGACCAGCACCAAAAGCACACACCAGGCTAGGCGCCGCATGGAGGCCTCCGTGTCGGAGCCGAGGTAAAGACTGGCGAGAAGCATCGCGAGGTACGCCCCGGTGGCCAGACCGCTGACGGGGATTATTCCGCCGATGGCCGACCACTTGCTGCCGAGCACCTGGTCACAGGCGCTGCCGCCGCTGCAGCCGATGACGGAGCCGCCGACGACAAAATGCCAGGCGAGGTAGGTACTCAGGGCCACGCCGAGCGCGCACAAGCCGGTCAGGAGCCGGCGCCACCAGGGCCAAGGGCGAAGAGGGGGCACCATAAATTTTGGAATCTTGAATTACGAATTACGAATTTTGAAGAAAGACGCGGGAGCCAAGGGAGTTATGTGCCAAAGGGGATTTAAGGGATACAGGTGAGGCCACGGCGAGCAATGTGGGAGACGCGCGTCCGGAATCAAAAGATTTCGGAAAGGAGCATCGACGAGTAACGCCCCCACAGTTTTTCAGATTGCGGCGTCGCGCAAGCGCGAGCCCTACGCGTGATTGGGGGTGCCGGGCGTGGGGGTTTGCAGCTGGAAGTCGGCGCAGTTGCTGTCGGTGTCGGTGCCGTCGGTGGTCCGGGCGGCGCTCCGATTGGGTCCGGCGGCGGCCGGAGCAGCCGCGCCGCGCGCTCCGCGTCCACCCCTGCCTCCGGGCGCCGGGACGAAGCAGCCGCCGCGACCTGATCCTGCGGTTTCCTGGAAGCCCTTGGCGGCCCAAGGGTCAACGAGCGCGCCGAAATTGAGACTGTCAACGACCAAGCCGGAGGCGTCACGCAAAACCATGCTGCCGGCGTTGCCCAACGCCGGGCCGCCAAACCACTGGTTGGGGGCAGGGGTCATTTGGTAGCCCTCGGTCGTGACCACGGCGTCACGCACCACGGCATTTATGGCGTGGTCGCTGGCAAGGGGACTGTCGAGGGTGATGCCGGTGCCGAGCGGTTGGACGGGCTCGTTGCTCGCATGGACAATGGCGGTGGCTGGCTGGAATGAAATTCCGGTTCCCCAAACGCTAATGGGCATATTGGACGCATGGTTGAACTTAAGCGGGGCGGACAATTCGACGGTACCGGCAGCGCCAGCACCACGCCCCGCGCCGCGACCGCCAGCGGCTCCGGCGGTGATGGCCTTAACCGTGACGGTCTCGATGCCATGGTCAGCGCTGGCTATGTCCAACCGGATTTTGTCGCCAACGGAAATGCTCGCGACGCTCCTCACGCGGATACTGGTATCGCCGACTTTCGCATCCGCGGCCAAAGCGGTTTGGTTACCGGCCTTTCCGAGTTCGGTAACGGTGACGACCTCGTATTGTTCCACGATTCGGGAAACGGCGGGAGTGGAAGTGCCATAGCCGATGCCAATCTTTTGGCCGACCTCAAAACCGGCCACGCTCGAGACAGGCACGCTGGTCGAGCCGACGGGGATGGTAATGACCGGGCCTTCGGGGAGGGGTTGCCACAATGTCGTGACGGCGCCGGCCGCCGTCCCGATGCTGGCGATCTTGCGGGTTTCGACCCCGGAGCCCGTGTCAATTTCAATAGCATCGCCGACATTCATGCCGGTTATACTACGGACATAGATGGTGGCATCGCCCTTTTTCGCGGGGATGGCCAATCCGGAGTTGGCGAGGCCGAGCACGTAAAAGCCGCGAGCCGGAAGCTTGGTGCCCGCCGGGATCTTCACGGAGGAAAAGATGGATTGCTGGCTCGGGCGCTCAGTCAGGGTCCAGTTGGAGAGGTCGGCGTCCGCGGCACCGGCATTATAGAGCTCGATGAACGAATTGGACGGGTTGGCCGGCGTGGCAGAGCTAACGGCGAATTCGTTGATTTTGATGGGGCTGACATTCCGCACCTTCTCAAGGGCTTTTTCGGAATGGGCCAGGCCGTTCGTAGACCAGGTGAGGTTGGCGATGAGGTCGCCATTGAAGGCGGTCGGACCCGGGGTAACCTTGAAAGTCGCGCTTACCGTGGCGCCCGGCGCGACCGGTTCCGCGAAGTTCTTGGACGGCCCGGCCCCGCCGGCAACCACGGAAGTCCATCCCGCGGGTACGGTAATACTCAAAGTCACGGCGGTCGCGGGCATGCCGGAGGAATTGGTGAAGGTCACGGAGGTGTCCTGTGGTGTGCCGGGGGAGAAAGTTTGGAGACCGGGCGCCGTGGCGATGGCGGAGGCGGGGGTGAGGCTTCCAACTGGGGCATCGTATTTGGCGGCGACCACGTTGTCTTGCACCTTTTGGTCAGTAGCGTCCGACGGGAACGTACCTGCGGCGGTCATGGCGCCTTCATAAAAGGTGCCCTGCGATTGGTTGCTATTGTCGCCGCCGTTGCCGAGAAGGATGGCGCCCTGCTTGCGCATCGGGTCATAGGGCGGATTGGCATTGGGGACGCGCCCACCATCGAACATGACCTGAAGGGGGCCCTTCTGCGAATCGCCGCCCAGGGAGGTCCAGTGGTGGGGTTCGCCCTTGGCCATCGCGGTCACAAATCGCCACGAAATAACGGGCAGGGTTGGGCAATTCTTGGATCCATCCGGGTTCACGCAACCCACCAAGTTATTCTCCTGGTCAGTCATGACCCATGGGCCCTGCCCGGGGCCGTGATACCAAGCCGTGGCGCTGCCGAAGTAAGTGGTTTCCATGGTGCCGTTGCCGTCGTCGCGGCTGTCGGTCTCGGCGTTACCGTAGTCGAAGCAGCAGCCGGAATTATAGTGATGGCCGTTAACGACCCAGTATTGGCCCTCAGCCTGATCGTCAACTGCGGTGCCTTTCGCGTCGTTCCAGCGAAGGCCCATTCCCGGCTCGATGAAAAGGCCGTAGACTTTGTGGCCCATTATCGTAATCGGCGCCATGTCGGCGATCGGCAGGCTGTTAAACCCACCCATGGCCGTGGGGTTGCCGGTGCCGCCGTGGGGCGCCTGTTTGAGGTTGTTACCGTGGCCCGACTGATCATAGAGCGTGGTAATCCAACAGTAGGTATTGGCGCAGAAGGCGTCTTGCGCGGCGGCATCGGCATAGCCACCGCCATCCGTCGCGGAGGGTTTCACGACGCCGATGTCGAGGGTCTTGCCGTCGGACTGGCGCAAGACCTGATAGAGCGGGCCGTTGTAGGCGGCGTAGAGGGCGCGGGTGGTGCTGTGGGCGGCAGTGCAGGGGGCGCCGCCGGCGGCGTAGACGTCACACGGGCCCTCGGGTCGAATGGGAGCGGAACTACCTGCGCCGGCCGCTTTGGCAATAAACATCGTGGCGACCGGCAGCGTGAGCGCCAGCGCGAGCATGATCGCAAAATTGGTTTTCGTTTTCATGTTTAAAGATAAACCGGAGTTTTTTTATGAAGAAGGGATTCCCATTCGGCGCCTTTTCCATTTTCGTCATGACAAAAGGCCCGACCAGCCGAATCGGGGACGGAGGTTCGCAGCAAAGGGGGTAACACTTTGGGGTGGAACTAAACGGAGCCGATGCTGCCGGGGCCAGGGAGGCGAGTCCACTCAAAAAAAGGGCGCCCCTTGCCTGGGGGTCCGATCTGATCGGGGTCATCGACCCTTATGATTTCGGCGGTTTGCCAATTCCCCCCGGCGGGCAAAAGGCATCGCCCGCATCTTGGCGGCTTCCGTGAAACCGGTTACTCCCGCCAGACTTTGGTCACCCGGCCATCCTTGAACTCCACGGCGACCGTCTGGGTCGAGTTGATGCGATGCACCTCCACATAGAGGATCATAATGGTGCGCGCCGAGATGTTGCTTTCATTGTAATTCCACCGCCAGACCTCCGTGCCGTTGTCCTCGGTGGTTTTCTTAAAGGGCTCGCCAATCAGTCCAACCACAAAATCTTTGGTTTTGCCGGGCTGGATCTGGGTATAGGTGTCATCCGGAATGATT
>Ga0265319_1001459_pt1 | contig 14145 bp, 14 predicted proteins | sample 4824metaG_FD_192443 | JGI IMG/M metagenome (GOLD analysis project Ga0265319, IMG submission 192443) | Rhizosphere microbial communities from Carex aquatilis grown in University of Washington, Seatle, WA, United States - 4-8-24 metaG | ecosystem: Host-associated > Plants > Roots > Rhizosphere >...
CGGCCCGCGCCGTGGCGCAGGTGTCGCAGCCCTCGGCGCAGCCTCCACCTCCTCCCGCAGGAGCGCTTGTGCTCGCGCGCGAGGCGGGCTCGCTCGGCATTGCGGTCGAGGCCGAGCCGCAGCGCGTCAGCGCGATCGTCTTGTCGCCGGCCGGGGGCGGACTGAGTGGGCTCGACGTCGAGATCGACGGCCGGAGCGCTCGCGCCTGCGGCAGCGGGTGCTACTCGGTCGACGTTGCGCCCGGCGGCGCCGTGACCGTGGCGGTCGCCGGCTTCGGGCCGACACACACGCTGCGTTTCGTGCTGCCCGCGCAGGCACCCTCCGCGTACGCGCTCGTCCGGCGTGTCGATGCTCGGTTCCGAGCGCTGCACAGCGTCTCCTACCGTGAACGGCTTGCCTCTGACGAGACGCATGCGCTCGTCGCCCGGTGGCGGCTCGAAGGGCCGAACAGGGTCGAGTATTCGATCGCCGGCGGCGCGCAGGGCATCGTCGTCGGCAACCGTCGCTGGGACCGCGATACGCCGCACGGGCGTTGGATCGAATCCGAGCAGACGCTGCTCACTCAACCTGCAACACAGTGGAGGTATGCGGCGAACGCGCGCGTGATCGCGCAGACGCCGTCGACGACGACCGTCTCATTCGCCGATCCGACGATCCCCGCCTACTTCACGGTCACGCTCGACCGGCAGACGCTGCGGCCGCGCGTCATGCACATGACGGCGTCCTCGCACTTCATGACCGACAGCTATCTGAGCTTCAACGAGCCGCAGGAGATTCGCCCGCCCCGCTGACATGCTCCTCCTCGAGGAGCCGCCAGACGTACCAGCCGATGGCGATGAGGAAGACGAGCGTCTGCTCGGCGTTCATCAGGATGCCGCCGAGGTTCTGGTCGCGTGCCGGTGAGAAACCCCAGAGCCGTGGGGCGTCGACGTAGAACGAATAGAACGGCCGGCTCGAGAAGATGAATGCGAGCCCGAGGAACGACGACGCGACGAAGCCCACGCCGAGGTATGCGAGCGCGGCGGGGGCGGAGAGCCGGCCGCTGACTATGGGCCACCAGAAGAGCAGTCCGCCGAGCATCAGCAGGCCGTGCTCGATGTTCAGCGCCCAACCCGACTCGAGCGCCCAGTTGTAGAAGCCGGCGAGGTGCGTGCCGTACCACGCGATCAGCCAGGCAGGCAGTGCATAGCGCGCGCGGATGTGGCGGGCGCCGCGACGGTTGAGCGCAGCGCGCATTGCCGGCGTCAGCCCGAGCAGGACGAGCAACGGCGCGATGTCGGCGATCAATGCGTTTTGCAGCAGGTGGACGAGCAGCAACCGGTGCGCCGCGATCGTCTCGAGGGGCGAGTTCAGCGACGCCGCAACGAGGAAGATCCCTGTACCGAAGCACAGCACCTTCCAGCGCTCGGGGCGGTCGTTGCGTGCAGCCCAGACGTAGGCGGCCGTTGCCGCGGCCGCCAGCACGAGGTAGGCGGGCTCGAACGAGAAGTCGGTTGCGCTCACGCGGTCGCCAGGCGCGGGTGGCGCAGCCGCGGGCGCAACACCAGGAAGGCGAAGGTTCCGAGCACGAGCAGCTGCTCCACCATCATCACGACGCCCGCGAGTCGCTGGTCGGTGTGCGCGGAGATTCCGTAGGCGCCGCGGTACAAGGGATAGAGCGGATGGAACGAGAACACGAGCACGTCGGTGAGTATCTGACCGGCGGCGAACATGGCCGCGGCGAGTGCGATGCGGCCGCCCGGAGTGAGTCTCCGGTGCGAGCTGGGATCGATGAGCAACGTCCACACGAGCAGGCCGGCGAACATCAAGCACGCATGCTCGAGGTCGTGCACGTACGGATGTAGCAGCGCGTCGATATAGAGCCTCGGGATGTGCCAGAAGGCGAGGTTCGCCGCCCAGAGCCCGAACGCGACGCGAGGACGCAAGAGGAACGAGACGATCGCGCGTACGTCGCGGTCACGTGCGATCGGCCCGAGGATCCGCGGGGGAAGCATGAACATCGACAGCGGACCGCGAACGGCGACGACGGTGAGTGCGATGCCGAGATCGCTGATCAGCACGTGCTGGAGCATGTGCACGCAGAGCAGATGGTTCTCCCCGATCGTGTCGATCGGGGAGATCAGGCCCATCAGGATGATGAAGATGCCTGCGCCGAACAGCCCCACGCGCGTCCATGGCGCGAGATCGGCCCGTCCGCGCCGCCGGAGGCGTAACCAGCCGTGCAGGAAGAGCGCGCAGGCGAGCCCGATCGCCGCGAACACCGCGGGCGGAGCCGTCCAGACTGCGTGGGCGAGGAGCACAGGTGGAAGTCTGCCCGCTGCGGCTAGAGCCCGAGGAGCCGCGCAATCACCATGCGCTGCACCTCGTTCGTGCCCTCGCCGATCTCGAGGATCTTCTGGTCGCGGTACAACCGCGAGATCGGGAGCTCCTCCATGAAGCCGTAGCCGCCGTGGATCTGCAGCGCGGAGTTCACCACCCGGTTCGACAGCAGGCCGGTGTAGAGCTTCGCCTGCGCCGCCGCGAGCGCGAACGGCTTGCCGTGGTCCTTCAGCCACGCGGCGCGGTAGACGAGCTGGCGCCCGGCTTCGATCTCGGTCGCCATGTCCGCGAGCTGGAACTGGATCGCCTGGAACTTCGAGATCGGCCTGCCGAACTGCTGCCGCTTCTGCGCGTACGCGAACGCAAGGTCGTACGCGCCCTGCGCGAGCCCGACGCCCATCGACGCGACGGAGATGCGGCCTCCGTCGATGATCTCCATGAACTGCTGGAATCCCTTGCCGCGCTCACCCAGCAGGTTGCCCTCGGGCACGCGGCAGTCCTTGAACAACAGCTCTCGCGTGTCGGACGCGCGCCAGCCGAGCTTGCGCATCGGCGCCGAGAGCTCGTAGCCCGGCGTGCCGTTCGGGACGATCACGTTCGACGTCTCGCCGTCTGCGGTGAGCGCGGTGATCGTCACGCAGGCGGTGATGTCGGTGCCCGAGTTCGTGATGAAGATCTTCGCGCCGTTCACGACGAGCTCGCCGTCTTGCAGCTCGGCACGCGTGCTCGTTGCGCTCGCGTCCGAGCCGGCGTCCGGCTCGGTTAGCCCGAACGCGGCGAGCCTCCGGCCTGATGCGAGCTGCGGCAGCCACTCTTGCTTCTGCGCGTCGTTGCCGAAGAGGTAGATCGGCATCGTCCCGAGCGACGTGTGCGCGGCCACGGTGATCGCGACGGACGAGTCGATGCGCGTCAGCTCCTCGATCGCGATCGCGTACGACACCGTGTCGGCGCCGGCGCCGCCGTGCTCCTCGGGAATCGGAATGCCCATCAGGCCGAGCTCTGCGAGCTCCGCGACGATCTCGTACGGGAACCGCTCCTCACGGTCGAGCTCCTCGGCCACGGGCGCGACGCGCGTCACGGCAAAGTCGCGCACCGTCCGCCGGATCAGCGCCTGCTCGTCGGTCAGCTCGTAGTTCACGCGAAGCCCTCGGCGAGCTCGGCGATCAGTCGCACGCCGTAGCCCGTGCCGCCCGGAACGCTGAGGTAGTCGCCGCGCGAGCGCTCGAAGAAGCCGGGGCCGGCCATGTCGATGTGCGCCCACGGCCCCTCGCCGGCGAACTCTTCGAGGAACTTCGCGGCGAGCACCGGGCTGCCCTGGCGGAGCAGCGAGGCGTTCTTCAGGTCGGCGTAGGTCGAGTCCACATACCGACGGTAACGCGAATGGAGCGGGAACGGCCAGACAAGGTCACCGCTGCGCTCACCGGCGGCCACGATCCGGCTCCGCCACTCGTCGTCGTTGGCGAAGAGTCCCGCATAGAGATCCCCCAAGGCGAGCTCCATGGCGCCCGTGAGCGTCGCGAGGTCGAGCACGTGGGTCGCGCCTTCCCGCCGTGCGTACCAGAGGGCGTCGGCGAGTACGAGCCTTCCTTCCGCGTCGGTGTTCGTGATCTCGATCGTCTTGCCGTTCGCCGCGCGCAGGATGTCACCGGGCCGGAATGCGTTGCCGCCGGGAAGGTTCTCAGCGGCGGCGAGCACGGCGACCGCGCGCACGGGCAGCTCGAGCGCGGCCACCGCGCCCATGCCGTGCAGTGTCCCGGCGCCGCCCGCCATGTCCCCCTTCATGTCCTCCATGTGCGCCGGCGGCTTCAGCGACAGGCCGCCGGAGTCGAACGTGACGGCCTTGCCGACGAGCCCGAGCAGGACGCCGGTGCGCGTGGGGGAGGGCGGCTCGTAGCGCAGCACGATCAGTCGCGGCTCGTTGCGGCTGCCGGCGCCCACCGCTGCGAGCGCACCCATGCCGAGCGCGTCGATCTCGCGCGGGCCGAGAATCTCCGCCGTCAGGTGCTCGTGCTCGCCGGCCAGCTCGACGGCGTGCTCGGCGAGCGTCTGCGGGTTGAGCTCGTTCGGCGGCATGTTGGCGAGATCGCGCGCGCGGTTCGTCCGCTCCGCGACGAGTGCAGCTCGTCCCGCGGCGTCCCGAAGCTCAACAGTGTCGAAGTGGCCGAGGACGATGCGCTCGAACGCGCGTGGCGTGCGCTCGTCCCGCGTCTTCCAGCGGCCGGGGGCGTAGCTGCCGAGGATGGTCCCTTCGACGAGCGCGCGCGCCTGGTCCGCGAGCGGCACGGGCAGCGTGTCGTCGAGCAGCCAGCAGAGGGTGCCGCCGACGTTGGCGAGCGCGCCGGCGGCTGCGGCGCCGGCGGTGCGGAGCGCGTCGAGGTCGACGTGGTCGCGGTCGCCGATGCCGACCGCGACGACGCGTGGGGTCTCGAGCTCGCCGTCGAGGTGGAGCACGAGCGCCTCGCCCGGATCGCCCCGCAGCTCGCCGCTCGCAAGCAGGCCGGTCAGCCGGCCCTGGAGCTTCTCGTCGACGATCCTGCCGCCTTCGCCGCCGAGCCCGTGGGGCGCCTGCGCGACCGGCACGACGAGCGCGTCGGCCTTCGTCTGGCCCGGCAAGCCGATCTCGATCGTCACCCCCATGGCGGCGGCGATGCTACCCGAGCGGGTTCCGACCTCGACGCCGGGTGGCGGCGGGCAACGTAGACTCGCGCTTGAATCCCGAGTCAATCATTGAGCCCAAGGAGTGAGAGATGGCAGACGCCGTCCAGGATTTCTTCGCAAATCTCGAGTCGAAGACCGACACGGAGAAGACAGCCGGCATGAGCAACTCGTACGTCTTCGACATCGAGGGCGTCGGCGAGTGGAAGGTCGACGTGGATGACGGCAAGGTCACCGTCACCGAGGGCGGCGGCGACGCCGACGTCGTGATCTCGACATCCCAGGAGACGTTCGAGAAGATCGTCGCCGGCGACGTGAACCCGACGAGCGCCTACATGACCGGGAAACTGAAGATCAAGGGCGACATGGGCGCAGCCATGAAGCTCCAGAAGCTCTTCTAAGCAGCGCTTCTCGACCGGGGGTTCAGCTCCGGCGGCAGCGTGCCGATGCCGCCTGGGTGAGAGCGATTCGGATGAGAACGATCCTCGGCCTGCGGCAGAGGACGCTGACCCACCGGTCGGTGCCCGCCAAGACGCTCCGGCGCTATGCCGTGTCGTCGCGCGCGCTGCGCAATACGCCGCCGACGATTCCGGCGGCATCGCTCGCTCGCACGGCCAGCTCCATCGCGTCCTGAATCACTCCTCGAGCTCCACGAGCAACGCTCCGCCGGCGACGCGGTCGCCCTCGGCGACGTGCACGGCCTTCACCGTCGCGTCGTAGGGCGCGACGAGCGGCGTCTCCATCTTCATCGCCTCGAGCACGACGAGCGGTTGGCGCGCGGTGACGTGCACGCCCGGTGTGACGAGCACGCGGATGATCGTGCCGGGCATCGGCGCCGTGAGCGCGGCGTGCTCTGGAGTGGAGCCGGGCTCGCGGGCAGACGTATCGATGTCGGGGGCGGCGTGCGGCGGCGGACCGGGAAGGTTGAGTCGCCAGGAGCCGGCCCACGTCCGCCCCGGTGCGCGTGACGGCAGCTCGGAGAGCGGTGGGTTCTCCGTGAGAAATGCCGTCGTCGTCCGGCCGGCGCGCACGAGCGGATGCGCGACGAGCCAGCGCAGGAAGGGAAGGTTGGTCGTCACGCCGCCGACGACGGTCTCGCGCAGCGCTGCCACCAGACGTTCGAGCGCTGCTTCGCGCGTCGACCCGTGTGCGATGAGCTTCGCGATCATCGGGTCGTACGACGTCCCGATCTCGTCGCCTTCCTCGACGCCGGCGTCGATGCGGATGCCTGCTGGAAGTCGCAGCTGCTCGATGCGCCCGGCCTGCGGCAGGAACGTGCGCGGATCCTCGGCGTAGAGGCGTACTTCGATCGCATGGCCGTGGAGCTCGACGCGTGGGTCGAGGCGTTCGCCGTCGGCGATGCGCAACTGCTCGCGGACGATGTCGACGCCGGTCACGAGCTCGGTCACCGGATGCTCGACCTGGATGCGCGCATTCAGCTCGAGAAAGAAGAAGTCGCGTCCGTCGAGCATGAACTCCGCCGTGCCGGCGCTCTCGTAGCCGATCGCGCGCGCGAACGAGACGGCCGCTTTGCTCATGCGCGCGCGGAGCTCCGGGTCGAGAGCAGGGGAAGGAGACTCCTCGAGCACCTTCTGGTGCCGCCGCTGAATCGAGCAGTCGCGCTCGCCGAGTGCGAGCACCGTTCCGTGCCGGTCGGCGAGCAGCTGGATCTCGACGTGCTTCGGGCGCTCGAGGTACCGCTCGAAGAAGATCGTGTCGTCGCCGAACGCGGCAGCTGCCTCGCGCTTCGCTGCGTCGGCGGCGTCGTCGAGCTCCGCCGGGTCGTGCACGATGCGCATCCCGCGGCCACCGCCGCCGGCGGCCGCCTTGACGAGCAGCGGATAGCCGACCTCGTCCGGGCTGCCAGTCGGCAAGACGGGCACGCCCGCTGCCTGCGCCGTTCGCTTGGCCTCGAGCTTGTCGCCGCCGGCGCGCAGCGCGGCGGGAGGCGGTCCGACCCAGATGAGCCCGGCGCTGAGAACCGCGTCGGCGAGCTCCGCACTCTCGGAGAGGAAGCCGTAACCCGGATGCACGGCATCGGCGTTGCTCTCACGCGCCGCTCGCACGTGCTCCGCGGGGTCGAGATACGACGCAATCTCGACTGTCGTGTCTGCAGCTCGGGCGTGAAGCGAGCCGCGGTCGTCCGGCGCAACGACGGCGACCGTCTCGATGCCGAGCGAACGGCAGGCGCGGAAGATCCGCACCGCGATCTCGCCGCGGTTCGCTACCAGCAGGCGCTGCATTCGCCGGGACTGTAGATGCGACGCCGTTAGCATCGGCAGCGTGCAGCACACGAACCTGCAGGATGACGCGGCCAGCGGCCCGGTCTGGGGAGCGGAGAGCGAGGATCTGAACGCGACGAAGCTCGTGTGGCCCGCGGGCAAGCAGATTGCGGAGCACGCCGCGGACCGCGACGTCGTCTACGTCGTGCTCGGCGGGACGCTGACGCTGACCGTGGACGGCGTGGCGCACGAGCTGTCGGCCGGCGACGTGCTGATCGTCGAGAAGGACACGCGGCGCGCGCTCATGGCAGGAAGCGAGGGCGTCGAGTACGTGACCGCGCACCGGCGACGAGGAAGCCTGCAGATTCGCCCGGGGAGGTAACGGCCGAACCCGGTGCCTCGTGTCGCGGGTCTTCGTTGCTTGCGGCTGGTAGAACTGCCCCGTGCTCCGGGGAGAGAAGATCGAGTTGAGGGCCCGCAACGATGCGGACGTCGCCGTCCTGCACAAGGAGCTGTACGACGACGTCGCGACTCGCGCGCGCGCCGATTCCCGACCGTGGTCTCCGATCCCCGTCGACTCGCCCGCATCGCCGTACCGCGTCGGCGAGCCGAGCGTCGAGAAAGCGTTCTTCTCGGTGGTCGAGCGCGCCGGCGGCGAGTTGGCCGGTGAAGCGCTCCTTTGGGGCATCGACATGCACAACAGGACCGCGCACGTCGGGATCTCTCTCCGTCCAGGTTTCCGTGGCCGCGGGCTGAGCACGGACGTCCTGCTCGTGCTCTGCCGCTACGGTTTCGGCATTCGTGGCCTGCACCGGCTGCAGCTCGAGACCCTGGCCGACAACGAGCCGATGATCAGGGCTGCCTCACGCGCCGGATTCGAGCATGAAGGGACGCTCCGCGGCTCGGCCTGGGTGGACGGCAGCTTCGTGGACGAGGTCGTATTCGGCCTCGTCAACGCCGATTCGAACCGTTCGTAGACCGCATCGCCATCGAACGTGGTCTTGCCGCAAAGCCCACCCGCCCTCGTTCGTCACCTCCGCGCCGACGAGCTTGCGCTCAGGACTGCGACGGGCGGGACGTTCGTCGCGGTCGCGCGCGACCGGCAGCTCGTGATTCGCACGCTCGCCCGCGATTCGACGGTCGCTGCGGCGGTGGTGAAGCTCGCGCCCGGCGAGCGCGACGACGTCGACTTCCGTCGCGATCTCGACCAGCTCTCCGCCGCGAGCCCGCCGCAGGTCGGCGGCGTGAAAGTCGGCCCGGCGCAGCATGCGGGCAGAATCCTCTCCTTCTACCGGGAGGCGCAGCGGCGCTTCGGCATCCGCTGGCAGCTGCTGGCGGCGATCAACTTCGTCGAGAGCGACTTCGGCCGCGCGCGGACGACGGCCAAGGCGGACGCGCAGGGGCCGATGCAGTTCGAGCCCGCGACGTGGCGCGCGTACGGAATGGGCGGCGACGTCTACGACGAGCACGACGCGGTTCTCGCCGCCGCCAACCTGCTCGCGGCCAACGGCGGGCGCACGAACGAGCGCGCGGCGCTCGGGCACTACAACCGCTCGCCGCTCTACTGGGACGCGGTGCTGCACCTCGCGCACCGCATCGCCACCGTGCCGACGGCGTTCCGCGAGTACTACGCGTGGAAGCTCTATCTGCGGAAGCGCTAGTCGACGTTCGCGTGACGCGACTTGGACGCCTAACCTCGGTGCCAGGACGGCGGCCGCTTCTCGAGGAACGCCTTTAGACCCTCCTGGCCCTCGTCGCTGGCGCGGCGATCGGCGATCCAGCGCGCGGTCTCCGGGCCGGAAGGGCGTTCGCGAATCAGCCGCTTCGCCCAGCGCACCGCCTGCGGGCCGGCGGAGAGAAGCTCGTCCACGACGCGGTCGACTGCGGCGTCGAGATCGTCCACCACCTCGTGCACGAGCCCGATCCGCAGCGCCGTCTCTGCGTCGAACCGCTCGCCGGTGAGGAAGTAGCGCCGTGCCGCGCCCGGGCCGATCTTCGCGAGGGCGAACGGTGAGATCACCGCGGGGATGATCCCGAGCTTCACCTCGGTGAACGCGAAGACGGCATCGTGCGCTGCGATCGCGATGTCGGCCGCCGCGACGAGCCCGGCGCCGCCGCCGAGCGCGTACCCCTGCACACGGGCGACCACCGGGGCGGGGCAGCCGTCGATCGCCTCGAGCATCAGGCGCAACGCGTGTGCGTCGGCGGTGTTCTCCTCGTGCGACAGATCGATCGACGACCGCATCCAGTCGATGTCTGCGCCCGCCGAGAAGCTCTTGCCCTCGCCGGCGAGCACGATCGCGCGCGCACGCCCGACGTCGACGAACGCCTCCGCGAGCTCGCGGATCAGCGCCGCGTCGAACGCGTTGTGCCGGTCGGGGCGCGCCAGGGTGACCCGCAGGAGATCGCCGTCGCGCTCGACTCGGAGGTTCGCCACCGCGAAAGAGCATAGATTTCCTCGATGCTGCACGGAGCGATCGCCGCCGCGCTCACGCCGCTCATGGGCGGTGGGACGGCCGTCGACGAGGACGCGATCCCGCCGTACGTCGACTTCCTGGCCTCGCACGGGCTCGACGGCATCCTCGCGCTCGGCACCACGGGCGAGGGCGTCCTCTTCGACCTCGACGAGCGGCGACGCATCGCGGAGCTCTTCATGGAGGCCGCCGGTCCACGCCTTCAGGTCGCAGTCCACTGCGGCGCGCAGTCGACGGCCGACACGACGACGCTCGCCGAGCACGCGGCGCTGGTCGGCGCCGACGCGGTCGCAGTCATCGCGCCCCCGTACTTCGCCTTCGACCCAGAGGAGCTCTTCCGGCACTTCGCCGCGGCCGCGGCGGCGTGCGACCCGCTGCCGTTCTACATCTACGAGTTCGCCGCGCGCAGCGGGTACGCCGTTCCGCTCGAGGTGATCGCACGCGTGCGGGACGAGGCATCGAATCTCGCAGGTCTCAAGGTCTCCGATTCCCCGTGGGAGAAGTTCGAGCCGTACCTCCTCGACGGGCTCGACATCTTCGTCGGCCCGGAGGCCCTCATTCCACAGGGCATCGCCGCCGGTGCAGTCGGTGCGGTCTCGGGGCTCGCCGGGAGCTTCCCCGATGCCGTCGTGCCGCTCGTGCGCGATCCGTCGCCCGAAGCGGGAGAGCGTGTCGGCGCATTGCGCGCGTCGTTGCAGCGCCTCCCGTTCCACGCTGCGTCGAAGATGGTGCTCGGGCTGCGCGGCGTTCCCGTGCGCGGCGCGGTTCGCCGGCCGCTGCGCGGCCTGACTGTCGAAGAGCAGGCCGAGGTCGAACGCATCGTCGGCGAATGGCTCGCATAGTCGTCGCCGGTTCGGGCGCAATCGGCGCGAGCGTCGCGTACAACCTCGCGCTGCTCGGCGCCGACGACGTGGTCGTCGCCGAGCGCGGCGAGCTGTGCAGCGGGTCGACCTCGCGCGCGATGGGCGGCGTGCGGCAACAGTTCTCGACCGCAGCGGAGGTCGTGCTCGCGCGCGAGAGCATTGCGTTCCTCGCGTCGCTCGGCCCGCGCTTCTTCCGGCAGGTCGGCTACCTCTTCGTCGCGACGACCGAGGAAGGGCTCGCGGGGCTCGAGGAGCGGCGGCTGCTCCAGAACGAGCTCGGCGTTCCCGTCGAGCGCGTCGACGCGTCGCGCGTGCAGGGGCTCGCGACGGAAGACGTGTTGGGCGCGACCTGTTGCTGGGGCGACGGGGTCGCGGATCCGGGCGGCGTCGCGCGCGAAGTGCTGCGCCGTGCCGCCGAGCTCGGTGTCGAGGTGCGAGAGCACGTGCCCGCGGAGGAGATCGACCGCGACGTGCTCGTGATCGCCTGCGGGCCGTGGTCGCCCGAGCTTGCAGCCACCGTCGGCGTCGAGCTGCCGATCCGTCCGCTTTGCCGCCAGCTCCTCGAGACGTCGGCCCTCGCCGAGCTACCGGACGACCTGCCGATGGTGATCGAGGTCGAGACCGGCTTTCACTTCCGTCGCCGTGGCGACCGGCTGCTGCTCGCGATGGGCGATCCAGAGCCGCGCTGGACGTTCGAGACGACCGTGGACGAGTCGCTCGTGCCGGACCGGCTCGAGCGGCTCGTGCACCGCTACCCGCGCGCGGCCGGAGCAACCATCGAGCGCTCCTGGGCGGGCCTCTACGACATGACGCCTGATGCACACCCGATCGTCGGGCGCGTCGCGGAAGGCGTCTACGCAGCGTGTGGATTCTCAGGACACGGGTTCATGCAGTCGCCCGCGGTCGGACGCGCCCTCGCCGAGCAGATTGTAGGCACGGAGCCGTCAGTCGACCTGAGCCCGTACGCGCTGGAGCGCTTCGAGCATGGCGCGACCTTCCCCGAGCGACTCGTGCTCTAGGCGCGGCCAAGCAAGCAGCGCCGCAAGCGCGACGACCGCGAGGTCGCGCGTGAGCAGGAGCCACGATTCACGCTGCGCGAGCCCCTGTGCGAGCGACCAGTAGTGCTGCGGGAACCACAACTGCGTCAGGACGAGCGCCGCGATGAGGAGCGAGCTCGCCGCAATGCCCCGCCGCCCGCGCACGAGCGGCACGAACGGCACGAGCCAGATCACGAACTGCGGCGAGAAGACCTTGCCGAACGCGAGCGTCGCCGCGACCGCGGCCGCGGCATAGACGACGAGACGCTCACCGTCCGTGTCTCGTCGCGCGTAGAGCATCAACACCGTGACGAGTGCGAGCGCACCGGCGACCGTCGTCGCGATCTCGGCAGCGTGCGTACCCGTGCCCTCGAGGTTCTGCGAGCCGTAGCTCGTCACGACGTGAAGGCTCGTGCCTGCGATGTGGTGAAGCGCGACGAGCACGGCGCCGCCGAGGCTCTCGAGCTGCAACGGACGCGAGATCTGCGCGTGGAAGCTCGCCCGCAAGCCTGCGGGCGAGAGCACGGCGAACGGAAGGAAGATCGCCGCGTCGACGAGTACCAGCCCGGCAGCCCACGCGACCGCGGCTCGCGGCCCGCGCGTGCGCCACACATGCACGACGACGAGCGGCGCGAGCACCAGCGGCCAGAGCTTGGCCGCGATCGCGGCGCCGAGCGCGAGCGCAGCGAGCACGAGCCGCTCGTGCAGGAGCGCCGCCAACGCGAGCACCGCGAGCGATGCCGGCCAGAGGTCGAAGCGTGACAGCACGACCGAGCCGACGAGCAACGGCGAGATCGCGACGAGCCCGAGCGCTGCGGCCGTGCGCGCCGTGCCGGCGCCGAGCGCGCGCAGCGTCAGTGCCGTGCCGACGATCGCGACGCAGCCGCACAGCGCCATGAGCCGGTCGAACCAGCGGTCGTATGCGTCCCGGTCACCCTCGTGACCGAGCGACGGCAGGACGAAGACCGGCAGTGCGCCGGGCGGGTACTCGAGCCGGAAGTCGCGATACGGGACCTGCCCATGCGCCATCGCGTCGCCGTACTGCTCGTAGAGGCCCGTGTCGGTGATCTGCGCGCGCGCGAGCGTGCCGTGGTGGAGCAGCGACCAGGAGACGAGAAACAGGCCTGCCGCGGCAACGATCAGCGCAGCTGAGCCCGCACGGCTCATTACATCCGGAAGATGCCGAAGGTCGTCTCGGGAATCGGCGCATTCAGCGCGGCCGCGATCCCGAGCGCGAGCACGCGACGCGTGTCGAGCGGGTCGATGATCCCGTCGTCCCAGAGGCGCGCCGTCGAGTAGTACGGGTTGCCCTCGAGCTCGTACTTCTCCCGGATCGCATCCTCGTCGACGTCGCCGACCATCGACAGCACTGTCGCCGCCTGCTCGCCGCCCATCACCGAGATGCGCGAGTTCGGCCACATCCACAGCTGGCGCGGCTCGAAGGCCCGTCCGCACATGGCGTAGTTGCCGGCGCCGAACGAGCCGCCGGTGACAACCGTGAATTTCGGCACGCGCGCATTCGCCACCGCCATGACGAGCTTTGCGCCGTCTCGCGCGATGCCACCGGCCTCGTACTCGGTGCCGACCATGAAGCCCGTGATGTTCTGGAGGAAGACGAGGGGGACGCGACGCTTGCAGCAGAGCTCGATGAAGTGCGCGCCCTTCTGCGACGACTGCGCGAAGAGGACGCCGTTGTTCGCGACGATCCCGACCGGAAAGCCCTCGATGTGCGCGAAGCCGGTGACGAGTGTCTCGCCGTAGAGCTGCTTGAACTCGTGGAAGCGCGAGCCGTCGACGATGCGCGCGATCAGCTCGCGCGCGTCGGTCTGGTGCTTGAAGTCTTCGGGAATGAGCCCGTACAGCTCGGCCGGATCGAGCGCCGGTGGCTCCGGCTCGGCGACGTCCCACGGCGGCGCGGGCGGGCGCACGTGCAGGTTGCGCACGATGCCGCGCGCGAGCGCGAGCGCGTGCTCGTCGGACGCCGCGTAGTAGTCGGCGACACCGGAGCGGCGAGCGTGCACGTCTGCGCCGCCCAGCTCCTCGGCGGTGACGTCCTGCCCGGTCGCAGCCTTCACGAGCGGCGGCCCGCCGATGAAGATCGTGCCGGTGCCGCGCACGATCACGGTCTCGTCGCTCATCGCGGGCACGTACGCACCGCCGGCGGTGCACGAGCCCATCACGACTGCGATCTGCGCAATGCCCTGCGCCGACATCTGCGCCTGGTTGAAGAAGATCCGGCCGAAGTGCTCGCGGTCGGGAAATACGTCAGCCTGCAGCGGCAGAAAGGCCCCACCCGAGTCGACGAGGTACAGGCACGGCAGCGCATTCTGCGCCGCCACCTCCTGTGCGCGCAGGTGCTTCTTCACCGTGAGCGGGAAGTAAGAACCGCCCTTGACGGTCGCGTCGTTGGCGACGATCACGCACTCGCGCCCCTCGACGACCCCGATGCCGGTGACGATGCCGGCGCTCGGCGCCTGCCCGTCGTAGAGGCCGTTGGCGGCGAGCGCGTTCAGCTCGAGAAACGCCGTATCGGGGTCGACCAGCCGGTCGATCCGCTCACGCGCCGTCAGCTTCC
>Ga0265319_1001468_pt1 | contig 14113 bp, 14 predicted proteins | sample 4824metaG_FD_192443 | JGI IMG/M metagenome (GOLD analysis project Ga0265319, IMG submission 192443) | Rhizosphere microbial communities from Carex aquatilis grown in University of Washington, Seatle, WA, United States - 4-8-24 metaG | ecosystem: Host-associated > Plants > Roots > Rhizosphere >...
CCCGGCGACTGGCTGCAGGGCCTGCTCGGCGGCGTGACGGCGATCGAGGCGCGGCGATAGAGCCGAAGACCCCATGGGGGCCCGCCTCCGGCACCCCTAGCCGGGGTGCCGCGCGCTGCGGCGCTCGGTCGCTTCGGTGACGATCCGCACGACCTCGTCGGCCTCGTCCACGACCGCCATCAGGTCGATGTCGGCGGCGGAGATCTTGCCCTCGCCGAGCACCTGCTCGCGCAGCCAGCCGACCAGCGGCGTCCAGTAGGAGCTGCCGACGAGCACGAGCGGGAAGCCGCGGATCTTGCGCGTCTGGATCAGCGTGAGCGCCTCGAACAGCTCGTCGAGCGTCCCGAAGCCGCCGGGGAAGACGACGAACGCGGATGCGTAGCGGACGAACATGACCTTGCGCGTGAAGAAGTAGTGGAAGCGCAGCGGCCGGTCGATGTACGGGTTCTCCGGCTCCTGGAAGGGCAGGTCGATCGCGAGCCCGATGGACAGCGCCCCGACCTCGCGCGCGCCCTGGTTGGCCGCCGCCATGATGCCGCTGCCGCCGCCCGTGATGACCGCGTAGCCGGCGAGCCCCAGCCGGCGCGCGACCTCGACCGCGTGGTGGTACTCGGGGTCGTCGGGGTGTGTGCGCGCGGAGCCGAAGACGGTCACGCCGTGGTGCACGTCGGCGAGCGCCGCGAAGCCGGCTTCCAGCTCGCGCCGCATGCGCTGGATCCGCATCGGGTCCGTCGCGGTGAGCGCCGGGCTGTCGAGCAGCTCCTCGTCCGGCGTGCGCGGCGTCTCCTCGTCCGGCTGAAGGTCCTGGGCGTCGGTCACGCGCCGAGTATCTCAGCCCGACGCGGTCTGCTCGAAGGCTCGCGCGCGGTAGTCGAGGCGATGATCCCGCCCCGCGAGGATGAGCGGATCGCCGCACATCTCGATCAGGCGCGAGTAGTTGCGCGGCAGGATGCTGCGCGAGAGGCGCCGCGGATCGATCGGCGCATCGTCGTCGTCCGACGCGGTCAGGTCGCAGGTGAAGATGATCGAGCGCTGGTTCTCGTAGCGGCCGTTGACGATGTTGTAGAGCTGCTCGAGCACCCAGTCGGTCTGCCGCGCGACAGCGAGGTCGTCGACGAACAGCAGCTCGACCGACGTGAGCTGGTCGATCAGGCTCAGGGTGGCGCCGGACTCGTCGGACCCGTACGTGCCGCGAATCTCGTCCATCAGCCGCGGCCCCGTGTAGATCGCGACCGAGCGCCCCGCCGCGAGCGCGCTCTGCGCGGCGAGGTAGGCGAGGTGGCTCTTCCCCGTTCCCGGACCTCCGAGGAACCACAGCCCCTCGCCGCCGTCGAGCATCTCGTCGATGCGATCGCAGTAGCGGCGCACGACGCGCACCACCTCGGGCGCCTCGCGCGCGATCGACGGTACGGGCTCGCGCTCGAAGCTGAGGTTCGCGAAGCGGTCGGGCACGCTGCGCGAGAGCCGGCGGGCGCGCTTGCGCGCCACCTGCTCGGGCCAGCAGCGGCAGCGGAAGGTCGTGTTCGCCGCCAGGTCGACGACCATGCCGCTGCCGTCGCAGAGGCTGTACGGGCACTGGTGCTGCGGATCGCCGGCCACGCGCCGAGTCTAGCCCCGCTCGATGTCGCCCAGGCGTGCGACGTTCGCGACGTCGTCCGCGTCGTCGCTCGGTGCGGTCGCGAACCACGCGTCGAGGATCTCGTCGAGCTGCGCGGCGCTCGTCGTGCGCAGGCTCAGCGCGAGCACGTTCGCGTCGTTCCAGCGGCGCGCGCCGGCGGCCGTCTCGGCGTCGGCGCAGAGCGCCGCGCGGACGCCGCGCACCTTGTTCGCGGCGATCGACGCGCCCGTGCCGGTCCAGCAGCAGACGATCGCCTGCTCGGCGCGCCCCTCGGCGACGTCGCGCGCCGCCTGCTCGCTCGCCCACGCCCAGTCGCTGCGCTCCCCGGGCGCGAGGACGCCGTGCTCGAGCGGCGCATGCCCGCGCGCGCGGAGCGCCTCCGGGACGAGGTCCGCGACCCCGGTCAGCTCGTCGGCTGCGACGGCGATGCGCATCGCTCGCAGTATGAAGAAGCGTGGCGCGGGGGTCCCCCAACCCCCGCGCCCGTCCCCCAAGCTCGAAATCCGGGTGGCTCGCTACCTGGCCGCCGTCGTCGGCGGCTGGAACCCGGCGAGGAAGATCTCGGCCGCGCGGCGGTTGCCGCCGATGCGCAGCCCGCCGACGTTGTGCGCCGGCCCGAGCGCCTGCGCCCATGCGCCCGACGTGCCTTTGACGACGCTGTCGGCGTGCTCGGCCGGCCGGTGCACGACGGTCGCCGCGCCGCCGGCCATGCGCAGCGTGTAGAGGTCGAGAGCGACGCCCTGCTCGTCCTCGACGATCAACTCGACCTCCGCGGTCGCGTCGTGCGGCGGGGCGACGACGCAGCCGGCGAGGCGGAACATCGCCGTCACGTCGACCCACTCGTCCGGCTGTGGCGCGGACCACGCCCAGCGCAGCGCCCACTGCACCATCGGTGCGAGGATCGCGAGCATGTCGCGGCCGGCGTCGGTGAGCTCAAATTCGACGCGCGGCGGCACCTCGGCGTAGCGGTGGCGCACGACCAGCCCCTCGGACGTCATGCGGTTGAGGCGCTGCTCGAGCGCGCCGGTCGACATCCCCGGGAAGGCGCGTTGCAGCTCCGACAGGCGCAGCGCGCCGAAGGCCAGCTCGCGGGCGATCAGCAGGATCCAGCGGTCTACGACGATGCCGAGCGCTCGCGCGTCGGGCGACCACTGTCGCCGCCGTCGAATTCCGGACACGTCGGATCGAGCCACCACTGGTCCCCTCTCTCGGCTCCCCGGCGACGCTGTCAGCGGCGCCTGCCCACGACACCGCGCTCGGCCTCGCTCGTATTCCCAGACGAGGACCGCAGCACGCCAGGTCTCAATGGGAAACTACCATGACTCCTGCGGCGCTGTCCACCCAGTTGCGCGTCGCACGCAGAACGTGAAACTGCAATTACATGCTCGCATCGAGCTGATCAGAGTGCCGTTATTGCTCAAGGCTTCCTTCGCGTTCAAGATAGCGGGCTGCCACACCGCCGGGCGATTGAGTACCGTAAACGCCCGCGTCTTCGTCGACGCGGGTCGAGCATGCACACGCCACCGGCATCGAACGGTTCGTTCGCCGCGCACGACGGCGCATCCCGTCTCCCGGGCGCTCCGGCGCGGCGGACGCAGCGCGACCGCCTGCTCGACGGCATGGCGCAGACGGTCACGCGACGCGGCTATGCCGCGACGCCCGTGGCCGAGGTGCTGAAGGCCGCCGGCGTCTCGCGCCGCACCTTCTACGAGCAGTTCGCCGACAAGGAAGACTGCTTCCTCGCCGCCTACGACGCGATCGCCGCGCTCTGCACCGAACGGCTCCTCGCCGGGTATCACGCCGGCGGCGACTGGGAGGACGGCATCGCGGGCGCCTACGACGCGCTGCTGGGAACGCTGGCGGCCGAGCCCGACTACGCGCATCTCGGCGTCGTCGGCGTGCTCGCGGCCGGTCCGCGCGCGCTCGCGCGCCGCGAGGCGACGCTGCGCCGCTTCGCCCGCTTCATCGACTTCACGCGCGAGCGGGCCGAGGAGGCGGTCAGGCCGCCCGCGCTGGTGGGACAGGCGATCGTCGGCGGGATCCACGAGCTGGTCCACTCGCAGATCGTGCGGGGCGAGACCGCGCGGCTGCCCGAGCTGACGCCGGAGCTCCAGCATTACACCTTCATGTTGCTCGGTCTGCGGCGCGGGCCGCGCTGATCTGAACGCCCGCGATCGCCCGTGGCAACGGGCGATCCGTGTGTAAGCTGCCGCCTCCGTGGACGAGGAGGACGAGTTCGACTGGCTGCTGGCGCCGCTCCCGAGCGGGCGCCATGGGCTCTCCCGCGAGCACGTGGAGCGCTCGCAGCGGCTGCGGCTGCTGAGCGCGGCGGTCGCCGTCGCGGGGACCGACGGCTACGCGGCGATGACCGTCAGCGCGGTGCTCGCCCGCGCGAACGTCTCGCGCAAGACCTTCTACGAGCAGTTCGCCGATCGCGAGCACTGCTTCCTGGCCGCCTACGAGCACGTCGCCGAGCGCGCGCTGACGGGCGTGCGGACCGCCTTCGCAATCGAGGCGCCGTGGCCCGAGCGGCTGCGCGCCGCGCTGGGCTGGGGACTGCGCGCGCTGGCGGCGCACGAGGCGGAGGCGCGCGTCGTGTTCGTCGAGGTCCTCGCCGCGGGGCCGCGCGCGCTCGAGCTGCGCGACCGCACGCTGCGCGAGCTGACGCCGCTGTTTGCCCCCGGCTTCGACGCCGCGCGCGCCGGCGCCGCGATCCCGTCGTCGATGCCGCAGGCGATCGCCGGCGCGTTCTGCGAGCTGATCGGGACGGAGATCCGGCACGGCGCCGCGGCGCGGCTGCCGCTGCTGCTGCCGGACCTGCTGTTCTGCGCGCTCGCGCCGTTCCTCGGCCCGGTGGCCGCGTCGGACGCGCTCTCGACCGCGCCGGTCCGCAGCATGCGGCGGCAGGTCACGGCCAGCACCCGGTAGCGCACGCGGTTGCGCAGCCCCGGCGAACCGGGTACATGGTCTCCATGACCATGGCGACGAAGCTCGCGCTCGGTTTGCTGCTGCTCGGCTCGGCCGGCTACGCCTACCTCGGCCCGCCTCCGCGCAGGCGCGTCGGATTCGCGGTGCGGAGCACGCTGCTGACGAGCGGCCTCGCGGGCTATCTCGCCGCCGCCACCGCGATCGCGGCCGGCGCGGTCGTCGTCGGGGTGCTCGTGCTCGCGCTCGCCGGCGGGCTCGTCTGCGCCGCCGGCTGGCTCGGCCGCGGCGAGGCCCCGCCGGGCGACGACGACGGCAGCGACGGGGGCGGCGGAGGCGGAGGCCGCAGACCCAAGCCGCCGCCGACCGACTGGGACGCCTTCGAGCGCGCGTTCCGCCGCTACGCGCGCGAGCGGGAACGGCAGCGCGTGTAACGTCGCCGGAAGGTCGCCGCTTGCGGTGACCGGACGGCGAAACCCAGGATGTCGCCGCTTGCGGTGACCGAACGGCGAAACTATGCGCGCTGTGCGCGCACCAGTTCCAGGAAGCGCGCGTGCAGGCGCGTCTCGCGGCTCAGCTCGGGGTGGAAGGCGATCGCGAGGCGGTCGCCCTCCAGGACCGCGACGGGATGCCCGTCGACGGCCGCCAGCACCTCCACCCCCTCCCCGTGCTCGGCCACCCACGGCGCGCGGATGAAGATGGCGCGCACGGGCGGGCCGTCGATCCCGGCGATGTCGAGGTCGGCCTCGAACGAGCGCACCTGGCGCCCGAACGCGTTGCGCTCGGCGCGCAGGTCCATCAGCCCGAGGTGGTCGCGGTCGAGCATGATCAGCCCGGCGCAGGTGCCGAACAGCGGCGTGCCGCGCGCGGCCAGCTCGCGCAGCGGCTCGGCGAGTCGCTCGCGTTCGATCCCGAGCGTCATCGTCGTCGACTCGCCGCCGGGGATCACGAGCCCGTCGAGCCCGTCGAGGTTGGCCGGGACGCGCACCTCGCGCGGCTCGGCGCCGAGCTCGCGCAGCACGCGCGCGTGCGCGGCGAAGTCGCCCTGGAGGGCGAGGATGCCGACGACCGGCGCGTCCACGCCGCGGCCTACCAGCCGCGTTGGGCGAGCAGCTGCTCGGACTCGAGCTTGGAGGACTCGAGGCTGACCATCGCGGTGCCGAGGCCGGTGGAAGCCGCGGCGACCCGCTCGGGATCGGCGTAGTGCGTCGTGGCCTCGACGATCGCCTTCGCGCGCGACTCGGGATCCTCGCTCTTGAAGATCCCCGAGCCGACGAACACGCCCTCGGCGCCGAGCTGCATCATCAGCGACGCATCGGCGGGCGTGGCGATCCCGCCGGCGCAAAAGAGGACGACCGGCAGCTTGCCGCGCTCGGCCACACCGCGGATCAAATCGAGCGGCGCCTGGTGCTCCTTCGCGGCCGTCGCCAGCTCGGCGTCGTCGAGCCCCTGCAGCCGGCGGATCTGGCCGGTGATCTTGCGCATGTGCGTGACCGCGTTGACGATGTCCCCGGTCCCGGCCTCACCCTTGGAACGGATCATCGCCGCGCCCTCGCCGATGCGCCGCAACGCCTCACCCAAGTTCGTCGCACCACACACGAACGGCACCTTGAAGCCCCACTTGTCGATGTGATTGGCCTCGTCGGCCGGCGTCAGCACCTCGGACTCGTCGACATAGTCGACCTCCAGCGCCTCAAGCACCTGCGCCTCGGCGAAGTGCCCGATCCGCGCCTTCGCCATCACCGGGATCGTGACGGCCTCCTGGATCCCCTTGATCATCTCCGGATCGGACATGCGCGCCACACCGCCGTCACGGCGAATGTCGGCCGGCACACGCTCCAGCGCCATCACCGCGCAAGCGCCCGCGGCCTCCGCGACCCGCGCCTGCTCCGGCGTGACCACATCCATGATCACACCGCCCTTGAGCATCTCCGCCAAGCCGGCCTTGACCGTGAACGTCGCCTCGTCTCGCATCTCAGCTCGCCTCCTGGGGCGCTCGTGAAAGGTCGGCGAACGCCTGGAAGAGCGCCTTCGCCGCGGCGATCCCCGCCGGGAAGGCGCTCGTGAGCATCCGCTCGTTCGGGGCCGTGCGCCTGGCTCTCGGGCAGCGAGAAGCCGGTCAGGATCGTGGGGATCCCGCGCGCGGCGAGCGCCGGCATGATCGGCAGCGTCCCGCCCGCGCGCTGCAGCAGCGGGCGCGTGCCGAGCGCCCGCTCGAAGGCGTCGAGACCGAGGCGGACGGCCGGCGCGTCGATCGGGAAGAGCGACGGCGCGGTCGCCGCGCGCCACTCGACGTCGACGGTCGCGCCGGCGGGAGCGGCCTCCCGCATCAGCCGCTCCGCCGCCGCGCGGATCGCCTCCGGGTCCTGACCGACCGCGAGGCGCATCGAGATGCGCGCCGAGGCCGTCGCCGGCACGATCGACTTGGGCTGCTCGGCCGCGAGCGTGTCAGCGCCGGTCGCCAGCGCGGGCAGCTGGGACAACTCCCCGGCGGCGGGCGGGACGATCCCGGCGCGCAGCGGCTCCGGCAGCACGCCGTCGCGCGGGAGGACCGCGGCGAGCATCGCGTGCAGCGCGTGGACGCCGTTCATCGCCGCGCCGCCGTAGCCGCCTGAGTGCAGGTCGTGGGTGCCGGCGCGCAGGCGCACCTGCCCGATCGCCATGCCGCGCGTGCCGATCGTGAACGCCGGCACGCCGCGCGCGTTCATCGCGGTGTCGAAGATGACGCAGGCGTCGGCGGGCTCGGCGTCGGCGGCGAGGTGCTCGACGACGGAGGTGCCGAGCGTCTCCTCCTCCCCGTCGGCCAGGAAGCGCAGGTTGACCGGCAGCTCGCCGGCCGCGGCCAGCTCGGCCGCCGCCTTCATCAGCAGGTAGAAGTTGCCCTTGTCGTCGGCGACGCCGCGCGCGGAGGCCCACTCGCCGCGCACCTCCAGCTCGAACGGGTCGCTCTCCCACAGCTCGAGCGGCTCGACGTCCTGCACGTCGAAGTGGCCGTAGCAGAGCACCATCGGCGCGTGCGCGGCGTCGCGCGAGGCGGCCAGGTGGGCGACGACGAGCGGCTGCCCGTTCCAGTCGAGCAGCTCGCTGCTCGCGCCGGCGCGGTGCAGGAAGTCGCAGATCCACTGCCCGGCCGCGCGCACGTCGCCCGCCCGCGCGGGATCGGAGCTGACCGACGGGATGCGGATCAGCTCCGCCAGCTCGGCGAGCCAGGACTCCGTGACGGCCTCTCCCATGTGGCGCTCAGCTCCGCGCGGGGAAGGGCTGTCCGGCGATCGACTCGAGCCACCCGATCAGCGCGCCCGTCGGGGCGCCCGTGATGCCGGCCGGCGCCCAGGCGGGCTTCGCCGCGCCGCGCCACTCGGCGGTCGCGTCGATGTCGAGGTGCGCCCAGCGCTCGCCCGCGACGAAGTCCTCGAGGAACAGCGCCGCGACGATCCCGCCAACGCCGTAGGGCCCGGCGTCGTCGCCGTTGGAGCGATCGGCGACGTCGGAGCTCATGAAGCGCCGGTAGGAGCGCAGCAGCGGCATCTCCCAGCCGGGATCGCCGGCGCGCCGGCCAGCCTCCAGCAGCCCGTCGAGCAGCGCGCGGTCGTTGCCGAAGATGCCCCAGCGCTCGGCCCCCAGCGACATGCTGCCGGTGAGCGTGGCGACGTCGACGATCGCGTCGAAGCCGCCGCCGCGCACGTAGGCGAGCGCGTCGGCGAGCACGAGCCGGCCCTCGGAGTCGGGGCTGATGACCTCGGTGGTCGAGCCGTCGAGGTGGCAGATCACGTCGCTGGGCCGGTAGGCGGTGCCGCTCGGCATGTTCTCGGCGAACGGGACGACGGTCACGAGGTTGACGGCGAGGCCGAGCTGCGCGGCCGCCCACGTCGCGGCGATCGCGACGGCGCCGCCGGTCATGTCGGCCTTCATCTCGACCATGCGGTTCAGCGGCTTGAGGTCGAGGCCGCCGCTGTCGAAGGTGATGCCCTTGCCGACGAGCGCGATCCGCGGACCGGTGCCGCCCTCGTAGCGCAGCTCGACCATGCAGGGCTCGTTCGCGCTGCCGGCGCCGACCGCGAGGATCGCCTCGAGCCCGGCTGCGTGGAGGTCGTCCTTGCTCCAGATGCGGCAGCTCACGCCGGCCTGCTCGGCGAGTCGCGCCGCCTGCGCCGCGAGCGCGGCGGGCGTGGCGTGGTTGGCCGGCATCGTCGCCAGCGTGCGGACGATGTCGGCCGCGCCGACCCGCACGCCGTTCTCGAGCCCTGCCGGGAGCGCGGCGTCGTCGCGCTCGCACAGCAGCAGGACCTCGCGGAGCGCGGCGTCGCCGCCGTCCGCTCCGTCGCGCGTGAACTCCGCGAAGCGATAGGCGCCCCAGGCGAGACCGTCCGCGACGGCGGCGATCGCGTCGCGGCTCTCGCCGCCGAGCTGATGCAGCGTCGTCGCGAGCCGCGGGGCGTTGCGGCAGGCGCGGCCGGCCGCCGCCGCCGCATGGCGCAGCGCCTCGTTGTCGACGCGGTCGAGCTCGATCGCGACGAGCGCGACGCCGCCGAGCGCACCGGCGCGCGGCGCGGGCAGGCGGATCACCGTGCCGGGCGACGCGCCCTGCGCCGAGACGGAGAGCGCGTGCTCGAGGTCGAGCCCGAGCCGCTCGAGCGCCGCGGCGGCGCCCGGGCCGAGCGTCCCGGCGGGGTCGAACGGCACGAGCAGGACGTCGGCCTCGACGCCGGCCGCGCCCGCGGACGCGACGGCGAACTCCAGCGGCGGTTGCTTGGGCACGCGAGCCTCCATCAGTCGAACGAGTAGCCGACGGCGCTGTGCGCGCTCGCGAGCGCCTCGACCTCGCGCGGGACGTCCGCGTCGCCGGCCTCCGCGCGCAGCACGAGGTCGACGATCCGCTCCATCTCGGCGGCGCCCATCCCGAGCCGCGTGAGCTGGGCGACCGACATCCGCACGCCGCTGGCGGCGATGTCGCTCTTGGCCTCGCCGAAGATGTTCGTGTACGCCATCAGGATGCCGGCGTCGCTGCCGCGCGTGGCGAGCTGCTGGGCGCGCGGCTCGCCGAAGTCGGCGATCACCTGATGCGTCTGGGTGAAGCCGCGCTCCGCGCCGACGACGCGGATCCCGCGCGCGACGAGCGCCTCCCCGAGCGCGCGGCCGTTGTCGAGCACCGCCTGCGCGTAGTCGTGGCCGAACGCCACCATCTCGGCGAGCGAGATCGCCGCGGCGGCGAACTTGTTCTGGTCGCGCGTCTGCAGGAAGCCGGGCCACACCGCGCGCTCGATCGCGGCTGCGACCTCCTGCTCGCGCGAGACGATCAGGCCGCCGACCGGTCCGCCCATGATCTTGTGGGTGCCGGTGACGAGCACGTCGGCGCCCTCGGCGAGCGGATCGTTGAACGTGCGCGCGTAGACGAACGGCCCGACGTGGGCGGCGTCGAAGATGAGGTACGCGCCGACCTCGTCGGCGAGCGCGCGCAGCTCGGCGAGCGGATAGCTGAAGAGGACCTTCGTGCCGCCGACGACGATCGCCCGCGGACGCTCGCGGCGGATCGTCCTGGCCGCGCCGTCGAGGTCGATGCCGAACTCGCTCGTCCCCGACAGGTCGACCGTGCGCAGGCCGAGCACGCCCATCACGCCGGCCTGGTGGTAGCTGATGTTCGCGCCCGCCGACATGCTCTGCACGGCGACGAGGTCGCCCCGCGCGCACAGGCCCTTGAGCACGATCGCCGTCGCCATCGACGTCGAGACCGCGCGCCATTCGACATAGGGGCCGTGGAAGAGCCGCTGGGAGAGCGCGACGACGTCGGCCTCCAGCTCGTCGCACCAGCGCGCGGCCACGGCCGGCCCGGTCGAGAGGTCGCGGTCGCCCGGCAGTCCCTCGAAGACGCGCGAGGCCATGTCGGTGCCGAGCACCGCGCGGGCGGTGCGGCTCATCACGCCGTCGGCGCCGAGCAAGTTCACGTTGCGCAGGCGCCAGGCGTCGTGCTCCTCCACCAGCCGGCGCACACGCGCCGCCAGCGCGGCGGGCTCCGTCGCGGCGACGCGCTCCGCGGCCGTCGCGAACAGCTTGGCGGTCGGCTCCGGCCACACGGGTGCCGGGCTCGCGGTTCCGATGTCAGCGGTCATGCGACAACCTTGGCGTACGCCCCGCGGGAACGGCAAGTAGATGTGGGACAGGTGCATTAGGCGACGTCATGCGGCACGTCGCCTAGCCGCGCGGGCGGCGCTTGCGCGCCGCCGGGAGAAGCCTGTGCCCAGCTCCATCAGCACCTGCACGATCGTCGCGATGGCGGGCGCGGGGACGCCGGTGTCGAGCGTGACGGCGTGGATCTTGCGGGTGAGGCCGTCGGGCGCGATGCGCGCGAGCACGACGCCGGCCGGCACGTCGCGGGCGGCCAGCTCGGGCACGAGCGCGACGCCGGCGCCGCTGCCGACGAGCTGCAGGACGGTCCCGAAGTCGTCGCCGTCGAACGTCGCGTTCGCGCGAAAGCCGGCGGTCGTCGTGAGCTGCGCGAGCAGCTCGAGCGGGATGCCCGCGTTGACGGCCTCGATCCACAGGTCCGCCGCGAGGTCGCGCAGCGACACGCGCTCCTCGCCGGCGAGGCGATGGTCGGCCGGCAGCGCGACGAGCACGTCCTCGTCGAAGAGGTACTGACGCCGTAGCGCGAGCACCGAGCCGAGCTCGGGCCCGACGTCGTAGTGGTTCGTCACGGCCACGTCGATCTCGCCGCGGCGCAGTGCCTCGAGCGCCGCGCGCGGCTCCATCTGGCGCAGGCAGATCTGCACCTCGGGGTGGTGCGCGTGGAAGCCGCGCAGCGCCTCGGGCATGAGGCCGCTCGACGCCGAGGCGAACGCGGCGATCCGCAGGCGCCCCGTCCGCAGGCCGCGGAAGGCGGCGATCTCGGCCTCCGCCGCGGCGAGGTGCGCGAGCGCGTCGGTCGTGCGCTCGACGAGCAGAGCGCCAGGAGGCGTCAGCGCGATCGGCGGCCCGCGGTCGAGCAGCGCGATGCCCATCTGCATCTCGAGCGTGGCCACCTGCTGGGAGACGGCCGACTGCGTCAGCGACAGCTCGCTCGCCGCCGCCGAGAAGGACTGGAGGCGCGCGACCTCCATCAGCGCGACGAGGCGCTTCAGGACGAGCACGCCTCGCCCCCGAGCGACTCCAGCCATCCGATCAGCATCGCCGTCGGGCTCCCGGTCGGGCCGCGCGGCGCCCATGCCGGCACCGCCATGTCGCGCCACTCCGCCGTCGCCGCGATGTCGAGGTGCGCCCACCGCTCGCCCGCGGCGAAGTCCTCCAGGAACAGCCCGCCGAGCATCGTGGTGACCCGGTAGCTGCCGCTCTCGCTGCTGTTCGAGCGGTCCGCGACCGGCGAGCGCATGAAGCGGCGATAGCTCTGCCACAGCGGCAGCTCCCAGCCGGGATCGCCGGCGCGCGCGCCGGCCTCCAGCAGCTCGGCGACCAGCGCGCGGTCGTTGCCGAGCACCGCCCACAGCTCGATGCCGACCGCGGTCGGGCCCGTCAGCGTCGCGACGTCAACGATCGCGTCGAGGCCGCTGCCGCGCAGATGGGTGAGCGCGTCGGCGAGCACGAGCCGGCCCTCGCCGTCGGGGCTGACGACCTCCGTCGTGGTGCCGTCGAGCTGGCGGATCACGTCGCCGGGCCGGAACGCGGTGCCGCTCGGCATGTTCTCGGCGAACGGGACGAGCGTGACGACGTTCACCGGGAGCCCGAGCTGGGCGGCCGCGCAGGTCGCGGCGATCACGGCCGCCCCGCCGGCCATGTCGTTCTTCATCTCGAGCATGTCAGCCGCGCCCTTGAGGTCGAGGCCGCCCGTGTCGTACGTGATCCCCTTGCCGACGAGCCCGACGCGCGGCCCGCCGCCGCCCTCGTAGCGCAGCTCGACCATGCAGGGCTCGTTCGCGCTGCCGCGGCTGACGGCGAGGATCGCCTCGAAGCCCGCGGCGGCGAGATCCTCCTGGTTCCAGATGCGGCAGCTGACGCCCGCGCCGTTGGCGACGCGCGCGGCCTCGGCCGCGAGCGCGGCGGGGGTGGCGTCGCTCGCGGGGGTTGCGACGAGCGTGCGGACGAGGTCGGAGGCGGCGACGCGCGCGCCGCTGTCGAGCCCGGCCGGCAGCACGACGTCGTCGCGCTCGCACAGCAGGACGACCTCGCGCAGCTCCGCCGCGGGCAGGTCCGTCTTGCGCTTGTAGGCGGTCAGCCGATGGCGGCCCCACGCGAGCCCGTCGGCCACCGCGGCGATCGCGTCACGGCGCTCGCCGCCGAGCCGATGGAGCGTCGTCGCGAGGCGTTCGGCGTTGCGGCACGCGAGGCCGGCCGCGGCGGCGGCGTGCCGCAGCGCGGTGCAGTCGGGCGCGAGCGGCACGCAGACGAGCGCCAGGCCGCCGATCGCGTGGCCGCGCGGGCCGGGGACGCGGATCACGAGGCCCGGCTCGGGATCGCTCGCGGTGCTCGCGAACGCCTGCGCCGCCTCGATGCCGAGCGCGGCGAGCGCCTCCGCGGCGCCCGGGCCGAGCTCCAGCGACGGGGCGAACGGCACGACGAGGACGTCGGCCTGCACCTCGGCGACGGCATGGCTTGCCACGTGGAACTCCAGCGGCGTCTTCGTCATGTCATCCTCCTCGTCGCGCAGGTCGCGCGTCACGATCCTGGAGCGCTGCCGCGACGGCAAGTAGTTTGCGGCGCCGGAGATTAGGCCTGGTCATGACGAGCGCGGGGCGGCACGGCGGTCACGGCGCCTCGCCGGCGAGTGGGAAGTGGCACGCGGCCGCCAGTGCGCCGGCGGTCGCCCGCAGCGGCGGCTCCTCGGCGGCGCAGCGGGCCTGGGCGCGCGGGCAGCGGGTGTGGAAGCGGCAGCCCGACGGCGGCCCGGCCGGGCTCGGCAGGTCGCCGTGCAGGGCCTGGCGGTCGTCGTCGCGGCGGGCCGGGTCGGGCACCGGCACGGACGCCAGCAGCGCGCTCGTGTAGGGGTGCGAGGGGGTGACGTAGAGGTCGTCCGTCGGCCCGATCTCGACGAGCTTGCCGAGGTACATGACGGCGACGCGGTCGCACATGTGGCGCACGACGGACAGGTCGTGCGCGATCAGCACGAGCGTGAGGCCGAGCTGGTCGTGCAGCTCGCGCAGCAGGTTGAGCACCTGCGCCTGCACCGAGACGTCGAGGGCGGAGACCGGCTCGTCGGCGATGATGATCTTCGGCTCGAGCGCGAGCGCGCGGGCGATGGCGATGCGCTGGCGCTGCCCGCCGGAAAACTCGTGCGGGTATTTCTGCATGAACCGCGGCGCGAGGCCGACGGTCTTCATCAGCGCGGCGACGCGCGCGGGGACCTCGGCCGGCGGACACACGCCGTGGACCAGCAGCGGCTCGGCGAGCGTGGCGAACACGGTCATGCGCGGGTTGAGCGACGCGTAGGGGTCCTGGAAAACCATCTGCATGCCGCGGCGTACGGCGAGCAGTTCGGCGGCGGAGCAGGTCGAGAGGTTTTTCCCATTCAGCACGACCGTGCCACCGGTCGCCGGCACGAGCTGCATGATGGTGCGGGCGAGGGTGGATTTGCCGCAGCCGGAC
>Ga0265319_1001470_pt1 | contig 14097 bp, 10 predicted proteins | sample 4824metaG_FD_192443 | JGI IMG/M metagenome (GOLD analysis project Ga0265319, IMG submission 192443) | Rhizosphere microbial communities from Carex aquatilis grown in University of Washington, Seatle, WA, United States - 4-8-24 metaG | ecosystem: Host-associated > Plants > Roots > Rhizosphere >...
AATCAGGCCCGCAAACGCCCAAACCCACGCGAGGTCACCGGTCAAGCGCCAAGGCCCGCACCAAGCCAGTGCCGCCATGACCAGAGCGGCCAGCGTCAGCGCCAGCATCAGGTAATCGTCACCGGCCGCAAACGCCTCAAAGCCGCGAGACCAAGTGTAGAGCAAGGAAAAGAAGCCCAGCAACTCGGCGGCAATGCCGGCACTTTTCAGTGATTCGCCCTTGGCGCAATACTGCAAGGTGCCCGTCGCCACTAGCACCGTGGTGGTAAACGCCGACAGCATTAAGAAAACCGCCCAGGGCGTGGCCTGGTAGGCGGGTTCATACAGCCACATCGCGAAAAGCAGCGATGACCACACGGTCGGCCACGCATTGCGCATCCTGCCAACCATCGCAAAAACCGCCACTCCGACGCCGAGAGCCAAAAATATCCAGGGCAGCGCCGGATTGGTCCAGGCGAAAAGCGCCAGCATCACGCCGCCGGCAGCGGTCAAGTAGCCACTGCTGTTGACACAAACCTTCTCGTCGTCCCTGACGGCGCGGGGCAGTTTCTCGATCCAGGCCCACAGAAGGACCGAGCCCACCGTCCAAGCCGCAAACTTCCACCGCTGCGCGTCCCATGAACCCACGGCCGCGCTCAAATGGCTGGCGTCCCGCAAGGCGATGCCCAAGGAACAGGCCCACACGGCAAACAAGCAGGCCCAGGCCAGACTGGAACCGTGGCGGCGCACCCGCCACGCAAAGATAAAACTTTCCAATAACAACGCGAGCCAGCGAATCCATCCGGTGTATTCGTTGATGAAATAAATGGCCGTCCAGGCACCAGCGGCGGCATAGAGGATTTCATAAATATCCGGCAGGTCCTTCCGGGCGCGATAGATCCATCCGGCCGCGAGGCACACGACCGCCGCCGCGAGGAGATTGTGCGAGTCCCAAGAATCGCCAAACTCCGCCCCACCCCACCAGGAGCCCAAACCATAAAGAATGGTCGCGAACAGCACGATGCCGGTGCGTACGTCGCGGTTGTTCGACTCGGACCAGCCTTTGCCGCCACGCAACTCCGCCACCGTGTCGGTGGCCAGCAGCAAAATGAAAAAGGCCACGGGATAAACGAGCGTAAATCCGGCCCACAAGACTGCCGTTGGATCCTGGTGGCGTCCAACCAGCTCCCATGCACCCTGGAAAAAGCTCTCGAGAGTGAAGCCCATCGCCGCCAGCACGGAGCCGAGGTAACAAATTTGCGCCCCCACGTAACCCGCCGCGAGGGGCCAGACCCACCCGCGCGTGATGCGTAGCGCAGCGGCCACCGCCATCAGCCCCAACGCCGCGCCCAACGTGATCTCCATGCGGTCATTGTGCAGCGCGAAGAAGCACGAAATCATGCCCAAAGCGACCGCCATAGTGGCCACATGCCGCCGATTGCGCTGCCAGGCAATGAACGCAATCAGGCCCACCGCAATATATCGCACCAGCAACCCGGTACCGACGGAATTCAGGTCAATTACCCGCATGGCGGTAATGGCATGAGCGGCAAACGCGGCAAAATAAAATATCGCCAGGCCGCCGGCAAAAACCGCTTCGCCAAACTCGCGCGTCTTGCGCTCCAGCCAAACACCCAATCCGGTCACTCCCGCCGCCAGCCCCACCACTTCTGCGAGCCGGACAGACGGGCTCGAGAATTTGCTGATGTAAATGCCAAAGAAGACCACCGCCACCACAAGAAAGCCAATCCCCAGCCGTGTCGCCCAGCGCGCGCCCAGCCGGATTTCCGCACCGGGGTCCAAGGTTTCCGGGGTGGCGGCACCGGGTGTCGGCAAAGGGATTTCCCTTTTGGTAGCGGCCAGTGGCGGCGGCGCAGTGCCGACGAAACTGGCTGTGGGGATTGGCGTGGGAGCGGGCGCGGGGCGTGGAGGAAGTGGCGGAGGCAGCGAGGCCGAGGCAACCGCTTGCGGCATGGGCTGGGTCAGCGGCACAGGCGCTGCTGCCGGCGGATTGGGCTTAGGGGTAGTCGGCGCGGTTGTCCGCCTGAATTCACGCCAACGCAGTTCCAATCCCTCGAGGCGGGATTCCAAGACCTTGATTTTGTGCTCTGCCGCGCCCGGGCGGCTGAGGGCCACGAACACCAAAATCGGCAAAACGACCAGGTAAAAAATGCCGAGAAGAAAAAGAAAGGCTGCCATGTTCAGGGGGTGTTTATCATGGAACGTGCCAATTTTTGTCGGGGATAATTCTACTCCTTGTCCATCAATGCCTTATAAAATCAAAAATTACTCTGTGTTTTTCAGGCATGACATATTTTGTCCGGTATGCCTAGCACAAAATGACGAACCCCATGGCGAATTTTTGCCATGGATGTCAGGGAGCGAAGGAAGGAAGCTGGAAAATGAAAAGAACGCGGTTGACCAAGTTCCAAGAATTAAGACTCGCCGACGGCCGACCGCCACGAAAAGTCAAACAACAGTTTCCACTCCAGGTGTTGGACGGTGCGGCACAATTGGGCTTCGGAGGTCTTGGGGCCGGCATGAAGTGCTTGTTCGACGCGGCCGAGAAACAGCAAGGGGTCCCATCTGGCCAGTGTCGGCCAGCCCGCGGCCATGGCCGCTTCATTCAAGGCTGGATAAATTGGATGCGGGCCCACGCGCCGAAACCAATAACGGGCATTGCCATAATCCGGCTCCCGACGGTGGAGTATGGCATGCCAGAAACTGCCGGTGGGGGTGGCAATGTCCTGGGAAATGGCGTGCGATTCATCAAAGAAATTGTGCCGCAACCACAGGCCGGCCAGGCAGCAACGCGCCATGGTGACATCGCGCACGGGCAGGCCCGACGCCGCAAAAAGCGATTCCGGCGTCAGGGCGGCGAGCGCCGGGCGGAAAGGTTCGTGGGAGGGGCCGACGTCCAGCGGTGCCGGGGGCAGTCCGTCCAGGAACGCGGCGACGGTCGGGCCATACAAAAGAGGGTCAAGCGGCGGCATGAAAGTTGAATTCACGAAGGAACACCCCGGACAGGCGAAACAGCGGTCAAGCGAGACGTATTAATTCGTGGAGGGAAAAATCACTGCAACGCCACCAGCAAACGCTTGAGTTCGTCGCGCTTGGCCTGGTTCTCCGCCAGTTGCTTGCGCGCGCCGTCAATGACGTTGGCCGGGGCTTTCGAGGTGAAGGCCTCGTTGGCTAATTTCGCCTCGCTGCCCGCGATGATTTTGGTGAGGTTTTCCAGTTCCTTGTTGAGGCGGAGGCTTTCGGCGGCTTTGTCCACCTGAATGGGAAAGGCGACCGAACCCAGGGCCACGGTGAAGGTGGCGGCGGAAGAACTGTGAGAGGGATCGAACAGCGCCGTATTATAATTGATTTCAGGCGAGCCGATAAGACGCTGCAATTTCTCGCGATTGCGCTCGATGACAATCTGATTGGCGGGAGTCGCCTGCACGCTGATGGGCAAATCCCGATTGGCGGCCAAATTGCGCTGGGCCTTGGCCGCGCGCGTCTTCGACACAAAATCCCGCAGGCTCACGGTTTCGGCAATGGCCGTAAAATCGATTTTCAGACCACGTCGTTCAATAGCGGCCTGCAACTCGGCCCCGCGGCCCGTGGGCGTGCTTTGGATAAATGCTGCGTCCGGTCCGTAACCGAGGCCATGCCACAGTTCCTCGGTGATGAACGGCATGAAGGGATGCAGCAGGAGGAGAAACTGGCGCAGGCAGAGGTCTTGGACCGCCAGCACGTGCGCCTTGGCGGATTCATCGGTGACGCGTGCCTTGGCCACCTCCAAATACCAGTCGCAAAAATCGCCCCAGAAAAAAGCGTAAAGATTTTGGGTGGCGAGGTTGAATTCGTAACTGGCGAAATTTCTCGCCACGGCGTCAAGCGTCTCCACCAGGCGGCCCAAAATGGCATGGTCGTCCGCATCGGCGCAAGTGGGCGCGAGGCGGGCAATGATTTCTTCGAGGGTGGAATTGGCGTCGGTGGGTCCCTGCATCTGCCGGAAGCGGGCGGCATTCCACAATTTGTTGCAAAAATTGCGGCCGAGCTCGACGTTGGCTTCGTCGAAGAGGATGTCATTGCCCTTGGGGGCGCTGTTCATGGTGCCAAAGCGCAGGCCGTCGGCGCCGTATTTGTCAATGAGGTCGAGCGGGTCGGGCGAGTTGCCGAGGGTTTTGGACATTTTGCGGCCCTGCTTGTCGCGAATAATCCCGGTGAAATAGACGTTTTTAAAGGGAATGCGCCGGTCAAGGGATTCGCCGGGGCGCATGAATTCAAGGCCCGCGATGATCATCCGCGCCACCCAGAAGAAAATAATGTCCGGGCCGGTGACGAGGTCGGTCGTGGGATACCAGAAATCCAATTCCGCTTTCTGCTTCGTGGTGGCGGCATCCAACGTCTTCTCCTCGGTGCCGGGCCAGCCCAGGGTGGCAAAGGGCCAGAGCCAGGAGGACGCCCAAGTGTCGAGCGAGTCATCCTCCTGTTCCCAGTTTTCGGGGTCGCCGGGTCCATCCACGGAAATGTGTACTTTCTGCGGGTCTTGGTAATCGGCGGGGGTGAGCGTCTCGCGGTCCAGCCCTTTATGGTACCACACGGGAATGCGGTGGCCCCACCAGACCTGGCGCGAAATGCACCAGTCCTGAATTTTGTCGAGCCAGTTGAGGTACACTTTGCTCCAATGGTCGGGCCAAAACTGGATGTGCCCGTCGCGCACGGCGGCCTTGGCTTCTTCAATGCGCGGGTATTTCAAGAACCACTGTTCGGACAGGCGCGGCTCGATCGGGACGTCCGCGCGTTCGGAAAACCCCACGTTGTTCTCATAGGGCTCCTCCTTGATGAGCAGGCCAAGCTCCTTCAGTTTCTCGGCGGCCACTTTGCGCGCTTTGAAACGGTCCATGCCCTTGAATTCCTGACCCGCGAGGTCGTTGAGTTTTCCGGCGGCGTCAATGACTTCAATGATGGGCAGGTTGTGGCGCTGGCCGATTTCAAAGTCCACCTTGTCGTGGGCGGGGGTCACCTTCAGGGCGCCGGAACCGAAATCTTTGTCGGCCGCGGTGTCGAAGATAATGGGAATCTGGGTGCGGGGGAACGGGCGCCACACGTGAGCGCCGCGGAGATGCGCGTAACGCGGGTCTTCCGGATGCACCGCGACGGCCGTATCGCCCATCAGGGTTTCCGGCCGGGTCGTGGCGATTTGAATATATTCGCCGGGGCGCTCCACGATTTCGTAGCGCATGTGGTAGAGCGAACCCTTTTGCGCCTTTGGAATCACTTCCTCGTCCGACAACGCGGTCTGCGATGCCGGGCACCAATTCACCATCCGCTTGCCGCGATAAATAAAGCCGCGCTCGTAAAGCTTGACGAAGGCGGTGAGCACCGCGCGGCTGTAGGCCGGGTCGAGCGTGTGCACGGTCCGGTCCCAATCGCAGGAGCAGCCCAGGCGTTTGAGTTGCTCGATGATGATGCCGCCATGTTTGTCGCGCCAGTCCACCACGCGTTCGAGAAATTTTTCGCGGCCCATTTTCCGCCGGTCGAGGCCCTCTTTGCGCAATTCCTTTTCGACGCGCGATTGGGTGGACAAGCCGGCATGGTCGGTGCCCGGAAGCCAGAGGACGGCCTTGCCCTCCTGGCGGGCGCGGCGGGCGAGGATGTCCTGGATGGAATTGTTGAGCACGTGACCCATGGTGAGGACGCCGGTCACGTTGGGGGGTGGGATTACAATGCAAAAGGGGGTGCGGGAAGGGTCGGCGACGCCCGCGAACGCGCGGGCGTCGAGCCACGCTTGATACCAGCGTTGCTCGACGAGTTTCGGATCGTAGGCCTTGGCGATGTCGGTTCCGGACATGGGTAAAAAGGGAGATTATATCGAAATAATGGACGATGGAAAATGGAAAATGGAAGATATTTTGATGGCATTCCCCCTCTCTTGCAGACCATTGCAATTCGGGGCAATTTGGGATATCTCCTTTAAATGAAGCCCGGAATACGCATCGCAGGTTTGCTCGGCGGGCTCCTTTTCCTGGCCGCCTTTGGGATCTACTGCTTTTCGGGCTGGTCAAAGATTAATTGCTGGACGCGCGAAGTTGACATTGCCAGCGGCCGAATGCGTTACACGCGGTATTGGTTTTACAAAGTTACTGGGCAGCAAATCGACCAAACTTGGATTTCCGAGGCGGTTGGCCCCACCTCTGCGGCGCCGCAATGGCATCTCATGGTCACTCTATCGCCCGGCACGGGAAATTCGCCGAACTACGCTTTTCTGGGCGCGGATGATCAGGTTAGACAATTTGCCCCGGATGGCTTCCTGGGTGGCCGCTTAAACCCGGAGACTCGCAAGCTTTTGGCGAAAAACATCCTGGCGCTCTGGCAGATTGGAGGCGACCGCTTTTTAGCGGAACATTATTTACGCGATGTTGAGGGTAGCTTGCTGGACCTTCGTGAAATGACCACGGATCGTCTGCCGCCTTTGCGGCCTTGGCTGGAAGATCAAGTGTCCAAAGCCTTGGGCAGCAAAACGGATGCTGCGTATGGTGCGAATTTGGAAAGGAAATTGCAGTCATACTTTAGCACTCATGGGCCGGGCTGAGCCAGGCCCTTTCTGCGGGAAAATGGAACGATAACCGGTCTTGCCAAAAGTACGATTTCGGACATCAAGGAAACCATGGGTCCAGCCTCGGCCAAAATTACGCTGGATAATCCGCGCCTGCCGCAATTGCTGGCGGTGGAAGTCAACGCCCTGGCCGACACCGGCGCGCTGTTTCTGTGCCTGCCGCCGCATGTGGCCAACCAGTTGGAACTGGTCGAGACATCCAAAAAGGAGGTCACGACCGCTGATGGAATACGTGCTTTGTATCCCAACATGGGCCCGGTAAGGGTGCGATTGGCGAATCGCGAATGTTATGTCGGGGCCGTGATTCTGGGTGATGAAGTGCTTTTGGGTGCCGTGCCAATGGAGGACATGGATCTGGTAGTCGGGCCGTCACAGCGCAAAGTCATCCCCAACCCGCTCAACCCAAATTTTGCGGCCGGTTCGGCCAAAGCGGCCGGAACAAGTAGATAGTCATACCCCGGAAAACGCAAAGAACGCAAAAAAGAGGTGGTGGCTTAGTTTGCTCTTAGAAACCCACGAAATGGCTCAGAACCCCTCATGGGCGTGCAGGGAAGAGCAAATTAAGCTCATTGGTCATGGTCTGAGGTGAGGTTGCCAAGCATACCATTTGCCATTGATTTTAACGAAGGTGACTTCAGCGTTCGTGTCGGGATTTATTCCACCTCCAAACATTACAAATGCATAGGTTGCTTCGTCACCAGCATCGTTATAGGTCGGCGTCAGTGCTTCGAGGGCCTCGTAAGACTCCGCTGCCGCCTCATTAAGCCGCTGCAACGTTGGGTCGCCTTGGGCTTGCTGCTGTAGGGCTTGCAACCGTTGCATCTGTGCGGAATTAACTCTTCCGGGTTCGGTGTAAGTTTGCAGGATCCCTGCTTTATCGCCAGCCCGTAGCAAACGCGCGATGTCTGGAATGGCGGTTTTTAAATCTACTTGGGGGTCGGCTTTGGTGTCTGGCGTGGGCGTGGCAATAGGTTTGCCCGCGACACTTGGCGTAGGGCTTGGCTGCGGTGAGGTCGGCGCAAGCTGGTTGGGCGCCTTGGGCATGGAAGCCATAGGCACTTCGGTAGATTCTCCACGCGCATCCTCCTTTTGTCGAGCAAACCACCAAATGCCGAGGCACCCAATGGCGCCCAGAATCGTAATCAAAATGAAATTTTTAGGCTTCATGCCGCCGCTTCTACACCCTTTTGGCTTAGGTGCGCAATGACTTCTTCCGCTTCCCAGACATGGCAGGCGACTCCCGCTTCCATGGCCGGGCTGAAGTGCAGGTATGCTTGAAATCGGGGTTGCCTGAAATCAGGGCAGCCTATGCGCCCATACATAAATGGAAGATTATGAAGGGAGGCAAGGCACAGGGAGGATTTGGGATTAATGGGAGATATGGGAGGTATGCGAGGAATTGCGGGACTGGAAGATTTGTGGCCGCTGCCACGGCGGGAAGGCTTCCGGAATTTACTTTTTTTCCAACGGTTGATCGGCCCCACGCACCAACCGCGCGACCAACACGGCGCCGGCGGCGAACAGCACAAGGCTGTAGGCAAAGGCCACGCGCACGCCAAAGGCGCTCCACAAGGCGCCGACGGCCACGCTCGAAATAAAATCCCCCACCCCGTTGACGGTGGCCAGCACGCCAAAGGCCATGCCGTGGTGCGATTCGTCCACCAATTCGGCGCAGAAGGAATCTTCGAGCGTCTCGTTCATGGCGACGTGGATGCCACCGCAAATGAAAATGCCCGCCAACGACCACAATCCCGCCGGCAAGAGCATAATCATCACGGCCATCACCGCCGCGAGTGCATAGCTGGCGCCGAGCAGCATCGGCTTGGAATACTGGTCGGCGAGCCAGCCGGCGACATAGGCGAAACCCGCATAGAGAACGTTGTGCAGAATATACAAACCGACGGCCGCGCTGGCCGCGGTGGCCGCGCCGTAAATGGGCGTCAACCATTGCATCGCGAGCAGAATCAGCAGCGTGTGCGCGCAGTCGCCGGCGCCGAATAGGCTCACCGCGAGCAAAAATTGCTGGTAACGTTTCGGCAACCCGCGCAAGCCATCGCGAAAAGAGACGGACTTTACTTTCACCCGCGTTTTTTCCCGGACGAGAAAAGCCACCGCCAAAACCGCCCCCAACCCAGGCAGGAGCGTGCAGAAAAACACCGGTTGAAAATCGTGGCCAAACGCCCGCAGCAAGAAGTAGGCGCTGAGCGGGCCGACAATGGCGCCAAGGGTGTCCATCATGCGTTCAAAGCCAAAGGCGCGACCATAGGCCTCCTTCGATACCGCGGCCGCGAGCATCGCCTTGCGGACGGGGGTGCGCACGCCCCGGCCCAACCACGCCCCCGCGCGCGCGAGGAGGATATGCCAGGCGGCGGTGGCGAAACCGAAACTGGCCGTGCCCAGGGCAGTAATGGCGTAGCCTAAAAGCATGACGGGCTTGCGCCGCGGGAGCCGGTCCGTCCAATGCCCGGAAGCCAATTTGCCGAGGCTGGAGAGGCCATCGGCGACGCCCTCGATCAAGCCAATCCATAGGGCCGCCACGCCCATGGAGGCGAGGAAGGCGGGGAGGACGGCGGTGGCGGTTTCATGCGACCAATCACTCAACAGCGAGGCGAGGCCAATGCCGAGGACGGTTGAATTCAACCACCACCCGCTGGGTTTGGGCGACTCTGGCGGTAATGCGCTGGGGGCAGCCATGAATTTAGCTTCGGCGCCGGAGCGAACTAAAAGGTGAATTGCAAAGCGAGGTAGGTTTGAAAGCTGGTGGGGCCGCGGATGGATCTCCCGGCCGAGAACAGCAGATGGGTATGTTCGTTAAAATCCAAAATACCGCCCAGGTTGAACGCGGTATCATCCGGCAGGCCGACTTGCGGCGAGGTGCGATTGTAAAGTTCCCCGCCCAGGGCCAAATTTTCCAGGAGTTGGTATTGCGCGACCACACCGGTAAAGACCCAATTGCGGTTGGCGCCGCCGGGATTGATGTCGTAGCCCCCGCCGCCATAAATGGTCCATTTGCCAAAGTCCTTCTGGGCCCAAAGCGGCAGGAAGATCTGCAAATGGCCGGTGCCCAGGCCTTCGTTGGCATTGCCCGTGGGAATTTCCAGCAGGGGAAAGACACCGACTTGGGGAAAATAATCAGACTCTTTGAGGAAGCGATATTTCAGCCCAAGCTCAGTGTCCCCGTAACCATAATGGTTGGGGCCCTGGGAGGGCGCCGCATAGGCCATGGGCAGGATGACGTGCAACTGCATCTCCGGTATGACCCCGTAATTCACCTCGACGTGGGGCCCGGTGCCGGACCAGCCGTTGTTCGTCTTGATGTTTTGGGACGCCCCGTAAACCTCCCAATGTTGATATTCCACGGGTTCCGGGTCGTCGGTGATAAACGGCGGGCCGGCGTGCGCCATGAGCGGGCACAAGAGCAACGCGGCCAAAGCGAGCGAGCGTTGGGAAACGACGGGGCGGTGGGGATTCTGGGAGTAGATCATGGGGTTGATTGGTAGTGTATTCGTTTGAAAGCCGCTGACCCCCAGAAATCCTCGGAATGGCTCGGAAAGCCTCAGTAACTCGTTGGAAAATTTGGGATTTGCAAAGCTTGAAAAGGTCGCGCCAGTTCTAACCTTCAATCTTCATACCACTTGCCGTCTATTTTGGTAAAGGTGATTTCATCTTGTAAACTGCCGTTGCCAATGTCCTCCACCAGCTTGTAAGTCGCCTCGTCGCCGGCTCCGTTAAACGCAGGCGTCTGGCTTGCCATAACCTCCCAAGCGCGGGCGCGCTTGTCGTGCTCTTTGTCCATGATGATTCGGAACTGCGGGTCTTGGGCAAAATCGCTGTCGTTTTGAGCTTTCTCCTCCCTCAATTGCTGAATCGTTTTGGGGTTTCTATTTTTTGGGTTCTCGTAAGTTAGATATTCGTCCAGGTCGTTGCCCTCCCGAATTAAGCGCGCAATTTCCGGGATAAGAGTTTTCAAGTCCGATTGCGGGTCAGAACTGGTGCTTAGAGTTGGCGTGGCGACTGGTTTCCCTGCGGCAACTGAGTTGGGTTTTAGTATGGGTGGAGCGATGGAAGTGCCGATGCTCGGGAGCGCAATTTGTTTGGGCTTTGGCACTTCGGTAGATTTTCCACGCGCATCCTCCTTTTGTCGAGCAAACCACCAAACGCAGAGGCACATTGCAGCGCCCAGAAGAGTAATCAAAATGAAATTTTTAGGCTTCATGCCGCCTTCTCTACACCCTTTTGATTTAGGAGTGCAATGACTTCTTCCGCTTCCCAAACCCTCGGATGCCCTCAGAATGCCTCAGGAAGGGTTGAGGCGGGGCGCATCGGGCGTCATCTTCAACGGCTTTCGCCCGGTTGCTCAAGGGAATTTACGGGGCCGGCGACGCTTCGTGATTGCCACTGGCGCGGGGGATTCTGCTATGCTGCCGGTTTATGCCCGACGTGGACGTTACGCCCGAGACTCTTGCCCATTTGCGCCAGGTGGCCGCTGCGGCGCTGCGCGCGGACGCGGTGCTGACCAAGGCGGAGCGCCTGCCGCTGCTGAAGAGCTTTCTGGCGCGGGAGCACGAGCGCCTGTTCAAGGCGCACCGCGCGGGAGGCTCCGGGCTGGCGGTGACGCACGAGCGGGCCCTGGTGATGGACGTCGTCATCGAGATGCTGACGCGCTTCGCCGACCAAGCGTACGCAGCGGCCAACGGACCGTTGCCGATTCAAAGCGCGGTGGTGGCGCTGGGGGGCTACGGGCGCTCGGAGCTTTGCCCGTACAGCGACGTGGACGTGATGTTTCTTTTCCCACAGGGCGTTAAACTCAAGACGCTTGAGCCGGTGCAAAAGGTCTACACAGACGAAATCCTGTATCCGCTGTGGGACCTGGGCCTGAAAATTGGCCACTCGACGCGGACCATCCGGGAGGCGATTGACGAGGCCAAGGCCGACATGTCCACCAAGAATGCGCTGCTGGAGGCGCGGTTGATTGCGGGGTCGGCGAGTTTGTTCCAGGTGTTTGCGCAGGCCTATGGCAATTTTTGCCGGAGCGAATCGCCGCACGACTACATCAAGGCGCGGTTGCTGGACCAGGCGGACCGGCGGGCGAAATTCGGCAACACGGTGTTCCTGCAGGAGCCGGAAATCAAGAACGGAGTCGGCGGCCTGCGCGATTACCACAACATTTTGTGGATGGCGCGCATCCGGCTGAATGCGGGCACCCTCGAGGAATTGGTGGAGAAGCAGTATCTCCAGCCCGAAGAGCGCGACCGCCTCCACGCGGCGTACAATTTCCTGCTGCGCACGCGCAACGAGTTGCATTTCTCGAGCTCGCACGTGACGGATTTGCTCGATCTGGAGAAACAGCCGCAGGTGGCGCTGAACCTGGGGTACGCGCAGGAGAATGTCTTCCGGCGGGTGGAGGTCTTCATGCGCGAATACTACCAGCACGCGCAGGTGATCTATCAACTGTCCACCATTCTGGAGCGGCGGCTGGCGATCGTGGGGGAGGAGGAAACGTCGTGGAAGGTGTCGATCAAGAACTTTTTGACGGTGCGGCGGCACACGCGGCAAAAGCGGATCGATGGATTTGTGGTCACGGGGAACACGCTGGCGCAGGAGCACGGGCAGATCTTCACCCAGGACCCGGTGCGGCTGATCCGGGTCTTCCGGCTGGCGCAGCAAATGAACGCGACGCTCGATTTTGAGCTGACGCTGCTGATTCGCAGCCACCTCGGCCTGATCACGCCGCAGGTGCAGGCGGACCCGCACGCGGCGCGGAGTTTTTTGGCGATAATCCAGGATCTCGGGCAAGTCCACCCCACCCTGGCGCTGATGCATGAGCTCGGGGTGCTGGGACGGTTTCTGCCGGAGTTTAACGGGCTGACGTGCCTGGTGCAGCATGAGTACTACCACCGGTACACGGCGGACATTCATACCCTCAACACCATCAAGGAGTTGGATGGCGTGTTTGTGGCGCAGGACGAGATTTGCAAGGGCTTTGACCATGAGATCCGCAAGACGACCGAGCCGTGGATTATTTACCTCATGATGCTCCTGCATGACATCGGCAAGGGCGTCGGCATTGAGGACCACGCGGTGAGCGGCGCCCGCATTTCCCAACCCCTGCTGGCCCGCCTGGGGGTGGAAACGAAGGCCCAGGAATATATTTTGTTCATTATCAGGCATCATTTGGAAATGGCACGATTCTGGCAGAGGTACGACGTGGATGACCCGGGCACCGCCGTATCCTTTGCCGAAGTGGTGGGGGATACGGACGTCCTGCGCTACCTGTATGTGCTGACGTACTGCGATGCCCGGGGCACGGCCATTTCCCTGTGGAACAGTTACAAACAAATTTTGCACCTCCGCCTGTTTACGGCCACGCTCGAAGTCCTCGAGGGCCGCGAGGTCGCGCACGCGCGGCACGAGGAACGCAAGCTCTCCATGCTTAAAGAAATCCACGCCCTCAACGTTGACGAGATCGCCCCCGAGGAGATCGAGGCCCACTTTAACGTGCTGCCGGAGCGGTACTTCGTCCACAGTTCGCCCGGCGAGGTTTATCTCCATATCTGCATGGTCAACCGGCTCCTCCACAATATCGCCCAGGCGGAGTCCATCGGCTCCCTCGTGCCGGTGATTGACTGGCAGGACGACCGGGACCAGGCGCTGACGGTCGTGAATGTGGTGACGTGGGACCGGGCGGGGCTGTTTTTCCGGCTGTCCGGCGCCTTCACCGTGGCGGGCGTGAACATCCTCAGCGTAAAAGCAATTTCGCGGACGGACCATATCGCGATTGACACTTTTCAGGTGTGCGACCCCGGCGGCGGCCCGGTGCAGAATGCGCGGGCGCGGGACCTCTTTGAACAGGCCGTCCGCGATTCCCTCCTCCACAACAAGGATTTGCTGCCCGAGATTCTCGAGCAGGCCCGCAAGCACCGCCAGCTTTCCTACCTCCGCACCCAGGACCGCCTGAGCGCCCCGCTCCCGCCCTCCATTGACATCTATCAGGAGCTGGCGCAAAAGCGCACGATCATCGAAGTCCAGGCGAGTGACCAAATCGGGCTGCTCTATCAGATGACGAAGGCGATATCCGACCACAATTTTGACATTACCTTCGCACGGATTTCGACGGAGCGGGGCGTGGCCATAGACACGTTTCACGTCCAGAACGTCAATCCCAACGAGGGGGACACGACCTCCCAGCTTTTTTCGCTGCGCGATTCGCTAAACAAGATCGTGACGCCGGAGAGCCTCGCCGCGGCCGGATGAGCCTGGGATTGGCCATGGGCCGTGGCCGGGTTGGCGGGTTCCCGACTTAGCGATCCTTCCGATCCAACTTTTGGGTCCACCTCCCCCACCCTCCAGTCGTCCACTACCAACATGAACAACTGACCCGTTTGCGGCCCAGCCAGGAGTGGCCAGGTGCGAGCCGGACATAGGTAACACTTCGTCTAGGGACATGGGTTACACTTTAGTTATGGTTTTTGGGGTGGATTTTGGCAAGGGTTTTTGATCCGGCGGCC
>Ga0265319_1001471_pt1 | contig 14071 bp, 16 predicted proteins | sample 4824metaG_FD_192443 | JGI IMG/M metagenome (GOLD analysis project Ga0265319, IMG submission 192443) | Rhizosphere microbial communities from Carex aquatilis grown in University of Washington, Seatle, WA, United States - 4-8-24 metaG | ecosystem: Host-associated > Plants > Roots > Rhizosphere >...
CGCCGATCAGCGAATTCTGATGAAGCGCCGTTTTCATATCTCTTCCGATACCGTTCGCATCCGTCGCCTGGGTGTTGACGTTGATCGTGTTGATATGGGTCTCGACCGTCGAGCCGCCGTCGGCGACCGTTGGTGCATTCGCCTGTGCGCCGACCATGCTGCTCGCAATAGCTGCCCGCTTGCTCATTTCACCGCTCGCGTCACCCGGGCGCTCAAACTGCGACGAAACAATCCTTGCCGAGTCTTCTGCCGTCTTCGCTCCGCGCAGCTTGTCGCCTGCGCTTTTCTCGGTGTGGTTCAGCTCCCAGTCATAAAAGGCAAGCTGCTCTTCCGTCGTCGATTTCTGCATCGGGTGCCCGAACAATTTTTCGAACTTGTCCTGCCGGTCTTTGTGCCACTGGCCGAGGCCATAGGCCGCACCGTTATCTCCAACGGCGCCGGCATTGAAATTTGACTCCCGCGAGATGTTCGCCGCCATGCCGATGGATTGTTCCTTCGACCATCCCTTTGACTGGAAATATTTGATGGCCTGATCGGCTGAGCCTTTCTCGGGCGTTCTGCTGTTCATCGCCGCCGCAGTCTGCTCATTGGTCAAACCGTCGATCATGTGCATCTTGAACGCGCGCCGGAAGTCGCCTACGGATAGCTGAGTAAGCGCGGTTATCCAGTCGCCCTTTGCAATCGATTCCATTCCGGCCGTGAAATCGGATTTCATGCTGACCGCGTTGGTCATCAGGTCGATTGCTTTATTGAGCGCCGGATTTAGATCATCGAGAATTGACTGGCCGGTCGCCGTCGCAACGACGCCGAGTTTTTCCCACTTCGCTTTCAATTCCTCGGATGCTTGGAGACCGCCTTCTGTGACATGGTTGTTCTTCGCCATCTCCTCGGTCAGTTTGCGAACGCCTTCCGATCCCTTCATCAGGAGGTTGAACGTTCCCTCATCCATCCCAAGCTGCTCGGCAAACGAATGCGCCGTCTGTATGCCGCGCTCGTTCTTCATCTTGACCAGGGCATCGGACAGCGCATACAAATCGACTGTGCCGTTCTTGGCTTGCACGCCGAGCATCGCTAGCGCCTGCACGATGTTCTCGCCACCTTGCCCCATGTGGAACTTGGCGAGCCCGCCTTCGATGTTCTGCAACGACGCTTCAAACCCGCCCAGCGACCCGCCGACAGTCTTTGCCGCATCGCCCCACGCCGTTAGGTCTTTCCCGCCCATGCTGAGCAGCCTTGACGCCCTGCCCAGCGCTGCGTTGCCCTCCGTCATCGTCGTGACGAACTTCTGGAATCCGGCGATGGTGAGGAAAGCCCCACCGAATCCCATGATGGAGTTCTTGAGCTTGTCAAACCCGCCCGTCATTGCGTTGGCGTGAAGTTGCGAAGCCTTGCCGGCCTTCTCGGAGGCCGTTTCAAACTGCTTTAGCTGCTCAATGGATTTCTTCTGCGCTGCATTGAACTTTGAAGCATCAAGCCCGAGCTCCACGAAGAGAGAGTCAAGAATTGTCGGCATGATTTACTCGGAAGAAGCGTTGTGCCGATCAACGGCCTGAATTTCCAGCAGCGTCCACATATCCTCTAATCCATAAACGGTATCGAGTTCGTGGAGGGTCGCCATTCGAGACGAGACTACGGCGCAGATCGTTGGCGGCGCGGCTTGATATTCAACGGTGTCTCGCCGTTGTTTCCCGGCTGGGCGGACGCCGAAGTCTGGGGTCCGCCTTCGGTAAAAAAATCGGTATGCAGGACGAAGATCGCCTTTCGCAATTGGAACCGGGTAGCAACTTCTTCGATGTCGTTTTCCAGCAGCGGCCGCGTTATCGAAGACTCGACCCGCTGGACGCAGGCCATCATCTCGTCGAGCAGCGGGCCAGCCGACTCGAAAGGAATCTTGAGCAGGTTCATGTAACCTACCGCGAGCAATCCCTGCATGCCCTGCGCGGCCAGATCGGGCGGGATTTCAATCCCGGCATTCCCGGCGGCCAGAATGACGCGAATGGCCCACCGTTCAGCCTGAGATGCCGGCATCTCCCGGATGAAATACTGTTTTCCGGCATCGCGCCCTGAAGACGCGGTAAAGGTTGATTCCTTGCGCGCCATTAGATCGCCGCCGGCGAGGCAATGATGCGTTCCCACGTGATCTCATAGACCAGCGCCTGCAGCGTCTTCTTGACAGCGGGAAACGGCGTCGCCGAGGTCAGGAAGCCCTTTTGCAGGGTATAGAGCATCAGCGTTGATGGCAGGAGTATCGTCCCATTCGCTGAGAAGACATCGACTTGAGCGTCCTGATTGTTCCGCCACATGTCGAATAATGGAACGCTCGGCGACGTGGGCAGAAGATGGATAGTCATCTTGTACGGGATGAAGATCTTACCGGCGTTCAGGAAGCCGTCGACGCCCATCGCGGTTTCGGCTTGTTGAACCGCCTCGCCCTCGAAAGCATCATCGACGGCATAGCCCTGGATGTTTTGCGCGGACGAGAAAATACCGGGAACAGCAAGCGCCAGTTGAGAATTTGCCGAGGTCAAGGTAGACATTTTTGAGTCCCATAAAAAAAGCCCCGGGTAAGGGGCTTGTGCGGTGAGCGGGTTGCTGATTACTGAATAGCGATCGATGCAAGCGTAAGCTGTTGAATCGACTCGCCATCCTGATAGTAGAGAGTCATTGACGGCGACTGGCGGGCGGCGCGAACAACGGCGGGCGCCGGGACGATTTGCAGATAGAAGCCGTTAGCCGTGATCGCGCTCGAGGCATCGACTCCGAGGGCATACATGATTTCTGCAATCTGCACCGTCGAGAGAATGATGCCCTTCCGGATCGCCCCGAAATTGACAGCGCGATTGATCGGATCAAGGCATGAGGAATAAACCAGCCCGTACCCCTGCATGTTGTACGGGATGCTATTGACGGCCTGCAGAAGATTGACCATCGCAAGCTGCAGGTTCGCATTGAGCCAGACCTGATTGAGATAGGTATCGAGCCAGAGCCACGTGCCGGAGACCAATCCCGGAGACATCCAGTTCGCGTTATTGGCCGGATTGTTCGAGCCGAAAGCGCCGTAGGTGTTGTAGCCGTTGGCGACGACCGTCGCGTAAGCGCTCTGGTTCGTGACGTAGGGAACAAGCCCGGATTGAGACTTAAAGCACAGCGTCGAGCGGCCGTTCAGGCGGTTGAAATCGAGCGAGGCGGCAAAGCCCATCACGAAGGCGGCGTGAAGATTCGTGCCATACACCGGGCAGCTTCCCGACATGGTGTTTGCGGCCAAATAAGCAGCGAAGGTCAGCAGGGTATTGGGGACCAATGCATTGACGTCCGAGTCCTGGCAGACGTACAGATACCGCGGCGCAACCGAACTTGACCATGCGGCGAATAATTCCTTTTCGGCGAGGAGAGATTCCCACGTGGTCATGAAGGTCGCCCAGTTCTGCGACTGGGTGAGAATCGAGGCCATGAATGCGGCAGGCGTCGCAATCGCCGCGCCGGCGGAGAGCGTTGCCCCGGTCGCCTGCGTCAGCAGCAGGGAGGCGGACAGCGTTCCGGTAGCGTAGGTCAGGGTCGACGTTGCGCCCGTGGTCGTGCTGGTGAAAACAAACGCATTGCTGGTCGAGTTGAATGCGACCGTGAAGGTCGGTGCAGTGAATCCGGCCTGAATCAAGGCTGCGGCAGCGCTGAAGCTCGCGGCGCCCGAAAGGTTGATCGAGGATGACGTGAACTGTGTGCCGTTCGACGTGACGATCAAGGTGCCGGTCAGGGCCTGCAACTGGGCGAGCGTCATCGAAAGAAGCGAGCCGCTCGACAGGAAAGCGCCGATAGCGGTTTCGGGATAGCGCGCAAACATCAGCTGCCCAGGTAGCTTGGTCGCCGTGCTGAAGCCGTTGAAATAGACGCTGGCAAGCTGCGCCTCGGTCGAGCCGGAGCCGAAGTAGCTGGCCACGTTGGCTGCGGAGGCGAAGGAAAGCAGCTGGCCATACGGCGCCATTGCGTTCTGCGTGAGCATGATACCGTTCAGATCAACAGCAATGCCGCCGGCAGAAAGAACGGAAGGAACGACGTTGACGACAGCGGAAAACGGGATGGTAGGGGCGGTCATTGAGTATGCTCCAAATAAAAAACCCGCTCAGAGGCGGGTCAGGGGTCGTTCTTTGCGGCGGGTTACGGATGGAAAGTCTGGTCGATCGGCTTGATTCCGATGGTGAGAGCTTGGGTGAAATCTTGATTCACGGTAGTAATCGGATTCGCTTGCAACACAGCATCAACAGTCCATCGTTCCTCAATCTGCTGTTCGGCGTTCAGGAACGGGATCTGTTTCGGCTCGCCCATGTAGAGCGGGACCACGTCGATTCCGGACGCGCTGAATTGAGTCGTCGCCCACTCGGTACGAAATAGCGACTTGATGATCTGTGTGTTGTCGGCGCTCGCCGGCCCGTGAATATCGAGTTGAATCGTGACCTTCTCTTGCTGTAGGTCGGTGCGGACGCTCGGCAGGGATGGATACCCATCCGAGTAGGCCGCCGTGTTGGTCGCCAGCTGCTCGCGCAGGATCGGCGTCATCGTCACGAAATTAGCGCCTTCAACTTCAGCGACGCGGTTGTCCTGGGCTTTGACGACTTCAACCCCGGCAGGGAGTGCCGCCAGCAAGAATGACCGCAGCGCCGCAAGCGTCTGGCTTTCGGTGATGGATAGCGTGGTCGTCATTTTCTATTAATTCCCATCCTGCTTGACGACCGCGACTTTTACCCAACCATCCGTATCGCCCCAGTTCTCGAGAACTTGCGCGATGAGCCAGATCGAGCCATCGGGCATGGTGATCAGATCTCCGCCTTTGCCATCAGGACGCGATACGCCTTCCCAATTGCCATTGATGTACAGCGCTTTCTTTTCCCCGTTCAGATTCAGCCCGTCGATCTGCATCAGATCCTTGTAGGTCAGCGCCTGGGCTTGCACCTGGACGGATACGGCAGGCGCATACGCCGGCGCGCGCGATCCGTCAGCAGCCGTCGTGTAGCCGGCAGACATCTGGATCGAGGCCGTAACCCACGGATTGATCGCGGAGACGGCGCCAGACACGATCTGGTGCAAGTTCATTCTTCGACCTCATGAGTGATGCTGCGCCACATGTCTCCGGTATCAATAAGCTGCTTGGCAAATCCCTTTGTCGCGACTGTCGAAGGCGCAAGCATCGGGCCGGAATAGTCCTGAATGGCCTTACCGAGTTGCCCAGCAATATCCTCGCCCACCGCGTCGAGCGCCTCGGCCGCGTCGTAGTCGCAGCGTTTTAGGGCCTCAGCAACACCATCGCCCCATGTCGGACTTTTGTCCGCGATCATTCCGCGAAAGAACGGCCTCGGCGGCTGGTTATGGGATGGCACGCCGAATTCATTGAACGCAGCCACCGCAGCAACCAGTGTGCCGTCGGGATAGATCGCGCCGCCCATAAACCCAACTTTCACCGTCGCAGACTTGGACAGGTTCCGCGCCAATTCCGCAAGCCTCGCCTGCAGCTTTTCGCCGCCGGAGAACGCCTTACCGGCCACGGATGTACCGCATCGTTCGGTATTGAGCCGTTGCCGCCCAGAAGGCCGCGCCGTAGCGGGTCTGCACGAACCACTGCGCGCTGCCCGGCGGGTAATCCATTTGCGTCTGCACGCTAACGCTGCCCTCTGTCGCGTTGCTGATGCGCCCGACGAGCGGCGATGCAGCCTGCCCGTTGATCGTCGCATTGAGAGCCGCAATGTGCGCCACAACCATATTCAACAACAGCGCGCGCGCATTCACATCCCAGATTCGGCTACAGTCGGTGTTGTCGCAGTACAGGCCGGCTTCAGCGAAGTAGGCCCCGGCCAGCGTTGCGTTCACTGAGGCCGCGAGTTCGGGATAGCGGGCACTCCATGCGCCATAGTCGAAAGTCACTATCCCGCTCATGGATCAGTCCTTTTGCAGCGCTTCGACGCCGCTAACCTTGTCTTTCGGATTCAGCCCTTCGAGCCCGGTCCGGAGTTCGGCCTGCTCGAGCGCCTTATCCTCAACCGATCGCGTCTGGCCTAAAGCGAAAATCAGCCCGCCGGTGACGGCCGGAAGCTCGGGATGCTGACGAAGCCATACATCCCAGTGATCTTTCGGAACGCCCTCGGTGATTCCGTAACCGCCGATGACTCGCGACGAATTGCTGCCCTTGACGGTGATTCGACGCTTCGGCTTGTCTGGCGCGAAAATGTCCAGATGAAAACCATGAGGCATTTTGCAGGCGACCGTCAGGGTTGCGTTTGATACGTTTTCGTTTGCCATGGTGACTCCAAAAAGTGAAACCACGCCGGCAAGCGTGGCTTAGAGTTGAGACAGCCGCCGGGATTGGCGGCCGTCCCTTCTTGCTTGCGGCGGCTTAAACTCCCACCAGTTGCGCGATGGCGAAGGGCATCCAGATGATCGTGCCCCAAGTGCCTTGCGATTTCTTTTGCTTGAACGCCGTCATGGCCGGGATGATGCGGTGCGCGCGCAGCTTTTCGGTAAAAGCCGTGGTTGCGGTCTTCTGGCCATCGATGCTTTCGGCGATCAGTTGGACGAGATTGCCAGCGGCGGTGTTGGCGTACTGGATCGCGGTCTCGATACGGAGGTTCGGGAAATTCTTTTTCAAGAGGTCCGAAACATTCACGTTGTACGAGTTGGTCGCGGTCAGAGCCACGCTCGACGCGGGCGACAGGGCAAGCACCATCTTCGTGTCCATTTCGACCAGGCCGTCCGATTGCTGGACGAGATCGACGAACAGGGTTTGGATGTCCTGATATACCTCGTTCGCGGTCGCTGTGACGACGCCGTTCGTGATCCACGGGCCAGACGCATTCGAGTTGTACGCCTTCGGCACCGGGGCCGAGGGAGGCAACAGCGAAGGATCGTTCAGAAGGCCATACAACTGAAGGCCCGACACGCCGTAGAAATACGTATTGTTCTGGAACTTGTTCAACACGACGATGCTGGCCAGATTCTTCTCGGCCGCATTGTTGATCCGTGCGAGGGCGCTCATTTCCTCTTCACGCTCGCCCCACTGGGTAATGGTTTGATAGTGATACGACTGGCGCATCGGGAAGTTGGCGTTGTAGTTCGCGCTGCCGTTTTCCGAGTAATCGCCATAGCTCGACACTTCGCCGGTATGCTCGATGATCGGGAACGTCGCACTGTTCATTGTCCAGTCGCCCTTCTTCTCTTCGCCAAGGATCTGAGCGGCTTTGTTCGGCGCGAACAGAACGCGGATCAGCTTCGGATCGATGAAGTTCGAGAGATAGAACGGGATTCCCGAGCTCGTCGTGGTGACAAGACCAGGCTGGGCGTCCATTGCGATGTTGTCGTGCGCGTCGCGAGTGATGTAGTGCGTTGCGCTGTCCATGACGAGGCCACGCTGCGCAAAACGCTCGCGGTCGGCCTGGGAGACTGCTTCGAGACCTTTGATATTCATTTTTACTTTCCTTTGGGCGTAAAAAAACCGCCCCGAAAGGCGGTTGTTTAGTTTTGGGCTAGCGGGGAATTAACCGATCGGCCACGAAGACATCTTGATCAACTCGCCGGCAGCGCCGACGCTCATCGCGTACCACTTGGTCTCGGTATTGGCATTGACCCCGATGGCCTGCGAAGTCATCGTCTGCCCTTGGTTGAGCAGGTAGGTGCCTGCACCACCGGTGCCAGTCAGTAGCGCGGTGATGTAGGTGCCCGCATTGACGCCCGAGCCGGTGAGCAGATCATTGAGCGCGTAGGCGCCCGTGACGGTGCCGCCGATGGTCAGCAGGCCGCCGGAAGCGGTCAGCGAGGCCGAAGTCACGGTCTGGCTGTTGGTTACGGCGTAGGTACCCGCAACGCCCGCGGTGCCGCTGATCTGCGAAAGGATCGTGGTGCCCGCCGCGGTCGTGCCGCCGGTAACGGTCTGGGCCGCCGCGAAGTAGCCGGTAACGGTACCGCCGACCGTCATGGTCGCGTAACCCGGAGTCGTGATCGTGGTGCTAGTCACGGTCTGGCTGATGCTGACCTGATAGGTGCCGGTCGAACCCGTGGTGCCGGTAAGCTGCGCAACGATGGTCGTGCCGACCGCAACGTTGGTGCCCGAAATCACTTCACCCGGAGCCAGAGCGCCCGTGCCCACCGCCGAAACGGTCAGGGTCGTGCCGGCAATCGAGCCGGTGACGCTGTTGACCGCGATGGTGCTGGCCGATCCGTTGTTCAGAGCGATGGTCGATGCCGTCGAAGTGCCGCCGGCCGTCGGGCTACCCGTTGCGGCGAAGCTGATCGCGCCGGTTGCGTTGTTCGCGTAAGCCTTCATGCCGATGGTCACAGCACTCGCGCCGGTATGCTTGACCCAGAAATCGCCCGCCTGATGCAGCGTAACCTGCAGGCCCTGCGGAACAAGCTGGCTGTTCCCTTGAAGAAATGCCGTGATCAGCGCTTGCTGTTCCCGATGGACAAATCCGGTCGGGACGCCGGGCCCGAAGTTGTTGGCCAGCGAATAGCCGTCGATTTCGCCCGACATTTGATCGTAGCCGTTCGGCTGCAACCACGCGAAGAGGCCGACCGCAACACCAGCAGCGCCGGCAACGGGATCGCCGGGACCGTTCAGCACCGAGGCGCGCGGATTGGCAGAGGCGAAATCGCCTGCCACGGCCGGCGCCGGCATGACGTTAACTTGAGATTGGAACTGGCTCATGATTTATTTCCTTTGAAGTGTCTGGTCTGGTTAGAGGGCCGTGATGCGGGTGACTTCCGGGAACCGGTCATTGAAGCTCTTGATCGACGCGGAATCCTGGACGACATAGGCAACATCGCCGGGCTTCTTCTGCGCTTCAAGAATCGCCCGGAAGGCCGACGGATGAACGCCTTCGACATTGACGCCCAAGGTGTCGAGCGCGAGCTTGTAGACCGCCTCGGCGCTGTCCTGCGCAACCAGCTCGCCGACGTACGGACGAACGACTTTTTCAGCCTCGGAGATGGCGCGCATGCGAGCCACGGCGGCATCTTCTGCGGTCTTCGCAGCAGCCTTGATCGCCTCGTCCATACCCGGCTTCTTCGGCTTGCCTGCGAATTCCGGAGGCTCGTCAGCGGCGCCCTCGGGTTTCGGCTTGCGACGCTTCAGAAGCGCTTGGTACTGGGTCTCTTCTTCGTCGGACAGGCCATCGGAATCGACTGTCTTTTCCTTTTCGTCGACTTGGTCATCCTCATCGCCGGCCAGATCCTTATCGGGCAGATGGGTGCCGTCGAGACTATCGAGCAGTTCGATGACATCGCCCAGCTCGGCATCCTTCGCCAACTTGCCTTTGGTCAGCGGGGCCAGGCCGGCGAAAATTCCGGCCTTCTTTTCTTTCCAGTTCTCGTTATTGACGCCGACGAGAAGCGGGTCGATATTGATTTGTGCATCGGATGCCATCTTGGGGAGGAGGCAGGCCAAGAGCGCCCCCTTTGCCAGAATCGCCTTCCGAGAAAGGGCTTTATTGCTCATAGTGTCTAACTCCATTACAAGTTGCGAATCCCCGACGATGACATCGGGACCAGCTCGGCCAATCTCCACTAAAGCAATGTGATTGCCGAGAATATTGCGCATCACGCCGTCGAAGCGGATGCCGTTGATTTCGCCGGGCGTCATGTCCGGTTCGTAGCGATAAGCACAGGACAGTTCGCGCTGCGTGTCGCTTTCGATACCCTTGATGGCAGCGGCTTCCCAGATGACCAGGCTGTTCATCAGATACGGGGCTTTGAAGACCGCGTCCGAGCCCGTCGCTCCGACGACCAAATCAGGCTGATGGTCATCGACGGAGACCGGGACGTGCTGCGACAGCAGCGGGATGTTGTTGAACGATTCCGCTGCCTTTGCCAACTCTTCCGGATCCCGGTAGAGCTGATAAACCTTATTCGGGTCAAGGCCGAACTTCTCGGCGTCCGGAATTTCCGAGCCCATGTACCCGCACACATTGGCTTTGCTGATGCAGGTCAGCGCAACGTGCATGCGCCCGTCTTGGTCAATGGTTCGGACGCTGCCCCGGTCGAAGGCGAGAACGTTCGATTTTTCCATGATCAGTTGGACTCGATGATGGACAGATAGCCGCCAGCGACCGCTTGAATCACCGCGATCTTGGTGATGCCCGGCGTGACGACAATCGGCGGCATCGGGAAGTTGGCAGGGACGTAAATGCTGCCCGTGGTATTCGCTACAGCGGTCGGGGCCGCGCCGATCGCTACCCAGCAGGCCGCCGAAGCGCTGAGCGTGACGCGGTTCGTTGTCGCCGCAACGGCGGCAGACGCAACCGAGGCAGCGCCAATGGCCACGACTTGCGGTGATGCGTTGGTGATCTGCAGCGCGCCCGGATGCAGCGATTGTGTCGGGTCCAAGCCGGCGGTCACAATAGAGGTATCCGGCGCCGACGATACGACGGTCGTGATCAGCGCGGTCGGCGCGGTACCGGTCATCACCGCCGACAGCCTGAAGCGGAACTGCGGGAAGCCGGCGGCCGGAACCGTCCAGCCTTGAATGACCGTGCCGGTGAGGCCCGTCATCGCGTAGGTCGAATCGGTGTTGTAGCTCGTCGCACGCGCGCACTTGATCGCCACCCAGTTCGCACCATCGAAGACTTCGAAGATGATCGAGCCCGCGGTAAATGTGCCCGTCGATTGGATCGTCACCGCGACGGTATCCATGCCGGCCGTGTTCATCGCCACAGCCGTGTTCAGGCCCGTCGCGCTAGTCCAGTTCGTCGCCAAGGGCGCGGTGAAGGCGTCGACCATCGGCACAGGGTTGGCATTACTTGCGGCCTGTGGATTATTATTGCTGTCAAGCGTCGCGCTAACGATCGCCGGAACAAATTGGCCAGGCATGCCTGAGATTGCGTATTCTTTTTGCATCGTTATGGTTCCAATGAAAAAGTCTGATGAGTTTCAGCCGAACAAGTCATCGCTTGCACGGGCGCACGAAATGCGGTCCATGCAATGCGACGGCCTGACGACTGAGCAGATAGCGAGCTACTACCGATATGCCAAATTCACCGTCGAAGCGATGATCAGGTGGCACAAGAAGCCTTACCCTGAAATGCCCGAGTACGATGGCGATACCGATCTATGGAAATCGGTCAAATCGCTATTCGTTGATAAAATCCAGAAATAATCAGAACCCCGGCACGACGCTTCGGCTAAGGCAGCGGCAATTTATTTCAACGCCCGGCCAAGTCCAGACGCCGTCCAGATACATACCTTTGTCGATGTCGTAGCGCTTGCCATTGGCTGCCACATGCGACGGCCTGGGATGCTTCCCCGCATGCGAGTGCATCCATACGGCCTCGGTGATTCCTAATCCCTTCTGCCGAGCCCGCGTGATGCTTGCCGTGGCCTTGTTATTCTGGTCTCGGGCAATGAACGCGGCGCGCTTGCGGGTTACGCTGAATCTTTTCTGCAGCTCGTCCGTCAGGTATTTCAGATCGCGCCCGGTCGATACGGAGCGCATCACAAGCCCTTCAATCTCGGACAGATGCTGTGATGCAATCGACTTGATTAGCCCGACCTGCTCCCCGATGGTCGCCTGCATAATGTCGGTGGCCTCCGGCGTCATCTTGAACGCGACGGAGAATCCCGCCCGCTTCAAAATGTTCGCCAGGGCGCCGTCGGCGCGCTTAGCCGCTTTAACCGAGAAGTACTCCGCAAGTTCCGGCGCCGCGTCGTCAAACCGCCTTTGCCAGCGCTTAGCCAGCGCGCCGAAGACTTCGCGTAATGAAATGGCTGGCGTCTCGTCCTGCGCCATTTCCGGAGTATTCGCCCGGTACGCTGCGGTCAGCCAATAAACAAGGCTGTTGTGCATCTCTGAAATCAGCTTCTCCAACTTCCTGCGGTACTGCATCTCGATACCGACATTCGGATGGACCGGGTCAAGCGTCGCAGGGCGTTTCGTGGCCATGCTATTCGCCCTCGTCGTTTTCTCCCGGCGCTACTTCAGGCTCTGGCGGCTCCGGAACATCGTCAACGTCAAGGCCCATGTATGGGCTGTCTTCCTCGCCGGCCAATCGCGTGCGCACTTCAAGCGGAGACAGCACGCCGGCATCGATCAGCGCGACATCCGAGTCCGTCTCGGTCTTGCGCGCCATCGCTGCCTCGCCCTTGTCCAATGTCCACAGCGGTTCCCACTTGAAGCCGATCTCGTCATCAATGTCGCCGAACAGGGACAGTTGCACGATGTTCAGCAGGCGCGAGAGCTGGGGCGTGCACAGCGCCTCCTGCTGCGCTTCGATCCAATCGTAGAACGTGCGAATTTCGCCGTCTGACGATGCATTGAGGCCGCCCGGCGTGATCTTGAGCAGGATGATGAGCGGAATACCCGCTATGGAAGCCATCTGTTCTTGTGCCTGCGCCTGAAGCTTGTCCAGTGATGCTATGGGTGCGGAGACGTTCGTTAGGTCCTCTGTGTCCTTGTCCAGCAGCATCAAGCCTTTGTTGTCACGGCTCTTGTTGAACAATTCAGCGCGGCGAACCATGTCATCCCCGCCGCCGCCAGTGAGCACGCCGGACAGGTTTGTTTTCAGCACCATCGTCGAGAAGCTGTGCAGCAGGTCAGAGACGCTCTGGCGCGTTCTGAGCCAGTTATCGACGTACGGTTTCATGATCTGCGTCAGGGACAGCCCGCCGAACGCATAGGCCGGCTTCAGCATGTCAGGCACCTGGCGCGAGATAAAGAACATCAGGCGCGATGCATGCACTTCCTTTCCCATCACAAACCAGCTTGACGGCTTGTAGTAGTCTGCTGCTAGCGGGTCGAGCGCGTTGTATTGGTTCGGGTAGGTCCACATCGCCTCAACCACGCCGATACGCTTCAGCATGCCCTTGCCGATCTTGCCCGCGCTGTCGGATAGCGGCGTCTTCAGTTCCTGCGGCTTGTCCGTTGCGCCCGTGTCGATATAGATCTGTCCGCGGCCAAAGAAACCATCATGCTCGATGACCTTGCAAAACACTTCCTGCACGTTCAGGCGCTTGAATTCGGCCTCGATCGCCTTGATCTTGTCGGCCTTGTCCTCTTCGCCTGAGCATTGGAGCTTGATCCACTTCCGGGTCATTTCCTTGGCGACGATCTCGGATGCCTTGCGATACTCCGGGCGCTGCGTGAGTTCGGCCAGGTACGTGTAACCCATGAAGCCTAGCCCCTCGCTGATCTGCGAAGAGGCATAGGAATAATTGGCTTCCATCAGCGAATCGCACGCGAGCTTGGCAGGCGCCGGGATGACGCGCGGCGCAACCGTCGGCAGGACGTATGTCTCCAATTCTACGGAAGCGCCCATAGCGGTCAGCAGGCCGTCCCTGATCTTCATCGGAGCGCGGTCCTTGGGCTGCCACGCCTCGCGGATACCAGAGACTGCGCTGGAGAAGAATCGGCGGATGAAGTTCAAAATAACCCCTGAGAGACGAGATATTGACCTGCGCCGGAAACTACTACGGCGCCGGTGCATTGCCATTCGTACTGATGCAGGCCGACTTTCGTCGCGGTGTAGTCGGCGTGGTAATTGCCGGTGCTATCACGCTGCACCGTGCCGGACAGATCGGCGACAACCTGATCCGGCGTTTGTATCTTCAGCGTTACCGTTGTCGGGTCAGTGGCCACGCCAGTGCTGGTCGCAGTGATTGCTGCGGTCATCCGGATGAGCGACTGTGCGGTATATGAATTCATCCTATGTCGCTCACTCGAATTGACCAGGGACTGCTATCTCTTGCAGCAATGGACCATGGCAAAAGATCGTTTGTAGAAATGTCACACAGAGCGTAGTCGTCTAACGCAATATCGCCCGGAACGACCATGTATCCGGATATTGAAGCGCCACTCGACGGACTCGCCGATCCTGTTGAAGCCGCGATAATCTGCGTTGTAATCGCTGCCGCGTACGCCGTAGCCGCCGCGTTGGTCGCCGCAATCGCTGCAGAGACTGCGCCGGCCAGTGCCGCATTGCTGCCGGTCGAAGCTGAAGCACCTGACGCCACGCGAATGGCCGTGCTGAGCGCCGACGATGTCTGTGTCGTGGCGCTTGCCGCTGCGGTTGCGCTGATGCCTGTCGTCAGCGCCGCGCTTGTTGCC
>Ga0265319_1001472_pt1 | contig 14063 bp, 10 predicted proteins | sample 4824metaG_FD_192443 | JGI IMG/M metagenome (GOLD analysis project Ga0265319, IMG submission 192443) | Rhizosphere microbial communities from Carex aquatilis grown in University of Washington, Seatle, WA, United States - 4-8-24 metaG | ecosystem: Host-associated > Plants > Roots > Rhizosphere >...
TCCAACCGGGCACCATTTCTCCGTACTGGTCGACGCGGGCACCAACCTCATTACCAGCCGCATTCTCTGGCTGCGTGGCCTGGAGCCCGGCATAAACCTCGGCGGCGAGGTCGATACTCACCAGCGCTACATCTACCTCCACGGCACAAACCGTGAGGATCTCCTCGGCGAACCTTTCAGCGCGGGCTGCGTGCTGATGTCCAATCCCGGAATCATCGAGCTCTTCGAAGAAGTCCGCGTGGGCGACCTCGTGTGGATCGGCGATTGAATTCCGCCCGGTTCAGGGCGTCGGTCGGGACTCGCTCAACCGTTTTTCTTCATTCGCACGCTGAACATAGAGAACAAGGCCGTTCAAAATCAGGACAAACGCCGGCCCGAATGTGCCGTATGTGACCGGTTTGCCCGGCGCACAAAAGACATTCACGATCAACATGAAGCTCCCGATCGCAATCAGCCCGAGCGAAAGGGATTTTCTGACGCACTGGGGTCTGTATTCGGTTGTCATCGCTGGTTCCGAATAATCCGGCTATTGCGCCTTGGCCAGCGGAACTGGATCGCCCAATGGATCGGTCCGCGTCACGCGGACCCGCTGCAGGTTGGCACTCGATCCGGTCGTGACCACGACCACGCGTTCCCCGGGAGCCATCGGCGGATCGCTCCGCTCCTGCACCACGGTGACGACCTGGCCGTCCCGCAGCTGCACCGTGATTTCCTCGCCCCGGGCATTGTCGAGCTTGCTGCCGCCCGCCTCGCCCACCACCGAGCCGACGGCGCTGGCGATCGCCAGGGGCGAGCCCGTGATCGCTCCGACCACGGCCGCCCCGCCAATGCGGGATCCCGCGCCCTGCGCGCCCCGCGCGACGGTCGAGTTGGGGGCGATGATGACATCCCGCACGCTGAGAATCTCACCGGACTGCTGGCTGATCGCCTGCCCAATCTCTGCCTGAGTGTAGACGGGCGTGCGCGAGGACGTGGATGAACAACCGGCCAGGGCCGCAACCAATCCGGCCAGCGAAACGGGCAGACAGATGGAATTCAGCTTCATGGAAAGGATGAGGCCTCTGACTGCGAAGGTGTTATCAGGGCAATCCTCCGGATCAATCCCGCTTTTGGCCGGTAATCGATCCAGCGCGATTGTGCGACCGGATCGTTTTCCGGGCACAGCAACCGAGTAGTGAGGCTGATTCCGGCGATGGAGCGGCGACCTCCGGGTCGCGTCTCCATCCGAGTATGTTGCAGTAGCCGGGCGACTGCATTCAACGGAGCCGTTCCGACTCACGCATTTTTCCCAAACAGCAGCCGCAATGAATTCAGGCAAACCACGAGCGTGCTGCCTTCATGCGCCGCAACACCGATTGCCAGGGGCACCGCGCCCCAGGCCGTGGCGCATACCATCACGATCACCACCCCGAGCGAGATCGTCAGGTTCTGCCGGATGACTCTCCGCGCCCGTCGGCTCAGGCGCAGCGCAGCAAGGAAATTCTCGATGCGGTCGTGCATCAGGATCACCTCGGCCTGCTCCAGCGCCGCGTCGCTGCCACGCGCACCCATCGCCACGCTAACGTCCGCGGCCGCGAGGCACGGCGCGTCGTTGACCCCATCGCCGACCATCGCCACGTACCCGCCGTCCGCCCGCAACGCCTGGATCGCGGCCACCTTGTCCTCGGGCGAAAGCCCCGCCCGCACTTCGTCCAGGCCGAGTTGCTTGGCCACGGCCTCGGCAGCGTGCCGGCGGTCGCCAGTCAGCATGACAGTCTTGATGCCCGCCGCCTTCAATTGCTCGAGGACTCCGCGCGACTCCGCCCGAATCTGGTCCTGGAGCAGCACCCGGCCGACAAGGTCGCGTCCGATCACCCATACCTCGCTCAGCTCAGCCGCGGCCGGCGGCAGGTTACGCGCCCATTCCGCGAGCGGGCCTTTCTCCAGTAGCTCGCGCCGGCCGAGCAGCAGGCTCGTGCCATCAAGCCGTCCGCGGAGCCCCTGCCCCGTCAGCGACTGGAAATCGTCCAGCTCGAGCGCCCGCACGCCCTGCGCTTTCGCGTGGCGCACCACGGCGCGCGCGATCGGGTGCTGGGATTTGAGCTCCAGCGCATAAGCCAGCTCAAGGATTTCGCGCTCTCGGCCCGCGGGAAAACTCTCGGTGCCAACCACCGCCAGCTCGCCGGTCGTCAGGGTGCCGGTCTTGTCCAGCGCGACGACATTGACATCCGCCAGTTTCTCGATCGCCGCGCCGCCGCGGAAGAGCACGCCATGGCGCGCCCCCCACGCGATCGCCGCCAGGATCGCCGAGGGAATCGACAGCACCAGCGCGCAGGGGCTCGCCACCACCATCAGCGTCATGGCGCGATAGAACGCCGAGCGCACTCCCGGCGCGTTCGCGAACGCCGGCAGATGGAAGCCCAGCCACCACAAGAGGAACATCGCGGTCGAGACGCCGATGACCGCATAGGTGTAGCCCGTCCCGAACTTGTCCGTGAAGCGCTCGCTCGGCGCCTTCAGTTTCTGCGCGGTCTGGATCAGGCGGATGATCTTCTGCAGCGTGCTTTCGGCCGGCAGGCGCGCGACGTCGAACTCCACGGCGCCCCAGAGGTTCAGCGTGCCGCTGAAGACCGGGTCGCCCACGGATTTCTCCACGGGATTGGCCTCGCCGGTCAGCGCCGACTCGTCGCTCGCGCTCCTGCCCTTCACCACCGCTCCGTCCGCCGAAAACGCCTCCCCGGGCCGCACGCGCACGCGCTGCCCGACCTGCAGCTCCGCGACGGCGATTTCCCGTTCGCTGCCGTCGGCAAGCACCACGGTGGCGCGCTTCGGCGCGGTCTTGAGCAGGGCGCTTACCTCGCGCTGCGTGCGGTCGAGCGCGTACTCCTCCATCGCCCCCGATGCCGAGAACAGGAAGAGCAGCAGCACCGCCTCGCCCCAGGCGTCGATGCAGATCGCGCCCGCCGCGACCGCGAGCATCAGGAAATGGATGTCGATTTTCCCTTCGCGCAGATTCTCCCAGGTGTCCACCGCCGCGTCCCAGCCGCCGGCGAGAATCCCCGCCAGGAAAAGGCCGCGGTAAAGCAGCGGCCAGCCCGGCGCCAGGTGCTCGGCCGCGAATCCGGCGGCGCCCGCTGCCGCGCAGATCCCCGCCAGCAGGGCGAGCAGGCGCCATTCCTGGTCCTCGGGCTGCGGCTCCGCCTTGATCTCCGGCCATTCCATCTCGCGCCAGAGCCAGAGTTTTTCGGCGGTGACGCAGCTGTCGCGCCCCACCACGGTCGCCGCGCCGTCCTGCCGCAGCGAATAGCCCGCCGGCACCGCCTTCGCCGGCCGAACCGCATGCTGTGCCTCCACCGCCGCGATCGTCTCGGCCAGCCGCTCCTCGAACGCCCGCAGGTCGACCGCACCGACCGTTGCCACCGCGATCGTATGCGCCGCCGGGTCGATCCGCACCGCACTCACGCCCGGCTGCGTGCGCAGGAAACGCACGAGATCCTCCACCCAGTCGCCGCCGGTGTTCTTGGTTGAAGCCACGGCGGAGAAAGGTGCGGACCCTGTGCCCGGCCGCAAATTCAATTGCGCCGCGCCAGTGCAGATTCCTTGCTCGCCCCACGCCCATGATTGGCCTTCGCGACGACACCGACTCCTCAGCCGCGGCCCCGCCCGTCAGCCGCGCGCCGGAGCTGGCCGCCCGGATCTTCGCCGCCGATGGCTGGCTGCAGGACGGTCTCCGCCTTGAGCACCGGCCCGAGCAGGAGCAAATGGCCCGCACGGTCGCCGCCGCGATGAAAGCGGACGAAACCCTGCTGTTTGAAGCCGGCACCGGCGTCGGCAAGTCCTTGGCCTACCTCGTCCCGGGCATCATCCAGGCCGTGGACCAGTCCCGGCAGCTGATCGTCTCGACCCATACCATTTCCCTCCAGGAGCAGATCGAGTCCAAGGACCTGCCCCTCTGCCGGCGCCTGTTCACGTCCGAGGCCGCGCTTGCCGCCTATGCCGGATTCAAGTCCGCGGTGCTGGTGGGAAAATCAAACTACCTCTGCACTACGCGCCTCAGCCACGCCCTGGCCGACCGCACCACGCTCTTTGCCGATGACGACTACGCCGAGCTTCAGCGCATCGCCGCCTGGGCTGACACCAGCGAGTCCGGGTTGCGCCACGAGTTGCAGCCGCCCCCGCGCGCCGAGGTCTGGGAAACCGTCAGCGCCGACTCCGCCTCCTGCTCGCGCAAGCATTGCGACGGTGCCCGCTGTTTCTACCAGCGGGCCCGCGCCCGGATCCGCTCGGCGAACGTCATCATCGTCAACCACGCGCTCCTCTTCGCCCTGATCAACGCCGGCGGCGCCAAGGCCCAGGGCGCGGCCTCGGCCGACGCGCGCGGCGTGCTGTTTCCCGACGATTTCCTTGTGCTCGACGAGGCCCACACCGTGCCGGAGGTCGCGACGGACAACTTCGGCCTCTCCCTCAGCAGCTATGGCATCGAGCGCGCCCTGAAATACCTCTACAACCCGCGCACGCGCCGCGGCCTTTTCCGCAAGTTCGGTGGCGCCGAGGCCCAGCAGGCGGTCGTCGACGCACTGGAGGCCTCACGGCAGTTCTTCGATTTTCTCGGCTCGACCCTCCTCGCCCAGCGCGCGGTCGTGCGTGTCCGCGCCCCGGACGTGGCGGAGCCGCTCCTTGACGGTCCGCTTGGCCTGCTCCACCGCATCCTCAGCCGGCTGGGCGACCAGCTGGAGGACGGCCGGGAGCGCGACGAGTTCCTGGAGCAGAAGACGCGGATCAAGGGCATTCAGGGCAGCCTGACCGAATGGCTCACCCTCGGCGACAAGGAACTCGTGTACTGGGCCGAGCGCGGCGGCCGCCGGCAGACCATCGTCACGCTGCGCGGCGCCCCGATCGACGTCGCACCCGCCTTGCGCCGCCACCTCTTCGGCTGCGGGGTCGGGATCATATGCACCAGCGCCACCCTGGCGATGGGCGGCGAAATCGCGCCGTTTGCCGCACGGATGGGCGCGGACGACGCCCGGGCGGTGGTCGTGAAATCCCCATTCGATTTCGAGCGCAACATGCGCGTGTACGTCGCGGCGGACATCCCGCTGCCTTCGCCCCAGGATGCCCGGCTCGCGCTCGACGCGCTGGCCGACTACATCGGCTTCTGCACGCGGCGGGTCCGCGGCGGTTCGCTCGTGCTCTTCACCAGCTACAACGACATGCGCACCGTGGCCGCCGCCTTGGAGCCATCCTATCGGGCCGAAGGCCGACCCTTCTTCATGCAGGGCGATGCGCTCTCGCGCACCGAACTGGCGCAACAGATGCGGTCCCTCGGCAACGCCGTCCTCTTCGGGACCGACAGCTTCTGGACCGGCGTCGACGTCCCCGGCGACGCGCTGTCGCAGGTCATCATTACGCGCCTGCCCTTCGATCCGCCCACCCACCCGGTCACCGAGGCGAAGACCGAGCGGATCCAGGAGGAAGGCGGCAATCCGTTCAACCAGCTCACGCTGCCCGACGCGCTGATCAAGTTCCGGCAAGGTATCGGGCGCCTTATCCGCACCCAGACCGACCGCGGGCTGATTACGTTGCTCGATTCGCGCATCCTCGCGAAGACCTACGGGCGCCTTTTCCTCGAATCGCTACCGCAACGCGACTTTGAGCAATTAACCCTTGCAAACCGCGACGAGCGATTTCGTCCTTTCGCCTGAGCGCACCATACCCTAGCGTGCCTTTCTTCCGTCAACCCAAGCATGATCAAACTGCGCACAGCCGCCCTGAGTGACATCGGCCATCTCCGGACTCACAACGAGGACCGATTCATGCAGAACGATGCTCTCGGGGTTTACGGTGTGGCGGATGGCGTGGGCGGACTCCCCGGCGGCGAAGAAGCCGCCCAGTTGGCCGTCGATGAAATCACCAAGGCCGTCAAGGAGCTGCCCCCGCAGGGCGAACCCGATCTGACTGCCGCCGTCCAGCACGCAAACCGCAGCGTCGCGCAGCTCGGCCAACGCCTGAGCCCTGGCATGGGCATCGGCACCACCCTCACCTTCGGCCTCGTGCGGGCTGGCAGGATCCACCTCGCCCACATCGGCGACTCCCGCTGCTACGTCTGGCACGCGGGCGAATTTGAAGCCCTGACCCGCGACCATTCCGTTGAAAGCGATGCCCGCGTGCGCCGCGCCAAGGGAGAGGTCGTGTATTACCACCAGTCCAACCGCAACGCGCTCACGCGCTGCATCGGCCAGCCGACGCCGCCGGAGGTTGACCTCCTGACCCGCACCCTGGTGGCCGGCGAACGCTATCTTTTCTGCAGCGACGGCGTCACCCGACTCATCCGCGAGTCCGAACTCGGGGACATGGTCGGCGTGGACGCCGAGCCGGAGCAGGTCCTGCGCGACATCGTCGAACTGGCGAACAAGCGTGGCGGGCCCGACAATTCCACGGCCATCCTGATCTTCGTCGACGAGGCGCCCTGACATGCCCACGCGGGTGGAGCAGTTCGAGGCGCTGGTCGGCCGGCAGCCCGACAACGAGCTCTTCCGTTTTAGTCTAGCCCAGGCCCTCATGGCCGAGCGTCGTCCGGCCGATGCGGTGCCCCACTTCGAATTTTGCGTGACCAGGAAAGCCGACTGGATGATGCCCCGGATCCTGCTTGGAAAGGTGCAAATCGAGCTTGGCCGCCGCGCCGAGGCCAGGACTCTCCTCAGCGAGGCCCTGCGCCTCGCGGTCGAGCAACATCACGAGGATCCCGAGCGGGAGCTCCGCGAGTTGCTCGCGGATCTGTAAGCGCCCGGCGGTACTTGCGGTAAACTTCGCTTCCAGTTCCGGAAAGAAATGGTGCCAGAGGCCGGGATTGAACCGGCGACCAAAGGCTTATGAGTCCTCTGCTCTACCACTGAGCTACTCTGGCGAAAGAGGCCGGAAAAGTGCAGGTTCTCCGTGCAAAATCCAATCAAAATTTCCGCGCCCATGCCCCCGGATGGTTGGAGACGCGGACCAGGTCGCGACCGCATACAAATCGCTGCCGCCAGCGACCGGGTCCGGAAACCAACCAGTCCAGCTTCCTGCGAGACCTGTTTTCGGGTGGTGGCATGCGACCGGCTGGGTGTCATGCGTGCCTTCCGCGTTTCCTGCGTCCACCCGGCGCCCGCCGCTATATGCACCCGGACTGCCAGGCCTCGGTCCGGCCCGGGCGTTTTTTCGGGACCCGCTGGGCTTTCACGTCGATGCCTACCGGCGCTGCGGCGCCATCTACCGGATCCGGCTCTTCGGCCGGACCACGCTCGTGCTGGCGGGGATCGAGGCCAATCGGTTTGTCTGGGAGAACGATTCCCTTTGGGACTTTGGCGCCAGCGGGGCCATCTTTCGCGAGAATTTCGGACCCACGTACCTGACCCAGCTGGATGGCGAGGCCCATGCAAAAAAACGCCGGCGCATGCAGTCCGGCTTCCGACCCCAGGCCCTCCTTGCTCTCGCGCCGGCAATGAGCGCGACGATGGTGGAGGAACTTGCCGCGGTCAGCGGCCAATCGGTGGATCTGCGCCTCTTGTGCAGCCGTCTTGTCGTGTGTCTCTCAAGCCGGGCCCTCCTCCAGGTCAGGCTGCCCGAGGGCATGGACCGCCGCATTGCCGCATTCGAGCATGACCTGCTGTTCAGCGGCCGGTTGCCCGCATGGCTACGTCCCTGGTGGTACGGGCGGAAAGGTTATCGGCGCCTCAAAAGCGAGCTCATCGCTTACATTGAGGCGATGCTCGCGGAAAAACGCCTGCAACCGCCAGCGGTCGAGGACCTCATCTCAATCATGGTGCGGCACCATCCGCCCGACGAGCCGCCCCTGACCCATGATGAAATCGTGACCGACACCGCGCTGCTTTTTCTCGCCGGCTCCAACACCACCTCGTCCGTGGTTCTATGGTCGCTGCTCTTCACCTATTCGCGCCCGGACTGGCTGGCGCAGCTCCGCGAGGAGCTCTCCGGCTGGGATCCCGATAATTTCACCGGCATGACCGCGTTCCCAAAGCTGCGCGCCACGGTATTGGAAGCGGAACGGCTGCGTCCGGCCCTGCCCTTTGCAGGACGGCTGGCCCGCCGCGACTTCGCGTTTGGCGACTTTGAGTTTCCAGCGGGATCCTTCTTCCTGCATGCGACCGCCGTACCGCATTTCCTCGACGAAAACTATGAACGGCCGCTTGAGTTCCTTCCCGAGCGCTTTCTGCCGGATCGGAATCCGCCACCGAAGGTTCACGGAACCTTTGGCGGCGGCACGCACGTCTGCCTCGGCCAGCCTTTGGCGCGGGTGCAGGAGCCACTGATGCTCGCCAACTTCTTGCGGCACTTCGACCTGGAGTTCGCGGCACCGCCGTCGCTGCAGCCGCGGCTTGGCGCCGTCGTCACCCCGGCGCTAGCGGCGATTCCGGTGCGGCTCGTCCGAAAGTGAACCGCCCGGCCCCGGATCGGCCCGGCCAAGACCAGCGTCATCCGATCCCGCGTGATCTCCTACCGGCCCGTTCGTCACCCTGATTTCTATCCGATCCAAGCCGATGATTCTCGTTCTCTCCGCCGAAGGCCAATCCAAGGACCTGGAACCGTAAAGAGAACGAGAACGATTTTGACCCAGCCCAACGGACCTCTGACACAACCACGGTCCCGGTCCCCTTGACTCGCGACCCGAACTCGGATGACACTCGGGCGTGAAGGTCGGAAAAAATGGCATCGTTTTTATTTCTGCTCTGATCGCCGCTGCCGGAGGGTGGCTGGCTTGGAATTTGCAATCGGCGAAGACCCCGCCGCTCGCCCACTTGCTCACGGCGACGCCCGACGACCAATGGCAGAAGCGGCCTCCGGCGGGTGCCCGTAAAATCGCAGAAGTTGCAGGCAGGCCCCAGCGTGCAACAACGGAGGCCACGACCGGCGACACACCTGCTGCGGCGGAGCCGCGCGACCAGCCGGCCGATGCGGCCAACGCCCCGGATGCCCCGGCCCCGACCGCCGGCGGCAATCGGGATCCGGCGGAGTCAACCGGCGGCGTGATGAAGGCGCTGGAGTTTTACTACAACGGCCTCGCCCACCGGCTGAATCTGACGGCGGAGCAGGCCGCAATGCTCAACAACCTTCACTCGGTGGCGCTGGCAAATGCCGTCAATACCCTGTCTCCGGAGGATCAATCGCGGCTGGCCACCGATCCGGTCGCTTACAGTCAGGTCATCGCCGGCGCCGAGACGGCGCTGGACCCGCAGATCCAGGCTCAATTCGGCGACGTAATCTTCGCCCAATACAAGGCGGAGCAGCAGACCTTCACGCAGCGGACGACGGTCGATCGCCTGGAGCGGAACCTAGGCGCGAGCCCCGCTCCGCTGACTGAGGACCAGGCCAACCAGTTGGTCCAGATCCTCGCGCGCACCGAGGAGCCGGGTGTGAAAAGCATCTACAGCCACATCACCGATCAGACCCTGGTGCTGGCCGCCGCCGTGCTGTCCGAGCCGCAATTGCAGGAATTCCAGCAGATTCAACGCGAGCAGCAGGGCGGCGCCAACTGACTGATTTTGCGCCACCCCGCGTCACTGGCTCCGCCCGCGCGCTGTTTGGATCCGCGGGCAATTCTCGCCCCAGGGTGACCTTGACTGTCGGCCCGGTACCGTTTCATACCTGCCGGATGAACAAGGGGAAAAATTACCTCACTTTTCTCTTCGCGTTGCTGGCGATCGCCGCCGGTGCGCTGGCTTGGAATCAGCACCTGCAGCTCATCGAGCTTACCCTGCGCAACGGCGATCCGGCGGAGAAGGCCCGGCTTCAGTCCGCGGTCGCCGACCTCGGGGCGAAGAACAAGGCGCTGCAAGCGGAAATCGACGCCCTGCAGGAACAGATCGTCGCGTTGACCGCGCAGGTGCAGGAATCGGCGGAGCAGAAAAAGCTCACGGCGCTGATGCCCGGCGCAGAGAGCAACCCGGCCAGCGTCGCAGCGCCCGGCGTGGCCGATCCGCCCGTCCCTGCCGACACTCCCGTGCCGGCCACGCCAGCCCAATTGCGCGGGCTGGTGGACCAGCGTTACACCGCGCTGATCAACAAGCTCAACCTCACGCCGGAGCAGGCGGAACAGTTTAAGAACCTGATCGCATTGAAAATGCAGTCGGCGTCGGATGCGGCCAATGCACTGGTGCCGACGGACCCGGCGCAGCGTCCCAATCTGAACCTTATCCGCCAAACGGTCGCCAACATCGAGAACGGCGCCGTTGCACAGATCCAGGCGCAGTTTGGCGACACGGCCGCGGCCCAATACAAGCAGTACAAGCAGACTTTCCCCCAACGAAACACGGTGGATCAGCTGTCCGCCTCGCTGGCTGCCTCCGGCAGTCCCCTCAGCGAAGCCCAGGCCACCCAGCTGGTGGACATCCTTGCGCAAACCGCACCGCCGATGCCGCGGGGCGGTATTGGCACGATCGTCGGCGCTGGCATGAACTACCACAGCCGGATCACGTCTCAGGCCTTGTCGGCCGCCACCGGCGTGCTCTCAGCCGATCAGCTCGCCGCGGTCCAGCAGCTTCAGAAACAACAGCAATAGGCAATTTCGCGCCGGCACCGTCAACGGCCGGGCGGCTGGATGGCTCCGCCATCGTCCACCAGCAGCCGTGATTGGACCTCGAGCGAGCCCGCCCGATAGGGCGGCAACAAGATCAGCAGCGCGCGCTCTCCCGCCTCAAGCTCAACGATACCCGCATACGATTGATAAAAACGTCCGCGAAACATCGTTCGCAACATGACCGGGGCGGACCGGGCGATTTTGACCGGAGGATTGAGGCCGTCCTTCAGGACCATTTCAGTCCGCCCAACAGTCCCCCGCAGCGGCAATCCGCTGAGATTGACGATTGCGATCGCACCCGACGGATGACGGCCCGCTCCGTCGTCGATCAGCCGCACCGAATACCGCGGCCCACCTGGTACCGTCGCTGGCGTGAAAAGCAATAACCCATCGCGGACACCGGGTGGAATCGTCACCTCGGCAGCCGTTGCGCTCGTCGTCCTGTCTTTGGCCGGGAGATAGAAACGGAGCGGGTTGCCGCCTTCGTAGGTGTACCGCGGGGAGCGCGCCGTCGGATAAAAGACCAATGGCATTGCCGGTGCGTCGGGCTTCGGGATGTATCCGACACCGTCGACCGGCTCGGCGGAAAATACCGTGAACCGGATCATAACTTCGGGAGGGGGTTGCCCAGACACGACCGTCGGCAGCCCGAACCCAGCGATAGCGGGCACTGCGAACCAGATCGCGAAGCGTGTCAGATGTCGGAGCGGGTAAGCCATCGGAAGGAAACGATTTTGAAGCGGCGCCCCAATCGGCGGTTGAGCGGATTCAACTGTGCCACCGGCGTTTCCGCCGGATCCGCGGGATCGTAATATTCCGGCATGCGCTGGACCAAGGCTTCGGCCCATGCGCGGCTCTCGACCGTTTTCGTCGCCGGGTTGTAACTGTCGCCGTATGTACGAATCACAAACGTGTCTGAGCGGACCATGCACCACGGTGCCAGTCCCGTCATGATGTCGCCCTGTGTCAGCCACTGAGAGCTGAATTCCGCGATCGCCCGGTTCAGGTCGGCATCGGTGATGGCTTTTTCCAGCAGGCTCACCGGCCGTCCGTTCCCATCCGTGAAGAGGGTCGATGGATTCAAAAACTCCTCCAGACTCCGCCACGGTCCGGCACTCGCCAGTCGTGCCGCCGTGAGGCCGGCAATCGCCTCGGCCAGCGCCGCTGTTTCCGTCGCATCGAGCAGGCGGACGCCGCGCCGGAAGAGTTGGGTGTTCGCCATCGAAAAATCGCTGGGGGCCGCCGGCGGGACGCTGGTGCTGGCGGCATAAGTCGAGCCGGCCCGGGGATCGTCCGCTTTCCAGGTCTCCTGCGCCGACAGGGAAAAGCGGAAGAATCTGGTCCCAGCTGTGGTGATTGTCCCGTTGGCGCCATCACCCGCCGTGCCGGTGGATGCCGCGGCGTTGAGATAGGTGAAGGTCCGGAAAACGGGCAGCCGCTGGCTGCGCAGCTCGGCCAGCCAGGCAGCGGCACTCGTCGAGTTCACGTTGAACGTACCGCCTTGCAGCAGGTGCTTCGCGGTGAATCCGGTCGCAGCTTGCGCGCTGATTTCGCTGGCAGAAGGCCATGGGCCGCCGCTGCTCCGGCGCACCAGTCGGAGCGCCGGGTTCGGCCAGGCTTTTCCCGGCGGCAGGATCATCCCGCGCTGGAGTCCGGAAAAATGAAAGTGATCGAAGAGAGCGTTCGCACGGACTCCGCCGACCTGAATCGCTGCCCCCCAGGAATTGCCGATCGCAAACGGACGCGTTCCGGCCAGCGGCAGGTGCTGCAACGCTCCGACCGAGAGCACCGGCGCCCGCGGCAGCTCGAACAGCGGTGCATCCTCGTTGTACGAACGCGCATTGCCGGCACGGTCAAGCAGTCGGTCGGGCGCCGAGATCGTGACGTAGTTCTCATAGAGTTCCGGCCGCGGACCGTTTGGTCCCGGCACAAACGCCGCGGCCCCGAGCGTCCGGTCGCGAAGATCCAGCCCCGGGCCAACCAGCCACGTCTCAGGTGCAGCCGGGGTATCGAAGCTTTCCGCGAGGCGGAAGAGGTAGGTGAACTGGTAGGTGCCGGCGCTGAGCCGCCGTGGCGTCGTGCTGAAGGCTTGGAATTCCGGCGAGGTGAGCGTCGCCAGCGGAACGTCGCCTCCGGGCCGCGCCGCCGAAATCCGCAATTGCAGCGCGTGGCGGCTCGTGACGGACAGGTGGCAGACATCGCCGCCGTCGATGGCACCCGCGTTCGCATCCCGTTGCACGCCCTGGCCGCCGTCGGCACTGAGGTTGCGGGAATAGAACCGGGTCGCATACCCTGCCGCCGGTCTCGCTGCCGACGAGTCTTCGAGCGACGTCCACGTGTACACCCGGCCCGGCAGCCAGGACTGGCGGTCGGGATCAGGTGCACCCGCATGGTCCCAGGGCAGTTGGATTCGCAGCGGAGATCCGAACACCACCGGCAGGGATATCGTCGCTCCGGCCGAACCCATCGTATCGTCCACGAGCCGGATGTTCGCCGGCAGTCCTGAGATCTCCAGCCGCAGGTCTTCCGGCACCAGGGCCGTGGTGTAGGGATTCCACAGGGTTAGCATCCAGCGCGCCCGCACTTCAACGGGCTTCTTGGCGGACGAACCTCCTTGGGTCCTGACGTTGAAGCTGAGCAAAAAATAGGTGAGCACCGGCCAGACTCCCTGGTTTATGCTCCCGGCGCTCAAGCCCGGGGTCAACCGATGCCGGCGCCGCAGCGGATCGACGGAATACGCCGGCGCGGGCCAGGGCGTGACCGGCGCAGCAGGATCTTCCATCCCCGCGGCATAGTCGGACCAGGCCGCAAAGGCCGGGCCAAGCAGGTCCGGCCGCGCCGACAGATCCTGCCGCAGGCCTCCCGCCTTCGTGTCCGCCAGCACGGAGAAATTGTCCGTCGTCCAGGCATGATAGTTCTGGCGCACGAGCTCGGGACCGACTGCGGTGCCATTCTCCCGCTTCAAGAAGGCAAGTTGCTCGACCGTCGTAATATTTCGGATCCGCAAGGCATTCTCGTCGCTCTGCGGCTCGTAATCCTCCGGGGCCGGCCCGAATCCAACCTGCTGCGACAGTCGCCCGCGCAACTCCGTGGAGTCATACGGCGCATAATCCACGTCGTCATTGCGCCACGAGCGGGCCACTGCGGCTTTGATGCCTTGGTCGCCCACCCACCAGCCAAAATGTCCGACCGTTACAGTCCCGCTCTGACCGGGAACTTCCGCGCTCAGCACCGGTTGAAGCGGAACTGTCACGTCGTTCGCCCGTCCTGAAGTCCGGCGGCCCACCAATTCGATCGGAGCCGGGGCGGCGGCCGCGGGCGTGACTGCAAGCGGATCGGCACCTTCATTCCCGCTGATCAGCCATGTCAGCGGTGCGGCGTCATTTGCGGTTGAGTCCCAAACCCCAGTATAGTGGGCATTCGCTCCGCTTGATGCGCCGGCCGCTGCCGTGACCCGCTGATCGGCCCCCGCCAATTTCTGCAGCTGGCCCGTGGCGATATCGAGGGCCATCAA
>Ga0265319_1001473_pt1 | contig 14052 bp, 10 predicted proteins | sample 4824metaG_FD_192443 | JGI IMG/M metagenome (GOLD analysis project Ga0265319, IMG submission 192443) | Rhizosphere microbial communities from Carex aquatilis grown in University of Washington, Seatle, WA, United States - 4-8-24 metaG | ecosystem: Host-associated > Plants > Roots > Rhizosphere >...
CCGCACCCGGTGCGCGTCACCGGGCCGAGGCACGACACGCCGCCAGCGACGAGGACGCACGTGTTGCCGAGGCGCTTGCACTCGGCGCACACGGCCTCGTCGGGCAACTGTGGCCGGCGGCCGACGACCAACGAGGTCAGCAGCTCGAGCAGCTGCCGGCCGGAGATCGGGCAGCCGTACAGCTCGGCGTCGACCGCGACGTAGTCAGACACCGGCTTTGACGTCGGCAGCGCCGCGATCCATTCCGGACGCGGGTAGACCGAGTTGCGAAAGGCGTCGTCGTCGCCCAGGTTGCGCAGGGCCTGGATGCCACCGCTCGTTGCGCATGCGCCGATCGAGACCAGCGTGGTCGCCTGGCGCCGGAGCTGGACGATCTCCTCGGCCTGGTCGGCGGTGCTGACCGAGCCCTCGACGAGCAGAACGTCGAACGGGCCGTGCGAGCGGTTGGAGGTCGCCTCGGCAAACTCGACGATGTCGAAGCGCTCGGTGATGGCGAGCAGCTCGTCTTCCATGTCGAGCAGCGTCAGCTGACAGCCGTCGCACGACGAGAACTTGACCACGCCTACGCGCGGCCGGCGCGGTGCCGCCCAACGGGGGTTGGGCTGTGGCCGCGGGTGTGGGGCGATTCCGGTCACGGCCATCACAGACCCTCGATTCCAAAGGCCGGGCCAAGCTCGGCAAGCGAGAAGACCGGGCCGTCCTTGCATACGAAGAACTTGCCCAACTGGCAATGCCCGCACAGGCCGACACCACAATCCATGTGCCGCTCGAGCGTCACCCAGATGCGTTCGTCGGGCACGCCGCGTTCATGGAGCACGTCGACGGTCGCCTGCATCATCCGCTCAGGGCCGCAGATGAAGGCGGTCGTCCTGTCGCATGAGCACATGATCCGGTCGATGACCTGGGTCACGACGCCCACCCGGCCGAGCCACTCCGGGCCGGCACGGTCGACGGTCTGGGCGATGTCGATGACGCCGCTGCTCAAGAGCGTGTCGAGCTCGGCGGTGTACAGGCGGTCGCCTGGCGTGCGCGCACCGTATGAGAGCTGGATGCGCCCGATGCGCTCGCGGTTGGTGATCAGCCAGTCGAGCAACGGCCGCAGTGGCGCCAGGCCGATGCCACCGGTGATGACCATCACGTCGCGGCCGAGCGCCTGCTCGACCGGCCAGCCACGGCCCATCGGGCCGCGCACGGTCAGTGTCTCGCCACGCTCGAGGGCGCAGATGCGCGTCGTCGAGGCGCCCGCGGCGCGGACGGTGAGCGAGAAGCCGTCGTCGTGGAAGCGCGAGATCGAGATGGCCGGCGAAGCCCCGGCGGGCAGTGACGGCATCACGAACTGACCGGGTTTGCCGTTGATGAGCGGCTGATGATCAGTGCGCAAGCGCAGGGTGACCGTGTCATGCGTCTCGCGGTGCGTGTCGACGACGGTCGTCTTGACCGGCGGCGTCCCGTGCTGCTCGTGCCTGGCCGGCGGCGCTGGCGCCACGACCGGCAGTGCCTCGATCACTGGCCGTGCCACGACGGCGGCCGCCACAGGTGGCGCCACGGCCATCAACGATTCGCGGACGTCGATGCCGACCGGGCACCACGTGATGCAGCGGCCGCAGCCGACGCAGCCGGACGAGCCGAACTGGGTCGTCCACGTGCCGAACTTGTGCGTCAGCCACTGGCGGTAGCGGTCGGAAAGTCGTGTCCGGAAGTTGCCACCGGCCACGCGCGCGAAGTCGAGCGTGAAGCAGGAGTCCCAAGTGCGCTCGGTCGAAGCTGCCTGGCCGTCGAGGTCGGAGCGCTGGCCGACGCTCGTGCAGAAGCAGGTCGGGCAGACGAGAGTGCAGTTGGTGCAGGCGATGCAACGTTCGGCGATCTCGGCCCAGTGCGGGCTATCCGCAGCGGCGATCAGCCGTTCGGGGAGTCCTTCGGTCTGAACCGCGATACCCATCTGCTCGCGCACGCGAGCGACAGAGGCCTGCGCGTGCTCGAACTGTGTGTCGGTGGCCGGCAGGACCGGCAGCCCTTCGAGAACCGCTGCGCCGGCAGGTGAGCCGACGCGTACGACGAAGCCGTCGTCGATCTCCGACAGCGCGAGGTCGAAGCCATCGCGCACCTCGGGCCCGGTGCCCATCGAGGCGCAGAAGCATGTCCCGCCGGCGACGGCGCATTCGACGGCAACGATCAGGTTGTCGCGTCGCCGCGCGGCGTAGTCGCGGTCAGGTGTTGGGCCCTGGGAAAGGACGCGGTCGTGGACGCTGAGCGCGGCGATCTCGCACGCGCGGACGCCCAGGAAGGCCTTCTTCGTTATATGGCGCGGCGGGTTCTCGAGCCTGCGCTCGATTGCCGGCGTGCCGTCGCCGTCCGTCCAGACTGCCTGGGTGACGCGTGCCGGGAAGGTCCAGCGCTTCCACGAATCGGGACCCGGTGGCTGGTCGAAGAGGCGGTCATCGCCGCGCTCGACGAGGCGCGCCTTGCCCGGCGCGTTGTCGAGGCCGATGCCGCGCGGCAGGTCCGCGGCGCTCGACACCGGGCCGAGCCGGATCGTGCCGTCCTCGACGCGCGGTCCGATGACCTCGCGATCGTCGACGGCGAGCGCCTGGATCAGCTCGTTCACGAGCTCGCGGCGGAGGAAGAAGGTTTCGGGCGCAGCTCCGGTGTGCGTCGCGGTTACCACGGCTCTACCCACCTCTGGCTGAACAGGTCAAGAAGCTGGAGGCGGGTGCCTTCGAGACGGCGCGAAACCGCGCTCAGGATGACCGGGTACAGGCCGGCGGCCAGCTCTGCGTCGGAGGCGAGCGCCTCGCGCAGCGTCGGGCCTTCGAACAGGGCCAGCTCGGTCGGTGCCAGGGCCACGGCCGTCGAAGTGGCGCGGTACGGCGGAACGACCGCCGACCAGCCGACGACATCGCCGGGCTCGACGGTCAGGATCGTGATCGGGCCGCGCTCGGGCACGCGCACGCGGAGGCCGATGCGGCCCTCGAGCACGATCGCCAGCGCATCGGACGGATCGCCCTCGCGCATCAGAACCTCGCCCGTGGCGAGCGTGGCCAAGCGGCCCATGCGCGCCAGCTTGCCCCTCGTCGCCTTCGACAGGGAGTTCGTGAGCCACGCGGCGGCGAGGTTGTCGTCGAGCGGCAGTGTTCGGCTGGAAGCAGACTCGGTCAAGGACAATTTCCTCCACAGCGATGGTCCCGGCACGCGCCTGTTTGGGACTCGTGCCGTTTGGCATGAAGCCACGGCCAGTGGTCATAGGCACCCGCGCCGGTGCCGGGCGCGTGAGGCGATTGACGCCTCAGCCCTTCCGTGCGAGGCTGCGCGCAACGCCGATTGGTCCCAGCCAGGTCGGTAGGGGGAGGTTCGATGTCCGCGTCGATGGCGTTCGCCACCCGGGGCTCCGGGCGGCGAACGTTTGTCACTCTTCTCGCCGCCGCGGTCTGCCTGTCGTGGGTCGGCCTGTTTGCCGCGCCCTCTCGTGTCGCCGCCGCGGACCCGACGCCTGCCGCCCCATCGACGACCCCGACGACCCCGACCGCCCCGACGCCACTGACGCCCGACCAGCAGCGCATCGAGAACGTCATCGCCGCCGCGAGGCAGTATGTGGGCGTTCCCTACCGAGTCGGCTCGGAGGGCCCCACCCTGTTCGACTGCTCGGGTCTCGTCTTTCGCGCCTTCAGCGACGCCGGGCTGGTCGACCGGATCGGCGGCCAGCGCCTGCGCGCGGCCGGCTACATGCGCTGGTTCGCGGCCCAGGGCATGATGACCACCGACGAGAGCCAGGCCCAGCGCGGCGATCTGGTCATCTACAACAACGGCGCGCACATTGGTATCTACCTGGGTGACGGGCGCGTGATCAGCGCGCTGCTGACCGGTGTCACCGTCCATTCGCTGCACGGCATTTCGTTGCCCGCGACGGGCTTCCTACGCCCAGACTGGTCGGGCGACGGCACGGTCGCGCCGTTCGTGCCGGTGACGCTGCCTGACGTTCCGGAGGCGCCGGCGACGCTCGTGCCCGCGTCGTCGTGGATGCCCACGCTTGACCCGACGCTGTCGGCACCGGCCACGCGCGAGGGCCAGGAGCGCACCGATCTGCGCACGCTCAACTCGCGAACCTACGCGAACGCCGATGGGACGTTCACGACCGAGTTCCACGCCCAGCCGATCTTCTACCAGCCGGCGGGCACGACCTCGCCCGCGGACCTGCAACCGATAGACCTCTCCTTTGTTGCCGATGCGGCCAGTGGGTATGCCTCGGTCATCACATCGCCCGTCGTCGTGACGACCCGGCCGGCCAGCGATCCGGCCGGCTTCGTCAGCGCCACGAGCGGAATGGATTCGGTCAGCCTCGCTCTCACCGCGACGAACGACGCGACCAACGGCACTGCGGCGCCCCAGGTCGTTGAGGGCGGCCGCGTGGTCGACTTCTTCGACTTCCAGCCGCAGCACGTCGGGCTGCGCGTGCTCGCCCAGACCGACGGCTTCAAGACCTTCCTGGTCATGGCCAAGCAGCCTCAGCGCACGAAGTACTCGTTCGTGCTCGACGCGCCGGGCATCGTCCCGGTCGTGGCCGACGACGGCAGCATCGTGCTGACCGACGCGAGCGGCATGACCGTCGGCCGCATTCCGCGCCCGCTGCTGCTCGACTCGTCCGATGACGACGGCAACGGCGGCGGACTGTTCACCGCCGCGACCTCGCTCAGCCTCGACACGAGCGGGGCCCTGCCCGTGATCACCGTGTCGATCGACCGCGACTTCCTTGACGAGGCGGTCTATCCGGCGTATGTCGACATGTCGCTGACCAACTTCCCGCAGGTTGTCGCGGGCGCCGACGTCACGTTCGCGTCGAGCTCGCACCCCAACGTGGACCTGCACGGCTACCAGCGACCGGAATCTGCGGGCTTCGATGAGCTGTGGCTCGGCCGCCAGCCAGGCAGCAAGAACAACAACGAGGTCTACATGCGCTTCGACGGCCTGGCGGCGACGCTCGGTACGGTCGATGTCGCGTCGGCCTCACTCGAGCTGCTGCCGTACTTCGAGCAGGCGGGCGACGGGCTGGTCGATGCCCGCGAGGTGACCTCGGACTGGAATGCTGACGCACTCGATTGGGCCAACCGCCCGGCCACGAGTGCAACTGACATCGGCCAGCTGACCGGTGCCGCGGGCGCGTGGTCCGCGCTCGACGTGAGCGACTACGTCACCGGAGTGCTCAGCGGCGGGGAGCCCGACTTCGGGCTGCTTCTCGACGCGGACGGCACGAAGGCCGCGGCCTGGGAGCGGCTGGCGGCTTCGGATGCCGGCGCCGCGGCCGAGTTCGGGCCGCGCCTCGTCGTCACCTGGTCGGGCCTGCGCCCCTCGGCACCGCGCGTCGCCACGGCCGCCGGCGCCGATTGGTCGAGGCCCCCAACCCTGACCTGGGCGAAGCCGCAGATCGCGCCGGACCAGGTGCGCTATGAGGTCCAGCTGTCGCTCGACTCATTTGCCACGGTCGCGTTTGACTCGGGCGTGGTCAAGGGCACCAGCGGGGCGGCGCAGAGTTGGACGCTCCCGGCGGAAATCGCGAACGAGATGGGTGACTATCAGTGGCGCGTTCGTGCCCGGTACGGGAGCGATGCGAGCTGGTCGCCGTGGTCCACGCCGCAGACCGTCGCCGTCACCGGCCCGCACGTGCCGTACAGGGCCGTCTAGCGCTGGGCCGCCGCAACACAAAAGTCGCGCGCAAAAAGAAGAGGCCCGGCCGGGCATTCGCCCGGCCGGGCCCTCCGTCATCTGCCGTGCAGGTCAGGAGCAGTACAGGCTGAACGTCGAACCAGACGCGACAAGGTGGCTGCCATTCCAGATCTTGCCGAGGGCCAGGATCCGGTGCTTGCCGGAGTGGCCGGGCGTGAAGTAGAACGAGTCCTTGAAGAAGTAGCCGCCGCTGGTGTTGGCCTTGACCGAATAGGTGCCGATGTTGAGCTCGTTGTGCCAACGGCCACCGTAATAGCCCTGGCCCTTGATCGTCATCGACAGCTTCGTGGCGTAATAGCCGCTGTACTTGGTGAGCTTGAACGTGGCCGTGACCGTGTTCGCGCCGGAGCAAGAAGTGTGCGTGTTCTTGATCTTGCCGAGTGTCGCGGCGGACGTGGTCGCGGGAATCATCAGTGCCAGGACGAGGACCGCCACCGTCCACAGCAACACGAAGCGTTTGCGCATGTGTGCCTCCTCGAAGCGCCGCGACCTCCCTCGAGTCGCGTCTACGCCGCGCCAATGCTCTCAGGGATTGCCCAGACTGGCAAGCCGATCTGACTCTCGCGTCGACGGGTGGTAACGTCGGCCGCGTGACCGCCGAGGCGCATGCCCGACAGCTACCCACACCCGCGGCGCCCATCCTGCCCGAGCGGCTAGAGACGCCCGCGCTCGTCATCGACCTCGACATCGTCGAGCGCAACGCGGTGCGCATGGCGCGCGCTATGGCGGAGCGCGGAGTGGCCCTCCGGCCGCACGTCAAGACGCACAAGAGCGTCGCACTCGCACGCCTCCAGCTCGACCACGGCGCGCGCGGCATCACCGTTGGGACGCTGGGCGAGGCCGAGGTCATGGCCGACGGCGGCATCGACGACATCTTCGTCGCGTACCCGCTCTGGGCGGCAGGTGAGAAGGGACGCCGACTGCGCGCGCTGGCTGAACGTCGGGGGCTCACCTTCTCCGTCGCCACGGACTCGGCCGAGGGGGCGCGCCAGCTCTCCGAAGCGATGCGCGGCAGCAGCGCCAGGCTGCGCGTTCTCGTCGACGTCGACCCGCACTACGGCCGGACCGGTGTTGCCGCAGAGCGCGCCGGCGAGCTTGGCCGTGCCGCACAGGACATGGGTCTCGAGGTGATCGGCGCCTTCACCCACGGCGGCCACTCATATCTTCAGCCGGACGCCGGCGAGCGTGCGGCCGCGGACGAGGTCGAGGTGCTGGCGCGCGCCGCGGAGGCGCTTCGAGCGTCCGGCATCGAACCAACCGTGTTGAGTGCCGGTTCATCGCCAACGGCGGTTGCCGCCGCGCGCGCCCCCGTGACCGAGATGCGCCCCGGGACGTACCTGATCGGCGACCGGATCCAGGTGGCGGTGGGCGCCAGCCCAGCGGACGGCGTCGCGATCGCGGTCGCAGCCACGGTCGTCAGCGACGCGGTGCCGGGCCAGGTCGTGATCGACGCCGGAGCCAAGTCGCTGACCAAGGACCTGCCGTCATACCTCGACGGGTACGGCACGCTGCCCGCCTATCCGCAGGGCATCATCGAGCGCGTCTCCGACTACCACGGCCAGGTCCGCTTCCCGGATGGGACGCGCATGCCGGCGCTGGGTGAGATCGTCGCGGTCGTGCCCAACCATGCCTGTCCCGTGATCGACCTGTACGACACATTCGTCGCCACTCGTTCTGGCGCGACGATCGGCCGCTGGCGTGTCGACGCGCGCGGCCGAAGCGGCTAGCGGCTACAGGATCCCCGCGCCCTCGGCAATCAGGATCACCCCAAAGACGACGAACGAACCGGCCGCGCAGAGCTTGATCGCCCGCTCCGGCAGTCGCTGACCGAGGACGGCACCAACGGCGATCGCCAGCGCGTCGGCAGCGACCATGCCCGCAGTCGAGCCCAGCCAGGTCCCGATCGGCTCCTGGGTCGTGGCCAGGGTGACCGTGGCGAGCATCGTCTTGTCGCCGAGCTCGGCCAGAAAGAACGTCGTGCCAACCGTGAGCAGTGCCCACAGGCCGGAGCGCACCGCTTCACGCGCGCCACGGTCATCGACCGAATCGCCGCGCAACGTCCACGCCGCGAAGACGAGGAACGCGATGCCGGCGACGACGTAGATCAGGCTCTGGGGCAGGGCGAGGGCAAATGCACGACCCACGAGCACCGAGCCCGCGTGGACGAGCAGGGTCGCGACGCTGACCGCGAGCAACACCAGCCAGGCCCGATAGCGCGTCGCGAAGGCAAGCGCGACGAGCTGGCTCTTGTCGCCCAGCTCGGCCAGGAAGATCACCCCGAACGAGAGCAGGAATGCATCCATTGGCCGGGCGACGATAGCGGACGTCGGTGGAGCGGCCGGCGAGCCGATGGACCGGGCCATCTGGCCGCCCGCGGTACGGGCCGCTTGGTCGCGCAGGGTCTCAAAAAGTCCCATACATAGAGTCCGCCCGGCAGTCTCAGGCGATGCGGCCGCGCCCATACCTTCGTAGCTGTCGATGAGCTGCGAACGCCGCCACAAGACGGCGGCTTGATCGACAAGGGGAATGCTGCGATGAACGCAAAGTCAACGCTTCAGGCGCGCGGAATTGCCGCGGTCCGGATCCTCATGGGTGCTGTCTTCCTGTACGCAGGACTCGACAAGACCCTCTTCGCCGCCAAGGCCTTCGACGCCAGCGGCTTCCTGAAGTTCGCGACCCTGGGCGCGACCTCGAGCTCCGCCGCGGGTGCGGTGGTCAATCCGACGCACGACTTCTGGGTCAGCCTTGCGAGCAACGCGGGCCTGATGTCGGTCATCAACATCCTGGTCCCTTACGGTGAGCTCGCCATCGGTATCGCCCTCATCGTGGGCCTGTTCACTCGCTTCTCGGCGCTGATGGGCGTGATCATGGTCTCGATGTTCTTCTTCGCCTCGTGGGACTTCTCGGTCAACTACCTGAACTCGGACGCGGTCTACGTGATCGCCACCGCGATCGTCGGTATCGCCGGTGCCGGTGAGGTCTTCGGCCTGGACGGCGTCCTTCATCGGTCAACCTTCCTGACCCAGCACCCCGCACTGCGCTTCGTCGCCGGGTTGCTCGGCTAACGGTTCTCCTCCTGCGCCGGGCTGCACCCGGCACGGAAAGCGCGGGCCTTCGGGTCCGCGCTTTTTGTGTCCGCGAGTCGGACGTGTGGCGCGCCTCAGGCCGGCCAGCGGACGCTGAACCGGGCACCACCGAGCGGCGACGTGGTCACGGCCCAGCGGCCGCGTGTTGCCTTGACGACGGCGTCGGCAATGGCCAGCCCCAGACCGGCACCATCCGCCTCTGTGGCCGTCGCCAGAGAGCGGTGGAAGCGGTCGAAGACCCGCTCGCGGTCGTCGTCGCTGATGCCCGGACCCGAGTCGTCGACCGCGAGCAGCGCACGGCCGCCGTCTGCCACGACATGCACCTCGACCCGGCCACCCTGCGGCGCGTACTTGCACGCGTTGTCGACGAGCACGGCGACGAGTCGGTCGAGCATCTCCGCCTGGCCGTTGACGATCACCGGCTCGTCTGGCGCGTCAAGCGTCAGCGCCAGGCTGCGCGTCTCGGCAATCGGCGCGAAACGGTCGACCGACTGGCGCGCGATCGTCGCCAGGTCGACCGGCTCTGGCTTGGCCGACGTTCCTGCCGCGTCGAAGCGCGCCAGCCAGAGCATGTCCTCGAGCAGCTGGCGCATCCGCTTCGACTCGCGATCGACCTTGGCGAACGTCGTCCTGTACCACTCGCCGTCGCGTTCGCGCGCCAGCGCCAGCGAGGTGTTTGCCTCGATCACCGAAAGCGGCGTGCGCAGCTCATGTGACGCATCAGCGGTGAAGTTGAGCTGGCGCTGGCGCGCCTCCTCGACCGGTGCCGCGACCCGTCGGCCGACGATGACCGAGCCAACGAAGACGAGCAGCAACAGGAACGGCGCGATGATCAGCGTGCCGAGCAGGATCGTGCCCTGTGTGTCGGCAATGGAATCGAGCGACTGGCCGACGACGATGTGCACGCCGTCGATGTCACGGCCGGCGACGCGCACCTGCTCGCCATCGATTGTCGCGGTGACCGGAACCGTGACCGCGGCCAGCGTGGCGGGCAGGTCGGGCGTGGTCGGATCCTTATCCACGCTGCCATCGGGATTGATCGTCCAGGCCAGGACCGGCGGCCCGAACGGCCGGCCCGGATCGCCGCCCGGGTTGAAGCCGGAGTCCGGCGGACGCGACTGGCCGGGCGGCAGGCGCCCGAATGACCCGACGAGGCGCTGGTCGACCTGGCCGGTCAGATCGACGGTGGCGATGGTGACCACGGCCGCGGCGATCAGCGCGTACAGGACACCGACGACCAGCGTTGCGGCGAACGCGACGCGAATGCTCTGCCGGCGCAGCCCGACGGCCTGCGTCACTTCAACTGGCCTCGAGCCGATAGCCGGCGCCGCGCGCGGTCACCATGCGAACGCCGGCTCCGACCAGCTTCGCGCGCAAGCGGCTCATCTGGACGTCGATCGCGTTCGAACCGAGCGGCTCGGTTTCGTCCTGCCAGGCGTGTTCCGAGATCTGCTTGCGATCGACGACGGCGGGCGAGCGGCGCATGAGCAGCTCGAGGATGCGGTATTCGGTCGCGGTCAGGACCAGGTCGCGAGCGCCCATGGTGACGACGTGCTTGACCGGGTCGAGCTCCAGGCGGCCCACCGCGAGGATCGGTTGGTCGACCCCGCGCGGCCGGCGCTGAAGCGCCCGCACGCGCGCGAGCAGCTCGCCGAAGTCGAACGGCTTGACCAGGTAGTCGTCGGCCCCGGTGTCGAGGCCGCGAATCCGGTCGGCGGGCGTGTCGCGCGCGGTGAGCATCAGCAACGCTGTCGGTCGGTCGTGCTTGCGCGCCCAGGCGATCACGTCAATGCCCTCGGCGCCGGGCATGCGCCAGTCAATGACCGCGACGTCGTACTCGTACCACTTCAGGTAGTCGATGGCCTCGTCGCCACGTTCGACGGCGTCGACCTGGTAGCCCGCGTCGGTCAGGCCGAGCACGAGAACCTCGCGCAAACCGTCGTCGTCCTCCGCCACGAGCACTCTCATCAATTCATAAGTTTGGGGGACGATCCTTTCGAACGGGTTACCGATGCGCGTAACCAGAACGACAGGTACCGACCTCCAGCCTGTGCGTGAAATCAACCGCACAGCCAAGGACCCACGACCATGACCGCAGTGACAACCGATCTGCTCGACATCCGCGAGCGGCAGACATTCCTCGAGCGGCTGACAAGCTGGGCCGCGGCCGTCATCAGCCGGCCACAGGTCGCCGCCGCCGGCCTGGCCGTGATGTCCGCCTTCCTGTACCTGTGGAACCTGACCGCGAGCGGCTTTGCCAATTCCTATTACTCGGCGGCTGCGCTCGCCGCGTCGCAGAGCTGGTCGGCGTGGTTCTTCGGATCGCTCGACGCGGGCAACTTCATCACCGTCGACAAGCCGCCACTGTCGACCATGCTCATGGGCCTGTCGGTGCGCATCTTCGGCCTGAGCTCGGCGAGCATCCTGGTGCCGGAAGCCCTGCTCGGCGTCGGCTCCGTCGTGCTCCTTTTCGCCATCGTCAGGCGCCAGTTCGGGCTCGCCGCCGGCGTCATTGCCGGCGTGGTCATGGCCATCACGCCGGTCGCGGCACTCATGTTCCGCTACGACCATCCCGACGCGCTGATGACCTTCCTGATGCTCGGCGCCGCGTTCGCGACGCAGCGCGCGATCGAGAACGGGCGCCACCGCTGGTTGGTCGTGGCCGGCATCGCGCTCGGCCTCGCGTTCCTGTCCAAGTACTTCCAGGGCCTGCTCGTCGGGCCTGGGCTTGCCCTCGCCTACATCGTCGCGGCGAACGCGTCGCTTCGGCGGCGTGCGGCAGGCCTGTTCGTCCTTGGCGCCACGACCCTCGTCACGGCCGGGCTGTGGGTCGCGGCCGTGCTCGTGACACCGGCCGCGGCACGGCCGTACATCGGCGGCAGCACCAACAACTCCGTCCTCGACCTCATCTTTGGCTACGACGGGCTGGGCCGGATCTTCGGCGCAACCGCCGGCGGCATCGGCCAGGGCGGCGCCAACTTCAGTGGCACACCTGGGCTGCTGCGCCTGTTCAACACGGACTTCGGCGGCCAGATCGCGTGGCTGCTGCCGGCGTCACTCATCTTCCTCGTCGCCGGCCTCTACCTCACCCGGCGCGTCGCGCGTACAGACTTTCGTCGCGCCGGCTACCTGCTGTGGGGCGGATGGCTCCTCGTCACCGTCATCGTCTTCAGCTTCATGTCGGGCATCGTGCATTCCTACTACGCGGTCGCGCTGGCGCCCGCGATCGGTGCCCTGGTCGGAGGCGGCCTCGTCGAGCTGTGGCGCGCGCGCGAGCGCTTCCTGGCCGCCGGCCTGACCCTCGCTGCGGCGATCCTGGTCAGCGTCGGGCTGGCCGTCCTCCTCCTGTTGCGCAGCCCGAGCTTCATGTCCTGGCTGCCGCCGCTGATCGTCGGCCTGGGCGTAGCGGCGGCGATCGTCGTCGCCATGCCCGCAGCGCGCGGCGTCCGCATCGGCCTCGCCGGCCTGGCGCTGGGTCTCGTGGCGCTGCTCGCCGGTCCTGCCGCCTTCACTGTCAACACGATCGCGACGGCGTACTCGGGCTCGATCGTCGCGGCCGGCCCGACGACGACGGCGACCGACTTCCTGAGCGGTTCGAGCGATGGCCAGGGCCGCGGTTTCGCGCTGGGTGGCTTCCCGGGCAACGGAGGCCCCGGCAGAAATGGCGGGCCGGCAGGGTTCGCGCCGGTCCGCGGCATCGGCGGTCAAGGCGGATCGGTCGGCAGCGCTGACTCCTCGCTCGCCTCATACCTCGTCGCCAATCAGGGCTCCGCAACCTGGATCGTCGCCGTGAGCGACGCGAGTGACGCGGCCGAGCTGGAGCTCGCCACGGGCAAGCCGGTCATGGCCATGGGCGGCTGGAGCGGCTCCGACAACGCACTGACACTCGATCAGCTCAAGGCCGACATCGCCAACGGCAGCCTGCGCTACGTGATCGTCGGCGGCCAGGATGCCGGACTGTTCGGCTTCAACGGCGACTCGTCGCAGGTCACGGCGTGGGTCACCAGCCATGGAACGCTGGTCAACATCCCGGGCAGTTCGACGTCGGTCTACGACCTGTCCAACGCACTCAACTGACGATCGAGGCAACGACATGGACATCAGCTTCAGGACACTCAACGACCGACGGCCCGCCGAGGGCGGGCCGTCGGTCGAGCTGGTCATCCCGGTCTACAACGAGGAGGCCGATCTCGAGCGCAGCGTGCGCCGCCTGCGCACCTACGTCGATGAGCACCTGCCCTATGCGACGACGATCACGATCGCCGACAACGCCAGCACGGACCGCACGTGGCAGATCGCCCAGCGGCTGTGCCGCGAGCTCGGCGAGGTGCGTGCCATCCACCTCGATCGGAAGGGCCGCGGCCGCGCTCTGCGCACGGCTTGGCTCCTGAGCCGTGCCGACGTCGTCGGCTACATGGATGTCGACCTGTCGACGGACCTTGCTGCGCTGCTGCCGCTGGTGGCGCCACTCGTCAGCGGCGAGAGCGATGTCGCCATCGGCAGCCGCCTCGCGCCCGGCGCGCACGTCGTCCGTGGCGCGAAACGCGAGCTCATCTCGCGCGCCTACAACCTGATCCTGCGCCTCGTCCTGCGCGCTCGCTTCTCCGACGCGCAATGCGGCTTCAAGGCCGTCAGGCAGCCCGTCGCGCAGGCACTGCTGCCCCACGTCGAGGACAACTCGTGGTTCTTCGACACGGAGCTGCTCGTGCTCGCGCAGCGCGCCGGGCTGCGCATCCACGAGGTTCCCGTCGACTGGGTCGACGATCCGGGCACGACCGTGAAGGTCGGCGCCACGGCGCGCGACGACCTGCGTGGCGTGTGGCGGCTGGTGCTGCATCGGAGCGCACCCGAGGTCGGCGGCCTGCGTCGAGCGCCGACCGCCAACCCCCTTGCTCGGCAGCTCGTCTCGTTCGCGACGATCGGCGTGTTGAGCACCGCCGCCTACGCCGCGCTGTACCTGCTTTTCCGAGCCAGCACGTCGACCGAGATCGCCAACGCCGGCGCACTCGTGCTGACCGCGATCGGCAACACCGCCGCCAACCGCCGGCTGACGTTCGGGATCACCGACCACACGCATCTGCTGCGCGACCACGCCGCGGGCCTACTCGCGTTTGGCTCCGCGCTCGCGATCACGACTCTCGCGGCCGCGGGCATCCAGCACCTGGGCACGAGCATGAGCCACGTGGCGGAGCTGGTCGTGCTCGTCTCGGCCAACGCGGTCGCGACGATCGTCCGCTTCGGAGTCCTGCGC
>Ga0265319_1001474_pt1 | contig 14051 bp, 10 predicted proteins | sample 4824metaG_FD_192443 | JGI IMG/M metagenome (GOLD analysis project Ga0265319, IMG submission 192443) | Rhizosphere microbial communities from Carex aquatilis grown in University of Washington, Seatle, WA, United States - 4-8-24 metaG | ecosystem: Host-associated > Plants > Roots > Rhizosphere >...
TTCCAGACGGAAAGAAGATGCGAGTAAAAATCCCAGCCGGGGTCCATTCGGGAGTCAAGCTCAGGTTCGCGGGTCTTGGCGAGCCTGGCGTGGGGAAAGCGCCAACCGGTGATGCTTACGTTGAGTTGAATGTATTGCCTTCTCCCCTATTTAAGCGGGAAGGTGATGACCTTGAAGTCGAGGTGCCGATCTCAGTTTCTGAATCGATCCTAGGCGCTAAGGTCAAAGTCCCGACCATTGATGGTCCTGTCTTTTTGACAATCCCCGCGGGCGCTAGTTCCGGAATGAAGCTCCGCCTTTCCGGTAAGGGCGTTTTGAACAACAGTACGGGAAAACGAGGCGACCAGTACGCGGTACTTAAACTGATCTGCCCGCCGAACGCCGATCCAGAAATTAAACAAGCTGTTCAAGCTTGGGCTCATCGCCAGACATTCGATGCGCGGGCCGGTTGGATCGGGTCGCAAGGAGGTGTGTTGTGAGAAAGGTCATGACCTTAAACGAAGTGGCGAAGTTTTTTGGAGTTGAGCAGGTCATTGTCGTTGAAATGATCCAGCACGAATGGGTGCGCCCGGCGGAGGAGCGCGCCCTCGATGAGGAAGATGTCGCCCGCATTCAACTGATATTGGACCTTCGCCATCAGTTCGGCGCTAATGATGAAGCCATTCCGGTGATCCTTCACCTGGTGGATCAGCTTTATTACCTGAGGAGTCAATTAGGCTTCTTGACATCTTCTAATAATAAAAAATAGAGATGAAAATTTTATGACCGATCTTATTAGTTAAATCTGATCAGTCGATGGGAAATCGTCCACGACGGGGACCCGAATTGGACAAGAAAAAAGTGCCGATGGCTTGTCCCGCTAAATTCTATCGTTGTTTTCTTCGAAGGGCCCGGTCGATATCGCGGTTGGCTTCCTTTTCCTTCAGCTTCTCCCGCTTGTCCTGCACGTTCTTTCCCTTGGCGAGCGCCAATTGGATCTTCACCTTCCCGCTTTTGAAATAAAGCTTCACCGGGACAAGGGAAAGGCCCTTCTCGTGGACCCTGGCGCCGAGGCGCTCGATCTCCTTGCGGTTTAACAGTAACTTGCGCTTGCGGGTGGGGTCCGGATTGTAGCGGTTGCCCTGCTCATAAGGGGAAATGTGCATGCCGTAGAGGAATATCTCATCCTCTTCCACCCTGGCGAAGCTTTCCTGGAGGTTGGCCTTGCCGTTGCGGATGGACTTGACCTCGCATCCCACGAGGGCGATGCCGGCTTCCGTGCTCTCGAGGATGAAATAATCGTGAAAAGCCTTCCTGTTTTGTAGGGAAGGGGCGCGCTCAGGCATAATCCCTCGTCAGGAGTAACCGCTGGAAAATCATGTCCACGGACAGGACCTGCACCTTGAGGATGTCGCCCATCTGGATCTTCGCGCCGCGCTTGCCCCGCAAGACGAGGGAAGGAGCGTCCAATTGGTAAACATCGTCCGTCAGGCTTTCCAGGGGTAAAAAACCCTCGATGCCGTAGGGATTCAGTTCCACGTAGGCGCCGTAGGGCGTCAGGTGGCGGACCGGACCGGAGAATTTCTGGTTGACCTTGTTCTCCATGAAGCGCAATTGGAGGATTTTCTGGCTTTCCCTCTCGGCCTTTTCCGCCGTCCTTTCCTTCTCGCTGCTGTGAAGGGCGATTTTTTCCAGGGATTGGGCATGGCCGGCGATTTTTTCCTTGGAGAGGGCTTTCTTCATGGCGCGGTGCACCATCAAGTCCGGGAAACGCCGGATGGGGGAAGTGAAGTGGCAATAGGACTTCAGGGCCAGTCCGAAGTGGCCGGCGTTCCTCGTGGAATAAACCGCCAATTTCAGCGACCGCAGGGCCAGGTTGTTCACGACCGCCTCGTAGGGCCCGCCCTTCACGGATTTCAACAGGGCCGACATTCCCGGGGGCGTGGTCAAGTCCATGCCCTTGAAGGGGATACGGTAGGCGTTCAGGAAGGCGGTGAGTTCCTCCACGTCGCTGTCGTTGGGAGGCTCGTGGATCCGGTAAACCGCCGGGGTTTTGGACTGCTCCAAATAGCTCGCGACAGCCTCGTTGGCCGCCACCATGAAATCCTCGATCAAGCGGTGGGTTTCCAAGCGGTCCTTCTTGCGGACATCGACGACTTTTCCGTCCTTGATGACGGCCCGGACTTCCGGAAAGTCAAAATCGAGCGAACCGTTCGCTTCCCTTTGTTTCCGGATCCAGCCGGAAACCTTCACCATGTCCGGCAATATTTTCTTGAAGGGAGAGTACTTGGCCTGGATCGCGGCGGAGGCGGTTCCATCGAGGATCTGCTGGACTTCCTCGTAGATGCCCCGGACGCGGCTTTGGATGACGGAAACGGCGAAACCGGACTTGATGAATTCGCCCCTGGGGCTGTAGGTTAAAAAGGCGCTGAGCGTCAAGCGCGGCACGCCCTGCCTCAGGGAACAGAGCCCGTCGGAAAGGGAATAGGGCAGCATGGGCAGGACCCGGTCCGCCAGGTAAAGGCTGGTGCCCCGGTCCTGGGCTTCCTCGTTGAGGGGCGTGCCTTCCCGGACATAATGGGAAACGTCGGCGATATGGACGCCCAACTGGTAATTGCCGATGGAATTGATTTCCAGCGAGATGGCGTCGTCAAAATCCTTGGCATCGGCCCCGTCAATCGTCATCACGGGCATGTCCCGGAGGTCCAACCGCCCCTGCCAATCGCTTTCGTTGGGATTCTCCGGAAGCCCCGCCACTTGGGCCTCCACCGGCTTGGGGAAGAAGTCGGGCCATTGGTATTTTCGAATGACGGATTTGATGTCCACCCCGGGATCGTCCGGAAACCCGAGGATCTCCACCAACTGGCCTTCCATGGGCCCGTTGCCGGGCCATTTGGTGATCTTGGCGACGGCCTTTTGGCCCTCCTGGCCCTTCAGGGGTCCCCGGCTCAGCAGGATGGGTTCGGTGACCCTGAAATCGTCGGCCTTCAACAGATAGTCGGACTTGTCCTTGAGGATCGTCCCCACCAATTCCTCATGGGCCCTTTTCACGATGGAGACGACGGTCGCCGAGAACTTCCCCTCTTTAAAGGAGTCCTTGCCGACCCTGGCCAAAACCGTATCGCCGTTCAGGATGCCCCGCATCTCGCGGGGAGGCACGAAAGCGTCCGGGGAGCCGTCTTCCGGCACGAAAAACCCGAAACCCTTCTCATTGGCCTGTACTTTGCCGACCAACTCCCTGGCCGCGGGATCCTGGTGGCCCCCACCTTTTCCGGACCGGGAAGAGTGGCCCCGGGAGGAGCCGTGGTCCTGGTGAAACTGCCTTTTCGGCTTTTTATCTTTTTGATTCCTCTGCTGGCGTTGCTTTTTAGACAATTTTTTTCCTTATGTTAATTTTTCTATGGGAACATTCGGCCAATACGCGAGAAGATTCTTTTGCGGCAGGGTGAATGTCCGGCTGATAAGCGGGGATTGACCATCCCTTGGGGGAGGTCCCGTTGCTTGACAGTGATAGGTGCCTACTTTATACTACGCCCTCCCTTGACACAAGGCCCTTGGCTGTCAAGTTCTTTTCAGCGCGGAAGTGGCGAAACTGGCAGACGCACTAGCTTCAGGTGCTAGCGGGGGCAACCTCATGGGGGTTCAACTCCCCCCTTCCGCACCATCAATCACTCAGGCCCCAACCATGAAACCCTCTCAACCCACGGCGGACGAAAACGGTGTTGTCCGCGTCAAATTAAAAAACGGAGCGACCCTTCTCGTCAAGGAGGACCGCGCGACCCCGGTCGTGTCCCTCAATATTTGGATTGAGGCCGGTTCCATCGACGAGCGCCCCGACGAAAGGGGAATGGCCCACCTCATCGAGCACATGATTTTCAAGGGAACGGACAAAAGGGGCGTCGGCACCATCTCCCGGGAAGTGGAGGCCGCGGGAGGCTACCTCAACGCCTTCACCAGCTTCGAGCACACCTGTTTTTACGTGGTGCTGCCCAGCCGCCAGATCGAGAAGGCCCTGGAGGTCGAGTTCGACGCCTATTTCAACTCCACCTTCGACGCGGGGGAGTTGAAAAAGGAGAAGGAAGTCGTCTTCGAGGAAATGAGGATGAGGCAGGATGATCCCTGGAGCTGGTCCTGGGAGCTTTTGTTCAAGATCCTCTACAAGAAAAACCCCTACCATTGGCCCGTCATCGGCGACATGGATATCCTGAAAAAAGTCCCGCGGGAAATCCTCTTGAAATACTACAACCACCATTACGTCCCCTCGAACACGGTCATTTCCATCGTCGGGGACGTCTCCAGCCCCGCCGTCATTTCCTGGATCAGGAAATATTTCGAGCCGAAAATCCGGCCGAAGGCCCCCCAACGCAAATTCTCGCTGGATTCCGAGCCGAAAAAACTCCAGGTCCATGCCGAGGCCGGGGAGCTGCAGCAGCTTTATCTTTCCCTGGGGTTCCCCACCGTCGCCTTGACCCATGAGGACGCGGCGGCCCTGGAAATTCTGGAGGCGGTTTTAGGGGAGGGTTCGGCCAGCCGCCTGAACCTCGCCATCCGGGAAAAGAGCCTTTCCGCCGATGAGATCGGCAGCGACCATTTTTCCGGAAAGTTCGGCGGCGCCTTCGTTTTCCAGGGCTTGACCGACGGCAAAAGGGCGGTCCCATGCCTGATGGAGATGATGGGGGAGGTCCAAAAAATCATCGACCGGGGAGTGGGCGAGGACGAACTGGTCAAAATCAAAAACAAGGTGAAGGCCTCCAAAATCTTCGAGAAGCAGAATATGGACGGGCAGGCCAAAACCCTCGGCTTTTGGGAATTGGCGGGTGGCTATTGGCTGGAGGACAAATTCCTCAAGGAATTGGACTCCATCACCTCGGCGGACCTCCAGCGCGTGGCGAAAAAATACATCCAGCCCAGGAGGGGTTCCCTGGTTTTGTACCACCCCAAATCGCAAAAAATGAACACCAGCCCATCCTACTGGCAATCCGTCCTGCAAAAGGGCATGGACCAGTCCAAGACTGTTGCCTCCCGGGCCGCGGCCAAACCGGCCCTCCGAAAATTCAAGCTTAAAAACGGCTCCACGCTTTTGGTGAAGGAACGGAAGGGCCTGCCCCTGGTATCCCTCGGGGTCTTTCTCAAGGGAGGGTTCTCGCGGGAGCAGGCCAGTCCCGGCATCACGGCCCTGATGACCAAGTGCCTGCTGAAGGGGACCGTTCAAAAAAACCACGCCCAATTTTCCAGGGAGGTCGAGTCCCTGGCGGCCCATTTGGACCCCCTCATGGAAAAGGACCATTGGGGGATCACCCTCGATAGTTTGGAATCCAATTTCGAGAAATCCTTCGACTTGATGAGGGAAATGCTGTTTGAGCCCCTATTTTCCAAGGCCGAGGTCGAGAAGGAAAAGAAGCTTCAGATCGCGGCGATCGAAAGGTTGAAGGACGACCCCTCCGAGTACGCCATGCTCCAATCCGATGTTTTGACCTTCGCCCATACCCCCTACGGCCATATGCCCATGGGGACGGCGGAGAGCCTCTCGCGGATTTCAACCGCGGAGGTCAAAAAATGGCACCAATCCCATCTCTCCCCCCGGAATATGACCTGGGTGGCTGTGGGGGATTTTGACCAAACCGCCTTAAGGAAGCTCCTCGAGAAAAAGCTCCCCTCCGGGCCAACCGCGAAACCGTTCCCCGGGAAAACGACCGCCGCCGCGCCCCTCCGGGCCTCCTCCTTCCAATTGAAGATGGACAGCCGCCAGGCCCATGTCGTCCTGGGATTCCGCGCGCCGGCCTTCGGCTCGGGGGAGTATTTCGTGTTCCGCGTCCTCAATACCATCCTGAACGGCATGGGGGGCAGGCTTTTCGTGGAGCTCCGGGAAAAAAGGAGCCTGGCTTACAGTGTTTTCGCCGCCCATGACGCGGGGCACTTGGCGGGCGCCTATCAAATTTACATCGGCTGCGCCCCGGACAAGGTCGTGGAGGCCAAGAGGGAATTGCTCAAGGTTTTATCCGGCTTCTCGAAAAACGGGATTACCCAGGAGGAACTGCAAAGGTCCAAAACCTACATGATCGGCCTCTACCAAGTGGGCCTCCAATCCAACCGGGCCCAGGTCCATTCCTACGCCCGATACGCCCTCTCCCGCTTGGGAGCAGGGACGGTCGAGGCCTTCCCCTCGATCATCCAAAAAATCACGGCCGCCGACGTCCAAAAAGCCGTCCAAAAATATTTAATGACGGACGACAAGACTTGGGTGACGCTGACCTCAAAATCTTAAGGAAAAAGGGAAAAGGCCATGTTTGTGCTCGGGAATTTATTGACGGCGGCCGCGGACGTTTTGGGAATGGTGATGGAGGCCCTCTATTGGGTGATTCTCCTGCGGGTTCTTTTGTCCTGGGCCAACGCCGATCCCTATAATGGTTTTGTCAGGGCCATCCACGCCATTTCCGAACCGCTGCTGGGACCCCTTCGAAGGCTGCTGCCTCCCTGGCGGTTCCATGGGCTTGACCTATCGCCTTTTTTGGCGGTTTTAGCCCTGATTTTCGCGAAAAAGTTCCTCGTTGAGACTCTTTACGGGATTGCCGCCAGGCTCTGAAAATTAGGGCTTTTTATCGACCTTGGGATGAATTATATTAACCTTCCCCATCAAAAGGACGCATTGGCTCAACCGCCGCAGGAGATGAAGTTGTTTTCGACTCGATACCCACACCTACTCCTACTTCTAAGCTTGTCCTGCTTTTCCCTAACCGCCCCCTCCCAGGCCTTTAACTCCAGTTTGGAACAGGATACCTACGGAATCGGCATGGGCAGCGCGGTCGCAGCGGTGGCTGGCGGAACCCACGCCATTCAATGGAATCCCGCCGGCATCGCCAGGGCCACGGTTCCCATGGCCCAATTGGGATTGGGCTTTAATCCCGCCACTTCCGACCTTCAATTCAACACCAGTGTCTTATATCCCTTTCCCGACGGCACCGTTTTCGCCCTTTCCCAATTCACCGACCTGCCCTCTTTCCCCACCTCCAACACGACCTACATGGGATCGGTGGCCCTGCCCTTGAACGCCTCCCGGGATTTTTTGCTGGGATTTAATTTAAAATACATGGCCCTTTCCACCCTGGCCGGAGGCGTCCGGGAAAACGGGAGGGGATTGGGGATGGATTTCGGGATTTCTTATGACCTCAGGAGGCCCCAGGGGACCATCGCTTCCTTCGCCCTGGCCGTCAAGGACGCTGGAACCCAAGTCCGGTTCGACAATACGGACGAGCAGCCGGTGACCAGGACTTTCGTGCTGGGCGCCGCCTACCAAAACATCCCCGATACCAGGATCGAGATGGATTACGACATCATCGACCAAACACTCCAAAACTCGGCCCTGCACAACCGGCTCCGGCTGGGGGCGGAGCGATTCTTCGGCGATAGGTTTTATTCCCTCCGCCTGGGATTCGACGACCTCTTCAACAACGACGGTTATTTTTCCATGGGAGCCGGCTACCATCCGGCCCAACCCTTTGAGATCAGCTACGCTTTCCGGGCCTCCGCGGCCAATACCCAGTTTTCCCATTTCCTTTCCTTCGTTTACAGGTTCGACGACCTGGGAAAAGCCGAAACCCCCTCGGTGAAAACCATCTCCCCCTCCTCCGCGGAAATCACCATCGGATCCGGGTTGGAATTGACCGAGGCGCCGGCGAAAACCGGTAAACCCATTTCCGATGTTCCCTTGAGAAAAATGAGCATTGAGGTGGATCCGCCGATCTTCTCGCCGGCGGGCCAGCAAAAAACCACGTCCATTTCCTTCCCGGAGGGGAAGGTGGCGGACATCGCCCGCTGGATCATTGAGATCCAGGCGCCGGGGCCCAAAACGGTGAGGCGCGTCGGGGGAACAGGACCCCTCCTGCCCATGCTCTCCTGGGACGGCTTGAACGAGGAGGGCAAACAGGTCCCGGACGGCAGGTACCAGGTGGTCCTGAAAACCTTCAACCGCAAAAACGAGCTGATCTCCAATGATGTTGAGAGGGTGGAAATCCTCTCCACCAGGGCCCATTTCGAGATTCAGGCCAGCGCCGATTATTTCTCCCCCCGGGAGGCGAAAAAAAGGAAGAACGAGATTCTTTTCACCTTGAACGCCGGAGGCTCGACCGAGGTTCAGGATTGGAACTTCGAGGTGAGCGACGCCTCGACCAACAAGGTGGTTTACTCGGCCCAGGGCCAAACCAAGCTCCCCAAGAGCCTCAAGTGGAACGGGAAGGGACTTAAGGGAGCTCCCCTGCCGGACGGAAATTACTTGTGCCGCCTGACGGCCCGGGACCTGGCGGGGAACAGCCTCAAAACGGATCCCGTGAGCGTCACCCTCGACAGCCTTCCGCCGGAATTGACCGTGAAGGGCGAGGATAACCTGGTCGATTTCAACTCCAGGAAAAACTACAAGATGAACCTCCAAGCGTCCGATCAAAGCGGGATCCAAAATTGGAGATTGGAAATCACCGATGAAAACGGCGATGTCCTCAAGCGTTTCACGGGGGAGGGGCAGCCACCGAAGGAAATAACCTGGGACGGGGGCACGGACAGCGGAAAGACCGTGGATCCGGGCTCCCTGGTGGACTTCCAATTGACGGCCTTTGACCGCGCGGGAAACTCCGCCGCGAGCGATCCCGCCAGCGTTCAAGTCGATTACCAGCCTCCCACTACCGGGGAGCAGATGACGCTGAATTTAACCACGGTTTATTTTGACGCCATGAGTTCGGCCCTGTCGTCGGACGCCAAAAAGGAAATCGAGAAGGCGGCCACCTCCATCCGCCCCTACCTGAACAAGAGTATTTTGGTGGTCAAGGGCTACGCCGCCCCGGACGAAACAGGGGACCTGCTGGTCCTGTCCCACGACCGGGCCCTGGAGGTCAAAAAGTTCCTGACGAAAGCCCTCAAGATTTCACCGGACGCCATTTTCGCGGTGGGTTATTCGGCGAGGGAGCCGGCCAAGTCCGCCGCGAACCCCGCCGCGGGAGAGACCAAACGCCGGGCCCTCATTTCCCTCACCACCAAACCCTAATTCCTCCCTTTTCCCCGAGGTCCTGGTCCCTCGGTCCTGAAGAAAAGCCGTTTTCCCCGGGGAAATTTTGTTAAAATAGCCCTCAACCATCCCCCCTTTGAGGAGCCGGTTTTTCCATGAAAAAAATCTTCATCCTGCTCCTCCTGGCATTGCTGGTCTTTGGATTGAGCCAATTTTTAATGCGCCGGAACCAAAAAGACCTCCAGGATAAGACCCTCGTCCACCTCACCCTGTGGAATGTTCCCCCCAAATCCCTGCCCTTGGACCGCCAGCTCTGGGAAGAAACCGTCCAACAGTTCGAAAGCGAGAATCCCGGCGTTAAAATCGAGGGAGTCGAGAGGGACTATCAGCCGGAGGAGTTCATCACGGTCATGGCGGGGGGCAAAGGACCGGACCTGGTCAAGGTCTGGGTGGGGGCGATCCAAACCCTCGCCAACCTGGGATTTCTGCAATCCGTGGATTCCCAAATCCAAAACTGGAGCCAAAAGGACTTCATCAAGCCTGTTTTGCTCGAAAGCACCAAGGTGGACGGCCATTTTTACGGAATTCCCGCCGACACCTACTTTTTGTTCCTGCTTTATCGGAAGGATTTGTTCACCGCGGCGGGGCTCAACCCGGAAACACCCCCTGCCACCTGGGATCAATTGGCGGAAACCGCGAGAATCCTGACCCACCGTGAGAAGGGCCAATATGGCCTGGGATTGGTCCCCAAAACCTGGTATTTCCAGGATTTCGTTTGGCAGGCCGGCGGGGAAATGACAAGGGTCGAAAACGGCAAGGTTCGGTCGGCCTTTTTCGAGCCGGCGGCGGTCCAAGCCCTCCGGTTTTGGAAGGACCTCAAGTGGAAATATAAGGTGCTGCAGCCGGACCCCTTGATGACCGAGGCGGAGCTATTACACTTATTCGCCCTGGGAAAAATCGCGATGACCTTGGGCACGGAAAATCTCCTGCCGTCCCTGATCACCCGGTACAAAATCGACCCCCAATCCTTCGGGATCGCCCCCCTGCCGGCGGGCCCCGCGGGCCGGGCAGCCCATTTGGGAGGGGATGTTTACGTGATCAACGCGACGAGCTCGGACGAGAAAAAGGCCGCCGCCTGGAAGTGGATTGAGTTTGAGCTTTCACCGGCCAACCAATTGCGCAAATGGGTCCGGATGCATCAGCTGAAAATGTTCATCTTTCCCGGCGCCTTCAGCTCCGCGACTGAAATCGCCAACCAGCCGGAGTTTAAGATGGTCAAGGACGCCTTGGAAACGGCCAGGGTGGAGCCCCATGTCAACGGCTGGCCCCAGGTCCGGGACCTATTGGACGAGGATCCGCTCCAAAACATATTTTTGGACCAGGACGCCGATCCCCAGCAATTGTTATTGACCTACGCGAAGGAGGCGGACCGGAATATATTCGCCAAGGTGAAGGGGGCCCCATGACCGACTATAAGCCCTTTTCCATTTATGACGATGACGAGGACAAAAACAAGCCAGTGCCCATTCCGGACGAGCTCAAGGAGGGCCCGGCGAACTTGAACCTGGAAATCGAGGATGTGCCAAGCCCGGAGGATGAGGCGACCCGAAGGGAATTGATGCGTCAATTCGAGGGGGCTCCCGCCCCCGGCGGGGGAAGCGGTCCAGCCAAGGAAAAATCCCCATCCGCCTCGATGGAAAACGTCCCCTTCCTGCAGGGACAATCCACCGAGTCCGTCGAGGACCGGGCCAAATCCATGATCCGCAAGCGGCAGGACTCGGGAAAGATCCGCGACCGCCGGAAGGTCGCCTCCATTTTCGACAAACCCATCGAGCCGGACAAATCCATCGCCGCCGGCAAGGCCTTCTGGCACCCGCTCAGCTACCGGGCCCAAACTTTTTGGTTTCTCCTGCCGGCCCTTTTGTTTTTCGGGCTTTTCTACCTCTATCCCATGGTCCAGGGCTTTCAGATCAGTTTGACCCATTACAGCCCCCTGGGCATGAGTGAACCGGTTGGATGGGAGAATTACCAAAGGGCGTTCCAGGACTCGCTATTCTGGCAAACCGTCGTGAACGCCGCGGCCTTCACCCTCCTGTCCCTGGCGCTGGGCTTTTGGCCCCCGATCCTATTGGCGATTTTGCTGAACGAAATAACCTATGGCAAGGGCCTGTTCAAATTCCTGTACCTTTTGCCGTTCGTGATTCCGGCCGTTCCCGCGGCCAATCTCTGGAAATGGATTTTTGACGAGGGTTTCGGGGTGCTGAACTCGATCCTGCAATGGGTCTCCCCATCCCTGGGCCCGGTCGGCTGGCTGACGGATCCCCGGTGGGCCCTCATTTCCATTGTCCTCATGTTCGTTTGGAAAAACACCGGATGGTTCATGCTGATCTATTTCGCCTCCCTGCAAAACCTTCCGGAGGAGCAATACGAAGCCGCTGAAATGGACGGGGCGGGAGTCCTCAAAAAGGTATTCCACATCACCCTGCCCCACCTGGTCCCGGTGATGTGGATCCTCTCGATCATCCAGGTCTTAACCACTTTTCAGATCTTCACGGAGGTCTACGTCATGACGAAGGGCGGGCCCATGCACGCGACGGAAGTCATCGGAACCTACATCTATAAAACAGCCTTCGGCTCCATGGATTTGGGCTATGCCTCCGCGATGGCCATGCTGATGTTCGCCGTCCTATTTATCTTTACGATGGCCCGTTTTTTACAGCTGAAGAGGACATCCCGATGACGAAGAGGGAATAATGGAAAATTTCTCCGCCGCAGCCCAACCTCAAAAACCAAAGCCAGGCGCCAGGGGGGTCTTTTCCCATCAGGACCGGAAAAAGAAGTCCGTCCTTGTCGCCTTGTCCCTGGGAACCCTCCTTTTGGCCCTGGGGAGCCTCGTCACGATCGCCCCCCTCGTGTGGATGGTGTTGGGCTCCTTCAAGTCGCCCGGCGAGATTTATTCCGTGCCCCAAACCTACGTTCCCCATGAGTTTAATTTCAACAATTACGAGGAGGCCCTTCGGCTGGTTTCATTCGCGAAATATTTCATGAACAGCCTGCTCATTTGCGCCTGCGTGGTCCTGGGACAGCTGTTCATCTCCTCCATGGCGGCCTATTCGCTCTCCAAGCTTCGGGTCCGGTTCGCGGGAGGGATCCTGCTGTTGTTCATGACCAGCCTCATGGTGCCCTTTGAGGTCCTGGTCATCCCGCTGTACCTGATCATGAAATTTTTCCCATTCGGACCGGGGGTCGCGAACACGAACCTCATCAACACTTACTGGGCCTTGATCCTTCCGGGGGTTTTCAGCGCCTTTTCCATCGTGGTGTTGAAGGATTTTTACGATTCCATCCCCAATGAGATTATTTACGCCGCCAGGATCGACAGCTGCACCGAGACCAGGATTTTTTTCCGGTTCATCCTTCCCATGACCAAGCCCATCATGTCCATTCTCGCCATCTTTTCCTTCGTGACGACCTGGAACAGCTTTTTCTGGCCCCTGATCGTTTTGAATAATCCGGACTATTATCCCCTGGTTCTGGGTGTTCAAAAACTCATCGATACGGGCGAACCTTGGAACGTGGTGATGGCCGCCCTGGCCCTCAGCACCATCCCCTCGGTCCTGCTTTTGCTGTTTTTCCAAAAAACGATCATCCGCGGCATCGCCTACACCGGAATTTACGGGTGATGGGGAATTCCAAAGGGCGGGAAATCCAGGCTTGGTTAAAGGGCCGGGTAAGTCCTTTCCGATTTCAACACATCCAGGGGGTCGCGCGGACCGCCAAAAGGCTCGCGGCCCGGTACGGGCTGTCCATGGAAAAAGCCCAGACAGCCGCTTGGCTGCACGATTGCGCCAAGGAAATGACGAGGCGTGAAATGAAGGAATGGCTGAGGAAAGCCAAGTATAAATTGGACGCGATGGAGGAGCTCCTCCCGGGGCTCTGGCACCCCCATGCCGGAGCCGCGGTCGCAGCCCTCCGGTGGGGCATCCGCGACGCAGCCATTCTTGAGGCCATCCGCTGCCATACCCTGGGGAAAGCCGGCATGGGCCCCTTGGCCCAGGCCCTTTTTGTCGCCGATTTCATCGAGCCGGGAAGGAAATTTTCCGAAGCGGGCGAAGCCAGGAAGGCGGCGAGGTTAAGCTTAAGGCAAGGTGTTTTGACGAAAGCCTCCATGACCATCCAATTTCTTTTTCGGGAAAAAAGGGTGATCCACCCCCGGTTGCTGGAAACCTGGAATTACTACGCGGCGGGAACCAATGAAACTATATAAAAAAATCCTTTTCATCCTGCCGGTCCTTTTTTTGGTGGGGGCAGGGCGCTGGGAGGTTTCCCGGACCCCCCTGGAACTTTTCCTTTTAAGGGGATCGGACAACTTAGTGGAAGCCTATCGTTTGAAGGTCTATTTGAACCGCCGGGAACCGGTGGTGGAACCCCTTCACTTGTCCGGCGAGCAAAGCCGGTTGGGCATGGAAATCTTGAGGTTGAGGGACAAGGCCCAATTGTCGGTTTTTGCCAGGTCTTTCGGCCCGTCCGAAATTTGGATCGGTTTCCCGACCGCCGATGAGGCATGGCCGGGCTACCTGGGTGGCGGGTGGGACGGCTTCCGCCAAAACGGATCGGGGGAGGTTTTTGACAACCTCCAATGGATGGACCGGCTCTACTTATCCCTTCGTTCCACACCGCCGCCTCCCTCGGCCCCAAGCCAAGCCGCCTTGCCTCCCGCCGGTGAAACAGCCACGCCTGTCCCAGGGGAGGTGAAGGAAAACCCCGGCCCCTCCAGGACCCCCGTTCCCGCCGGAAGCCCCGGGGTCCTTCGGGTAGAAATATTGAACGGATGTGGTATAAAGGGAGCCGCGGATTGGGCCGCCCGCCGTTTCAAGGGCGCCGGCGTCACCATCGTGGGTACGGGTAACGCGGAAAATTTCCGATTTAACAAGACGATCATCAAAACCTCCGCTGGAATTCCCATCGCGCTGGAGGAAGCCCTTGAAAGGCTGGGGTTGGCCAAGGATTCGGTTGAGGATTCCACCGACCCGGCCATGGACGTGGTCGTGATCATCGGCAGGGATTTCCGCAAATTAAA
>Ga0265319_1001476_pt1 | contig 14047 bp, 12 predicted proteins | sample 4824metaG_FD_192443 | JGI IMG/M metagenome (GOLD analysis project Ga0265319, IMG submission 192443) | Rhizosphere microbial communities from Carex aquatilis grown in University of Washington, Seatle, WA, United States - 4-8-24 metaG | ecosystem: Host-associated > Plants > Roots > Rhizosphere >...
GACCATCCGCGAGAAGACCGCGACGCCGACGAGCAGCCAGACCGCCACGAACACGACGCCGGCGCGCGCGAGCCGCGGTGCGGCGGCGACGTCGCCGGACGTCGGCGCGGCGGCCCCGCCGTCCGGCCGCGCGCCGCGGCCGCCGACGAACGCGGCGGCGAGCGCGGCCACGCCCACCACCAGCGCCGCGACGAGGGCGGTTCCGACCAGCGTCCCGAGCGCGCCGGTGCCGGTCTGCACGAGCGTGAGCGGCCCGCCGCCGTGGCGTCCGGTGGTCGCTCTGGAGAAGCCCAGCCGCCCGATCCCGTCGAACACGAACACGACGTTCCACGCGCTCCCGTCGGTCGAGCCGATCGGGAACGGCTTCGGCCCCGGCGCGAGCGACAGCGCGACGAGCCACGCGAGCGCGACGACGACGAACGCGGCGGCGCCGGTCAGCAGCGCCCGCAAGCGCGCGGCGACGCCGATGCCGGCGCCGAGCGCGAGCCACGCGAGCAGCAGCAGCGCGGGCAGCGGCAGCAGCGCCTCGGCGAGCTTGACGTTGAACGCGAGCCCGAGCGCGGCGCCGGCCGCGAGCATCCAGCGCAGCCGCGCCTGCGGCGCCTGCGCGGCCCGCACGACGCACCAGGCGGCCAGCACGAGCAGCGCCATCATCACGGCGTCCATCGTGTCGCTGCGGGCCGTCAGGACCGAGGTCGGCAGGACCGCCAGCGCGGCCGCGGCGGCGAGGCCGGCGGGGCGGCCGAACAACCGGCGGCCGACATCCCACACGAGCACCACCGCGACGGTCCCCGCTATCACCTCCGGCAGCCGCAGCGAGACCGACGAGTAGCCGAGCAGCTTGACGCTCGCGACCTGCAGCCACAGGTCGAGCGGCGCCTTGTCGACGGCGGTCATCGCGGTCGGGTCGAACGCGCCGACGAACAGGTTGTGCCACGACAGCGACATGCTGCGCACAGCCGCGTCGTAGAACGGGTTGCCGGCGATCGCGCCGAACGACCACAGGCGCAGCGCGGCGGCGACCGCGACGATCGCCGCGAGCGGCGCGGCGGCCAGCACGCGCTTGGAGAGGTCGCCCGTGCGTACGCGCACCGCGGTCGTCACGCCCGCGGCCTCCATGTCAGGACGTGGCCGACGAATGCCCGCGCAGTTCGCCGCGCAGCCAGGCCAGCTCGCGGAACGCGCGCAGCACGACGCGCGGGTTCGCGCCGCTCTGCTCGCCGGCCACGCGCGGGCGGTGCTGCACGTCGCGCTCCTGCAACTGCGCGCCGCGTGCCAGCAGGCGTACGATCAGCTCGGTGCTGATCATCGCGCCGCCGGCCTTCAGCTCGACGCCGTCGAGGACCCTCGCGCGCACGAGCTTGAACGCGCAGTCGACGTCGCGCACGGGGATCGCGAACAGGCGGCGGACGAGCCAGTTCCAGGCGCGCGCGTTCGCCCGCCGCACGAACGGGTCCTGGCGCTGCGCGCGGCGCCCGACGAGCAGGTCGGCGCCCTCCAGCGCGAGCGGGACGAAGCGCTCCAGCTCGCGCAGGTCGAACTGGAGGTCCGCGTCGGTCAGGAAGATCCACGGCATGCGCGCGGCGTCGAGCCCAGAGCGCAGCGCATCGCCGTACCCGCGGTTGACCGCATGTACGACCAGCCGAACGTGCTCGTCGACGGCGGCGAACGCGGCTGCGCGCTCGGCCGTCGCGTCGCTCGAGCCGTCGTTGACGACGATCACCTCGTAGTCCAGCGCGACCGCCGCCGCGGCAGCCGACGCGTAGCGGATCGCGTCGGCGACGTTCGCCTCCTCGTTGAAGCACGGCAGCACGATCGACAGCCCCGGCAGGCGCGCCGCCGCCTCGGGGCCCGCTTCGGTCCCCGGCGGGGCAGGGACCGCCGCAGCCGGCGGCGCCACGATGGCGGAGAAATCGTTCATGAACGGATCGTTCCCCAACGCGCGTCATCTGTCGTTGGCCGAACGTTAGAAGCACGTTGGATCGCCCACGCGCCGGGACGCGCGACGGGCGGCCCCGAAGGACCGCCCGTCGCGGAACTGCTTCAGCTGTCGCCGACGCTCACGTAATGAGCGGGATGATCAGGAGCGCGACGATGTTCGCCACCTTGATCATCGGGTTGATCGCCGGGCCGGCGGTGTCCTTGTAGGGGTCGCCGACGGTGTCGCCGGTGATCGACGCGGCGTGCGCGACGGAGCCCTTGCCGCCGAACGCGCCGTCCTCGATCAGCTTCTTGGCGTTGTCCCACGCACCGCCGCCGGCGGTCATCGAGATCGCCATGAAGAGGCCGACGACGATCACGCCGATCAGCAGCCCGCCGAGCGCCTGCTTGGAGATCAGGCCGACGATCAGCGTCACGACGATCGGGATCAGCGACGGGATGATCATCTCCCGCTGCGCGGATCTCGTGACGATGTCGACGCACTGGCCGTACTCGGGCTGCTCGGTGCCGTCCATGATCCCCGGGTGCTCGCGGAACTGGCGGCGCACCTCCTCGACGACGGCGCCGCCGGCGCGGCCGACGGCCTCCATCGAGAGCGCGGCGAACAGGTAGACCATCATGCCGCCGATCAGCAGCCCGATCAGCACCGACGGGTCGCCGAGGATGAAGACGACCGGGTCCTTGCCCTTGAGGATCAGCTTCGTGTTGAGCTCGCGCTCGAACGCGTTGAACAGCACGAGCGCCGCGAGCGCGGCGGAGCCGATCGCGTAGCCCTTCGTGACGGCCTTCGTGGTGTTGCCGACCGCGTCGAGCGGGTCGGTCACGGCGCGGACCTCCTCCGGCAGGTCGGCCATCTCGGCGATGCCGCCGGCGTTGTCGGTGATCGGCCCGAACGCGTCGAGCGCGACGATCAGGCCCGTCAGCGACAGCTGCGCCATCACGGCGATGCCGATGCCGTAGATGCCGGCGAGGTGGTTGGCCCACAGGATGCCGAGCGCGAGCACGAGCGCCGGGGCGGCGGTCGCCTGGAAGCCCTGCCCGAGGCCCTGGATGATGTTCGTCGCGTGGCCCGTCTCCGACGCCTTCGCGGTCTTCTTGACCGGACCGAAGCGCGTCGAGGTGTAGTAGTCGGTGATCACGAACAGCAGCGCCGTGACGCCGAGGCCGATCAGCGAGCAGATGTAGAAGTCGGTCACGCCGGGCGTGGCGCCGGGCGCCAGCGCGCCCTTGAAGCGAACGCCGTCCATCAGCCACTTCGTGATCGGGTAGAACGCCGCCGCGGCCAGCACGCCGGAGACGATCAGGCCCTTGTAGAGCGCCCACTCGACGTTGCCTCTGGCCGAGCGCACGAAGAACGTGCCGATGATCGAGGCGATGATCGAGACGCCGCCGAGCACGAGCGGGAACAGCGCGACGTGCGTGGCGTCGCCGATGCTGAACGTCAGCACGCCGAGCAGCATCACGGCGACCGCGGTCACCGCATACGTCTCGAACAGGTCGGCCGCCATGCCGGCGCAGTCGCCGACGTTGTCGCCCACGTTGTCCGCGATCACGGCCGGGTTGCGCGGATCGTCCTCGGGGATGCCGGCCTCGATCTTGCCGACGAGGTCGGCGCCGACGTCGGCGCCCTTCGTGAAGATGCCGCCGCCGAGTCGCGCGAAGACCGAGATCAGCGAGCCGCCGAAGCCGAGGCCGATCAGCGCGTCGACCGCCTGCTTCGGGGTCTGGCCCACCCACGAGGTGAGGATCCCGTAGTACGCCGCGACGCCGATCAGCGCCAGGCCGACGACGAGCATGCCGGTCACGGCGCCGCCGCGGAAGGCGACGCTGAGCGCCTTCGGCACGCCGCCGCGCGCCGCCTCGGCGACGCGCGCGTTCGACCGCACCGACACGTTCATGCCGATGTAGCCGGCCGCCGCGGAGGACAACCCGCCGATCGCGAAGCCGATCGCGACGTAGATGTCCTGGATGAAGATGAGCGCGACGAACAGCACGACGCCGACGACGGCGATCGTCGAGTACTGGCGGTTGAGGTACGCGCGTGCGCCCTCCTGCACCGCCGACGAGATCGAGACCATCTTCTCGTTGCCGGGCGAGAGCGCCAGCAGCGAGCGGACCGTCAGCGCGCCATAGACGAGCGCGCACGCCGCGCACACGAGCGCGACGACGACGCCGTGGTCACTCAGGAAGCTGGACAAGCTGGATCCTCCGGGGGGTTTCCGTGGCACACACCGCCGCGCTCTCCACGCTGCGGCATGCGTCGGGGCCCTCGGATCGGCGTGCGCCGACCTCCGCGACCCCATAAGAGCCGCGCGAGTCTATCGTGGCCGGCGGATAGGAGACGTCATCGGAGCGGCGTCGTGTGATAAGCCGGCCCGGATCGGCCCTCAGGCGCCGGCAGGCGCCTCGGCGGCGGCTGCCTGGCCGCGCCCCGGAGCGCTCGTGCGCGGCACCGGCTCGGGCCACGGCAGCGTCGCCAGCAGCCGCTCCTCGCCGCACCGCGACCACAGCTCCTCCGCCATGTGCGGCGCCATCGGCGCCAGCAGCTGCACGAGCTGGCGCAGTGCGATCAGGAGGGCGGCCTCGTCCGCGGGCTCGAGGGCACCGTCGGCGCCCTCCGCTCTGCGCTCGAACTCGCGCAGCTTGTCGAACAGCGCGATGACGCCCTCGACGGCGTGCTTCATCTCTATCGCGTCGAGCGCGCGGGTGACGTTGCGGTGCGCCATGTCGCACCAGGTCACGAGCTTGCGCCGCAGTCTGCTGCCGCCGTCGATCCGCTCGCGCAGCTCCGGGTCCAGCTCGTCCCAGCGGCGCAGCCGCGGCTCGGCCCAGTCCCACAGGGTCGAGAGGAACTCGGCGCAGTACCTGATCGGCTCGTCGGTCCAGTGGAAGTCGTTCTTCGGCGCGGCGGCGTAGAGCATCGCGACGCGCAGCGTGTCGGCGCCGACCTCCTCCAGCATCTGCTTCAGCTCGACGGTGTTGCGCAGGTGCTTGCTCATCTTCTTGCCGTCGAAGCGGACGAGCCCGATCATGCGCTGGTTCGTGAACGGCTCGCCGTCCTCGATGTGCGTCAGCAGGCCGACGTCGCGCAGCATCTTCGTGAAGGAGCGCTGGTCGAACACGAAGCCGGCGCCGTCGGTGCCGCGGATCACGTTCGTGACCGGCAGCCATCTCGCCGTCTGCGGGTGGTCGAACATCGCGTGCGCGCGGTCCGCGTACGGGACGCTGATCGAGAGCCACGTCCAGAACGCGTCGACGTGGCAGTCGAGCGTGTCGGTCTCGCGTCTCGCCGGCCCGCCGCACGACGGGCACTCCGTGTTGACGAACGACGCGTCTTCGGCGAGCGGGCGCCCGGTCCCGTCGATCCTCAGGTCCTTCGGCAGCACGACCGGCAGCTGCTCCTTCGGCACCGGCACGATCCCGCAGTCCGAGCAGTAGACGATCGGGATCGGCGCGCCCCAGCTGCGCTGGCGTCCGATCGAGAAGTCCGTGATCGCGTAACGGCGCGCCGGACGCTGCTCGACCGCCACAGTGACGCCGTCGGCAGCCGGCAGCCCGATCCCGACCTTCTCCGCCACCTCGGAGTCGGTCCTGTCGACGCCCGGGAAGCCGAGCGAGGCGGTCGCGCCGTGGCGCGCGTCCACGATCGGCGAGACGAGCACCGGCAGCGGCCAATCGATCCCCGCGACGGTCGCGGCGAGGCCCGTGTCGATCACGTCGACCGTGCTCGCACGGTCGCCGCTGCGCCAGCCCATCGATCTCATGTCGCGCAGCGCCTCGCTCTCCCCCAGCTCGCCGACCCAGTCCGCCAGGCGCGGGTGGTTCGGCGAGACGGCGACGAACGCAGCCTGCGCGAGCGCCGCGGGCTCGGCGGCGAAGACGGTCTCCGTCGCGCCAGCCGGCGTCGTCGCGTCGAGCTCCACCCCCTCCACGCGACTCAGCAGCGAGCGCTGCGCGCCGAGCGCGTTCGCGTCCCAGCCGCGCAGCGTGTCGAGGTTGTCGTCGTTCTCGGCCGCGTAGCGCGTGGCGCGGAAGAACCATTGCTCCAGCGGCACGAACCCGACCGGGCTGTCGCAGCGCCAGCAGACGCCGCCCTCGGCCTGCGTCTGCGCGAGCACGGTCTGGCACGAGTCGCACCAGTGGACGTGACGCTCCTGGCGATAGATCAGGTCGTGCTCGAGCAGCAGCAGGAAGAGGTACTGCGTCCACTGGTAGTGCTGCTCCTCGCACGTGACGAACGAGCGCTCCCAGTCGAACGAGACGCCGAGGCCGCTGAAGTCGCGGCGGAAGTTCTCGCAGCACTGCTGCACCCACTCGGCCGGCGTGATGCCGCGGCGGATCGCCTCCAACTCGGACGGCAGCCCGAACGAGTCGAAGCCGGTCGTGAAGAGGATCTGGTCGCCCATCGCGCGGCGGAAGCGCACGAACGCGTCCGACACCGAGTAGATGCGGGCATGGCCGAGGTGCGCGTTGCCCGACGTGAACGGGCACGACGGGAAGACGTAGCGCGACGGACCGTCGGCGTCCTCGCCCGGCGTCGCGAAGACGCGCTGATCGCGCCAGATGGCCTGCCAGCGCTCGTCGAGCTCACGATGTGCCGGCGGCACGGCTCCCCCTAATTACATACAGATCCGAAAATCAATAACTGCTGTATCGAACTTCAGTACGCCCGACGGGACTCGAACCCGTATCTCTGGCTTGAAAGGCCAGTACTCTCCAGGAAACTTGCGGTCTGGGACGCACGCAATCACGTTGCCCGAAGGCAGCCGGACACCGGAAAAAGACAAGCTCCCCCGGCTTGATGTCTGGCGCGCGACAGCGCGTGCGGATCCCCCGATTGTTTCCTTTGACCGTTTGAGCTACGGGCGCATGCGGTCTTCGCCGGCAACGATAGGCGCGTCGTTCGCAGCTTGTCAAGTTGCCGCCGCAAGGTAAGCTGTGGCGGACGCGTCGCCCATGGGGATGGGTGGCCGCAAACGTAAAGGGGGACGGGGACGAGCATGGTCTCGGCGTCGATCATCGAGTGCATCGGCGGCACGCCGCTGGTGCGGCTGCGACGGCTGTTCAATGGCGGCCCGCAGGTGTACGCGAAGCTGGAGCTGCTCAATCCGGGCGGCTCGGTCAAGGACCGCCCGGCGCGCTACATCATCGAACGCGGCCTGCGCGACGGCACGATCGCGCCCGGCTCCACGATCGTCGAGTCGTCCTCCGGCAACTTCGGGATCGCGCTCGCGATGGCGGCGCGCATCTACGAGCTGGACTTCGTCTGCGTCGTCGACCCGAGAATCGCGCCGCTGAACCTGCGCATCCTCGAGCAGCTCGGCGCGCGCGTCGAGATGGTCACGAAGCCCGACCTCTACGGCGGCTACCTGCACACGCGCCTGGAGCGCGTGCAGGAGCTGCTCGCCGAGATACCGGGCGCCTACTGGCTCGACCAGTACGCGAACGACCTCAACGCGCAGTGCCACTACGACGGCATCGGCACCGAGATCGTCGAGGCGCTCGGCACGGACGAGCCGGTCGACGTGTTCGTCGCGGCCGTCTCGACCTCCGCCACCCTGATGGGCGCCGCGCGCAAGTTGCGCGACACCTGGCCCGGGATCCGCGTCGTCGCCGTCGACGCGCAGGGCTCGGTCATCTTCGGCGGGCCGGCGAGCAGACGCAGCCTGCCCGGGATCGGCTCCAGCCGCACGCCCGAGCTGCTGTGCGAGGACGAGATCGACGAGGTGATCTACGTCGACGACTTCGACTCCGCCCGCGGCTGCCGCGAGCTGCTGCGCGGCGAGGGGATCCTCGCCGGCGGCTCCTCCGGCGCGGTGATCGCGGCGGTCCAGCGGGTCGTCGCGACGCTGCCGCCGACGGCGCGCGTCGCGACCGTGCTGCCTGACCGCGGCGAGCGCTACATGGATCTCGTCTACGACGACGCGTGGGTCGAGGCGCACCGCCCGGCGGTGCCCGACGCCCCGCCCGAGGGCGAGCCGGTCGTCACGAGGCCCGCCGCGGTCGCGCTAACCCCTACCTCCTGAGGAGCCATGACCTCCACGCAGTCCGAGCCGGCGGCGCCGAGGCCGCCGGCCGAGCCCACAGCCGGCGACATCCTCTATCTCAGCCGCAGCGACGTCCACGCCGCGATGGGCTCCTCGATCCGCGGTTACGTCGAGGCGCTGCGCGGCGCGCTCGCGCTGCACGCCGAAGGCAGGACGGCGCAGCCGCTCAAGCCCTACCTGAAGTGGCGCGAGAACGGCCACATCGCCGACCGCATCATCGCGATGCCCGGGTACGTCGGCGGCGAGCAGGCGATGGCCGGCATCAAGTGGATCGGCTCCAAGCACGACAACCCCCGCACGCGCGGGATCGAGCGCGCAAGCGCGGTGATCGTCCTCAACGATCCGGACACGCACTTCCCCGTCGCGATCATGGAGGGCGGCGAGATCAGCGGCATGCGCACCGCCGGCGTGACGGTGCTCGCGGCCGAGTTCCTCGCGCGCAGGGACTTCGAGCGCGTCGCGCTGATCGGCTGCGGCTTCATCGGCCGCATGCACGCGCTCGGCCTCGTCGAGTCGTTCCCGTCGATCGGATCGTTCGCGCTGTTCGACCACAAGCCCGAGGCGGCGCAGCGACTCGCCGAGGAGATCGCCGCGCAAGGTGTCGCGGTGACGGTCGCGGCCAGTGCCGAGGAGGCCGTGCGCTCGGCCGAGCTCGTCGTGCCGTGCACCGTCGCCGACACGCCGTACATCCCGTTCGACTGGCTCGCGCCGGGGACGTTCGTCTCGAACATCTCGATCATGGACGTCGAGCCCGACGTCTTCGTGCAGGTCGACAAGCTCGTCGTCGACGACTGGGACCAGTGCAACCGCGAGAGGAAGACGATCAACCAGCTCGTGCTCGCGGGCAAGCTGGCGCGCGAGGACCTGCACGCCGAGCTCGGCGACGTCGTGCGCGGCGCGAAGCCCGGGCGCACCGATCCCGACGAGCGGATCCTGCTGAACCCGATGGGGATGGCGATCGAGGACGTCGCCTGCGCCGCCGCGGTGTACCGGACCGCCCGCGAGCAGGGCACGGGCACGTGGCTGACGTTGGCGTAGCGCTCGCCGCCGGGCTCGCATCGCGGTTGCGGGAGCGCCACGGCGAGGTCTACGTGCTGCTCGGGCCGCCGCGCACGGCCTCGACCGCCGTCTCGCGGATCCTCTGGAACCATCCGGCGGTCGGCTGGTACAGCCACGAGCCGTTCGAGCCGACCTGGTACGAGGGCGCGGGCGTCACGCGGGCGGCCGAGCTGCTCGACGCGCCCGAGCCGGTGTCGGCGCTCGGCGGCCGCGGCGCCGGACGGGCGCTCGTCGTCAAGGAGATGACGTTCCAGGTCGGCGACGCCTTCCCGCTGCTCGCCTCGCTCGCGACGCGCCCGATCGTCGTGCTGATCCGCGACCCGCGCCTGACGATCGCCTCGCGCATGAAGGTGCTGCGCCGCTCGGGCCGCCCGGAGGTCTTCCCGCTGCGCGAGTCGGGCTGGGAGGACCTCGCGCGCCAGCTCGCGCACCTGCGCCGCGAGGGGATCCCGCACGTCGTCGTCGATTCGAGCGACCTGCGGCGTGCGCCGGGCGCGATGGTCCCGCCGCTGCTGGAGCGCCTCGGGCTGGACTTCACGCCCGACCTCCTGACGTGGCAGGCGTCCTCGGCCACCGGCCTCAGCGCCGTCTCGGGCGCGGAGGACCCGTTCTACCAGCGCGTGCTGGACTCGCAGGGCATCGAGCCGCCCGCCGAGGAGATCCCAGACCTGTCGGCGTTCCCGACCCACGGCGGCTTCCGCCAGCACGTCGCCGAGTGCGTCGCGCAGTACGAGGAGCTGTGCGCCTCCGTGTGGGAATAGCCCACACAGAACCGCACAGCTCAACCGGCTACTGGCCCGGAATCCACAGCCGCCCGGATCTCTGGGCGGGGCCGGCGCCCTCGGCCGGCGGCTCTCTCGATGACTGCTGTTCCGGCGCGCCCGGGGCGTCGGCGCCGGGCTCCTGCACCGCCTGCACATACGCCATCTGCAACTGCGACAGCGCATCCCGGATCGGTCTCGCCTGCTCGGCGCCGAGCGCCTGCTCCACCAGCGGCAGCAATGCGCGCACGGCCTCGATCCCCACGCGCGTCTGACCCAGGTCCTGCTCGGCCTCCGAGCCCGGCACCAGGCCCGCCCGCAGCACGGCGACGTTGAGGATCGAGACGGTCGCCTCGGTGACGACCTGCTCGACGCGCACCCGCTTGAGCTCCTCCTCCAGCGCCGCGCGCATCTCCTCCTCGGTGGGCTCCTGAGCGCTCATACGATCGCCTCCTGGGCGTAGGTCTCACGGGTTTCGCGGACGGTGGCGGAATACACCTCGTTGATCGAGGCGCCCGACTCCAGCAGGCGCCGCTGGCGCTGCGCGCCGTTGAGCTCGGGCAAGGCGACGTCGATGCCAAGCTCTCCCCGCGTCGGCGCAGTCCACGCCAGCAGCCGCTCGACGGCCTCGGCCGCCGGGCGCTCCTCGGCCCGCTCGAGGTCGATCAGCCTGCCGTCGAGCCCGAAGCGGATCGCGCGCCAGACGTTCTCCTCGATCAGCCGCGGCGCGGGGTCCACGAACGGCACACCCTCGTCGACGTCGCGGGCGGCCTGCAGCACGGCACCGACGATCAGCGAGGCGAGCGCCTCCGACTCGGCGGCGGTCGACTGCGCGTCGCAGATCCGCACCTCGACGGTGCCGAAGGTGAGATGCGGACGGATCGACCACCACACCTGCGTGTACTCGACGATCGAGTTGGTCTTGACGAGGAAGTCGAGGTAGTCCCTGAAGGCCTGCCAGCTGCCGAACGCGTCCGGCACGCCGCAGCGCGGGAACGACTTCGTGAACGTCTGGGTACGAGCTGTGTGCAGGCCGGAGTCGCGCCCGTCGACGAACGGCGAGTTGGCCGAGATCGCCAGCAGCAGCGGCAGCACCGGCCGCAGCCGGTCGCACACCTGCACCGCGCGGTCGGCGCCCCTCACGCCGACGTGGACGTGCAGCGAGAAGGTGTTGTTGCGCCGCGCGACGTACTGCAGCCCGTCGACCACGCGCCGGTAGTGCTCGGTGTCGATGTTGCGCTGCTCGCGGTAGTCGGCCCACGGATGCGTGCCGGTGGCGGCGAGCGCGACGCCGCGCTCGGCGGCAAGCGAGAAGAGCCGGCGGCGGTGGTCGCGCTGGGCGACGAGCGCCGCCGCGAGATCCTCGCCCCGACCCGAGCGGATCTCGATCTCCGAGGAGATCAGCTCGCCGGCGAGCGAGGCGGCGAGCACCGGATCGGTCGCGATCGCCGCGTCGCGCAGCTCCTCGAAGCGCGGGACCATGTCGAGCGTGACCGGATCGAGGATCGCCAGCTCCTCCTCGAGGCCGACAGTCCCGTCGGTGGCGTCCTCGTAGGACGCGTGGGCGGTGGAGAAGTCGAGGCTCACTAGGTGAGGTAGAAGTACAGCGCGTAGAGCAGATCGACCGCCGGGCTGGAGGTGTGGACCGTCACCTCCGGCGGGACCTGCAGCAGCGCCTCGGAGTAGTTGAAGATGATCTTCACCCCGGCCGCGACGAGGTCGTCGGCGAGGGTCTGCGCAGCAGCCGTCGGGACGGCGAGCACGCCGACGACGATGTCCTCCTCTTCGACGATCTGCGGCAGGTCGGTCGCCGAGCGCACCGTGTGCGGGCCGACCTGCTCGCCGATCTTGCCCGGGTCCTTGTCGAAGATCGCGACGACGCGGAAGCCGTGGTCGGCGAAGATGTCGGAGCTGGCGATCGCACGGCCGAGATGTCCGGCGCCGAACAGCGCGATGTTGTGCTGGCCCGCGGTCCGCAGGATCTTGCGGATCTGCGAGACGAGCGAGTCGACGTTGTAGCCGACACCGCGCTTGCCGAACTTGCCGAAGCCCGACAGGTCGCGGCGGATCTGCGTCGAGTTGACGTGCGTGTAGTCCGACAGCTCCTGCGACGAGATCGTCTCCTTGCCCATCTTCTTCGCCTGCGTGAGCACCTGCAGGTAGCGCGACAGGCGCGCGGCGACGCCGAGCGAGAGGCGGTCGCCGGGCCTGCCGAGGGCGCTCTCGGCGTCGTGCTCGATGGTGGAGCTCATCGCTGCCCAGTGTAAGCGAGTCGGCGCCTCAGCTCGGCCTCGTCCACGAAGAACTCGAACAGCTCCTCGCCGTCGAGCGCGACCACCGGAATGCGCTCCAGATACGCCTTGAAGAGCGCGTCCTCCCGCTCGATGTCGCACTCCACGAGCGCGAACGGCAGCTCCGCCCGCACCCGCTCGAGCACGACGCGCGCGTCGTCGCACAGGTGGCAGCCGGGCCGGCCGTAGAGCACGATCTCGCGCACGCCGCCTACAGCCCCCGCTCACCCGTCGCATAGGCGTCGAGCGCGGCGTAGGCGGGGAACGGCAGCGCGGGCAGGTGGCGCGCGGCGGACGCGATCATCGCGGCGTTGTCGGTGCAGAGCTTGATCGGCGGGACGTCGATCTCCACGCCGAGGCCGCGCATGCGCTCGCGCAGCGGCCCGTTGGCGGCGACGCCTCCGCCGAGCGCGAGGCGTTGCAGGCCCGTCTGGTCGAGCGCCCGCTCGACGCGCCGCGCGAGCGTCTCGACGATCGCGCGCTGGTAGGAGGCGGCGAGGTCGGCGCGCCGGCGCGAGGCCTCCTCCTCCCCCAGCTCTCTGAGCTTGTAGAGCAGCGACGTCTTGAGGCCGCTGAAAGAGAAGTCGAGGCCCGGGACCTGCTGCGCGGTCGGGAACGCGAACGCCTCGGGATCCCCGTCCTCGGCCAGCTTCTGCAGCGCCGGGCCGCCGGGATAGCCGAGCCCGAGCATGCGCGCGCCCTTGTCGAACGCCTCGCCCGCGGCGTCGTCGTGCGTGGCGCCGAGCACCTCCCAGTCGGGCCCGTGGTCCTCGACGCGAGCGAGCAGCGTGTGCCCGCCGGAGGCGATCAGGATCAGGAACGGCGGCTCGAACTCGCTCGGCTTCAGGAACGACGCGGCGACGTGGCCGTGCAGATGGTCGACGGGGATCAGCGGCAGGCGGTGCGCCGCCGCCAGCGCCTTCGCCGTGCTGACGCCCACGAGCAGCGCGCCGACGAGGCCCGGACCCTGTGTGACGGCCACAGCATCGAGGTCCGGAAGCGACGTCTGCGCCTGCGCGAGCGCGTCGTCGACGACCGGCCCGATCAGCTCCAGGTGGTGGCGCGAGGCGACCTCGGGCACGACGCCGCCGTAGCGGTCGTGCACGCCCTGCGAGGAGATCACGTTCGAGCGGATCTCGCCGTCCTGCGTGACGACCGCGGCACAGGTGTCGTCGCAGCTCGTCTCGATCGCGAGGATCACGCGGCGCCGCTGCCCACGTTCGGGACGTCGTCGAGGGTGCCCGCAAGCGTCGCGCGCGTGCGCCACATGATGAGCGCGTCCTCGCCGTTGTCCTGGTAATAGCGCGGCCGCGTGCCGGCCGAGCGGAAGCCGAAGCGCTCGTAGAGCTTGATCGCGGCCTGGTTCGTCGGCCGCACCTCGAGCGTCAGCTGCGCGCTGCCGCTGCCGTCGTCGATCCGCTCCAGCAGCGCGCCCAGCAGCGCGGACGCGATCCCCTCGCGTCGCAGGCGCGGGTCGACCGCGATGTTCATCAGGTGCCAGACGGTGTCGTAGCGCGAGCAGATCAGGTGCCCGACGACCGTCCCGTCGCGCACGGCGGCGAGGCACACGCCGGACGGCTTCGACAGCTCGAGCACGAACATCGCCAGCGACCACGGCGTCGGGAACGCGCGCCGCTCGACCGCGATCACCTGCGGCAGATCCGAGTAGGAGAGGCGGCGGATCTCGAGCTTCGGTGCCGGTTGCCGGGTCACAGTGCGGTGGCGCGCCGTCTGCGGAGCGCCAGCTCGGCGTCCGGGAGGCGCAGATAGGCCGGGAGGACCGCGTCGGGGGCGTCCGGCTCCATCGCCGCCGCGAGCCGGGCGTGCACCGCCGCGTCAACGCGGTGGGCTGCGGAGTCGTCCGCCGGGACCACGGCCCCGGCCGCTTCGAGTACGTCCCTGAACCTTATCGCGCCGTCACCGACCGCCACGGGGGCCGCGGGCAGCG
>Ga0265319_1001479_pt1 | contig 14034 bp, 12 predicted proteins | sample 4824metaG_FD_192443 | JGI IMG/M metagenome (GOLD analysis project Ga0265319, IMG submission 192443) | Rhizosphere microbial communities from Carex aquatilis grown in University of Washington, Seatle, WA, United States - 4-8-24 metaG | ecosystem: Host-associated > Plants > Roots > Rhizosphere >...
CAAAGGCATAGACCATGATCACCCCAAGCACCACCGCCCCCGCGACAAAGGCATAAATCAGGGGTTTGCGGGCGCGCAGGCTCATGGCGAATCAGGGTTGGCCCAACCATGCCCCAAAAATCCCCCCGGCGCAAGAATAAGCAAAGCGGAGTTTTCAACGCGAAGGAGCAAAGAGCGCGATGGAAGTGCGTTCCAGGAATACTAGGAATTCTGCCAATCAAGCTCCGCACCTCCGGGTCTCTGCGCGAGAACTTTCAAATACTCCTGTTCTGCTCGAACTAAAAACTAGAAACTTATAACCAGGAACTCCATGAAAGCCTTCGCGTTGAACTCTTGCGCGCACCACCGGTGAAGGTAAACTCCGGGTCGCCAATGAAACTGACCCTGCAACAATTCGAGGACCCCGCAGCATTCAAAGCGGCGGTCTTTCCGCTGCTGCTCGAAAACGAAGCGCTATACTGCGTCGGCCTTGGCGCCATCGACATTTTGATCAATGAACCCAAACGTTATCCGGCGTACACGTTGGCCGGATTATTTCTCGACGGAAACGTTGTCGGCGCCGCGTGGATTTTGCCGCCGCATCCCCTGGGGATAACGGCCATGCCTGAAGGCGCCATCCCGGAGTTGATCAAATTTGCGCTCACCCAAAAAATGCCTCCGCCGGGGGTGGTTGGCCCGCCGAGCGTCGTTGAACTATTCCTGTCGCCGTGGCTGATCGCCGCAAAATGCGGCCTCAAGTCCCGGATGGCCCAACGCATCTTTGAATTGTCCCGCGTTAATCCATTTCCCGCATCAGCCGGTGCCATGCGCGTCGCCGGAGAGCGCGACCTTGGATTGCTGGAGCAATGGAATGTGGAATTCTCTCGGGATGTCGGTCTGGGCGATGACCCGATCCTCGCCAGGGATAATGCCATCCATGCCATAAAAAACCGCAGCCGCTTTTTTTGGGAGGTGGACGGCGAGGTGGTGGCGATGACCGGACTTGGCGGGAAAACCCCAAGTGGCATCCGGATAACCTCGGTCTTTACTCCGCCCAGGCGGCGCGGACGCGGTTACGCATCATCCCTTGTGGCCAGGTTGAGTGAACGGCAGTTGCATGAAGGCCGGCGGTTCTGCTTTCTCTATGCCGATGTGGCCAACCCGGTGGCCAACCGTATTTACCAAAAAATTGGGTATAAGGCCGTATCTGACTCCACCTACCTTGCCTTCCAATATTAAGGCCCTCACTTGCACTTGGGCCATAAAGGATAAAAAAAAATCCAAGAATTCTGTTAATTCTGACAAGAAACTCTGCGACTCTGCGCGAGAATATCCAAGTGCCTCTGTGCCGCCTTAACTAAAAACTAGAAACCAAGAACTGGAAACTCCATGACAGCCTTCGCGTTGAACTCTTGCGCGCGCGCCAATTTCGGACTAAATTACCTTCATGCCCATTTACGTCTACCAGGAAATCCTCCCCAATGGCTCCGACGGGGAGAAAATTGAGATCGAGCAACCCATGAGCGCCCCGGCGTTGACCAAACACCCGGTCACCGGCCGGCCCCTCCGCCGCGTTTATCTTCCCACGACCGTGACCTCGAAATACACCCCGGGCCACACCAAGAGCATGCTCGACGACAAAAACGTCGAGAAAAAGGGTTTTACGAAATACGTCCGCGACAAACTCACCGGTACCTACCACAAAACCGCGGGGACGGATCCCCGCGCGCCGGATACGATGCGGAGATAATATCGTGGCAAAAATTATACGGTGTTTGGCGGGTTCATTAATTTCGGAGCTAGGCGGGTCCGGAGGCCCCGCCCTACCCGCCGCGTACTGGTAGGGCGGGGCCTCCGGACCCGCCTAGCTTTCGCATTGCATCATTTCATATCACGTTCCACGTGGAACATTTTGGCGAATTTTCGGAGCCCGATCCCAAGGCGGAATATCCCGGCCGGAGTTTAGCAGAATTTACGGAAAGATGGTATTGATACGTTGGCTGCGTTGGCTGGGTTTGATGCGTTGGCTGCGTTGGGAAGGGAAAAGGATGAGGGATGAAACAAGCCCGCTCTAGATTCGCCACTTCTTCCATTTCCCATTATCCTTCACCCTATTTGCCTGCGCTTTGCACCTGATTGAGCTTCTGCACCATTACCGCCTTCATTTCCGGATTACTTACCGTATTTACCCACGCCGCCACATCATTCGGGTTCTTGCCTGCTTGGGTTGAGGCCACCAACTGCCCGATCGCCGTGTCGCGGACGTCGCCCGCCGGCAGCCCGTTGAGCCACGCAGTGAACGCCTGCGGGTCTTGTTTGACCCAAGTTGCGGCAACTTTTGTCATGGCATCGAGTTGGGCCGGGCCCGCGGGCAATTGGCCAAGCAATGTGGCCGCCTGAACGGGATCGGCCGCGGCTCTCGTGGCAATGAGATTTGCCAAAATGGTGTTTTGATTGTCGCCCGGCGGGAGGTTGGCCGCGTCATTCCAAGCGGCCGTGAAATCGGTTTTGGCCAAGCCGGTCAGCACATTGCCGAGCGCCTGGTTCTTCTCGTCGCTGTCAGGCAGACTGTTCACCCAGGTGATGGCGGCGGCGGGATCGGAACTGGTCCAGGCTCCGAGCGGGCCCGTGATGACCGGGGGCGGCGCCGACCCTGCCCAAATTTGAGCTATCGTTGGAGCAAGCGGAAGATAAAGTGAAGGGTCGGAGGTTCCTTGAATATAGGCCACGGCGGCTGCAGGATCCGAAGTGGCCCAAGAACTGACGACCGAACGCAAAGTGTCGCTGCGGGTGACACTTCCCGCCTCGGTGAGATTCGAGGCCCAAGCCAGAGCGGCCTTTGGGTCTTTGGCGCCCCAACCCGCCGCCAAATGGGTAACTTCATTAAAGCGGACTAGCGGGTCGGATATATTTTCCACCATTTCGGCAGCAATGGCGGAGTCCTTGTGGGGGCCAGAATTCAAATCGGAAATGTAAGCATCAACAGCATCATTGTAAATTTGGCCCGGTACGTTTTGCCTCGCCCATTCGAGTGCTGCTTTTGGATCGCCTCCTGTTGCAGAATCCAATTCAAAGGAAAAAATATCCCGAACCGCCGCAGCGCGGCCACTGATGGTCTTGATTTTGTCCAGATTCGCCATTGCGAGTCTTGGGTCCATGCCAGCGAAATAATCCACCACCTCATCCCAAGGAATACTGTCACCGGGAGGCAGGGATTGGAGCCAGCTGAAAACGCTCCGGGTGTCGCCGGGCAAACTTTCCACCACAGAATAAATGGCCTGGTCCCGCGCGCGGCCCGGCGGAAGCCGGGCGGCGGCGGCTTCCGCGGCGGCGGGATTCAATTTAGCCCAATCCTGGAAGAGCAAACTGGATAAATCGGAACCGACATCTGAGGCGGGAAGTTTGGCCAGTTCGTCCATGGCCAACTGAAAATCACCCTCATTAACGGGTTCCAGTGTCGTCAAACTTTCCAGTGCAGATTTTATCAATTCCTGCCGCAATTTATTGTTCTCCACTTGTTTGCTGAGAGATAGCGCCAACTTGGGATCGCGGGGGCCATCATTCTGTGGATTCAACAGGGACCCGATGAGCGCCGAGATCAAGGTTTTCTTCCTCCAGCCCTCGGGAAGATCCGATAACTTATTGAACAAGGCCGTCCGATCCGACGGGTTCAATCGCATCATGACCCGTTGGAAGTCCAGTTCTTTTCTGGTAAAACTGGTGTCCATCGCCAAAATTTTGGCCAGTTGATCCATCACTGCATTCACTGCGAGGAGCGCATCCGGATCGCCCACATTTCGATGAGCTTCAACCGGTATGATGACTTCAGGAGAAACCCATGTCCGGGAAATTAATTTCCGCCAGATTGGCGGAAAATGGCCTTCCCATTTGGCCCATGACCCTGGCACCCGGCCAACAAAGTAAGCGCCGCCCATCGCGCTAACCAGCAAGCTCACGCGAATGATGGCCGTGCGGGAAAAGGTTTTCATCGTGGCTGGGTGGAGGGAATAAGAATTGCGAGTTACTGTCCGGCCGGTTGTTTGATGCTTGTTTTCGCGGTAATGGCGGCTATTCCATGCCGGACGGCATCTCTTTCAGCTTGGGTCAATTGCCGATAGGCGATAGCGGCGATCGAAGAATCTCCCGGCACGAATCCAGTTTCCTCAATGTCCTGTTCAGCCTTCGTTGTTTCTGGAGACATCGTCCCCCAAGTCACAAAAGCAGCTTGCAACTGTTTGGAGCGCTCCTGCGGATTACTGAGCGTGGCGGCCCAAGCCAAGGCCCCTTGCGGATCAGTTTGCAACTGAATGGGCAGCAGTTGCAGGATGGCTGAATCTCGAGGACCGCCGGGCGGAAGCTGATTGATTTGCGCGGACAACTCAATGGCTTGAACTTGGGCCGCTTGGGCATGGGGATCGGCCATACTACCAGCCAAAACCAGGGCTGCGGCCGGATCAGTGTTCATTTGAGCTGCGACCAACTGCCCGACCGCCGAATCTCGCAAGTCGCCCGGAGCCAGACTGTTGACCCAAGCCGTGGCGCCTCGGGAGTCCGCCCGGACCCAAGTCTGGGTTAGCGCCTTGGTCGCTTCAATTTGCGCTCTGGGATCAGTCAATTGGCCGATTAATCCAGCGGCATTTGCCGGATCCCGATCCGTTTCTCCCACAATGAGATTCCCCATGATGACGTCTCGATCTGGGCCGCTTGGCAAGCCAAGTATTTCCTGCCAAGCGGAGGAAAAATCGTAATCGGCGATTTGACTCAATACCGAGGAAAGCGCTTTATTCTTGTCGGGACCGGCGGGAAGACTTTCGGCAAATGTCAGGGCCGGGGCGGGTTTCTCCTCCGCCAAAAAGGTCACCACGGTTTCCGCCGCGTCTAAGTAGGGAGAAGGATCGGGTGCGTTCTGCACAAAGGCGGCGGCTGCGGCTGGATCCCACGTAGCCCAATTGGAAACCACGGTACTCAAAAACTTCGATTCGACAGGTGGATTGCCATCCGCAGCTTGGATTTGCGCCCAGCTTAGAGCGGCTTTGGGATCATCATCACCCCATTGTTCCACCACGAAATTCAATGCCTGTGTACTGGCCGCGCTGTCGGTGGCCGAAAGTGACTGGGCCCAGGTCAAAGCCGCCTGGGGATCATCCCGCCCCCAAATGCCGGCTATTTCGGCAAAGGCGGCGGCCCGAAGCTCCGGTTCGGTCACTTTGCCCAGCACGTCATCCACCATTTTCGGGTCAACTTCAAAGTCGCCGAGACTGGAAAATACACTTTGAACCGATTTGGTGTAGGTTTCTCCCGTCGCCACTTGATTGAGCCAATCGAGTGCCTCGCCCGCCCGAATCCAGCTGGTGGTCTGCCCGCTGGCATTTTGCTCACTCGGCGCCTCTTCCGACCCGGAAAAACTTCCGAACGTAAATTCATGGTAATTCGAGCCATCCCCTTGGGCAGTGACCATAGCGCCGGCAATCTTCTCGATGATCTCATTGCGATCCGAAGCATTTTCCAACTTGCCCAGATATTTCGAAACCAATTGGGGTTGAGGGCTGGTGAACAATTGCCCGGTTCCGGCGTCCAGCAAAGCCGCTTTGAGCACCGCCGAATCCGACGCGGGAAGCTCGCCGGCCCAATCCAAGAGCCCCGGAATATCGTGACGAGCCCATGATTCAACCACCCCCATCATGGCCGCCGTGCGGTTTGAACCGGCCGGAAGGTTAAAGGCTTCATCCGCTGCTGCCGGCGCCAGCTTGGCCTGGTCAGCCAAGGTCCCAAAGACCACCCCGTAGGCGTCCAACGATTGCGGCCCGGGTGGCAAACTGGCCAGCTCCTGCCGGGCCCGATCAGGATCCTTTCTTGCCAGTGAACTGAGTGCTTGCGCAAAGATGTCGCGACGCAAACGCGGGTCCGTGATAAATTCGACCAGGGACAGTGCCGCTGCGGGGTCGCTTTGATCCAATCCATTCCGAAAACAGAATTGAAGGAGTTCGTCCCGTTGCGAGCTTTGGGGAAACTTCGCCAGTTGTTCGACAATGAAGGCGAAATCGCCGGCCTCAAGATTGGACGAAAGTTCATTCCAGATTTTCCATCCTTCCGTACTTTTTTTGAGTTCGTCCTGCATCCGCTGCCAAACTTCATCCCGCGTCAACTTTGGGCGCGAATTGGCTTCAGCCTCGGCTCGCACCGCCTTCGCCTGTTTTTTCGCCGCGGCCAGATTTGCCGCCACCTCTTGTTGCATGACCCGTTGCGACAACCCTGCGAGATAAGCCAAACCGAGCGCGCCGGCCACAAAGCCGGTGCGAAGAACCGCGCGGGGTAGCTGGGCCTTCATCGGGAAATATGCTTAAAAAGATTTCGGGCCTGTGCAAGGTGTTAACCCAACCGCAACGAAGCTTGAATAAACCTTCCCAAACAGACAAAAAGTAACCCCGCCAGGTTTCCCGCTTTATCTTTCCGCGCCAACTAAAAGCTGAGAACTAGAAACTAGAGCACTCGGTGTTTCCGATTTCTACCTCCTACCTTCCACCTCCTACCTCCTTTTAGAATATGGACAAACCCCAAATCGCCGACATCCTCGAGGAAATCGGGACCCTGCTTGAGCTGACCGGCGAGAACCCGTTCAAGATTCGCGCCTATCAGAACGGCGCGCGCGCCCTCACCACCCTCGAAGGCGACTTGGGCACCCGCATTGCCGCCGGGACGCTGGGCGACGTGCCGGGCTTGGGCGAGGCGCTCGTCGAGAAGATCACCACCCTTTACCAGACCGGCACCCTCCCCTACTACGAGAAACTCAAGGCGAGCGTCGCTCCCGGCCTCCTCGAAATGCTCGGCGTGCCGGGGCTCGGGCCGAAGAAGATTATGGCCCTGCACAAGGCCCTCGGCGTGGATTCCCTCGCGAAACTTACCGCCGCCTGCACCGCCGGCAAAGTGGCCGGCCTGCCGGGTTTTGGCGAAAAGACCCAGGAGAAAATTCTCGCGGGCATCCGCAACCAAGAGGCTTACAGCAAACGCCACCTCTGGTGGGACGCCTGGCTCGTCGCCGAGCCGATACTCGAAGGCCTGGAAAATATCCCCGGCGTCGAGCGCGTCTCGCACGCGGGCAGTTTGCGGCGCGGGCTCGAAACGATTGGTGATTTGGATTTCCTCGTCGCGGCAGAGAATCCTGCGCCGGTGATGAAATGGTTCACCGCCCAGGCCGGCGTCGCTGAAATTACAGCCTCCGGCGACACCAAGGCGAGCGTGCGGCTCAAAGACGGCATGCAGGCCGACTTGCGCGTCGTGCCGCTCAAGCAATTCTATTTCGCGCTGCACCATTTCACCGGCTCGAAGGACCACAACGTCAAGCTCCGCTCGCGCGCACTGACCCACGGCCTGAGCCTCAGCGAATGGGGTTTGACCAAAAAGGACGACCCCACGGTCGGCGGCCCCGGTGCCAAGAGCGTCATTACCCCGCACAGCGAAGACGACATCTTTCGAAAACTCGGCCTGCATCCCATTCCCCCGGAATTGCGCGAAGGGCTGGACGAAATTGAGCGCGCGGAAAAAGGCGCCCTGCCCAAACTAATCGAGGAAGGCGACCTGCGCGGCGCGTTTCACAACCACACCACCGCCTCCGACGGAACCGCCTCGCTCGAGGACATGGCTGCGGCGGCCGCCGCCCTCGGCTGGGAATACCTCGGCCTTGCCGACCACTCCAAATCCTCCTTTCAGGCCCACGGGTTGAGCGAGGAGCAATTGCTCGCGCAGGTGGAGAAGATTCACTCGCTCAACGCCTCGAAAAAATATCGCACGCATCTTTTCACCGGCACCGAGTGCGACATCCTCAGGGACGGCGAACTCGACTACGACGACGGCGTACTGGCCAAACTCGATTACGTCGTGGCCTCCGTGCACAACCGTTACGGCCAGGGCAGCGACGAAGCCGCCATGACCCAGCGAATCATCCGTGCGCTCGAGCACCCGCGCGTCACCATGCTCGGCCATCTGACCGGGCGGCTCCTGCTGCAACGCGAAGGTTATGCCGTGAACCTCAACAAAATTATCGACGCCGCGGCGGCCAATAAAAAGATGATCGAACTCAACGCCCAACCGCAGCGGCTGGACATGGACTGGCGGCATTGGCGCCACGGGGCGGAAAAAGGTGTTCTCTGCGTCATCAATCCCGACGCCCACAGCACCGGCGACTTGAAGTACGTGCGCAACGGCGTGCTCATCGCACGCAAGGGCGGGCTGACGAAGGAGCAGGTGTTCAATACTCGGTCGCTGGCGGAAGTTTGCGCCATGCTGAAAATCAAAATACCCACTGGCCACAAATAAGACTGGGTAACGCCCTAAGTGAATCTTCCCCCTCCACCCCTAAATCGAACTTTCGCCGTACTTGTTCGCACCGGAAACTCCACCCGCAAAGCCGAGGAACAGGATCAACAGCAGGGCAATCACCCCTGCGGCACCGGCCGCCGGCACGGGATGCGATTTGACCATCACCAGCGGGAGCGCGGGCAGGACGAGATTAAGCACCGCCATCGCCGCGGGCAAACCGAGGTCGTGCCACCGTTTCGCGCACACCGCCAGCCAAACCCACAGCAGCGGGCCAGACAAAATGCCGCCGACCACCCACAGACTGGACGCATTTGTGCCGGCGAGTACGAGCGCCAGAATCACGATCGCCGCCAGCAGCATATAAAGCGTGCAGGCGGCCCATCCGTCCCAAAAAGTTGACCGCCGAATGCGGCCGCGGTAGGAAAACAGGACCACCTTATCCTCGATGACTACTTCCGTATTCACGCGTAAAAGAATTGAGAGAATGCTGCCGGGCAAAAAAACCGGGCAAACTAGACCGCACTTTTGCCGTAACTGTTGGTGCCTTTGCTGCCCTTGCCCAAGCCCAGATAGAGAAAGGAGCCGGCGACGACGACAAAAGAAAGAAGCGGCAATGGATAGCTGGTCAGCTTCTGGAAAGTCAAATAGTGTGCCGAATAATCACCCAGCCCACCGCTGATAATGGCGAACATTCCCGCGCGCGGGTCCACCAACAGCTTGTGAATCATCAAGCGGTCAATGCCGCCCAAAAAAGCCAAAACCGTCAAACCGGCACAGGCCACCGGCGCCAGGTTCACCACCGCCAGCCATCCCGGATAATTCAGATCGTGCCAGCGTTTGGCGCAAATGGCCGCCAGAATGTACAGCGCGAGCACCCATTGCACGAACACCATGCCAGACGTGAGCCAACTAAATGCCACATGCTCATTGTCACCCAAATTCTTGAATAGAAAATCCGGCAGCGTCACCGGGACCACCCGCGTCCCGTAAACCGGCGTCGAAACAAAGGCGATTTCCATCATCAACAACAGGGTGTTGAGTAAAAACCAAGCCAGCAGACCTTCCCAGAAGGTCAGCCGCTTGATGCGTCCATTAAGGGTAAAAAGATGAAGCATGTGGGACAATTGGCCAGGCCGCCAGGCGGCCGCAGGTGGAAAGTGCAAGGGGGGGACCGGCAGCGTACCTCCGCCACCCGTCAAGCCCATCATTTTCCTCCTTTTGCGCCCGGCGTCAAGAAAACTCAGTTGCCTTGCGCCCCGGTTTGGATGATACTGCAGGCATGGGACCATCGCCCTCCAAGACGTGCGCACTGTGCAGCGCGGAAGCCAAGATCTTTGCCACCCTGGTCAAGGATGGCAAGGCCACGACTATTGCCTGGTGTGCCATGCACGCTGCCGAGGCCGGAGCCTTCGATCCCCTGAGCTACTCCCTGCTGGAAAGCGTCACTCCGACGGAGCGCCGCCGCAGCGAGTCCACGTTGCGCTGCCCGGCGTGCGATTGCAGCCAGCGCGATTTTGAACGCCAGGGGCGGTTTGGCTGCCCCGCCTGCTACACCGCCTTCGCCGGCGTGCTGCCCCAGTTGCTCCGGCGCATGCACCGCGATGTCGAACATCGCGGCAAGATTCCCCAGCGCCATGCCGACCCGGCTGTGGTGCGACACCGCCTGGCTGTGCTGCAGGCGGAATTGAACGATGCGGTGCGCGCCCAGCGTTTCGAATGGGCGGCGCAAACCCGTGACGCCATCGCGTTGCTCAAGGCCAAGTTGCCTGATACTCTTGCGTCCGCTCCTGCCCCATTACTCCCCAGGCCGCTGCCAGACCAACCGCTGAGCGAATAGAAGTAGCGGCGGTTTACCCCGGAGCCGGTTCCTTTTCTCATGGAAATTAAAGACATTCTTCAATTGTTATATTGGCTGCTGGTTTCAGCCGGCATTGGCGTGCCCCTGATTGTCTGTGGCTATGTCTTGGTGACCCCCACCCATGGCTTGGTGGCCTCGTGGCAAAACTTCAAGATGCGCCGCCAGCCTCACCGGGCGTTGAAGGACCGCCATTTCAAAGGCCTTCCGCGCAAAGTTCGCATTTGCAAAAGCATCTGCTTTTTCCTGTTTTTTGTCTTTCTCTGGCTCGCGCTGCTGCAGTTTCACATCAATCCCCTCGGCTTTTTGACCCACCCCGAAAAGTAGCCACCATCAGCTCCCCATCCGGAGCGGCCGGGCCGGTGTGGGATTGCCTTGGGTGCGCCGGGCTCCCAAAATACCGACATGCATCATTGGCTGGGACAATTACCCGAAGGCGTCGCCGCTCGCTGGCGCTGGTTCTGGGGCATGCGCCGCCTGCCCGGCACTACCGCCAGTGAGCGCGGTATCGTCGGGGAGGAGGCGGCCGCCCAATTCGTGCGCGAGCGCGGCTGGAAGATTGTGGCCCGCAATTGGCACCATGGGCGGGACGAACTTGACTTGGTGGCTTGGGACGGCGACGTGCTCGTCTTTGTCGAAGTCCGCGCGCGGGGCGCCCACGCCGTAGTGTCCGGCTACCATTCGGTTACAGTGCGGAAGAAGCGGGCGCTGGCCCGGGCCATCCGGGCCTACCTGCGGGGCATGGCCGAACCGCCCCTGCATTTTCGTTTCGACATCGTCGAGGTGAAAGTGTCAGATGGGATGGCGCGTGAAGTGCTCCTGCACGCGAACATTCCCTTGTTGCCCAAAAATTTCTCGCCCGCCCGCGATTTTGGCCGCAAGCTTTAACTTCCCTCCCATGGTCGAACCTTCCCGTCATCCCTTCCTGCAAGGCTTAAGCAAGCATCGCGGCGCTCCGCCGACGATCCTCGTCATCTTCGGCGCCTCCGGCGACTTGTGCGCGCGCAAGCTCGTCCCCGCCATTTTCAATCTGGCGGTGGACAACCTGCTTTCCGCTGATTTTTATTTAATCGGTTACGGGCGGAAGCCGATTTCCGACGATGACTTTCGCACCGAGACGGCGAAGGACATCGTGCAGTTCTCCCGTCGGCCGATGGCGGAGGACGTGTGGTCCCGGGTCCAGGCGAACATGTCCTACCTCGCTGGCGCCTACGATGACGTCAACGCCTTCAAGAACTTGGGCACCAAAATTGACGCCATTGAGAAAAAGCTCGGGCGCGACTTGCAGTGCGTGTTCTACATTTCGACCCCACCGACCGTCTTCAAGCCGGTGTTGGAAAACCTCGGCGCCAGCGGCCTCGCCCGGCGCCACGCTGGTACCGCCCTCGCCTCGAAGATGATCATCGAGAAACCCTTTGGCCGCGACCTTGCCAGCGCGCAGGACCTCAACCGCATCATTCGCAACCAATTTGAGGAGTCGCAGGTCTACCGCATTGACCATTACCTTGGCAAGGAGACCGTGCAGGACTTGCTGGTGCTGCGCTTTGCCAACACGATTTTTGAGCCCATTTGGAACCGGCGCTATGTCGATTGCGTGCAAATCACCGTGGCCGAGGATTTGGGCGTCGGCGAGCGCGCCGGCTATTACGACCAGGCGGGTGCCTTGCGTGACATGATTCAGAACCACACCATGCAGTTGCTCTCGCTCGTGGCGATGGAGCCGCCCGTGTCCCTCAGCGCGGAGGACATTCGCGATGAAAAGGTCAAACTCCTGAAAGCCATCCAGCCCGTCACCCTGCGGGCAGAGGGCGGCGATGTCGTCCGGGCCCAATATACTGAAGGCCTCATTCAGGGTCAGAAGGTTCCCGGCTACATGCAGGAAGCCGATGTGCCGGCCGCGTCCTTTACCGAAACCTATGCCGCAGTCCGGCTCTCGATTGAGAATTGGCGCTGGCAGGGGGTGCCATTTTATTTGCGGTCGGGCAAGCGGCTCGCACGCCGCGTGTCGGAAATTGCCATTCAATTTAAACGGCCGGCGGGAATTTTGTTTGCGGATAATGAGCGCTTCAACGTCGCGGCCAACACGCTCGTCATTCAAATTCAACCCGACGAGGGAACCACGCTGTTGATGAATTCGAAGGTACCGGGCCTCGAAACCCGCACCCAACCGGTCAAAATGTATTTCCGCTACGCGACCACGTTCGGGTCCAACACCCCCGAAGCCTACGAGCGCCTCATCCTCGACTGCATCATCTCCGACTCGACTCTCTTCATCCGCGGCGACGAAACCGAAACCTCCTGGAAGCTTTACACGCCCATCCTCGACTTCTGGCAGGAAGGCGGCAAGCGCGGCCTCGAAAATTATGCCGCCGGCTCCTGGGGCCCCCTCGCTGCGGACCGCCTCGTCTGGGAACAACACCATGAATGGCGGAGGTCGGGACCGTGACAGGAGAAGCTGGAAGCTGGAATCTAGAAGCTGGAATAACCCACCAGGAAAACCATCCATGAATCTTAGATTCCAAATTCCAGATTCCAAATTCCAAATTCATTTTCCTGCCTCCTAACTTCTAGCTCCTAGCTTCCAGCTTCCTTCAAGACATGTCCTCCCTCCTTGACGTCCTGCCGGGCATTGCGCTTCGCCTCACCGAAGTGCCGAAGATGCTTTCAAGCATGTGGCAGGGCGACGCCGTGCCCGGTGAAGAAGCACCGTCCGCCTTCCGCGCCTCGCAAATGAATTTGGTTCTGCAATTTGGCCTGGCCACCTCGCCCGAGGAAGCCCTGCGCGTCTTCGACCAGGCCATCGAATTTGCCCAAGTTTATCCCTGCCGCATCGTCGCCCTTTGTCCGGTCAAGGAGCCCACGGATGCCGTATTCTTGCAGGCCAAACTCTTCTCCCAATGTTACATTGGGCCGAGCACCCGCCAAATGTGCTGCTGTGAGGCGCTCATCCTGGCCTACCCCATCGCCACTCCGGGATTCCTGGAGAACCAGGTGATGGTCTGGCTCGAAAATGATCTCCCCGTCTACCACTGGATGCACCGCGTCCCCATCCGCCGCATCGAGGAATTGTATCTGCCCTATTTGAAGTTGTGCACGCGGGTCGTGTTTGATTCCAGCATCGAGGGCTCGGACTATGCCAAAGCCCACTGGCCCAAGCCGGACGCCGTCATGGACCTCGCCTTCGCCCGCCTGTTGCCCGCCCGCCAGTCCATGGGCCAGTTTTTGAGCGGCTACGACAAAGCGCTGCTCGTCGAGGGCCTCACCCACGTCGAGTGTCGTTACACGCCGGGCGCCGACGGCGAGGCCGCCAACCTCCTCCACTGGCAGGAGAACTGCCTCGACCACTGCGAAAAACCCGGGGAACACTGCGACGACGTCAGCTTCTCGACCAAGCCCCTTGACGTCAGTTCACCCAATGCGCTGGAAGTCGAATGGCAGTACGAAGGCGGCAAGAAAAAATTCTCCTGGACCCATTCCAAAACCTGCGACGCCGTCAACATCCAGGCCGATTTCGGCAAAGGCCCGGTGGACCTGCCCCAGCACGTCAAACCCATGCCGCGGGTGAGGGAACTGGCGGAAGCGCTGTTTTTCTAAGAGAAGAAAAGACTATGTGGGTGTAGATCCGGGATTTTCTTTCGCCCCTCCGGGGCTCGCATTTTCCCGGCCTTGACCCCACCAATAAATTGGTGGGTTACCTTCTATCGTCCCTGCGGGACTTCAAGCGAACATCCGACGCTGCGGAACTTCATGCGGACCTCCGATGCTGCGGGACTTCATGTGAACGCCCGACGCTGCGAGTCCACTCTCGAAAGTCTGACGATGCGGGAGCCCCGCGGCTCTCATACTGCGCCGCCATGAACGTCTGCATGGGTTCACTTTCGAGA
>Ga0265319_1001482_pt1 | contig 14017 bp, 11 predicted proteins | sample 4824metaG_FD_192443 | JGI IMG/M metagenome (GOLD analysis project Ga0265319, IMG submission 192443) | Rhizosphere microbial communities from Carex aquatilis grown in University of Washington, Seatle, WA, United States - 4-8-24 metaG | ecosystem: Host-associated > Plants > Roots > Rhizosphere >...
CTCGAGCTGGGGTGCGGTCGTGTAGAGGATCTCCGAGTAGGAGTCGAAGCCCAGCTCGCGAAAGGAGAGAAATCGCGCACGGCCTCCGGTTGTCTGCTGCAGGCGGACGAATTCCTCCGTGGCATAGCCCTGAAGGGCTGCGACGTCGCCGCGTGTGAGCAGCCCGAGATCGTTTCCAACCGGCACGAGGGTGACGGCCGATTCCGGCACGCTCGCGCGCCGCAGGAACCAGTGGTAGAGCGGGTCGGCGAACGCATGGACGCCGATGCGCTTGCCGGTGAAGTCCCGGGCGGAGGTGATGCCGGCCGCCGGGAGCGACATGAAACCGGCCGGGCTTTCCTGCAGCATCGCGGCCAGGGCGCGCAGGTCGCCGCCGGCGGCCCTTTGCTGGAGGAAGATATAGCCCTCGATCGCGCCAAGGGCGCATCCGTCGGCTGCGGTGATTGCGGCCGTCGGCTTCAGGCCGAACTTGAAGGGCACGAATTCAACCTCCAGCCCGGCGGCGCGAAAGAAGCCCTGATCCGCGGCAACGTAGAGACCGGCGAATTGCGGGCCGGCAAACCAGTCGGCATGGAACACCACCTTTTCGGCCGCGGCCGACGGCCGGAGGCCGGCGACCGAGAGGGCGAGGCAGGCGAGGAAGGTTTTCATCAATAAAAAAGGAGGGGCTCGCGCCCCTCCTTGCTGCAAGTCCTGGTCCCGCTATCCCGATCAGAGATGGTAGCGGACCGTGAGGGAGGCCGAGATCGGCGGCCGCACGAAGATCGTGTCGTTGCCGGCGAAGCTGACGTCGATCGGGTCGAGCACGCGGGCGTTGAGGATGTTCTTCACGTTGATGCGCACGTCCCAGTCCTTGTGCTTGTAGAACGCGTAGCCATCGAGCTCGTACTCGCCGGGGATGTGGAGGGTGTCCTGGTCATTGGCGTACTGCCGGCCGATGATCTGCGGGCCGACACCGAAGCCGAAGCCGTTGGTGAACTTGTATTCCACGAAGAAGTTGGCCTGGACCTGCGGGATGCCCGGCGCGCGCATGCGGCCGGTCGGCGGGTTGTAACTCGTGAAGTTCGGGCTGCCGACGTTCGTGCCGGGCTGGCCGTCAACAATCATCGACGACTGGTAGGCGTCGAGATAGTTGCCGGACTCCTGGAAGAATCCCTTGCCGAACGCAGTCGCGTCCTGGAACGTGAAGTTGGCGTTGACGGTCAGGGCGCGTGAGGGCTGGTACACCGCGTCCAGCTCGACGCCGTTGTCCTTGATCGGGTAGGTCGCGCCCGTGATCTCGGACCCCAGCTTGATCTGCTGGAAGACCGCGGCCCCGAAATAGAGCGTGTTGTGGAGGAAGCTTTCCTTGTAGCCAACTTCATAGAGCGTGCTCTTGGTCGAGAGGGAATTCCTGAGCTTGGTCTGGGCGCTGCCTCCCGGGCTGACGTTCAGGCCGCCGAAGTTGGCCGAGCCGAGGATCGCGTCGACATGATTGTACGTCGCGTAAAACGACCGCGTATCGGAGACCTTGTAGATCAGGCTGCTGAAGAACGAGGGGTCGGTCTTGGTGTCGCTGACGTTGAACTCGGAACCCTTGGGCAGATAGACCGGCGCGGCGTTCGGGATATAGTCGAAGAACGCGTCGTACGTGCCCATCTGCACGAAGCTCGGGCTGGCGGTGTCGGCCTCGATGTAGTCCGCCCGCGCACCGAGGACCGCCGAAAGCGGCTTGGTGAGCTTGATCGTATCCTGGATGAACGCGGCCGAGTCGTAGATGTGCGAGTACTGGTTGCCGCTGGTGCCCGAGTAGGCGCTGTAGCCCGGTGCGCCCGGGATTTGGAGGCCGCCGCCCCAGGTCATGCCCTCGTTGTAGTAGCCGGGATAGAAGACCTTGGTGAGGCTCTGGTTCAGGTCATAATAGTTGAAGGGCTCGGTCGCAAAGTCCTGATACGAGACAAGCTTCTGGTAGCGGAAGTCCAGGCCCGTGATCAGGCTGTGGCTGACGGCGCCGGTGTCGAAGGGCTTGTGGAATTCGAGGCGGTCCTGCGCGGTCTGCTGGAGCGGCACGAACTCGTCATAGCCATAGGTCTCGAACTTCTTGGAGTCGCCGTTCGCGAAGTAGGTCTGGTTGACCAGCTTGGCGCCGCCGCCGAGGGTGACCGTGGCGATCAGCTGGGTCTGGAAGAGCTTCGCCCGCGCGGTGTCCTGGGGGCCGAGCAGGGCCTTGTAGCCCGGCAGCTTGGTGGTGTAGGCGGTGGCCGGCGTGACCGTCGACCACGACCCGTCGGGCGTGAAGGGAAACGTGCCCGGCGCCGGCGTCGGGGTCAGGAAGATGTCGTAGCCGAAGAAGGCGCTGAAGCCCACCGTGGTGGGGGCGGCGGGACCGCCGATGTAGGTGCCATGGTCGATGAAGTTCTGGGTCACGCGGTTGGCACCGGTGATTTCGTTCGTGCGGTCCGAATAGATCTGCGCCCACCAGTCGAGCTTGACGGATTTCGTGGCGAGGTAGCTGAGGGCGAGATAGACATCCTGGGTCTCGTCCTTGCTGTTCAGGTAGTAGCCGTCGCCGTAACGGCTCAGGTAACTGACGCGGTAGGCAAGCTTGTCGCTGAGCGGGCCGCCGAAGTCGATCGTGGCCTCCGGGTTCGAGTAGGAGTGCCCGCTGGTCCAATAGCCCAGCGTCGTGCTGATGTCGGCATGGTATTTGTCGAAGTAGGGCTGCTTGGTCACGAAGTTCACATAGCCGCCCGCGCCTTCACCCTGTGGGCCGTACACGGCGGAGCCGGGACCCTTCACGATGTCGAGCGCCTCAACGCCGTTGAAGCTCGGCGGCGTGCTGTTGCGGGAGAAGGGTATGATCTGGCCGTTGAAATACATCTGGGCGAGATCGCCGCGGATGAACGGGACGGCGGGGATGCCGTACTGCGCCGCCGAGTAGACGCCGGGCGCAAACTGGCCGAAGTCCATCGCGTTCTTCACCTGGCGGTCCTTCATCCACGCCGCGTTGACGCTCGAGACCGAGCGGGGCGTGTCGATGATGCTCACGTCGTCACCCAGGATGCTTCCGATCGGACGGACCGTGGGCAGCACCTGTTCCTCGAGCGGAACCTCGCTCACCGTCATTTTGGCCAGCTCGGTGACCGGGCCGCCGCCGTCGGTGGTCGAGGCGGCGGGAGCCGCCGGCGCGTCAGCGGCGCGGACGAGCGACGAGCCGAGGAGACCCCCGGCGCACAGGAGAATCACGCCGAGGCGTGTGCGATAGTTTGGTATATGGTTCATGCGTGTTATTGTTGAATAAGTGCAAGTGACTTAGCATCGCGTGTGCCACGGCCGATTGACTCGTCCGCAGTACGGACGGCCTTTGCGGGAAAATATTCTTTTCCCGAGCCGCGCTGGAAATCGCGCGCCGAACGGCGAGACGGTCAGGGGCGGCCGGCGTTCATTTGGCCGCCGCGGGCTGCACGTCTGGAGGCAGGAAACTGGCGTCAAACACGTCGTCCACCGTGACCGGACGCTCGAATTGCCCGAGCGCGGCCATTTGCTTGAGTTCCTGGTCGAGGCGCTCGCGGCGAATCTGACCGACCGTCTCACCCGCGGCGGGATCCCCGGTCACGAGTTGGTAATCCTTGATCGCTTTGACGCTGTAGTCGATGAACTCGTGGTCCATCTTTGGATTCAGTGACGCAATCAGGGCGTTGGCCTCCGTCGGGTCGCCCGTGACATATTCCCGCCAGCCGCGAATCGATGCAGCCGTGAAAGCCCGCGCCACATCGGGATGCTCCTTCAGGAAGCTGCGCTTGGCGTACCATACGCGATAGGGGGCGAAACCCGTGTCCGACAGCAGCAATGTGCCGACGTCTGCACCCTGCTTGTGCACATAATAGGGCTCGTTCGTGATGAAGCATTGCTGCACGAAATTCTTGTCCGCCATGAAGCGGCTCAGGCCGAAGTCGAGCGGGGTGATGGCGACCTTGATGTGAAATGTCTGCTCCATCAGCGGGATGTAGGTCGAGCCAGGCACCGCCATGAGGTTTCGGCCGTCGAGATCCTTGAACGTGCGGATCCCGCTTTCGCGGTGGAACATGATGGCCTGTGGATCCCGCTGCATCAGGGCTCCGATCATCACCACGGGGATGCCGCGGCTGTAGGCGATCGCTACATCGTCGCTGCGGGCGATGGCGAAGGTCACAGCGCCCGTCGCAATCTTTTGCGCCGGGATGGAGTTTGGTCCGCCCTGTTGGATCGTCACGTCCAGCCCGGCTTCGCGGTAGTAGCCTTTCACGAGCGCCTGGTAAAATCCGCCGTGCTCCGGTTCCGCGTACCAGTCGGTCTGGAGAATGACCTTGGTCAGTGCCGGCGCGCCGTCGGTCGCGGCGTTGGGCGTCGTGTCCCGGCTGCAGCCCGCCAGGAGCAAGGTGCAGATGCAGGCGATGACGCGAAAGGCCGGCCGGGGAATGCGAGGTTCGGTGAACATGCGCCCGTTTCATAGCTTGCTGCATGCCGCTTCGGTGCCCGGTTCCCCGGATCTGGCGGTTTGCGTCATCAGGCAGGCCGCAAGCTTGCTTGCGCTTTCCCGGCTTTAGGTAGGGCGAACCGTCCCGGTGAGCCGCGGCTCGGCCGGGACGCCTCGCCCTACCCGCGGACTCACGGATGCGATCGTCAATTTTCTTAAGGGACGTTCGTCTCACTCCTTCCGCACCATCGAGTCGTGCCACTGGTGGAGCACAAGCCAGTGGAGCAGGTTGACGCCGAAGACGAAGAGGAAGCCGAGGAGGCACGCGGTCATGCCGGTGGCGAAAAGCGCCGGGGTTTTGAGCTGGGAGAAATAGGTCACCGTCATGAACCCGATCCCGCCCACGCCATTCTGGGCGCTGCCGGCGAGAAAGTCGCCGGTGATCGCGCCGATCGGCGCGAGCGTCCCCGCGATCTTCACGCCGGTGAGGAAGTAGGGCATCGCCCCGGGCACGCGCAGGTAGCGGATTTCCTGCCCGCGGGTTGCGTTGCACATCACGAAAAGCTCCTGGAGGTTCCGCTCGACCGAGATGAAGCCCATCGTCGTGTTCGCCACCACCGGGAAGAAGCAGATCATGAACGTGATCGCCACGATGCTCGGCAGCCCCTGGCCCAGCCACAGCACGAAGATCGGCGCGAGGATGATGACCGGCGTCATCTGCAGAATCAGGATGTACGGGTAGAACGACTGCTTGATGCGGATCGAGAACGCCAGGAACATCGACAGGCCGAAGCCGATGCCGACCGCCGCCAGGAATCCGAGCAGCGCGCCCTGGGCCGTCAGCCAGACCGCGCTGATCAGCGCGTGGCGCTCGCGCCAGGCGGCCGTAAGAATCTCGTCCGGCGCCGGCAGGACGAACGATTCGATGTGAAAGGCCCGCTTCAGCGCGTACCAGACGGTGACCAGGAGGGCGCCGGTGACCACGGGAAGGATCCAGGGCAGGTGGCGTTTCATCGTGGAATTCAATGGCGCACGGCGCGCAGCTCGTGCGACGTCTCGGCCAGGAGCTGCAGGAACGCGGGCGTCTCGCGCAGTTCGGGCGGACGCGGGTAGGGGAACGGCACGTCGATCACCCGGTGCACCCGGCCGGGGTTGGCCGAGAGCACCACGATGCGGGTGGAGAGAAACACGGCCTCGGCGACCGAATGGGTCACGAAGAACGCCGTGAACGGGTCGCGCGCCCGGATTCCGAGCAGATCCTCGTTCAGCTGGTCGCGCGTCATCTCGTCGAGCGCGCCAAAGGGCTCGTCCAGCAGCAGGATGTGTGGGGCGACGCTGAGGGCTCGGGCGATCGACACCCGCATCTTCATGCCGCCCGAGAGCTGCCAGGGAAATTTATCGGCCGCCCCCGACAATCCCACCAGCTCGAGCATGGCGCGCACGCGTTCCTGGCGCTTCAGCGTGTGGTCCCCGCGTAGCATCATCGGCAGCTCCACGTTGGCCGCCACCCGGCGCCAGGGCAGGAGGTTGGCATCCTGGAACACGAAGAAAATCTCCTCCCGCGCGTTCTGCGGTGTCATCCCGTCCACGACGATTTCTCCGGCCGTCACCGGCGTCAGCCCGGCGATCAGTCGGAGGAGCGTGGATTTGCCGCAACCGCTGGGCCCGATCAGGCTGATGAACTCGCCGCGGTCGACCGCCAGGCTGATGTCCTCCAGCACCGGCGCGCCGGTGCCGAAGCGCTTGCCGACCCGGCCGAGGCGCACAAGCGGCGGATTAATCGCGGCCATGCGTGGCTCCGGCGTTCACTCCGGCTTCTCGGTCGCGGAGGGGCTTCAACGACATGAGTCTGCCTAGGTCGCCGCCACCTCGGCGGCAAACGGATTGTGCTCGTAGGTCTTCATCTTGCCGGGGTTGAGGAGTCCGCGGGGATCCACCTCCGACTTGAAGGCGCGCTTGTCGGCGATGTTCGGATGGCGTCCGCCTTCCTCAAGGTAAAAGGTGTGCGGGTTGGCGATGAAAACCCCGAGTTCGTCGCAGGCGCGCAGGATCTCGTTGAGTCGGGCCTCGGACTTGAAATGCACGAGCGGAATGCCGCCGACGACCACGGCGTCCGGATTCAGCGCGACCGCGTTGCCACGCATCATCTTGGCGTTGCCCGCGGTCCATTCGAGGTGGAAGAGGATCTCGCCGGGGAAGCGCCGGTGCAGCTCGGCGAACTGCTCGCGGAAATTCCGGCCGAAGCCGGACTGGAGATAGGTAAAGGCGGGATCGGCGGTCATGGCCCACAGCGTGGTGTGGTTCCACGTGTAGTCGGTGATGAACGGCGGCTTGGGCGGGTCGGAGAGCGGTTGGCGGTACACGCAGGCCAGGCCCGCGGCCTCGGCGAAGCGCACCACCTCGTCGGCCTGCGCCCGGTCGAGCAGCAGGAACGTCGCATGCTCCCGGTCGCGCAGGTATTTCTTCAGCGGCTTGAAGAACGACGGGATCGGCCACTGGAACTGCGTCACGAGCCGCTTGCGCCAGTCGCCGCGGCGCGCGGCGGCGTCGGTCCAGTCCAGCAGCCGGTCCCAGTCGGCCGTGCTGAAGATGAGTTGGTCATAGTCCACCTTGGGCGCGAGGCGCATCTCGATCTCAACCATCAGGCCGGTCGTGCCGTAGGTGTGCAGCGCCTTGAGGGACTCGCCCTCCTCGAGCCGGATCAGCCGGGGGGAGGCCTCGCAGGTGAGCATCGTGACCGACTTCACGTTGCCGGGCGCATTGATACCACCCCAGGTGATCGAGCCGATGCCGCCCGAGCCGCCGCAGAAAAATCCGCCGATGGTGGACTTCACCCAGGTTGACGGCAGGCAGCGCAGCTCCCAGCCAATCGCGCGGGCCGCGGCCTCGATCGTCCCCAGCCGCGCCCCGGCCTCGACCCGTGCGACGCCGTCGTCCAGCGACAGGATCCGGTCGAGCCGCGAGAGGTCCACGACCACGCCGCCGTAGAGCGGAACGCATTGTCCGTAGTTTCCCGTGCCGGCGCCGCGCGGCACGACCGGCACGCCCGCGTCGTGGCACGCGGCCACGAGCGCGCGCAGCGTTTCCAGGTTGCCGGGGCGGGCGACGAGCTCGGCGCGCTTGTCGTCGAGCTGCCGTTTCAGCACCGGCGAATACCAGTAGAAATCCTTCGAGAGGCTCTCGAGCGAGTCGCCGCCTTCAATCAGGTACTCCGCCCCGAGCAGGTCGCGCAATTTCGAGCGCAACTCATCCGTCACTGTGGTCATGGCCGCGTTTCAGCAGGAAACCTGCCACGACCCGGCGCTTCGCCCTCCCCGCCGCCCGGCCCGATCCAGTGTCAACTAATCGTTGACACTGGATCGGGATACCGCGGCCGGCCGAACCCAGAGGGATGGCCTCGGGGAGGATGTTGGCGCGACTGGCTTTGTTTCTGCTAACCTGAAGGGTGGGTTCGCATTCCCTGAGTTTTTTGCTGGTGTCCCGTCGATGAAGAAAACCCTGATAAATCCCCCCGGCTTCGCCGCGCCGCGCGGTGCGTACAGCCCCGGTGTCCTGCTGGACCTCGGCGGCAGCCAGATGCTTTTTGCCACGGGTCAGCTCGCGGTGGATCCCGCCGGCCAGGTGGTCGCGCCGGGGGATGCCGCTGTCCAGTCGGAGTACGTGTTCAAACTCACCGGGGAGATCCTCGCGGCCGCCGGCATGACGTTCGATCACGTCGTGCGCACCCAGACCTACCTTACGAACATGGATGATTTCCCGAAATTTTCCGCCGTGCGCAACCGCTTCATCGGCGGCGCACTCGCAGCCAGCACACTCATCGAGGTGAAGGGCCTGGCCCGCGCGGGCTGTTGCGTCGAGGTTGAGATCACGGCCGTCAAATGAGCGCGCCCGCCGTTACCCCCCTGTGCATCGCCGACGACGCCACGTTCTGGCCGTGGCACCGCTGGCCCGAATTTTCCCGCTGGCCCGACCCGGCCGGCACGATGGTCGTGCTTCCCGTCGCCGGCATGGCCGATTGGGGCCTGGGGCATGCGCTCGACGCCGAGGAGACCGTGCTGATGCACGTGCTGCGCGCTGCCTCACAGCAGCGTCCACCATCGCTCCGCCTGCTCGTGGTGCCTCCGCTGCGCTTCGTGCTTGGGCCCGATCCCGGCTGCGCGTTCGCCGTCGATCCGCCGGCCGCGCACGCGATGATCGCGGAGGTGGCCGCCTCGATCGCCGCCGTGGGGTTTCGGAAGCTGGTGTTCTACAACTCAAGCCCGTGGAACGAGGAATTGATCGCCGCCGCGGCGCGCGACCTGCGCATTGCCCACGGGCTCCAGATCTTTCGCGTCAGCCTCAGCGGGCTCGGCCTCGATTTTCATCCGGTCCGGAGCAAGGACCGGCGCAAGGTCCAGACCTTGGTCACGGCGTTGACCGGGCGGCTCCCCGATCCGCCGCCCGCGGTAGCCGTCATGCCCGCCGCCGGCTGGGGCGACGAGGCGGTCCGGCCGCTTACGGAACCTGACTTGCCGCTCGCAGCGGCGATGGTCGAGGGCCGGAATATCCTCGACGCAGCAGGCCGGCACCTGGTCTCGCTCCTCGGCGAGATTCACGTCCGTCCGCCACTCGCCCACGGCGGGGTCATCCCGATTGCCCGGCCATGAGCATGTTCCCCGGCGAGATTTTCCCCGCTTATCGCGACCGCTACCTCCCGGCGATGACGCCCGGGAGGATCGCGGCGCTGCCGGACAAGGCGTGGGCGCCGGTCATCATCACCACCGGTGCGATCGAGCAGCACGGCCCGCACCTTCCCGTCGCGGTCGACGCGCTGATGGGCCAGGTCTGGCTCTCCCGCTCGCTGGCCCTGCTGCCGCCGGATGCCTCATGCTACGTCGCGCCGCCGATCACCGTCGGCAAGAGCAACGAGCACACCGGGTTTCCGGGCACGCTCTTCATTTCCAAGGACACGCTGCGGGCGCAACTGCTCGCCATTGCGCGCCAGGTGCACGCCTGGGGCTTCAGGCAGATCGCCGTGCTCAACACGCACGGGGGCAACACCGCCGTGATCGGCTACACGTTGCGCGAGATCCGGACCGGGTTCGGCCTGCGCGTCGGCCAGCTCGCGCCGATGTTTGAGATGGGCCTTTCCGCGCAGGAAAAGGCCTTCGGCTTCCACGCCAACACGGCCGAGACGGCGTGGCTGCTTGCGGCCGCACCGCAGTACGTGAAGATGGCCGACGCCGTTTGCGAATATTCGGGCCGGATCGAGGATCCCGGCGAGTTGCGACCCGAACGGGCACCGGCGACGATGGCTTGGGTCACGGCCGACCTGTCGAAATCCGGCATCATGGGCGATGCGCCGGCCGGGACGCCCGAGCTTGGTGAAGCCTGGCTGAAGCAGGGCGCTGAAAGCTACGCGGCAGCCATCGCCGATCTGGCCCGCGAAGGCCGGCGCATGGCCGGCCCAGGCTAGGGGCCAGCGTTTCCCGGTCGCCAGGGTTATTCCAGTCGTTGGTGCCTTCTCCCGATCTCGGTCTTCCCAAGTGATCGACTGCGAAGGAGTACGGCAACGAGGAGCGATTAAATCCGATGGGGACAGTCCCTCATGCCGGGTCTCGCTGGCACTGGCCCTGCTCCGCGGCGACCCATGATCCGCATCAAGGAAGGCCCCGGCTGGAGATTGGTCGAGCACCGCGACCACGCCCGTCTGGCCGGTGTATTCGCCCGGCATTGGGGAAACGGCGAGTTCGCGCCACCCGAGCCGCGGGAGGATATCCTGACGGCCGTGGCGCGGCACGACGATGCCTGGGCGGAGCGCGACGCGCAGCCGTGCCTGACCCGCGCGGGCCTGCCGAGCGCGTTTTCCCACGAACTGGTTGGCACCTACAGCGCGTTCGAGGAGATTGACCTTGCGGACTATCTCGGGGTCCGCGGCCGGGCGACGGAAGCGGTGGCGGCCGACAATCCCTACGCCGCCACGTTGATCTCGATGCACACGGTCAATCTCCTGACGGAGCAGGCCAATCTCGCCGGGGTGAGCCCGGCCGACCTGGCGCTGCATCGCGAATTCATCCTGGGGCAGCGACGCCGCCAGGCCGAGCTGGCGGCGCAACTCCGTGCGGCGGGCCGCTCCGGCGACGTGGAGCCGGCGGTCTTGGAGCGGGCCTTTGAATTTCTTCAGGTTTGCGACAATCTTTCGCTCATCACCTGTGTCCGTTATCCGCAGCCGCGCGCCCTGCGCCACCAGCATCCGCGTCGCGACGGCACGCTCGTGACCCTGGTCTGCACACCGCTCGGCGACGACACGTACCGGATTTCGCCCTATCCGTTCGATACCGGCGAACTGCGGGTCACGGTTCCGTGCCGCGTTGTTCGGGGGGAAAGATTTTCCGACGAACTGCAGTTTCGGACCGCATGCGCGGGTGCCCAGTCCGGGGCCTTGGCCATGTGCCTCGTGCGATGACATCGTCCGTTCTCGTGTCCCATTCCCGATTGCGTCACGCTGTTGCTCCATGCTGATCCTCCGTCACGCCCGGGTCCCGGTTGCCGTGCTGCCGCCGGCGCTCGCGTCCGCGCCCTTCGACCCGCTCGATCCCGCGCGGCTTTGCGATCTGACGATCGAGGGCGATCGCGTTGCGACCGTCTCCCTCTCAACCGGCGACGATTCCGCGCCGGCGCCGGGCCGGGTGATCGATTTGGCCGGCGCGCTGGTGTTTCCCGCCCTGGTCGACGCCCACACCCACCTCGACAAGGCGCATACCTGGACGCGTGCGCCCAACCGCACCGGCACGTTTCTGGATGCGCTGGAGACGCTGGGGCGCGACAAGGACAACTGGACCGCGCCGGACCTGCGCCGCCGCGCGGGTTTTGCGCTCCGGTGTGCGTGGGCACATGGGACAAGGGTCCTGCGCACGCATGTCGACACCTGGCTGCCTCAGGGTGAGACGAGTCACGCGGTGATGGCGGAGCTGCGCGCCGAGTGGCAGGGCCGGATCACGCTGCAAACCGTGCCGTTGTGCGGCGGCGACGCGTATGCGGGGTCGAACGGGGAGAAGCTGGCGGATCTCGCCCTGCGCCACGGGGCGAGTGCGCTGGGAGGATTCCTGCAGATGTCGCCGGAGCTGCCGCGACAGATCGACCGCCTCCTGGCGGTGGCGCGCGACCGGGGCATGGGCATCGACCTGCATGTGGACGAAAACGGCAACCCCGCGGCCGAATGCCTGCGGCTGGTGGCCGAGGGCGTGTTGCGCAACGGGTTTCCGCATCCGGTCGTCTGCGGCCATTGCTGCAGCCTAGCGGTGCAACCGCCGGAGCGGCAGCGCTCGACCATCGCGCTCGTGCGCGAGGCGCGCATTGGCGTCATCTCGCTTCCGCTGTGCAATCTCTACCTCCAGGACCGGCGCGGCGCGGCGGCGTTTCCGCGGACGCCGTCCTGGCGCGGCCTCACGCTGATCCACGACCTGCTCGATGCGGGCGTGCCGGTGGCTTGCGCCAGCGACAACGTGCGCGACGCCTTCTTCGCCTACGGCGACCTGGACATGGCGGAGGTCTATGCACAGAGCGTGCGGCTGGCGCACCTCGACTCGCGCCTGGCCGAATCGGTGGCCGTAGCCACCCGCACGGCCGCGGATCTGGTGGGCCTCCCGGAATACGGGCGGATCGCTCCGGGCGCTCCGTCCCGGCTCGTGGTATTTTCCGCCCACTCCTTCAGCGAGCTGCTGAGCCGTTCGTCCGCGCCGCGCCGCTGTATCGATGGCGAGACAATCCATTCCCCACCGGTGCCGGACTATGCGGAACTGGCTGAGGGAAAGTAAGAAAGAGGAAGGAAGAATTATGAATTTCAGCAGTACCCACCGGCGCTGTTTCTTGGCTCTTCTTTCCTGCTTCTTACTTTAGCTGGCGCCGAACCTGCTTTCCGGAGGCATGCCGTTCCGTCTTTGCAAAATCGCCCTCGTGGCCGCGGTGGGTTTTTTCCTGCTGGTGGTCGTCCTCAACAACGCGGTCTTCGATTATCCGTCCAATTACGGCTTCGTCCAGCATGTGCTCAGCATGGACACGCTGTTCTCGGGTGACGCGCAGGCCTGGCGCGCCTTCCGCGATCCGGTGCCCGGCAGCCACAGCTACTGGCTGCACCACGCGTTTTACTGGTCGATCATCGCCTGGGAGGCCACGGCCGGTGCGCTCTGCTTTGCTGGCGCGCGCAAGCTCTGGCTCGCCCGCCACGGCGATGCCGCGGCCTTCAACCGGGCCAAGGCGATCGCCGCGGTCGGCCTCACCGTCAGCCTCCTGCAGTGGTTCACCGCTTTCATCACGGTCGGCGCCGAGTGGTTCCTGATGTGGCAGTCGAAAAGCTGGAACGGTCAGGATGCCGCGTTCCGGATGTTCGCGTGCCTCGGCCTGATCCTGGTCTTCCTGCACCAGCGCGACGACGAGTTGTCCGCCGTCTGATCCTCGCCGTGTCGATATCTGTCGTCCGGCCCTACCTGTCATGAGCTCAGGCGAATTGCGCGACTGCATCGTGCTCCTCGGGCCCGCGCTCGAGCCGTGGCGCTGCGCGCGTTTCGCGTGGTCGCAGGACACCATCACGGCGCTCGACCGCACTGCGCCTGCGCGGGAGCTGGCGCATGGTGCGCTGGTGGTTATTCCCGGCCTGTACAACAGCCACACGCACATGGGCGACTCTTGCCTGCCGGACGGCGCCACGGGGCTCACGCTGGAGCAGGGGTTCTTCCGCCCGCACGGCTTCAAGTACCGCGAGCTGGCCAAGCTTACGCGCGAGCAGCACCTGCCGCACGTCGTCGCGCACCTGCGCTACATGGCGCGCTCGGGGACGGTCTGTCATATCGATTTTCGCGAGCAGGGAGCCGCGGGGTCGGAGCTGCTGCGCGCCGCGTCGCGCGAAACCGGAGTCGAATCGGTCGTCCTCGGTCAGTTCAACGGCGTCCCATTCGACGAACCGGCCCTCGCGGCGAACACCACCTTCCTGCCGCAGGAAGCCCGCGCCGAGCTGGAGGCGATCCTGAAGGTCGCCGACGGCTTCAGCGAAAGCACGATGAACGACCTCACCGACTATGCCTGGCGTGAGATCCGCGAGATCACCACATTGCGCAAAAAGCTGCGCGCGATCCACTGCCTCGAAAACTCGGGCTACCGGGATCTCAGTCTCGCGCGGACCGGCCGTGGCGACTTGGTGCGCGCACTCGAGCTCTACGATCCGCACTTGATCGTCCACCTCACCGTGGCGAACGCGGAGGAGATCGCCCTCCTGGCGAAGTCCCGCAAGACCGCCGCCCTCAATCCCCGGGCCAACGCCAACCTCGGCCTGCCGCTCCCGCCGGTGCGGGCGCTGCTGGAGGCCGGTGTCAATCTGCTGCTGGGCACCGACAACGGCCTGCTCAACAGCCCGAACCTTTTCGCCGAGCTCGACTTCACCTACAAGCTCGCGAAGAGCCAGTTCGGCGATGCCCTGCAGCCGGACCCGCTCGCGATCCTGCGCATGGCCACGAGCAACATCCGGCCGCTGCTCAACGGCGACCATCATGGCTGCCTGGAGCGCGACCTGCCCGCGACCTTCGTCGTGCTCGACTTCCACCAGCCCCA
>Ga0265319_1001483_pt1 | contig 14012 bp, 6 predicted proteins | sample 4824metaG_FD_192443 | JGI IMG/M metagenome (GOLD analysis project Ga0265319, IMG submission 192443) | Rhizosphere microbial communities from Carex aquatilis grown in University of Washington, Seatle, WA, United States - 4-8-24 metaG | ecosystem: Host-associated > Plants > Roots > Rhizosphere >...
TGCGCAGGCGCGCTGACAGCGGCCGCGTGGCGACCGGCCAGGACCGCGCCGGCGAAGCCCGCGGCCAGGCCGAGCAGGAGGGCGAGGGCTTGGCGACGCGGCGGGGTCATGGATCAAGGTCAGAGCAGCAATGTGGCCGCCAGGTTCCCCGCCGGCGCGGTCCGGCTCAGTTCTGGGCCACGACCTTGGTGCCCTCGAAGTCGAAGCGGAAGCGGACCTCCTGCAGGCCCTTTTCGCGCATGGCGTGCCGCAGCTTGAGCTTGTCGTGGGCATAGAACATCAGGAAGCCGCCGCCGCCGGCGCCGATCAGCTTGCCGCCGCTGGCGCCGTTGGCCATGGCGTGGTCGTACCACTCGTTGATGCGGACGTTGCTCATGCCGGAGCTGCGGGCCTTCTTGCGCTGCCAGTGGACGTCCATCAGCCGCGCGAACTCCTCCAGGTTGTCGGTCTCGAGGCACGCCAGGGACTTGTAGCCGAGCTCCTTCGTGAAATGCAGGTTGTCGAGCATGGCCGGGTCGTTGGCCTTGGACTTTTCGTTCTGGTCCTTGAGGATGCCGGAGGCGCTGCGCGAGTAGCCGGTGAAGAACAGCAGCAGGTTGTCCTCGAGGTTGAACAGCGTCTCCTCGGAGATCTTGCACGGGCGGTACTCGACGCGGCCGTCCTTGTGGAAGGTGAAGGCGGTGATGCCGCCGATGGCGGCGATGTACTGGTCCTGCTTGCCGATGGGCTCGCCCAGCTTGTTCAGCTCGATGTCGCAGGCCTGCTCGGCCAGCTCGGCGGGGGCGAGGAGGTTCTTCCGGTAGGCGTGCAGGGCCTTGAGCACGGCGGTGGTGAAGCTGCCGGAGGAGCCGAGGCCGGTGCCGCCGGGGATGTCGGCCATGGAGGTCAGCTCGATATGCGGGTCGCGGAAGCCGACCAGCTTGAGGGATTCGCGGATGATCGGGTGCTCGATCTGGTCGACCGAGGTGACGCGCTCGAGCTTGGAATACTTGAGGATGAGCTCCTGGGCGAAGGTCTGGTGCAGCGTGATGTAGACGTACTTGTCGATGGCGGCCGCCACGAGGAAGCCCGTGTGGTCCTGGTAGTAGGACGGCAGGTCGGTGCCGCCGCCGCCGAGGGAAATGCGAAGGGGGGAACGCGTGATGATCATGAGGGCAGGAGTGCGGAAATGACCGTGAACTTGGCGGCGAAAGGCAAGCCGAGTCTGTCCCGCGCGGCAACAGGCCGCGGGTCAGGGCCGGGGATAACCGCTTTTTTGATAGATGGCCTCGACTATCTCCAAAGTGCGGATGCCTTCCCGCAGCCCGGGATCGGGCTCACGGCCGGTGCGGATGTCCTCGGCAAAGGCCTGCATTTCCAGCTCCCACGAGGTGTCGCCCGCGGGATATTCAAAGCCGGTGGTCTCGGGCGGTCCCATCTGGGGCAGCATCTTGTAGTAGACGAGACGCTCGGGGCCGTAGCTACCGCCGAGGCCGTCGAGGGCGAGCTTGCCGACGCGGCCGTAGATCTCGAGGGAGAACAGGTTTTTCCACTCGGTGCAGCTGACCTGCAGCCACGCGGTCTGGCCGGCGGCGGTGCGGAGGGAAAGGAAGGCGTTGTCGTCCACCTTCATGTCCCAGAACAACGTGCTCGCGTGGCCCTCGACGGTGGTGAAGGCGCCGAAGAACCAGCCGGCGAGGTCGATCAGGTGCACGCCCTGGTCGATGAGTTCGCCGCCGCCCGACAATTTCGGGTCGGCGCGCCACTCGCGGTCGTAGCCCGTGCGCCCGCCGTGGCCGTAGCGGCCGCGCATGAACATCAGCGGGCCCAGCCCGCCGGAGTCGATGAGCTCGCGGGCCTGCTGCAGCGCGGGATGGTAGCGGTGGTTGTAGCCGATGCGGACCCGGGCGCCGGTCTTGGTCGCGGCGGCCTGGACCTCGCGCAGCTCCCCGGCGTTCAGCGCGCCGGGCTTTTCCACGAGTACATGCTTGCCGGCCCGCACGGCGGCGAGGGAGACGGGGGCCAGTGCGGCGTTCAACGTCGAGACCAGCACCGCGTCCACCGCGGGATCGGCCAGGAGTTCGTGGTAATCCGTCGTCGCCCGGCACCCCGGGGCGGTTTTCGCCAGGTCGGCGGCGCGGGTGGCGTCGAGGTCGCAGGCCCAGGCCAGCGCCCCGGCGGGAAGCCGGGCGGCCCGCTTGCGGCCGATGAGGCCGCAGCCGATGATGGCGAAGCGCAGGGCCGCGGATTGTGACTTGTCAGACAAGGGCGGTCAGCTTCATCTCACCGACCAAATGTTCAAGCCAGAGTTTACCGCGCCCAATCCGGCCAGGGATTTTCCGGGGAAATTTTATGCACCCTGTGGGGACTGAGGCCGCGACAGAACCAGGTCCGGGGAACCTCCGGCGGTTCCTGCTGCGGGCCACCGACCTGGCGGTGGCCGGGTTGGTGCTGGGGGCGGCCAATGAACTGGCCCACTGGCGGCTGGGGGTCAGGGAAGTGGGTTTCATCCTGCTCGCGGTGGGAGCCTGGCTGTCGATCGCCGGTCTCATCCGTGCGCGCCGGCCGGCCGGGGCCGTCATGCTCGAGGCAACCGGCCTCGGGCTTTCGCTGGTCGCGCTGAACCGGCTGGTCCTGCCGCATCCCCTGTCCTGGGCCGCGCTGGCCTACGTTGCCCTGCTGCTCGGGGCCGCCGTCGGCGGCTGGCGCCTCTGGCGGGCCCGGAGCGCGGCGGTGGCGGCGGAACCGCTGGGCGAGCCGGCGCGCGTGCTGCTGCTGCTCGCGGGGGCGGGCGCGGTCGTGCTGCCGTTCTTCACCGACCGCCTGATGGGCGGCGTCGACGCGCGCTGGTATGGCTTCATGCTGCGCGACTACATCGAGCAATGGCGGGCCGCCGGGCCGCCGGTTTTCATCGGGCAGGGGGAGTATGCATGGAATGGCGGCGTGCATCCGTTCCGCTCGGCGCCGCTGGTTTTCGCCGTCTCCGGGGTCTGGGACTGGCTGACCTGCGGCGGGCTGGAGACGACTGCGTTGAAGCACCTGGCCCTGATTACCAGCGCCCTGGCCGGAACACTGGGAATGTACGCCACCGGCGTCGCCCTCGCGCCCCGGCGGCGGTGGGAGTGCGCGGCGGTGGCGCTGCTGTATGTGTCATCGCCCGGCTGGCTGCTGCTCGGCATCGTGAGCGAAGCCTACATGACCTACATGACTTTTGCGGCCCTGCCGCTGGTGATGTATGGCAATGCGCGGCTGCTGCTCTCCGGGGGTGCGCGCGGCGGGGTGCCGCTGGCCGCGGGCCTGGCGCTGGCCTGGATGGGTCATCCGCCGGTGGCCATGATCACCATGCTCGTGACTCTCGGCCTGCAGGCGACGGTGCTGGCGACGGGGACTTTTCAGTGGAAACCCTGGCGCGTCGTGCTCGGGGCCGGAGGCCTGTTCCTCCTGCTGAGCGCCTATTATTTCACCGGCATGATGGAACTGCCCCGGCCGGCCCAATCCGGGAACGGCCATGAATTGGAGCAGATCGTCGGCGCTGTCCTGGTGCTGGCCGGGGCCGGCAGCGTGTTGCTGTCGCGGCGTTCCTGGACCTGGGGCCTGGCGGCGTTGCCGGGCTTCGCCCTGCTCTGGCGGGCCTCGGTGCCGTGGTTCGACTGGATGCTGGCGACGGTGGTCCTGCTGGCGGCGGCGGTGGGCTTGCGGCGCCGGCTCCGGTGGTTCGACCCGGCGGACTTCGGACCGCTGGTGCTGCTGGCCTGCCTGGCGGTCGCGGCCGCCCTGACGGGGGCGTGGCTGGGTCCGGCAAACCCGCTGCACAACGACTATCTGCTGGCGGCCTTGAACGGCAATGGGTCGCTGACCCCGGGCATTTTCCTGCCGCTGTCGGGTGACGCGACGCTCACCACGGATTTCCAGCCGGGGCCGGGCCTCTGGCTCGCGGGGATTTTGGGGTTGGTGGCGGCCGGCCGCCCCCGGGCATACGCGGCACAGTGCTTCGCCGGCGCGACTTTTTTGCTGGTCTGCTTCCTGGCGCGGGTGCCCGGCGTGAGCGATTTTCTCGTGGCCTATTTCCCGGTCGACTACGCCGTGACGAGCGGGATCCTCATGTTCCTGCGCAACCTGCCGGTGCAGTGCGCCCTGCTGGCGACGGGCGCGCTGCTCTGGCTGCAGGCGGCGCCGCCGGAACCGGCGCCGTGGCGGCGTCGGGCGGTGCTGGCCGTGCTTTTCGGCGCGGTGGCCTGGGCCGGGCACGACGCCCTCAAGGTCGCGCGGCGCGGCTGGTGGGCGACGGCTTCGCGCGAGCGGACCCAGTGGCAGTTCCGCCCGGAGAACGCGGTGCTCGACCGTTTCGTCTACCACCTGCTGGCGCATCCCTCCTATTTCTCCGACGGCCAGACCGATCCCCGGCTGGAGCTGCGCCTGTTCGATGCGGCCGGCCGCCTGCTGGCCGGGCCCGGGAGCATCGCGCGCGAGATGGAGCTCGCGGGGGTCGAGCGCCACCGGCTGGCCATCCCCGGCAGGCTGCGCGGCTCGGACTGGTTGGACATCGAGCCCGGCCTCGTGGTGCAGCCCGGCGAGCACCTGCTGCTGCGGTTCGAGTTCGATCCCGCGCGGCACTACGACGGCTTTCTGATCATCCAAAGCGAGCATGGCTACCGCGAGTACCACCTGCCGGAATCCGGTCTGGCCCATGCGTTCGGCACGCACCCGGAAAATTCCCGCCTGCTCTCGCTCTGGAACAGCGGCGACACGCCGGAACATTACACCTTCAGCCTGCCGCGCCAGGCGGGCAACGATCTCGATGAGCACGGCGGGTTCTTCGCCGACCTGAGCGTGTCGCACTATGACGGGAAAAACACGGCCCTGCGCGTGGAGTCCCTGGATCCGTGGCGCGCCACCGTGCGCTCGGCGACCGGCGGCTGGCTGGAGACGCCGCGCGTGCTCATCCCCGGATACCGGGTGCAGGTGGACGGGAAGCCGGTGGCGGAGTTCGGCGCCTCGCCCGAGGGGCTGCTGCAGGTGAGGCTCGCGCCCGGCGAGCACACGGTGCAACTCACCTACGCCGGCACCCGGGCGATCTGGCTGGCGGGCCTGGTGAGTGCGCTCGCTTGGTTGGGTGTCGTGGGGTGGGCGGCGCGCCGGGGATTTTCCGGCCGCGGGCCGGATGTGGGGGCTGACGCCGGGTAGTTCCAAGCCGGACATTTCCCGTCGCCGCCCGGCGCGGGGGGCCGGCTTCCGCCGGCAGTTGCGGCTTGTCAGCCTTGGCGCGGTGGCGCATGTCCTACGCGATGTTGCGTGAGAAAAATTCGCCCGCCGCGCCCTGGCCGCACGGTTCGCGATTCGAACGAGGGCTGGTCTGGATGTTGGCGGGTCTGGTCTGCGCCTTTTATTTCTGGACCGCCGCCCCGGAAAGCCCGCGGCTGCTGGTCGGCCGGGAAAACACCAGCTACTACAACCTGCTCGTGCGCGGCCTGCTCAAGCGGCAGCTGGCGCTCGACGTGCCGGTGGACCCGTATCTCGCCACCCTGGCCAAGCCGTATGATCCGGTGCAGCGGGCGGGTCACGGCCTGCACGACGCCTCCTATTACAAGGGGAAGTATTACATCTATTTCGGGCTCACGCCGGTGCTGGTGCTGTTCCTGCCGGCCAAGGTGCTGACCGGCTGGTTCGTGAGCGAGAACCTCGCGGTGGTGGTTTTCTCCGCCGCCGGGTTCCTCGTCTCGGTGGTCCTGCTGCGTGCCATCGCGCGGAGCCTGGGCGCCGGCGGGGGCCTGGTGGTCGCGGGGGTGCTCGTGCTGGGTCTGGCCACCATGGTGCCGCCGCTGCTGCGGCGGCCGGCGATGTGGGAGATCCCGATCTCCTGCGGCTACTTTTTTTTCATGCTCACGCTCTACGCCCTGTGGCGGACGATGGCGGACGCGGGCAAAAAAAGCTGGCTGGCGCTGGCGAGCCTGGCGATGGGGTTGTGCATCGGGGCGCGGCCGGTCTATCTGCCCGGGTCGGTGTGCCTGCTGGCCCCCCTCGCCTGGGTGGCGCAGGGCGCGGGCCGGGATTTCTGGCGGCAGCGCCGCTGGTGGCGGCTGGCGGCCTGCGCCACCGGCCCGATCCTGGCCGTGGGTCTCGGCCTGGCGCTCTACAATTACGCGCGCTTCGGCAATCCGCTGGAGTTCGGCCAGACCTACCAGATGGCGGGGGACGACATCACCAAGCTGAAGCTGTTCAGCCCGGGATACATTCCCTACAACCTGCGGATCTATCTGTTTTCGACCCCGGGACTCACGCCGTATTTCCCGTTCCTCACGGTGATCAACCTGCCCCCGGCCCCGGCGGGACAATTCGGGGTGGAGGATCCCTACGGCGTGCTGCCCTGCATCCCGTGGGTGCTGTTCGCGCTCGTCAGCCTGGGGCTGGCTGTGCGTCCGCGTCACGCGACCGGTTGGTGGTGCGCCGGGGCCTGGGCCGCCGTGGTGGCGACGGCCGGCATCGTCTGTTGCTTCGGCGGCACGACGGGACGATACGAGGTGGATTTCACGCCCGGGCTGGTCCTGCTCGGGGCGGTGGGCGTGCTGGCGCTCTCCGTCCGCCTGCGGCATCCGGCCGGACGCCGCCTGCTGGCCGGGACCGCCTGGCTGCTGGCGCTGTGGTCCGTGGGTTTCAATGTGCTGGCAAGCCTGCAGCACAACCGGCTGCTGATGCTGAATCACCCGCAGGTCTACGCCCCGGTGGCCCATGCGGCGAACCGGCTGTCGGCTTGGTATGACTGGCTGGCCGGTGTGCAATACGGGCCGGTGGAGCTGCGCGTGGTGTTTCCCCACAACGCCCCGGGCCAGGTGGAGCCGCTGGTGGTGACCGGCCGGGAGTTTCTGGCCGACTATCTCTATGTGCATTACGTGGCGGTCAACCAGGTGCGCTTCGGCTTCGAGCACACCAGCCGCGGCGGGGGCGTCGGGCCGGCGGTCAAGATCGATCCCGCCGCCGAGCACGTGGTGCTGGTGCAGATGGGATCGCTTTATCCCCCGGTGGACCATCCGGCCAGCGACGGCCTGTCCCGGGATGAGCTCCGGCAGCGGCAGCGGACGGTGCAGGTGTTCCTGGACGGCAAGATCGCCCTGTTCCTCGATGCGGTGTGCTACGATGCGACCAGCCGCACGCCGCTGATCGGCACCAGCGGGCCGTTCTGCCCGGCGTTCAAGCGGGACTTTTCCGGCCGCATCCTGGGCTGGCGCCGGGTCGCGCCGCTGCCGGCCAACCAGCAGCTGGAGGGCTACGGTCCGTTGCGGCTGACGCTCAAGCTGCCGGACTTTGCGGGCCGGTCGAGCGAGCCGCTGCTGTGCACGGGTGAAACCGGCAAGGGCGATCTGATCTATCTGGTTCGCCTGGATGAGCGGCATGTCGCCATCGGGCACGACCGCTGGGGCTACGGCGGGGGCACGAGCGAGCCGGTCGAGATCGACCCGGCCGCCTGGCTCGAGGCGGAGATTTCCTGTCCGCCGCTCCTGGCGCCCGGTTCGCCCGAGAAGCTGGAGGTCAAGGTGGCGGGGCGGGTCGTGTTGGAGGAGACCGGCCCCTATTATCCCAGCCCCCCGGACCGCGTGGTGGTCGGGGCCAATCCGATCGGGTCCTCGATGTGCAGCGCGGTTTTCCGCGGGTCGGTCGTCGCGGCGGAGCGGCTCCGGCCCCGATAGCCCGCCGCGGGCCGGGTTTTGTTTCTTGTCAGGCCCCGGGCCCGCGCATCTCCTGTCCGCTTGATGTTGCCGTCAGAGTCAATCCGGCGGGTGGCCCGCTTCGGTCTGGTCGGGGTGGTCGTGATGCTCTGCTTCATGGCGATGAACGCGCTGTTCGGCCGGTTCATGTCCGCGCAGGCGGCCTTCTTCGCGGCGTATCCCCCGGCGCTGGGGCTGCATTTCCTGCTGAACAAGCGGTGGACCTTCCAGGACCGGCGCGCGACGAGCGGCCGGCATGTGGCGGAGTATCTCCACGCGGTGGTGGTGACCTTCCTCATCCAGTGGCCGGTGTTCGCGCTCGGGGTGCATCTGCTCGGCTGGAAGGCGTGGTTCGCGGCGGGCGTGGCGAATGTCGCCCAGATGACGGCGAGCTTCCTGCTGCTGCAACTGCGGGTCTTCCGTCCCGCGCCGGCGGAGCCGGGAAACGCCGCGGCCTGGCACCGGCTGGCGGCGCTGCTGGCCAGCGGTGCGATCTGCGCGCTGCTGGCGTGGACCGCCCTGCAGAAATGGGAGTTCCCGCCGGTCCACGGCCGGCAGGCCGACTACTACAACCTGCTCGCGCACGGTTTTTCCAAAGGGAGCCTGGCGCTCGACCTGCCGGTGCCCGACGCACTCAGGCACGCGGAGAATCCCTGGGACGCCTCCAAGCGTCCGCCGGGCTCGGCCCCGGCCGACCTTTCTTATTACGGCGGCAAGTTCTACCTTTATTTCGGGGCGGTGCCGGTGGTGGTCCTGCTGTGGCCGTTTCAACTGCTCACGGGCCAGGACCTGCCGTTCGTCTATGTGGTCATCTTTTTTTGTGCGGGGGCGTACCTGCTGCTCGCCCGTCTGTGGCTGGCCGTGCTGCACGATCATTTTCCGGCGGCCGGGCTCGTGACCCGGCTGGGCGGGCTCGGTCTCCTCGGGCTGGCCGGCGGGCTGCTTTCGCTCGCCCGCCGGGCCAGCATCTGGGAGATGCCGATCGCAGCCGGACAATTTTTCATGGCGGCCATGGTGCTCGCGGCCTACCGCGCGCTGCACGCCGGGCGGCCGTGGCGCTGGCTGGCGGCGGCGGGTTTGTTTCTCGGCCTGGCGGTGGGCTGCCGGCCCACGCTGATCGTGGCGGGGGGAGGCCTGGCGGTGCTGGTGCTCGCCGTGGGGCGGTCGGAATTCCCCCGCGGGGGCTGGGCCGGCTGGGCCCGGCGGTCGGTCCGGGCCGCGCTGGCGGCGGGGATCCCGCTGGCCCTCGTGGTCGGCGGCCTGCTCGCCTACAATCACGCGCGCTTCGGCCGGGCGCTGGAATTCGGCCTCAACTACCAGCTCACCGGCGGCTATGAGGCCAAGGCGGTGCACTTCAGCCCGGGGTTTGTGCGCTACAACTGGCTGCTCTATTTCTGGGACGCGCCGCAGTGGGGCCGGGACTTTCCCTTCGTGCATCCGGTCAAGGTGCTGCCGCCGCCGCCCGCGGGCTACTACGGCTACGAATATGTCTACGGGGCGCTGATGGTAAACCCGGTCATCTGGCTGGCCCTGCTCCTGCCGCGATGGGCGCTGGCGCGGGATGACTGCGGCCGGCTGGCGGGCTTCATCGGCCTGCTCCTGGCCCTCGCGGCCGGCCTCACCGGCCTGCTGCTCTGCTTCAACACGGCCGCGGCCCGCTACACCGCGGACTTCCTGCCGTGGTGGGTGCTGCTGGGTCTCGCCGGCTGGGCGTCGGCGGAACGGTGGCTGCAGTCGCGCGCCGGGCCGCGCCGGATCGGCGCCGGGTTGTTCGGGGCGGCCGTCGGCTTCAGCTGCGTCGTCGCCTTCTGCGCCAGCGTCGAGCTGCACGGGGTGTTTCAGTTCCTGAATCCCGCCGGCTACGCCGCGGTCGCCCGTGCCTTCGACCAGCCGGTGGCGCTCTGGGAAAAATGGTCCGCCCGGCCGGGCGGTCCCCTGGACCTGACGCTGGTCTTTGCGGAGCGGCCGGCGGAGGCGCTCGAACCGCTGGTCACGACCGGGGTCTCCTACGAGACCGACTATGTGTTCGTCCACTACACCGGCCCGGACAGTTTCCGCGTGGGGGTCCTGCACAACGGGCGGCAGCCGGTCGAGAGCGGGGACCTGCGGCTCGAGCCGCACCGGCCCTACCGCATCCGGATCGACACGGGCGCCCTGTATCCGCCGCGGGAGCATCCGTATTTTGCCTCCTGGAGCCAGGTCGAGATCGTCTCGCTCAAGCAATGGGTCACGCTCTGGGTGGACGACCGGATGGTGGTGGACGAGTATTATCCGTTGAACGACGCCTCACCCGGCTCGGTGCAGGTCGGCACGGACACGCTCGCGCACCGGCGCTTCAGCGGCACGATCGTCGCCGTGCGGCAGGCAGGGCTGCCCGAACGGAAGCCCCGGCCCGATCACGGGGGCGATGTCCTCGTGCAGCTGCAGTTCACCCGGACCGCGAACCCGTTGCCACAACCGCTGGTGCAGGCCGGGCGCACGGGCAACGCGGACTTCATCGCGGTGCGGCGGCGCGATGAGGAGACCTTCGGGCTGGGCTATGAAAGCTGGTCCGCGGGCTATTGGGAGAGCGGCCCGCTGCCGATCCCGTCGGACCACACCGCGGCGCTGCGCATCCGCCTGGGTTCCATGCTGGACCTGGATGATCATTCCCCCCTCGGGGTCCTGCGGGACACCGTGGCGGTATGGCTCGGCGACCGGCCGGTCTGGTGGTGGCGCACGGTGGTGCCGTTGCCCGCCCGGCCGCCGGTGGAGGTGGGCGCCAACAGCATCGGCTCCACCGCGGTCGCGACTTCCTACCAGGGACGGTTGCTGAACTGGGCGCGGTTGCCGGCCCCGGTGGCATGGCGCCGCGGACCCTTCGCGCAGGTGGCGCTGACCCTCGGCGGCCGCGGCGTGGGCACGGAGCCCCTCGCGGCCACCGGCGTCCGCGGGCAGGCCGACACCCTCGCCATCGAATGGCGGCCCGGCGGCCGGGCCCGGCTCCTCTGGGACCATTGGGGCGGCTCGCTGCAGCGCAGCCGCGAGTTCGACTGGCCCGAGGGCACGGCGCACCAGGTGCGGTTGGAACTGCCGTCGTTCGCCCGGCTGGACGACGGCGGCACCGGGGCGGCCGGAACCGGCATGCTGCGGGCCTGGGTCGACGAGCCGATGGTCTGGGAAGAGGAAGCGCCGTTCTACCTGGCCCGGTCCGACAGCGTGGTGCTGGGCCGCAACGCGGCGGGCTCGACCATTGCGCGTGACAGGCTGGAGGCGGTCGTGCTGGATGTACGGCAAAGCCCGCCCCTGTCCCCCGGGCCGGGCGGAGTCGCCCCACCACCATGAACGCGCCTGGCCGCCGCGCCCGTTTTTCCAGCTGGCTGGACCGGACCTGCCTCACCCTGGTGGTCGGCGCCGTGAGTGTGCTGCTGGCCTGGACCGTCCTGGGCAAATGGGAGTTTCCATCGCTCGGTCCGGACTACGACGACCACTACAATCTTTTGGTCCACGGTTTTCGCAAGGGCAGCCTGGCGATGGATGTGCCCGTGCCGGAGGCGCTCACCCGGATCGCCAATCCGTGGGATCCCGCCAACCGTCCCGCCGGCCTGCGGGTGCCGTCCGACGTCAGCTATTACAACGGCCATTTCTATCTCTATTTCGGCGTTGTCCCGGCGGTCACGCTGATGTGGCCGTTCCGGGCGATCACGGGCGTGGATCTGCCGGCGGCCTACGCCCTCATTGCCTTTTGCACCGGTGCCTTCTGGGTGCTGGCCTGGCTGTGGCTGCGGCTGCTGCGGGACCATTTCCCGGCGGCGGGCGCGGTGACGCGCTGCGGCGGCGTGCTGGTGCTCGGCCTCGCCGGCGGCCTGCAGTTGCTGGCCCGGCGCGCGAGTTTTTGGGAGATGCCGATCGCGGCCGGTCAGTTCTACCTCGCCGCCTCGCTGGCCGCCACCTATCTCGCGCTGCGGGCGGCGCGGCCGGCGGCATGGCTGGCGGCGGCGGGACTTTGCCTCGGCCTGGCGGTGGGCTCGCGCCCGACCCTGGCGGTGGCGGGCGGCGGCCTGGCCTGCCTGGTCGCGGCCCTGGGCTGGCGGGATTACCCGGCGGCGGGCTGGCGGGGCGTGCGGCGGCGCGCGGTCTCGGCCGCGCTGATGGCGGGTGTGCCACTGGCCATCGTGATGGCCGGGCTGCTGGCCTATAATCACGCGCGGTTCGGCCGGTTCACCGAATTCGGCCTGAACTACCAGCTGACCTCGCGCTACGAGGCCAGGGCGGTGCATTTCAGCACCGCCTTCGTCCGTTTCAACTGGGAGATGTATTTTTGGCGGATGCCGCGGTGGGACCGGTATTTCCCCTTTGTGCGGCAGGCTGTCACGCCGCCGCAGCCGACGAACTACTACACCTGCGAGTATGTCTTCGGCGCACTGACACTTTCGCCCATCCTCTGGCTGGCGCTGCTGTTGCCGACGTGGCTGCGGCCGGAATGGCGGCGCCGGCCGGAGGCGTCCTCCACCGGGCTGCTGGCATTTGTCGCCGCGCTCGCCGCCGTGGCGGTCGCGACGACCGCGGTGCTGCTGTGTTTCAACACGGCCGTCGCGCGCTACACCGCGGATTTCCTGCCGTGGTGGCTGCTGCTCGGCCTGCTCGGCTGCGCGACGGCGGAGTGGTGGCTGCGGGACCGGCGCGGCTGGCGGGGCCTGGCGCGCGGGCTGGCGGGAGTCGTCATGCTCGTGACGGCCGGGCTGGCATTTTTGGCGAGCGCGCAGCTGCACGGCGTGCTGCGGTACCGCAATCCCGGCGCCTTCATCGCGCTGGCGCGGGTTTTCAACACACCCGTGGCCTGGTGGGAAGCGCGGCAGGGCGTGGCGTGGGGGCCGGTGGAAATGGACGTGATTTTCCCGGAGGATCCGCCCGCGGTGCGCGAGCCGCTCGTGGTGGCCGGCGTGGCCGAGCTGGAGGGCCAGGCCCTGATCGTCAATTATCTGCGGCCCGGGTTCATCCGGCTGGAATTCGAGACGCCGGATCATCTCGGGCCGCGCCTCGGCGACGAGATCCCGGTGGAGGCCGGCCACGTCTATCACCTGCGGTACGAGGCCGGGTCGCTTTATCCGCCGGCGGGGCACCCGCTGTCCGCCCGGTGGACCCCGCTCGAGGCGGCCTGGCACACCCATTGGCTGCGGGTCGAGCTCGACGGGCGCGCGGTCTTCGATGGCTACCAGATCCCGTGGGAGGTCTCGCCGGCGGACGTGCGGATCGGCCGGGACATCCGCGAAGGGCGGGAGCCGCGGTTCAACGGCATCCTGCGGAACGTGCGCCGCACCGGCCTGCCGCGGCCCCTCACGGACACGCGGGGCGGCGGCGACATCACGCTGCAGCTGGGATTTCCGACGGGGGATCTGCCGGCGGACTCGCCGTTGCGGGTGCCGGAGCTGGAGCAGGGCCGGGCCCAGCCGCTCGTGACGGCCGGCCGGCCGGGCCGGGCGGACCTGGTGGCGCTGCAGCTGGATGGCGCCGGGCGGAATTTCACGCTGCGTTATGAAAGCTGGGGCAGCGGCATGTTTGCAAGCCCGCCGGTCGCGATGCCGGCCGGGCGGGCGGGCACGTTTCGGATCCGCCTCGGCTCGCTGCTGGAACTGCCGGCGCATTCGCCGCTCGACGTGCTGCGCGACACGCTGGTCGTGTGGGTCGACGGCCGTCCGGTGTGGTGGCGCCGGCTGCCCGCGCCGATCGGGGCGCATCCGCCGCTGACCGTGGCGGGGAATCCCATCGGTTCGAACGCCGCGACCCGGGTCTTCCGCGGACGGATCGACACGTGGGACCGGCTGCCGGCGCCGGCCGGCTGGAAGACCGGACCATTTGCAGGCCTGGACCTCCGCCTGCTCGACCGGGGCACCGGGCCGGAACCGTTGCTGGCGACCGGGGTGGCCGGTGCCGCCAACACGCTCGCGCTCGAGTGGCTGCCGGAGGGCAGGGCGCGGCTGGTCTACGATCACTGGGGTTATGGCGTGTACCAGAGTCCGGAATTTGCCTGGGAGCCGGGCGGCGAGCACGCACTGGACATCGCTTGGCCCGCGTTCGCCCAACTGGATGCCGCGAAAAATCCGGCGATTCAGCACGGCCGCCTGAGCGTCCGGCTGGACGGCCGCGAGCTCTGGACGCAAGAGGTGCCGTTTTATGTGGCGGACTCCGCCACCGTGGTCGTGGGAAAGAACACCGCCGGATCCTCCGTGGCCGGGCCGGCGCTCAGCAGCATCGTCGTGGACCTGCGGCAACAACCGTTGCCCGGGGCGGCGGCCCCGTCCGGTCCCTCGTCCCCCTGATGCGATCTTCCGATCCATCCCGGCCCCGCCGCGC